>Ga0307475_10000077_pt1 | contig 52637 bp, 43 predicted proteins | sample atmos_gasesECM1C_FD_203317 | JGI IMG/M metagenome (GOLD analysis project Ga0307475, IMG submission 203317) | Hardwood forest soil microbial communities from Morgan-Monroe State Forest, Indiana, United States - atmos_gasesECM1C_515 | ecosystem: Environmental > Terrestrial > Soil > Temperate... | reverse complement strand
AAATCAAACAGAGGAGTAAATAAGACTCGTGTTATTCAATAAATTAATGATTTTGTTTAATTATTTATTAATAATTTTATTAATTTTAATCTGAGGAATATTCAGAAGTTTAAATTTTTTAACACTTGGTGTTCAATTTCTACAAGGAGTTCATCACAATGAAAATTTATCAATTGTCTTTATTAAACCAGAAAATCTTACAAAAGCAGAATTAGTTGATAAATTCAAAGAATTATCCTCAACTAAATCTTTAGAAGATTTAAAAGTAAATAAAACAGAAAATAAAATATCATTAAAAGATTTATTTAAATCATATTATTCAAAATTAGCTAGTTTATTTTTAAAAATCTATGGATTATTAGCCAAATTAACTTTATTTTCTATAATATTAAAATTTTTAAGAAAAATCAAAATTCTTAGATTAGTTTGAGGTTTAATTAATTCAGTATTAATTTCAATATTTGGAATTGTTTATTCTGACGTTTATGGATTCAAAGAAGTATTTGATTATTTTAAATACTACTGAATAGAATATATTAATTTTATCCATGAAACTAGATTTTACAAAGTTTTAGAAAAAATGTTGAAATCAATTAAAGAATCTGACGTAAAACCATTTGAAGTTAAACCAAAATCTGAAGTTATTGAAAGTGTTATTAAAAAGGAAGTTAAAGAAACTCCCTCCAGTTTCATGACAACAAATAATTCAAACTCAACAGGAAGTGAAATCTCAGTTGCATAAAATCAAGATAACAATAGATGAGCTAATAAACAAGAAATAAATAATGATTTTAAAAAATATAGTATTTTAATTAGTTTATTTTTGTTAGCAGATTTAACTTGATTTTTCTTAGATGATATAAAAACTTTTGTGACTTCTATATCTCCTAGAAAACCTGATTTAGGAGGAAATGAAAATAGTGATTCTAATTTATTAGATTATCAAGAAGAATATTCTAATTATTTTAAAGAATTAGATACTAATGAAGAATTATATGATTTAGAAGTTATTAGAGCTCAGTCTAATAAAATAGAATATTTGGATGTTGAAAATTCTAAATGAGTAGATAGTCCTACTACTCCTAAAGCTAGTTCTTCTAAATTACCCTCATCTCAAAGTGTAATGCTACCTGTTTCAAAATAATGAAAATATTCTTCATTGAAATTGATTTAGATTACTTATTTATAGCAAAATTTACCCCCTTTAAATCATATAAAGGATTTATTAATTATAAGCTTGAAAAAAGCAAAAATTAAATTTATTTTAAAACTATCTTTTTGTCTCCAATCGTTCTATAATGTAAACATCAGGGAAAAGTCGTTTTGTAGTCAAATTTTATAAAAATAAAAAAAGGTCGTTTTGGATGAAGTTTAAAATCTTACACGTTTTTTTCGGGACTTCAGCTTTATTATTTTATTTGTGTGTATTACTATATTTCTAGTTTTAACTAGATTTTATAATTATACTTCTTTATATTATTTACGTTAAATTTATAAAGAATAAAAATTAATTATTAATTAAAACAACATAATGTTATTTTTAATTTTACCCTTATTAATACTAATAATAATTTACATCCAGTTTGGATTATTAGTATCAATACAAATTGTTATTTGAACAATTGTATTTATTATATCTAATTTTTTAATAGGTTTTAATCCTCTTTCTAGAGAATTATATGTTATCAGAACAATGGCAATAATTGTAATTATATTTATTTTATATTATAATTCAAAAGAATTGTATATTGCAAGTGCATTTATTTTACCTTTATCAATTAGTAATATTTCTTTTGCGGACGAAATAATTGAAACTGAAGGAATTATTCAATTTGATTCCAATGTACAAACAGAAAGATTTCACTTATTTAAAGTTAATGAAACCACTGATTTTTTAAAAAACTAGATAATGATGAAAATTACTTTGTGAGTATAGAATTTATTCCTGATATATTAATATATTCTACAGATTACCCCCAAATGTTACTTTCAAAACCTTTTCTAATAAATAAATTCAGTTCATCCACACTTATAACGAAATTTATTTTTGAAAGACTTGAAATCATGGTAGATTACTACTATTTAGATGATGAAATTATTCAAAACACTAAAAATAAAGGTGGTCCTGTAGTTTTATTAACTTATGGAAAAATTTATATATAATAACCTTAGTAAATTTAACTTAATAATTTACCCCCTTTACTTAATTTAACATATTGAAAATACAATATAATATTCTTTAATGCTCAGATAGGAATGTATAAATAATAATCTGGCCCTATTAAACCGGAGACAAACCTTAAAGCCGTTTATGCCAAAGTGCTAACGAACTGACGTTAAATGATCGATAATAATTAAAAAAATAATGAATTATATAATAAATTATATAAAATCCATGTTCTATTCTACAGTAATTGAAACTCCTAATACTCCCCCAACATTTAATTTTACTCATGAACAAATGAATGAAATTCAAGCTATGTTAGATAGAGGAGATGAATGGGATAAAGAAACTCAAGATAAATTAGATCAAGATTTTGAAACTATATTAGGCCCTGAATTACATGCTCAATTTCAACAAGAAACGCAACTAATTCAAGATGAATTTGAAAGAGAACTTCAAGATATATTTAGTTCAATTTCTCATTCAGGTCTAGATATTACAACGATTTTAGAAATATTTGATCTAATAAATAAATATTTAAGCTCTTGATTCTAATATTTAATTTGTTTTAAGAAATTACCCCCTAAACATCTCTCGATAAACTAGAAATATTATTCTAGTAATTATCAACAATAACTTTAGAAATTCAAGTATAAAGTTATTGACATTTAATACAAGTCCCGAAGGGTATAAAATTTTTATTCTTAATGAATTCAATAATTTTAATTTTAGTATTATTATCATTTATATATAATATTTCACGAATGCAATACATATTTCCTTTTCTAATTTCTATAATAAATATAATATTTACTATTTATGTAACTCATAATCCATACTCATTATATAATAGAATTATAAGATTATTATCTCTACTAATAATTATAATTATAATAAATATCAAATTATTATTTAATATTTTATGAGTATAACAGAAATTACAAATTTTACCCCCATGATTTATTTATATCATCCACGACATTAAAAACAAGATTCTATTTTAATGATTGATTAGAAGTTAAACACTTTCTAGATAGTTTAGAAAATGATCAAACTTATGTAGTGACATTTGATTTTATTGTTTCTTGATTAGGATTCGATGAAGATATGCCAGTTATAAGTTTATCAAAACCTATAGTAATCACTAAAAATAGCAATCCAAAAATTATTGCCGATTTTTTAAATAACAAAATTATTCAAGCTTGTGAATGAAATTATCTAGAAGATTCACTATTGAATAATAATGATAATAACAATATTCTTGAAGCTCCAGGAATTATAGTTAATTATACAAAATTTAATCTATTCTAATAAATTACTGATTTTTAACTTACTCTTTTAAATTTAATTTTAAATATTAAAATAAATTGCGATTAAAATATTTAATAAAATTAAAGTAAATGTCATTTTTGTTTAAACTAAGAAAATAAGAAGAGGCATTATTTAATAATATCTCTGATAACAACATCTTATTTTATGGGATGTTTATAGGTGTAGCTTGTCACTTAGGACTATCTTTTGTTACTTCTTATTTAAACTCTTTTTATATTGATGAAGGTGTGTGTAGTGAGCGTTACACGCCTACTTTTAAAAAAGGGACACACCCTTATGAGAGGAGAAACTCTCTCTGACAAATCTAATTCTTAAAATATCTGAATTAGTATAACTTTCAATGGTTTAGAGATATCAGATAGATATAATTTTTTATATAATTAAAATATTTATATACTCTTTTATTAAATTTTTATATCTAATTTAATTATACTTTTATGAAGTTTTAATTAATGTTCAATTTTCTCAAGAACTTCAACATATATTGAATAATGAATATTTAAATATTCATTGTCCTTTAGAATCTACAATAAGTAAACCTTTATCTGCTATAGATGATATAAGTGAACAACCTATTGCTTCTTCTTCTAAAGTTAAATTAGAAGATTTGTCAATTTTAAAAAATTCTAAAATTGGAAAGGTAGAGCCAAGTCCTGAAGTTACAGAAAATAAAGCTGAATCTACAAATACAAATAAATCTATATTTGGTTCTTTATTAGATCAAATTAGATCTAGAAGAAATGATAAAGATGTAATTGATGAAAATGTTAAAGAAACTATAACAGAAAATGTTAATGAAAGTCAACCAACTTATAAAATTGAGCCTAATGTTTCTGTTGATTCAAACGATTCTTTAGATAGATATTTTCCTGAAAAATCTCCTGAAATAGTAATTACTGAAACTCAAGAAAACATAATTAATACTCAAAATGAACAAGCTGGTATTATTAAAGAAAGATTAGAAGAAATAGCTTCAGAGATAATTCATCCTAAAAATAAATCTCTATTTAGTAATTTATTTGATCAAATTAACTCTTTAAGAAAATCTCCTAAATTAGAATCTAAGTCAACAATTGAAACTCCTGTTAATACAGAAGATACACAACAAGATAATATAATTACGGAGGAAGTGGATCAAACTAAAGATACTTCGTTATTCACTAATCTATTTAAAGATATTAAAAGTCAGAGAAAAGAATATGGAACTCCTATTTTAGAATCTAAAACTTTAGTTTCATCTGATAATATAGTAAATGACAACTCTATAGTAAATAGAACCCCTATAGAACAATATCCCGATGCTTTAAATTTATTTGATGATACTAATGCTTTATTTGATAGTATGGAAGAAGAAAATAATAATATATTTACTGAAAATACAGATATTAAAGGTAAACTCCTCAATCTATTCATGAACAAGATGATATTAATACTACTAGCTCTGATGAAATAATAGATTCTTGAGATAAAATTAAAGTTAATATCTGAGATAAATCTAAACAGGTTAATATTGAATTTGGTAAATTATGAAACGATGCAGGATCTGTGCACTTCTCTACTAACGATAATCATTTAAGTGTTATAGATTTAGATGGTAATCTTGGTCGATCAGGAGAAGGTATTCATACTAATGATACATTTTGTTGAGACAAAAGAATTAGATTTAAAGATGAAAATTTTAACTCTGAACTTAAAGAAATTATTATTAAAGACTTATCAGATAAAACTCATTCTATTTATAGAAATGATAAATACTTTAAATAATGTTATATAAAATAAGTCCTCGTTGTTAAATAGAGATTACCCCTATTTAGCACTAATTTAAGATACCACAAATTTATAATTAGAATTAATGTATTCAAATTTCCTTAAATTAATATCAAAAGATAATATTACATTCTTAAAAGATATTTTTGGAAATAGAACCATAGATATAGATAAATCATCTAAATGTAAATAGAAGATACTCAACAAACTAAAAATCTGAAGATTGAAGATTGAAGATGTAGACTTAGTTTAAAATATAAAAAAGTTAATTTTGATTTCAATAAATTTAAACTATACTCTTTTATTATTTATAGCAATTTAAGAAAAAAAAAAGTTAAGAATAATATTTTAATTTATTCATACTTTTTATTAGAAACATGTTTTTCTATATTTAGATAAAAAAAAAATATATAGAAACTTCTAGTTAAATATTCTAAATTTTGATTTATAAATACGAGTAATCAGATTTGAACTGATGACATCTACTTGGAAGGTAGAGGTTATACCAATTTAACTATACTCGTTGAATTTTTCTTATAATTAGTTTTCAAAATATTAAAAATAGATAAATAGAAATTTTATTAAAATTTTCATTAGAATTATCTCTTTTAATTAATTAAAATAAGATAATTAAATTATTTAATTTATATATTGATAGGGGGTAAACATAAAAATACAAATAAACCACATATATGTTTTATGGTTATTTATAAATCAAGAATAAAATCAAATGAGAGAAGGTTTTAACAATTAATTTATTCTGATTGCTATAGCCTTTTTAATCTATATATTAATATTTTGAAAACTAATATTTAGAAATGAGTAAAGATATACAAAGTATAAATATTATATATTTTAATAAATCTAATAAATTTAATAAATTTAATAAATTTAATAGTTAAAAAAATAAAATAAATACTTAGAAATAAGAAAAAATAAATAAATGAAATATTAAAAACTAAATTTTCAAAAGTATTAAAATAATTAACATATAGCTCACCAGGTTCCAAAGGACAGTGAATGTTAACTACATTAATATTAGTTGGAGCATCTCCACTAATAATTGTAGTATTATTTTCCATATTTGTCATTTTAGATGTTTTATAATGTTTATGATGAAAAGGTACCATATCTTTAAGAAAATTGATATGATCCTCAACTTTATCAACAGTTAATAAAACATAATTTTTAAAACTTGAATCTACAGGTGAATCATATGATTCTTGGTGAACTGTTAAATCTAAACTAGGTCCTACACCTAAACCAAAATTAAAATAAAATGTAGGTTCAGTTGGTAAAGTTTTTAAATAAATACTAGATAATTTAACTCCTACAGCATAAGCTATAAGTTCTCCATATTTATCCACTAAAGAATTTAAACCTTTAATATAAATATTATTATATAAAGTTAAATATTCAGTACTATCCATATAAATAACATTATTCATAAAATAAATATAAAATAAATAATATATTAAAATACTTAGAAAAATTACCTTAAATCAAGATTCATTATATTTTATTATAGAATTATTTTTGAATATTCTTTTAAATATTAATAAAATTATTAATATGTTTATATAATAATTTGATAAGATTAAGTAACACAATATTAAACTAATATTATTTATATTAATTAATATTTTATTATTATAATTTAATTTATTTATTTTCATTTAAATTAACTTATGTTTGTTTCTAAAATTAGTACTAAAATTATTTTGTTTTAAATTTATAAATAATTAAATAATTTTAATAACGAAGACATTTTTTAGATAAATTTTAATAATATAATTTATTTTTAACATTATTAATTATAAACTAAAATAAGATTATTTAAATTATATTTATTATAATTTTATTATTTTCTTGTAATAAGCAAGATTCTGTATTAATATGTCATTATCTGTTTTTATGAGTAATATGAAACGAGATCTTCCAGATTCGAACTGGAACCCTTCTAAATGACAATTAGAAACTCTACCAATTAAGCTAATATCCCTTAAAATTTAAATATTAATTTGATTTAGAAATAAAATTAACAAATAAATAATAAATTTAATACAAATAAATTTATACAAGAGCGAGGTGATTCGAACACCTACCAATGATTTTGAAGATCGTCATACTAACCGTTAATACTACGCTCTTTTATATTTAATAAAATTTTTGTTTAAATAAATTTCATCCTAAGAAGGGGGTAATTATCTAAGTTAAACAATATAATTAAATAATACTTTTATTAAAATAAATTTAAATATTATAAAGTAAAGTAGATATAGAAAAATGTAAACCATCTAAAATAACATTAGGGAAAATACCTAATAAAACAGTAGGTATTAATAAAGTTATTAATAAATGAAATTCTCTTCTAGAAATATCTTTAACTGGTTTTAAATGAGGAGAGTAAATACCATAAGAAATTCTATTATATAAATAAATAGAATAAATAGCAGATAACACAATCCCAGTAGCACCTAAGGCTGCTATAATAGGGCTTCTTTCTCAAATACCAATTAAAGATAATTGTTCACCTAAGAAATTTAAAGTTAATGGTATACCAGTATTACTTAATGTGAAAATTAAAAATAATATAGTAAATACAGGCATATAAGTAACTAATCCTCTTACATAATGAATAATTCTAGTTCCTGTTCTATCATAAATAACACCTCCAACACAAATAAATAAAGCAGGAGAAACAAATCCATGAGCTAAAGCTAATAAAATAGCACCTTCAATACCTTGAATTGTATTAGAAAATAAACCTAGTATAACTACACTCATATGTGCAATACTTGAATAAGCAATTAGAGCTTTAGTATCTTGTTGAATAATTGTAGCTAATGAAGCATAAATTAAAGTTATAATTGCAATAGTTTGTACTAAAGGAGAAAAATAATTAGTAGCATCAGGTAAGAAATTAATTAAAACTCGTAAATAACCATAAGTAGCAAATTTTAATATAGTAGCAGCTAGTAAAATAGATCCAGCTAAAGGACTATCTGCATGAGCTCTATACAATCAACCTGTGAAAGGTCATAATGGAGTTTTTACTGCAAAAGCTAAAAAGAATCCTAATCATAAGATTTTTTGACTATCTAAATTAATTTCTGATAAAGATATTATTTGAAAATCAGTGGATCCTACATAACTATATATTTGAAGTATAGCTAATAACATAAATAAAGATCCTGCTAAAGTATATAAAAATAATAATAAAGCTGATCTTATTCTAGCTTCACCTGAACCATATATTATAATTATTAAAAATAAAACAGGTAATACACTTTCAAAGAATATATAAAATAATAATAAATCTAATACTACAAAAACTCCTATTTGTAATGTTTCTAATAATAAAAATGATATTAAAAAATATTTTAAATTATTATTTATATTATTATAATTAGATAATACAGCTATAGGGCTAACAAATGTTGTTAATAATACAAAATATAATGATATTCCATCTATACCTATGTTTAAATGACAATAACTTAATTCTATAAATTCATGTACAAATTGATATTGACTAGTACTTGAATCAAATTCTAATCATATATAAATTGATATTATGAAATTTATTAACATAGTTATTAAAGTTATTCTTTTCATTCTAATTTTATTTTCTATAGAATCTTCTGGTATTGTTAATAATAATAAGCTACCTATTATAGGTATTAATAATAATAAACTAAGCATTTATAAAATTTGATATTTCGAGATTTGCGACTAGAGTGAAATTAGATAAATTAGATTCTATTTTTTAAAAATTTTTTTATTTTTATTTTTAAATAGAATAATAATCTATATTAATTTATTTTGATTTATTTTTATAAAATGATAAAAACAAAAAACAAAACTAAAATGAATAATTTAAGGGAATTCATTTCTTTTTATGAAAAATAAATATTATATCTGTATATAGAAATAATACAATTTTCCTTAAATTTAAAATATTTTAAATATATCGTTCCACGTGGTAAATTAATCAAAGTTATTAATTATTTTTATTTATCAAACATTTATAAATTAAATAACAATTAAAAAAACATTTTATTCAATTAATCGTCGGACACTGTGAGATTTGAACTCACGACTTTATTCAAGTACTCGTTTTCAAAACGAGCGCCATAAACCAGACTCGACCAAGTACCCTTTAAATTTATTTTAATTAAATTTTAAATATATATTAAAATTCTTTTAAGACCGAAGGGGATTGAACCCTTATAATATCCATTATGAGCGAATTGCATTACCAATTATGCTACAGTCTTTAATTATTTGTTTGTTTGTTTAATTAATTCTTTTAATAAAAAAAATTTTACAACTAATAAAAAAAGAAATAATATAACAAACTTCTTTTAATGATAGGGGGTAAAATTTTATTTAAATGAACTGTTTATTTAATTTTAAATATAAATAATAAGTTTTAAACTAATTTTGACATATAACTTATTATAAAGTCTAACTTATTAAATTAAGATTGAACAGGTAAGATTTTGAAAGCATGAAATGGAATAGGACTTTGTAATGTTCATTCCAAGGTTGTAGCTGTTTCTGTTTCATTTTTAAATTGATCTGTAGATGTAAAATAAGAAGGTACATTTCAAGGATTATTATTAACTGGATTCCCGTTAGCAAAAATATCATAAATAATATAACCAAATAATACAGTAGCCATAATAGAAATTATTGAACCAAAACTTGAAATTTGATTTCATCCACTAAAGGCATCTGGATAATCTGGAATTCTTCTAGGCATCAATTATGTTATCATAGGGGAATTTAAACCCTATTTCCTAATATTACTATTAGGTTCAGATTATGTCATCAATTATACTAATATAATTGTTGGGCGCTTGTATCGAGATTATTGTTGAAGTAACTCACTCGTTAATCGTTGAACTGGCTTATTACTATATAATGAATTTACATTATATCCTTCGTAATAAGATTAGCTGCAAGTTAACCTGTGAAAGGTCTTTCTTGCAATTCACCCAATTTTCAAATAATATATAAATTAATTAATATATATTTGGGGCATGATAAATACTTTAATAAAATAAGAAAAAATAAAAATAATTGTAAACAAAACAAATGAAGATAAAATTCACAAACTTTATTTGTCTTGTTTACTCTTTTATTAATGATAAAATTTAATTAAATTTAAGTAAAGGGGGTAATAAATTTGGTTAAATGTATCCCTTGTTTGGCTAAGAAATAATTTTAGTTAATCAATCTTAAAATCAAGGATAGAATTGAGTAATTGAGTTACTCATCTCCAATACTTCAGGGATTGGCACATAGGCTTCAATTACAGAAAAATCTACACCAGAATTTAATAATTCCATTTGTTTAATTGCATCTGCATTTATTTCAACTGGACTTATGTCTATTCTTAAACAGCTTACACCCGTCCCTCTAGGAGGAACGATCCCTGCGATAGGATTAGGTATAGGTAATGTAGTTGTAGCAGTATTCACCGCTAAGAGTTTGAGTTCCTACTTCTGTTGTATTTAGTCCTGCTTGAGAACTAGTATTCACAGATTCTACAGGAGAGAATCTTGGTGTTTGAGTATCAATTGATGTAGGACTATTTTGAATAATTTGACTTGGTCTATCAGAATAATCTTCTCAAGCGTCAGTTTGTACACCTGAGTCAGCATATCCTTTATTAACATGTAAATAGGAGTTTAAGAAAGAAAATCCTATATGACATGTTACACCAACAAACATTCCGAAAATAATATATCGTTATCAGTTAAGATATTGAAAATTGTCATTCCTAAAATTTATTTTCATCATTTATAGTCAGTTGATTAAAGACTTAGCCCTAGACTAATCATTTATTAGATTAATTTATAACTATCTATTCTAAACCTTTTACGCATTTATTATAGTGTTGTACTCTTATTCACTTTTTGGATAGATCACCTCCAACCTTACAAAAGGGTTTAATCACGAAATTCTCTTTCATTGAAAAAAGAACTGGGGCTATTTTCCTGCTCTAAAATTTAAAACAAGTAAATCTACCCGAGTTCTAGATTCAATTATTTAAGATATAATTATAAATTTACCACTTCTGTTTTCTATACTTTTATTTAACGTTTAATAAATTAGAGAAAAGGGGGTAAAATGAAGTAATAAACTTAATATCTTATTTTTTATTACCTTAATTAAGTTTTTCTCTGCTAAATATTTTCCCTTTGTAAGGTAGGCCACTTCTAATATATTTAGTTAGTGTATCCTTTCCCATTTTAAACTCTTTAGAGCAGTTTACTGTTGAATATTCCCCTATCAAAGACATATTCAAGCAATTATAAACATAAACCATTTTAGTAATTTTAGCTAGAGTAGATGGAGATTTCATTTTACCAAACAATGGATTATTTAGACCCCTTCTATCTTTAAGCTGCATTTCTATAAATTCTTTAGATTTACTCATACCAAACATTGGATTTAAGTTACCTTTTCTACTTAAACTAAATTCAGGTTTATGTTTATAACCTTTTGTGGAACCTGCTACTTTAGATAAATTAAGAGCTAAGTTAGAATATTTATTAAATAACACATCTAAATAATATTGTTCTCTAGAAAATATATATTCTTTTGTTACTGATCCTGAACTACCTAAATCTTCTAAGATAGCTAAAGCAAAATTATGAACTCCATAATAATTAATATTATTATAAATCGGATATTTTCTTCGCAATATGCTAGGTGTTCAATAGCTCAGTAATCTGGAGGAACCGTTTCAAGCGCTACCTACATACATTTTTCCTGTTACAAGATTTGTTCATTGATAAATTATTGAATGTTTTTTATTTTCAGAACCTATTAAATTTCTGTCAAAATTAGGATCACTATAAACTCTTACAGGATTATTTAATCATAATGGTTTTTTATGCTGACCGTTAGCAAATTTATGATTTTTATTTTTTCTGTATTTCAGAGGAATGGATAGAGGTAAAACACTATTTACTAATATAGACAAATCTGAGGATTTTGAATATAACAAAACTAAAAAAATTAAAGTGAATTTTAATATATTTCTTATTTTATTAAAGTATTTGAATTTAATTATACCCGCTAAACCTAAAAAGTGTTGAGGGAAGAAAGTAGTATTTACTCCTACAAATAAAGTTCAAAAATGAATTTTTCCTAATAATTCATTATATGATTTCCCTATTATTTTAGGTGCTCAGAAATAAAATCCTGCAAATATTGCAAATACAGCTCCCATTGATAATACATAATGGAAGTGAGCTACTACGTAATAAGTATCATGTAAAGCTAAATCTAATGAAGCATTAGCTAAAACTACTCCTGTTACACCTCCAATTGTAAATAATGCTAAGAACCCCAATGTAAATATTAAAGGTGTTGTAAATCTTAAACTACCACCATATAATGTAGCGATTCAAGAGAATATTTTAATTCCTGTAGGCACAGCAATTACCATTGTAGCTGCAGTGAAATAAGCTCTTGTATCTACATCTAAACCTACACTAAACATATGATGTGATCATACTAAGAATCCTAAGATCCCAATAGAGAACATAGCATACACCATACCTAAGTAACCAAAGATTGGTTTACCTGAGAATGTAGAAATTACTTGACTAACTATACCAAAACCAGGTATAATTAAAATATAAACCTCTGGATGTCCAAAGAATCAGAAAAGATGTTGGAATAAAATTGGATCTCCACCTCCAGCTGGATCATAGAAACTAGTATTAAAGTTTCTATCTGTTAATAACATAGTTATCGCACCAGCTAGTACAGGTAAAGCTAATAATAATAAAATAGCAGTTACAAAAACACTTCAAACAAATAATGATAATTTGTGTAAACTCATACCATTAGTTCTCATATTTAATACTGTAGTAATAAAATTAATAGCTCCTAATAATGATGATACTCCTGTTAAATGTAAACTAAAAATAGCTAAATCAACAGATCCACCTGAATGTGATTGAATTCCAGATAATGGTGGATATATTGTTCATCCTGTCCCTGCTCCATTTTCTACTAAAGCACTAAGTAATAATAAAATTAATGAAGGAGGTAATAATCAAAAACTTATGTTATTTAATCGTGGGAATGCCATATCAGGAGCTCCTATATGGATAGGTAAGAAATAATTACCAAAACCTCCAATTAATGCAGGCATAACCATAAAAAATAACATTAACAACCCGTGTGCAGTTATTATTACGTTGAATAATTGATGATCTCCTTGTAGAAATTGAACACCAGGTGAAGATAATTCTAATCTAATTAAAACTGAAAATCCTGTAGCTATCATACCTGCAAATATTGCAAATACTAAGTAAAGAGTTCCAATTTCTTTAGCATTTGTTGAATAAAGTCGTCAATCCATACAACTATCCTCACTTTTCATATTTACTCTTCTGTTTTTGTTTACCAAACAAAAATTAAAAAAACAAAACTAATAAAACTAAACGGAATAGAGGTGAGTCGAACACCTAAGGGATAACCCGAACAATTAGCAATCGTTTTAACTTTCCAATGTAAACTATTCCTTATTTATATTTTTAAACGTAAATTTGTAATAATATCTAATGGTCAATTTAAAATTTTTATTATTAAAGAAATAATATAACAAACTTCTTTTAATGATAGGGGGTAAAATTTTATTTAAATATATATAATTATAATTTATAAATCTAACAGATATTAATTTTATAAATATGTTATCTTTATATTTTAAATGTTTTAATTAATTGATATATAAATAAGTTTAAACATTTATATCAATATTTAAATTATTATTTAAATTTATAAATAATATTAATGTAAGTAGATAGCATCTTTAATGTAAGATATTACTAATAATACAAATACATAAGCTTGGATTATAGATACTGCTACTTCTAATCCACATAATGCTAAGAAGAATGCAAATGGAATTAAAGTGAATATAGCTATAATAAAACTACTACTAAACATTTGATATAAGAAAGTAGATAATATTTTTAATAAAGAATGTCCAGCTACTAAATTAGCAAATAATCTTATACCTAAAGATAAAGCTCTAGCTAAATAAGATACAGTTTCAATTAAAACTAGTAAAGGCACTAAAGCTAAAGGAGTTCCAGATGGTATAAAATATGAGAAGAAATGTAATTTATGAATATATAATCCAAGTATAGTTACACCTGTTAATATAGTAAATGATAACCCTATAGTAACTATCACAGAAGTTGTTATTGCATATGAATAAGGTATATTACCTGTTAAATTACTAATTAATATAAAGAAAAATAATGAATAAATAAATGGTAAATAAATTTCTTTACCTAATTGTTCTCTTACCATTGTATTAATTGTTGTAAATATACTTTCTATTGCTATACTTCATTTTGATGGTAAAATTTTATTTTCATTATTACTTATTATATGTAAACTTAAAATTATAAATAATATTAATAAAGAATATAAACCTAAATTACTTAAAGTTATATTAATATAACCAAATATAGGTGCTATTATACTTATTAAACTACTTACTTCGAATTGTTCTAATGGAGAATTTATAATTAAATTTAAATTATGCAACATTTTGTTTATTTTTATTTGGTATCTTAAATTAGTACTAAATTTATGTAAGAAATTTAATAACGATTAACAATAGGCTATAGCCCTTATGATAAAACATTATAATGTTTTTTAAAATATTTATTTTAAATGAATTATAAATTTAAGTTATATAAGAATTTTTTTATATTATATTTTTAGTTTTGTTTTCAATAATTTATATAAAATTTAGAATGAGTATATAAACTATATACAAACATAGCCTTTACCAGATTCGAACTGACACTAGCAACTTGAAGGGTTGCTGTACGACCATTATACTAAAAGACCTTATTGTATTTTTTTTAATAATATTGTTTTAAATAATTGATTATTATTATAAATATTTAAAGTTAAGATGTAAACTAGATATACTATTATTAAAATATTAAAAACAAGTTAATCTTAGTAAAGACAGAATGGGAATCGAACCCTTCTACTAACTAATGAGATTAGCGTGCAAACCGTTACACTAAACTGTCTGAGTATAAAAGTAAAACAATTTTATTTTAGTTTTATAAAAATTGTTTTATATTGAACACTATTGTTGTAAAACGTATACGAACAAAGAGACTTGAACTCTTAAGGAATTACTTCCACTCCTGCTTAAGAAGAGATTGTTTACCAATTTCAACATGTTCGCTTAATTATTACTCTTTTATATATATTTATATCTTCAAAATTGATTAACTATATTCTTTTAAGAATGACAATGATATATTTTTATAACATAAATTATATAATTAAATTATATTAATAAAAAAACAAAAATTAACAAATAATGTACGATATAAGGCGTTAATAGGAATCGAACCTATGAAAAAAGTATTAACAGTACTCCGCAATAACCTCTCTGCCATAACACCAAAGTTATGTTTTAAATTATTTAATTTATCTATAGTCTTCATCTTTAATAAATATATATTTAAATTATATTAAAGACAAATTTAAAATACATAAATAAATATAATTTAATAAATTATATTTGCTTAAATTATGGTAGGCACGATTCGAACATGCTGTATGTCTCCTACCCAAAAGGAGCGACTGACCAATTTGTCATCTACCATTAAACATATAAAAAAATTTTGTTTGTTTGTTCTAAATTGAGCAGTAAAGGAATCGAACCTTTTACGGCGCTAACCAATTCTTTTACAGAGAATCACCATTACCAATCGGATCACCTGCCCTTATTGTATTAAAAAGATTATTATATATATATAATATATAATTAATTATTATGTATAATATATAAAATCATGTAAACTTGATTATAAACAGAGAAAACACTAGTTTAAATAAATATACCTAGAATTGAAACCACCTGGACTTGAACCAGGACTTTCTCCTTAAAAGGGAGACACTCAACCACTCGAGTTCTGCTTTCTTATAAATCCTTTATTATTTTTTATAAATTTCTACTTTAAACATAACAATATTAAAAAACAAAAACAAACAAACAAATAGATTATATTCATTGATTAATATTATATAATTTACTGAGTTGACCAGATTTGAACTGATATTATTCATTACCAAAAAATGATGTTTTTCCAAATTAAACTACGACTCATATTTAATTTATATTTATTTTTTAATTTTAATGTAAATAATATAAAAATATTAAAACAATAAAATAGTTAATATTGCCAGAAACTGGAATTGAACCAATATTAAAGTCTTACAAGGAATTCGTTTTACCAATTAAACTATTCCGGCTTTATAAAATTATTCAATAATAAGAATAAATTTATAAAAATTGATACTATTGCCCCGAGAGAGAATTGAACTCACATTTCTATATCTTCAGAATAGCGCTTTGACCACTAAGCAATCGAGGCTTATAATTAAATATTTCAATAAAATCTTTAATTAAAAACAAAATTGGTTAAATACAAAATTTGTTTGTTTGTTTTTGTTTTTTAAACTAAATAGTTTATTAATTAAACTATAATTATAAAATTTGAACGATTTATGGAGAAAGATAGACTCGAACTATCATATTTGTAATGCAAATACAACTGATTACCAATTATCAGATTTCCCCTTAGTTTTAATATCCTTTTAAGTTACAATTAAAGAAATAAATTTTATTTAATTTATAAATTTATATATTTTTTAAATAAGTAAAGAATAAATAAGTTTATGAAAATAAACCATGAATTAATATATTCTAAAAAAGATAAAATATTAAGTTATAATAATAATTTATAACTTATAAAATTTTCATTTCTAAATTTGAGAGTAAATCATTAATCAAATTTTATTTATAAATAAAATTCTTAGAAAAACAAACAATTTTGTTTGTTATACAGTTTGCATTTTATACAAGGGGGTATAAAAAACAAAAATAAATTTAATTAAAATAAAATAATTAAAATAATATAATTGGTGAAACAATTAAATATCTATAAATTAATTATTTTTATAATTAGTTTGTGTAGTATTAGCAATAGAAATAGCTCCAGAACCAATTTCTAAAATAAATCCTATAGTCAATACTATAAAGAAAATTAAAGCTATACTAAATCCAAAAGTATTTACTTTATATAAAGTAACAGCTATAGGGAATAATAGTAATATTTCTAAATCAAAAATTAAAAATAACATAGCTACTACATAAAATTGGATTTGGAAATCTGTTCTATTTTGTTTTCTAATAGCTGAATATCCACATTCATAAGCTGATATTTTAGATTCATCAGGTCTATGAACTGAAAATAAGAAATTTAAAAATAAGAAAACCAAAGCTAATATAGGAACAAAAATAAATAACATTAATAAATTATTCATTAAAAATTAAATAAAGATAAAGAAAGTATTGTTGTACTATTTAATAAAATTGATGGTTTAAGAACAAATAATAAAATAGATAATGTTAAAGTAGATATAATAAAACTATTAGTACTACTTATTTCTATTTCTGAATTAGAATTTAAATTATTAATTATTTTTAATTCTTTATCACTATATTCGGAAGTATTTTCTTCTTCTGTAAATAAAATTTTTATTATTTTTAAATAATATGAAGCACTTATTATACTTACAATTATAGCTATTATAGACATAAAGTAATATCCATTCTGAATTGCAGAATATAATACAAACTGTTTAGAGAAAAATCCTATTAAAGGAGGAATACCAGCCATACTAAATAAAGAAATTGTTAAAGTTATTGATAATACAGGATTTAATAAAAATTGACCTTTTAATTCTGATATATAATTAATATCATTTTCTGTTCCTGTTTCATCTTCAACCATTATACTTTGTATTAAATCTCTAAATGAATTTTTTATTATATATCCAAATAATATTATTATTAAAAAAGTATTTAAATTAGTAATAGTATATTGTATAATATAAAATATTAAAGCTTCTATAGATTGTTCAGAATTGATCGCTAAAGCTAATAAAATAAATCCTACATGTGATATTGTACTATAAGCTAGTAATCTTTTTATTTTAGATTGAGCTAAACCTAAAATTGTTCCTATTAACAATGATAATAAGGAACTTATTAATAATAATTTATTACTTCATAAATAACTATTATTTAAAATATTACTATTTATTATATTATTTAAAGGATTTATTTCTAATATTAAATTAATATTTTCTATTAAATTAATATGAGTTTGTATTTCAAAAAATATTAATAAAATAGATATTTTAGGCATTATAGTTAATCATGTAGTTATAATTGTAGCACTATCTGCATATACATCTGGTGCTCAATTATGTAAAGGTGCTGCTGCTATTTTAAACAATAATCCTATAAAGATTAATATTAAACCTAAACTAAACCCTAATAATATATTATTATTATCAACTACTGATATCATACTATATATAGAATCTAAATTAGTTAATCCTGTGAAAGTATATATTAATCCACAACCTAATAATATTATACAAGAAGCTAAACTCCCTAATAAAAAATATTTTAATCCTGCAGATATAGCTAATTCTGAATGTCTATATAAAGAAGCTAAAATATAAACTCCGAAAGATTGTAATTCTAAACTTAAATATAGACTTATTAAATTAGAAGAAGAAACTAGTAATAAAGATCCCAATGTTGATATTAATACTATTATTGAATATTTTATTCTATAATTTCTTATTGATAACATATTATGACCTTCTTCACTTAATTCTAGATTATTTTCTATAAATTTATGATTTATTAAAGGTCAAGCTATTAGTATTACAGAACCTGTTAATACTATAACTATATCAAAGAATTGTGTAAATAAAGTAACTTGAAATAAACCACTATAAATACCTATACCTGATCCAATTGACTGAATATAAAAAGCATTAAAGGCTAACGCTCCAGTATAAAGTAATAATAGAGAAGATATTCTTAAATATAAGTTTGGTGAAATATTTCTATTTATCGATGGTAGGGCTATTGCCACTATAAGAATCATGATACTAATAAACATCATTACTTTTATTTACAAGTTTATAAACTTATTTCTAAACTATTCTACAGTGTTAATTACAATTAATTATTCTAAATTTTAAATAAAAATTTCTTTTGTTTTAAAAGTTAAAATTTATACATCCTATTGGATTTGAACCAATAAACAATTGCTTCGAAGGCAAAACGCTTTTCCAATTTAGCTAAAGATGTTAAAATTTTATTTGATAAATTTAAATATATTTTATTTAGTATTAATTTACTTTTAATATTAATAAAAATATAATAATAAAATGATAAAAATAATTTAAATAAAATTAAATAACACAAAAAGGATGTAATATTCAACTAATAAAACAAATAAAATTTGTTTTTAGATAAAAATTTTAACAATTTAATTTATAACTTACTTAGTTTTTAAATTTGGTTGCAACAAGTTATTTGAACAAAACTAAAACAAAATTTGTTTTATAAATATATTTATTATACGAGTAAAGAGACTTGAACTCTTACGATTATAAACTCATAAATTCCTAAAATTTACCCGGCTACCAAATTTCGGCACACTCGCGAATTAATAACTATTTATATTAAATTTAATATAAATAGTTAAAGAATTTTCTAAGCTTGAATTTTATAAAATTAATTTATATTATAAATATTTATAAAATATATTAATTTGAACTATTTTCAATGTAATTAATATAAAAATACTAATTAAAAAGACATTATTGTTAAATTAACATATTGATTTATTAAAAATAAGAGATAGAGTAATCGAAACTCTGTCTGCACAGTGTAAATATGCTGTTAAACCACTCAACTAATCTCTTATTATTTATTAATTAAAAAAAAAGGGGGTAAAATTAATTTATTTTCCAGCAGCACTTTCCAGTACGGCTACCTTGCTATGACTTTTGAGATGTTACTCAAATGAATTAATAAAAACCTAATTAGTTTAACATAGCCGTTTATAATATTTCAAAGAATAAATAAACTATTTTAAATTTATCAAATATAAATTTAAATGTTACTATGAAAAGTTATAACTAGATTCCTATTTCCATCATTATAAGCTTCTTCCCAGCGACAGACAGTTAGTTCATCACGGATGCTAGTTTCACCGTTGCGCTTATTATCAACGATTACTCGAAATTCCTTCTTCATGTTCCCGAATTGCAGAGAACAATCCGTCTAAATTTATATTTTAACTTTTTTTAATGATTAGCTCCTCCTACTTTCCAAATTTAAATTTTTCTATAAATTTTAAAAATAAATGATTTATAAATCTTTCGATTATATATTTTATTAAAATAAATAAGATATTATCCTTAATAATAAAAATATATATTTAATTCATTTTAGGAAACAGTCTAGCATCACTTTGTAAAAGTTTTTGTGGCACGTCTATAGCCCAGTTCATAAGGGCCATAACGACTTGTCTTAGCCCCAAATGAAACTCTATAAGAATCATTAATTGTTAAGTATGTAATAAAATATTTTTAATTAACAATAGGGATTTCGTCCGTTAGCGGAATTAACCTCAGTTCTCACGATACGGACTGAAGACAGCCATGCAACACCTGTATTAAATGTTTTAATTTATTCTTTAAAATTATATAAATTTTTAAAGTTAAAACATTCCTTTATATTTTATAAAATAAAAATAAAGTTTTTATTCAAGAACTGGTAAGGTTTTACGCGGATTATCGTATTAAATAACATGCTTCACTTCGTTTGCTCCGAAACCGACTAATTTTTTTGTTTTCAACTTTGCAGTCGTACTCACAAGGCGGAATGGTTATCGTGTTAACATTGTCATTAATAAATTTTATACTAATAACTACCATTCATCGTTGACAGAGAGGGGTATTTTGGGTATCTAATCCTATTTCCTATCCTCACCTTCGTTTCTGAGCGTCAATCATTAATGGAAAAAAGCCTTCGCCTTTAATATTCTACTTAGTATCTAAGGATATCAGACCTACTCTAAGCGTTATTTAATATATCCTCTATTTGATTCTAGCTTTTATTCTTGACTTATTTATCTTTATTTAGATTTATAAGTCAATTAAAAGCCGCCTACAAACCCTTTACGCCTGATTAAGACGATTAACGTTCGTGTCTCTGGCCTTACCGAGTCTTCTGGCACCAGATTTGGACGACACTAATAATAAGGTAATATCATTATTTTCCCTTATCTTATCAATTATTATAATTGATTTCAGTTAGCTAGTTCACTCTTTCGAGCATTGACTAATATTCTTGACTGCTGGTAGTATTTAACTACTTGGGAGATTTCATTCCCAATGTGGCCATCTGTTCTCTCAAACATAGCTATTGATCGTAGGCTTGGTAGGCATTTACCCTACCAACTACCTAATCAAAATAAATAGTATTTTATAACAGAAAATTTCCTTTAATATAAATTAAATAATTTATTTAACTTATTTTAACTATTAAAAATTTTTAATAATTAAATTTATTCCCTATTTATGGAAATTATAAAGTAACTTATTTATTTTTCTCACCCTTACACCTTATTCCCTTAAAATATTTATATAATTATTAATTATACAATACATTGTTGGAAACAATGATTTGCATGTCTTAAACTACTGAACAACGTTCAATCGGAACCAAAATTAAATTCTTATAATATTTTAAACAATAAATTAATTTCATGTTTTATTGTTATATTTTATATGCTTTTATTGCAATATTTACTATCTCTTTTAATTTAAATTTAGAATTTAAAACTATCATGAAATTTATAGAGTTAAGCGCAATTATAAAATTAAGGAGTTTTAAGTTAAAAGGTTTTAACTTTAACCCTTTAAATATCTTAAAAAAAGGGGGTAAGATATTTAAATTTACAAAACGAAAATTAAATTATTTTTTTTGTATTAATTTAAAGAGATTATAAATAGATTATTTTTATATAGATAAGAGTTTAATTAGGTGAAATATCAAAAGCTATTAAAATACTAGGTACTAAGATAATAAAAGCTACACAAACTGGTAATAAATTTAATCAACATAATTCAATTAAAGCATCATATCTCATTCTAGGTAAAGTAGCTCTAAATCATACAAACATAAAACAAAAAATACATGTTTTTATTCCAAGAATAATAGATTGTAAATTAATGAAAGAATCATTAATAAATAATTCTGGCATATGATATCCTCCTAAAAATAAAATAGAAGTAATACAACTAAATAAAACTATTGAAGTATATTCAGCTAAGAAGAAGAAAACAAAAGGTACACTAGAATGTTCAGTAAAAAAACCAGCTACTAATTCAGATTCCAAAAATTAAATTAAATTTAATTAAATTAAATTAAATTGATTCGATAAAATAAACATATCAAATCTAATATAATATATTAGTTTAGTTATTTATTTACTTATTTTACTTACTTTTAAAATTAATTATTAATTTCTCTAATATAGAAATTACCTTTAAAAAGTTTACCTGATTTAATGTATCTAGAAATAGTCGTTTTATGTACACTAAACTTATTTGCTAATTCAATTTGATTAGAGTATTTTTTCAATTATATTATAATTTTATCGTATAAAACGAATGATCTAATACTCTTTTTAATTGACATTAAATTTTTTGTATTTTCGCTATGAGTTTTACCTAACATAGGCTTTAATTTACCAGGTTTACTTATTAAACTTAAAGTTATTTTATTATGAGTTTTACCAAAAATAGGATGATTAACTTTATTTACAAATCTTGATTTCATTTTTTCTATGGCTTGTTTTGTATGCTTATACCCTAACATTGAATTAGCTTTTGTTTTAAAATTAAATAGAGAAGAAAAAGGAAAAGCAGATATTACAGTAGTTTCAAATTTTCTTAACAATACCGTAGGATCTGTATGAAAATAATATATTATCAAATTAAAACTTTTTAAACCATATTTTTTATAGATCTTTGTAATCTTAAGTTGGATTCTCTACCTTTTATATGATCCATTATTCTAGAATATAAATTTACACTAGAACCAATATATTGTTTAGAAGATTTAATATGTATTAAACCATAAACCCCACCTAATTTACTTAAATCTTTCTTTAATAAATTAGTATTAGAAAGATCACTATAAGTTTTTAGAGGTTTAATAGGTATAGTATTAAAACACTGAATATACAAAATAGAAAACCAATTATCGTATTGAAGTTTATCATAGTAAATTTGGTAAGTTAAAAACAGTAAAACAAGTAATAATAATAATTTCAATATTATATTTTATCCATTATCTTTCAATAATGGTTGGACTATATCATATTTCATTTAATTATTAGAAATTATCGCGTATAGTCTCTGAGGATCCTACTCAATTTAATTTGAAGAGTTATTGTGTTTTGTTTAAGAAAATAAATTTAAGAAAATAATGTAAACAGAACAGATAGCTATACTACTTGTCTTGTTTACTCTTTTATTTTAAATTAAAGATTTCAAAGAAAAGGGGGTAAAATTTAATTAATTTCTTATTTTCTTAAATTTAAATTTTTTATTTGATTTTAAACAACTTGTCTTAAAATTAATATTTTTGGTTTCCTGCTGATTGTCCATTGTAATATCTTTAAGATTTTAACTATCTATTTATAATTATTATTATTTAAAATTAGATGAGTACTTAAAGCTTTAGGAGTTTCCAGCATACAGCGATATTTATAGAGGCCAAATCAATTAGTATTAGTTTTTAGCCTCTTGTAAATCAAAAGGTGTTCTAGATGTTTCAGCTAATATCGAAATAAAGTAAAATATAAATACTGGAAATAATGGTATAATATATCAAATAGTTTGTTGATTTTCAATTATAGTTGTAAAATTAAATGAACCAGTTAATAAAATTATAATTAATATAGCAGAACTTAAAATTAATTCATAACTAATCATAGCAGCAGTACTTCTTAAAGAACCTAAAAAAGCATAAGTAGAATTAGCCGATCAACCAGCAAATAATACACCATAAACTCCTAATGAAGATAAAGCTACAGTATAAAGTATTCCTAATGAAAAATCAGATAAACTTAAACCTTGTCCAAAAGGAATAATACCTCATCCTAATAAACTAAATATTAATGAAAATACAGGAGCTAAATAAAATAAAATTTTATTAGATTGAGAAGGTATTACAGTTTCTTTAACTATTAATTTAAGAGCATCACTAAAAGGTTGTAAAATACCAAAGTATCCTGTAGTGTTAGGACCAACTCTTCTTTGATGAGCAGCTAATTGTTTTCTTTCAATTATAGTCATAAAACCTACAGATAATAACATAGGTAATATTACTAATAATACATCTAATAAATTAATTAATACATTTAATAGAGTTAAAATTAAATTATTTGTATTCATAGATAAGTATTAATATTATCTTTATTTATATTTATATTTTTTATGACGACTATTTATTTTACACTTTATTGTTTAAAATTTATTAGATTATAAATTTTATAATTTATTTATATTAAAAAGTATATAAATTTAAATTATAGTCTTAAATCGCATTTTTTTAATCATAAAATTTAAATAAATATAAATATTGATTTAACTAGTTAATTAAAATTAACAACATAACTTATAAAATATTTATTTAAAACTTAAATTTAGAATAAATATAAATAAGATAAATATTTTAAGTTGAATAAACAATTTAAACAAAAAAACAATAATTAAATTATATATATAATTTAATTCTTAACTAGTAAATTATATATAAGTAAAGACATTGTAACAATAATTTTTATTTAACATAAATAACCTTAAATAACAGGTCTAAAGAATTTATAAAAATTTAAATAGTAATAATGAAAAAGTTAAATTATACTATTTAATATAAAATATTATTAAATAATTTTAATATTTTTATTTAAAAATTTTGATGGTAAAATTTTATTCTCTTTTGGATTCGAACCAAAATTAACACTTTAGAAGAATGCAGTTCTACCATTGAACTAAGAGAATTTATTAAATTATAAATATTATACTTTGTTTTAAATATATTTTATTTTGTACATACTTTAATTTATTTTACAAATAATAATTAATTTATTATTTTATTATAAGCTAGAATTTCTTAGATATTAATAACTTTATTTTATTAATAATAATTTAAACTTTTTTCTTTTGTTTTTTTATATCTAAATAATTTAGAGTTAAGAGGGAATTGAACCCTATTATTTATAGATTTTGCAGATCTACTACAGAAACCATCTGTAAACTTAACTCTTATTTTATAAAATTTTTATTATTATTTTATTAACTATAGATCTTAATGTCTACAACGGCAACTTATATTAATTATTAGCAGCATATTATTTTAGATCAAGAAGGATTATTATGACTATTAAGATACCAGTTCTATTTATTTCAAGATTGAATTTTAAACAATTAATTTATTAGTTACCCTTTTTTTATTGATGGTAGAGTAAAAATCTTTCAATGGAAGTTGAGAGTGTTATTATTAAAGGGGGTAGTTTAAATTTGAAGAAAAGATTAATTCATTAAATAGGTTATTTTTTATTTAATGAAATAAATATAGGTGCTATCATAGATAATAATAAAATAATACTACATATAATTAATAATATAGCAGCATATGTATAAATTAATTGTCCTATAGCTTCAATTTGACTAAATGAAATGAATGTAGTATCTGCAATATTAGATTGATAAGTAGTGTGAATATCATTAACAAATTTTAATTCATTATTATTTAAAATAAATAAATTAAAATTAGTAATAGTGTCAAAGATTAAATTTAAACCAGATACATTATTAAAACTAAATGGTAATATATTAAACATTTCAAACATAAATAATGAAGCAACTACAAAAGCTAAAGGTAAATTTTTAGTATATTGTTTTCCAGTATCTATTATATCTGTTAACGATATATTAATCATCATAATTACAAATAAAAATAATACAGTTATAGCACCTACATATACTATAATATATGATAGACCAAGAAATCCTATTCCAGATAATATTAAATAACCTGCAGCATTTACAAATACAGAAATTAAATATACTACAGATATTACAGGATTTTGAGAGGTTATAACTAATACACTAGATATAATAGTTGTAAAACTTAATATATTTATTAATAAATATTTCATTTTAATTTAAATTTAAGCCTATATTAATAATATTATAAATTATTAATGTTTGATCTAAAATTTTTATACAATATAATTTAAATATTATAAGTAAAATTTAACAATAAAAGGCTATAAACATTAAAATACGCAATTTTCATAAAATGCGATTAATACTACTTATATATTAAATTTAATTATAATTTATATTTTAACAAATTATAATAAAAAATTTTAATGTAGGTTTAACCTAAAAATATATTATTCTAATTAAAGAATATTTTGGAATATTATATAATATTTTATAAGAAATTTATGTTAGATTTAACATAAATTTTTAAGCTCTAATTATGTAAAACAAAATTTTGGGGCTATAGCCTACTTTAGAGGAGTCTTTTAACAAAGCTGAATAGTAAATATTCTCTTTTATGTTTTATAGAAGTTTAGCGATATAAATTAATAGATTTTATTAGTAAAATAAAGACTTGTTCCAAAATTTAGAAAATTATTAATAAAGATAAAGATCTTATTAAATAGAAAAGGGTTTCAATAACTAGTCATTATAAAGGAGGGGTTTGAGTTTATTCTGATTTTTTCGTAAGTGCCCTCTTTTATACAAATAATAAAAGAGTAGATAAGAAGATCTACTTTAACTGTTTTTAATTCTCAATAATATATGGTTTTGTACCAATTAATTTATTATTTAAATTCTCAACATTACTTAAATGCGTGCTATAGCAATTTTAAACCGGAGTCAACCTTAAACATATACTTAAAATAGTCTAATGAAAAATATTATAACATTGAGAAAAACAAAAAGCATTCATACTTGAAAAACAGTGGAATTTACTATTAACAATTGACTTTTTACAGGCGATATTTTTAAATCTAAATTTAATATATTTTGAGATAATATATCTAACCAATTTATAGATAATAATCATATGTTCATTTTATTCAAAATAAAATATAAAGACAGTGATTATACTACTATCGGTAATCTTCAAAGACTAAATAAAGGAGATAAAAACTGATATTTAAATTGAATTTTAAATAATATGGAATTTAAATCAGAATATTATAATGAAATTCCAATAACAGATTTTGTATTTAGCTATGGTTTTAAAGAAGGAATAGCTCCAATTAAAGAAAAATTCAAAACTGATTTAAATTTTCAAAATTATAATAATAATAATTTAGTAATTAGTTTTAATCCCTTAGATTTTGGTATACCAATATCAGAAAATAATTTTGAAAATTACACTCAATTTATTTTACAAACTAATGATAATTTATTAGTTAAAATTAACAAATTTGATGAATATAATCAAGTTGAGTATATTTCAGGAGGAAATACTATTTTGGAATTTAAAGATGAATTTATTTCTGAAAATAAGTTTGTTAGAATTCTAGATAATAAAAAATTTTATTTTGAAAATAATCAACAAATCTTATTTCTTAAAGAAATGAAAACTAAATTTATCTCTAAACTAAAACCACTTAAAAATTTAAAAAATAAATTTATCTGCTTGGATATTGAAACTTATATCAAAGACTCTGTTTTAACTGTTTTCTGTATATCTATTTTCGATGGAGAAAATAAAAACTCTTTTTTCTTATCTGATTTTAAAAATTCAGAAGAATTAATAATCTCTGCTTTAAAATCGATTATGATCAGAAAATATAATGGTTATAATATTTATATTCATAACATGGCTAAATTTGATATTATTTTTATAATGAAATATTTAGTTAAACTAGGATCAGTAAATCCTGTAATTCATAATGGAAGAATAATTACTATTAATTTAAATTATGGAAAAGATAATAAATATCAATTACAATTTAGAGATAGCTACTTATTATTACTAAATTCATTAATGAAATTATGTAAATCTTTTAAAGTAGAAACTTATAAATCAGTATTTCCTTATTTATTTGTTAATGAAAATAATTTGGATTATATTGGAAGTGTTCCTGAATTTAAATATTTCGATAATAAAATTACCCCTATTGAATATAATAAATATAAATCTAATTACAATACTTGAAATTTAAAAAATGAAGCAATCAAATACTGTGAAACTGATGTTATAAGTTTATATCAAGTTATTTTCAAATTTGCAGAATTGATTTTTGAATTATTTGGTAGAAACGTGCATCATTATCCTACTCTTCCCAGTTTAGCTTTTGGAATATTTAGATCTAATTTTATGATTGAAAACACTATTCCTCAATTATCAGGTAGAATAGCTAATGATATAAGAACGTCTTATACAGGTGGAAGTTGCGATATGTATATTCCATCTAATAATCTATTAGAATGAGAAGGTATCTATCTTAAAATTTATTGTTATGATGTAAATTCATTATATCCTTTTGTAATGAGAAATTGTGAAATGCCTGTAGGTACACCTACTTATTTTAAAGGAGATATCAGAAGTTTTGATCCTGGTGCTTTCGGATTCTTTTATTGTAATATAATAGCTCCTGATAATCTAGAACATCCAATAATTCAAACTCATGTTAAAACTAATAATGGAATTAGAACTATTGCTCCATTAGGACAATGATCTGATATGTTATTCAGTGGAGAAATGGATAATGCAATTAAATTTGGATATAAATTCGAAATTCTGTGAGGTTATACATTCGAAAGAAAAAATATATTTAAAGATTATGTTGATTTCTTATATAATTTTAGATTAAAATATCCTAAAGATGATCCATTAAACTTAATTGCTAAACTATTGCTAAATAGTTTATATGGAAGATTGGGAATGGATGATAATTTTAATGAATTTAATGTAATTCATAAAGATTATTTTGCAGATTTTGAAAATAAATTCTTAGATAATATTTTAGGAACAGTAAAATTAGGAGATTATATTTTGGTTGAATTTAAAAATCAAATAGAATCATCTTCTTCTTCTACTCATAACGTTTCTATTGGTATTGCATCTGCAATTACTGCTTATGCAAGAATTCATATGTCTCAATTTAAAAATAATCCTAATTTAAATCTTTATTATACAGATACAGATAGTATTTATACTGATTCTGAATTAGATAAAAGCTTAATAAGTGGAACTCTTTTAGGGAAATTAAAATTAGAACATATCTGTAATAAAGCTATTTTCTTATCTCCTAAAGTTTATTGCTTAAAAAATGAAAATAAAGGATTAATGTATAAAGTTAAAGGATTAAAACATGAAGTAGAATTAACTATGAAAGATTTTGATTCATTACTTTATAAAGATGCTTTTATTAAAAAATCTCAAACTAAATGAATGAGAAATTTAAGTGAAGGGCAAATCAATTTACTAGAACAATTATATACATTGAAAGTAACTGATAGTAAAAGAGAATTAATTTACAATAAAAAAGGTAAACTAGTAGGAACTAGACCTTATGTTATAGATAAAAATAAAGCAATAAGTCAATATAACCCATAACTCTAATTTTACCCCCTTTAAACAAAATCAATTATTTTAAAACTATCTTTTTACACTTAAATGAACTATCGCGTTATTGTCTGGATTATTAGATTTTGTAGTAAAAAAACAAAAAAAAACAAAAAATCGAACAAAAAAAAAGAAGTTTAAAAAAACAAAAAACAAAAAATAGGCGTTGTAATCTTAATATCGCTATTTTATGTGTCTCCTATATACTTCCACTTTGGAGTATTTGTATTAATACAAATAATTATTTGAATATCAGTATTCTTCTTATCTAATATGTTGATTGGATTTGATCCGTTTAACAGAGAATATTATATCATCAGAATAATATCAATAATTGTAATTATATTTATTTTATATTATAATTCAAAACAAATGTCAATTGCAAGTGCATTTATTTTACCATTTTCATTAGATAAAATTTCATATCCTGATGAAGTTGAAATAAACACAATTCCTGTTGATAACGATATAAAATCAGAAATGTTTTACCTAATTAAAGAAAATGAAATCTCTGATTTTTTAAGTAAATTAGATATTAACGATAATTATATTGCTACTATTGAATTTATTCCTGAAATATCAGAATATAATACTGATGCTCCACGATTAATCCTATCAAAACCTTTCTTATTAAATAAATTTAGTTCTACTACAACTATATCTAAATTTATCTTTGAAAGACTTAATTATATGGTGGATTATTATTATCTAGATGATACTATAATTCAACAATGTAATGAAGGAGTAGGACCAGTGGTATTAATTAATTATTCAAAAATTGATATTAATTAATTTATAATAATATATATATTATACATTTTTTTAAATAGTTACCCCCTTTTTTATAAAATTTTATATTAGTAAAATAATAACAGAATATGTAGATATTATGTATAATTAAACTTCTTTAATGCTCAGATAGGAAGTAAAATAATAATCTGGCCATATTTAAACCGGAGGACACCTTAAACCGTCTATGCCATGTGTTACTGAACTGACGTTAAATGATCAGAAATACTATTTATAAAAATGACTAACATAATAATGAATAATAATGATTTAGTTTTATATAGTTTGACTGCCTGTATTGTTTGTTTAGCAACAGGATATTTTATAAAATCTTATTATTTTACTACACAAATTAATTCTCCTCCAACATTTAATCTTAATCTAGAACAACTTAAAGAAGTTCAAGATATATTAGATAGAGGAGAAGAATTAGATAAAGAAACTCAAACTAAATTAGATGAAGATTTTCAAAATATTTTAGGTGATAATTTTGAACAATATCATCAAGAAATGCAACTAATTCAAGATGAGTTTGAAAGAGAACTTCAAGATATATTGAATAATGAACTTTTAAATATTCATTGTCCATTAGAATCTACTGATTTATATTTTAATACACCAATTTTAGAATTAATTGATATTATAAATAATTTAATTACTCATGTTTATTTCTGATTCTAAATAAAATATTTTATTAGAATGATTATCTAGTAGTTTTAACTATTTACCCCCTTATCGATTATTAAACGTGGTTGTGTGTTTTTTAGACCTTACTACCTACTATTGGTAATGATACTAAATTTTATAAATAATCAATTCTTTAGATTTAGAAATAAAATTGGACAATTTTAAACATCAAGTCTATTTTATAAATTAGTAATGCTAAACTAAATAATTCACATTTACTTACATTTGCATCCTATTAAGAAATGTTCTATTTCTTATAAAATTATATATTATTTCATTTCTTTAAAATATATTATGGATTAATATATTAAAAAGAAATATTATTTATAAAAAAACAAATAATAGAAATAAATTTAAGATAGTATCTAGGGGTTAGTTTCTTGCTTTATATACATTCAGCGCTTATCTAATATGTTTGTGGCTATCCAACTATGCCTGTTTAATTAATTAAATTCAACAATTGGTGCACTAGAGAAACACAGCCTATTGATCCTTTCGTACTAGAAGGTCTTCCCCTTTTTACTATTTATCTCTTCAGAAGATAGGGACCATACTGACTCACGTCGTATTAAACCCAACTCGCGTACCCTTTTAATCGGCGAACAGCCGAACCCTTCCAAGCTTCTACACCCGGAGGATAGGATGAGTCGACATCGAGGTGCCAAACAGCCGGGACAATATGTACTCTCGCCGGCTATCAGCCTGTTATCCCTAGCGTAACTTTTATCGATTGATCCCCGTCTATTCCATATTATAGCGAGGGGTCACTATGCCCTACTTACGTATCTGTTCGACTTCTAAGTCTTTCAGTTAGGTATGCTTTCCGCCATTATACACTACAAAACCTTTCACTGGTTTATTGATCTCCATTCAATTTCTAGCTATACCTTGTAATAATAAAACAAATTATTAAGTTTTATTTTTAATTTAATTCTTTTTTGTATTTAAAATACTAGAGAATTAATAATTTTGTCTGTATATCATAATTTAAAATTTAATTATAATATTATAAATTTTTATTAAATCTTTGGATGTACTTTGCTACTTTTTTAAAGACGACCGCCCCAGTCAAACTGCCAATTAGTCATTTCTCCCTTAAATTTCAATTTATAAGGTAAACGAAAATTTAATTCTAATTCTAAGGTTTTCCAAATTTTGTCTATCGACATTCCTAATTACTATTAATTGAATTTAAATCAATGTAATAACTAACTACAGTAAAGCTGCATAGGGTCTTCCCGTCCCTCTGAAGACAGCGAGCATCTGCACTCGCAATTCAATTTCACTGAGCAAGTTGTAGAGACAGTGAGACCATCGTTACATTATTGATACAAGACCACATTTAATGGCCAACTTATTTTGCTACCTTAGGATCCTCATAGTTAAGACCGCTATTAACCAGACTTTCAATTAGTAACTTTTAAATTACCTCTCTTATGTTAATGGCATTGGGCAAATTTCATCCAGAATACTATTATCTTAATTATTGCTCTGAATTGTGTTTTTAGTAAACAGTCGTGGCCTCCGATTTTATTATACCATATTATTAATTAAATTATGGCTAATTTAATTTTATATGGTTTCTCTTATCGTCAAACTTATGAGAACAACTTGCCGAGTTCCTTAACAACTTTTAGCTCTACGCCTTAGTATACTCTACTTACGAACCTGTGTCGGTTTAGGGTACGGTAGTAATTGATTTATTAAATTTTAATTAATAAATTATATATTTAATTTTCCTGATCTATTATACGTATTAAATACGAATTTACCATATAGATTTTCAATATATTACTCATCAGTCAAAACTTTGGTTTTGAACCTTAGAGGCCGCATTAACATAAGGTGGTTCAACCTTTCCTTATAACCCTTTCGTATTCGGCGAGAAGTATTATAACTTCTTTTTACGTTACTCATGTCAGCATTATCTCTTCAGTTATTTACAAACAATGAAACACTGTTTATCATCAATTATACTGAATGTTCTACTACCTAATTTATAAATATAATTATAATTTTTACATTTATAATTAACAGGATATCGGTTGATTATTTAAGACCCGTTAAATTTTCGGCGCAATAGTCTAAGGGCTGCTACGTTGTTACAACGGTCATTAAAAGATAGCGACTACCAGGCTCACTTTACAGCTGCATTCAATCTATTACTTCCTTATTTTCACTTAATAATCATTCGGGACCTTGATCCATGTTCTCGGCTGTTTCCGTCTTGACTATCCAACTTATCATGAATAGTCTGAATATCTATTATCAATTTATGTTATTCCGAGTTTCGTTTCCATTGGTAAGATTTTCTAGATCCCCTCAACCTAAACACTTAATAAAATTAATATTTAATTAATTTATTATTAGTTGGGAATTACCGTGCTGTACCTCCATAAATTTCTTAATAGATGTCATACTTAAATATGTTTCGTAGAAAACCAGCTATCACCAGTTCAGATTGGCATTTCACCGCTTTCCAAAACTCTTCGGAGAATTTTGCAACATTCAACCGTTCGATCCATTATAATCTGGTTTTAGAAAGATCAACTGGCTTCGGGTCTAATAATAGTAACTATCCCAAAACTATTCTTTGTAAATAAATCACTTATATATTAATTAATATATAAGGAATTTATTCTATTTTTATTGTAGTAAAAATATTTTAAAATATATAATTTTATTATACAAATAATTTAGTCGCTTTCGCTAAGGCTAATTAACCTTGCTACTATCATTAACTTACTGACCCATTATGCAAAAGGTACGCCGTCATTTTATATTCTAAAACTTCGACTGCTTATAGAATTACTAATTCAAGACTTTTTCATTTCGTTATACAACGAACTATTTCAACTTTTCCTTTACAGTACTTTTCACTATCGCTAAATTTATTATACTTAGCCTTAGAGGATGGTTCCCCTATATTCCGACAAGTTTACTCTCATCGTACTTAATTTTAAGAATATTTTTAAATTTTACAGGACTGAATACCTTCTTTGGGAATTATAATTTAAATAATTATTATATAAACATTAATTTATAATTAATGATCTTCCAACTTCATTCTTTATAATTAATTTTATATTATTTCAAATTATTTAATTCTTTAGGCTAATCCGATTTCACTCACCATTACTTTCGGAGTCTCGGTTGATTTCCTTTCCTTTCCTTAATACAATGTTTTGCTTCAGGAAGTATGAATATTTAAGGTTTCCCTTAGGATCGCCACAATTTACTTACTATTTTGTTAATCAGTTTGTGGCTTTTGGTTTGGACCTCCTTTTTAATAAATTTGCTAGTTATCCTTAATAATTCCTTTAAATTACTTTGATGTTTATACTAAATTGTCATCTATACTTTTATTTTAAGAGTTTAATTTAAAACTATCTATTTATATATTTTAATAATAAAAATATATTCTATAAAATTTAAAAAAGCTGAAAAAAGGAGTTGAACCTTTGTTTTACCGTCATGAATGGTAAGTTTTAACCATTTAAACTATTTCAGCTTAAATTATTTAATTCTTATTTTAAATTTGGATTAAAATATTTATTAATAATTTAAATAATTGATTGAGTTAGAAAACAAAATATCTACAAAACTAAATAAGTTCATATATTTTATTCTTTCATAAATTTACCATTTTAATTTATAAATAAGTATTATGACTAATAAAATACTACTGGTACAATCTAAATGTTTATAAGTCTGAGTATAGGAATTACAGGTATCTCATTTAAAACAAAATAAATATAAAAAACAAATTTAATACTAAAATAACTTATTTAAAATAATTATATTTTATTTATTAAATATACTAAAGTGTCTGATATAATTATATAAATTATTTAAATGAATATTTTTCTATTTTTTTATCCATAGATTATTCTATTTTATTAATATACAATTTAATTATAAATAAAGCATTATTTATAGACCTAGGACCTTAACTTAAAATTTTAACATTAATTATTATTTAATATTAATTTTACAGGTTTAGATATCATAACTCATTCTTAAATTAAGACATAATATTAAACTTATTAAATTATTAAAATTAAATATTTTAACCAATAAGAATTTAGGGTAAAATCAGAGATTTGAACTCTGAACAGCGTCGCCACAAAACGTTATTTTGCCAATTAAACTAATTCTACCTTATTCATAAATCTTTACTTATATTAAAACAAAACAAAATATATAATATTAATCTAATAAATTAATTATTAAATAAAAAGATTATACATTACAATTTATTTACTATCAATAATATTAATAATATTAAATATATAATTATATATTGTAAAGATTTTATATATTTTAGAATTGTATATTCTTTTATTATATATAAAGTTAAATAGATTTTATTGGGGGTAAAATTAAAACAAAATAACAGATAAATATTAAATATAAATTTATATTATAACTATTAAAAATTTAATATAAACCTTTAAGATTTATTAATAGTATTTAAATTTTATCTGTAGCTAAATCCATTAAAGTATTTTCTGCTATACCAATTATAGGTACAATAATTAAGAATCAAGCAAAATAAAATGCAGTAGCGAATTGTCCTACTTCTACAAAAGGGCTTTCAGGATGTTGAGATCCAATTCACATTAATATTGAAAAATTTACAATAAAGAATCATTGAGCTAATCTCATAGCTGGTCTAAATTGACTACCTCTTATTCTGGATAAATCAGTTAAAGGTAATATTAATAATATTAATAATGAACCAAACATAGCTATAACTCCTAATAATTTATTAGGGATAGATCTTAATATAGCATAAAATGGTAAAAGATCAAATAATATATATTTATTTATATATCCATAATTTTTCAAATATGGTTGGACTATATCTTCATCCTTTAATTATTAAATATAAAGGAGCTTCACGTGTAGTCTCTGGGGATCCTACTTAAAATAATAAAAACTAAAATAAAATATTTTTAACAGTTATTGTTTAATTTGTTAAATAAATTAAGAAATATTGATAAAAAGTAATGTAAACAAAACAAATGATAAAAACATAAAAAAAATTTTTATACACTTTTGTCTTGTTTACTCTTTTATTTTTAGTGTTTAATTATAGTAAAGGGGGTAAGCTTAAAAAATAAATTAGTAAATATTGATTATTAAAATTATAAATAGTTGATAATAGTTAATATAAATTCATTAATATCACTTGAATATAATTCATCAACTTGAAAATCATTAATAACATCAACTAAATCATTCATATTTACTTGATTGTTATTAATTTCTTCACCGTATAATTCTATTATTTCTTGTAATTTTTCTTCATATATATTTGGCATTAGAGTTACACTTTCATCAGATGATGTTGTTTCTGTATCATCAAATGCTGATATTATATCTGTATTTATATTGTCGATGGCACTATTACTTCCTGAGTTATATCAAGTATAATTATAAAAAGCATAGCCTAAGAATAAAGCGGTACCCGTGAAGATACCATAATATAGTAAGTTACTATCAAATAAAGAATTAAATAACATTATTGTGTGTGTTTATATATTTATATAGGATGATGTGACAAAGGCTAATATAATTTACTTATATTAGGGATCTTATAATTAACAAAATTTATTATTATAAGTCTATTCAGATAAATAATATATAACTTTTAAATTACTTAAATTTTATATTAAATAATAAAATTAAATATTATTCTCTACTTTTATATTATAGTTAAATAAATATTTCTTTTTTAATTTAGTTTAAAATAAGAAGACTTAAATAAACAAATATTTTATTTTTAATTTTTTAAAAAGTAAAGGGGATAAATTTAGTTAAATAATTATTTCTTATTTCATATTTTTAAATTTTAAAATAAGTTATGATTTAAAATTATTAAAGCCCTAAGGATTTAGTTATAAATATTAGTGTATATAATACATCTCTCAGGGAAATCAATATTTTTATTGTGTAATATTCTTAAAATATTGTTTTGTTTTGTTTTTTTATTTTTATTTTTTTGTTGATTGTTTTAGTTTTGTTATTGTTTATAATTATTTTGTTGGTTTCCTGCTGATTGTCCATTGTAATATCTTTAAGATTTTAACTATACTTATTTATTTAATATAGTACTTAAAGCTTTAGGAGTTTCCAGCATACAGTAAAGTATATTTTTCATAAGATTACTCTTAAGCATGACATCTTTCATATCATTCCGGTACTATAGAAGGAGGTGTACTCATAGGATTAGCTGGAATATAATTATCACTATGCCCTAATAAATTAGGATAGAAGAAAACTATAACAGATAAAGCTAATAAGAATGCAAAAATAGTTACAAGATCTTTAAATGTAAAATAAGGATGCATTGCATATCTATCTCCATTAGAAGATATACCGTTAGGATTATTTGATCCATGTGTGTGAACAGCCATTATATGAGCAACTACTAAAGCAGCTAATAAGAATGGTAATAAGTAATGAAGAGAGAAAAATCTATTAAGTGTAGCATTACTTACACTGAAACCTCCTCAAATTAACTCTACTAAATCTTGTCCAAAGAAAGGTACTGCTGATAATAAATTAGTTATTACTGTAGCCAAATCTTTAATCTACCTATTCTAGCTTAAGCTTGAAATGTTTAAAACAAGTAAATCATGTACATTATAACTATCTTATTTTAATAGTTGTATTATAAATTTTAAGGGGTAAATGTAAACAACTAAAAATCAATATTTCTATTGTGTTTTTGTCTTGTTTACTCTTTTATTAAATTAAAGATTTTAAGTAAAGGGGGTAAAATAATTATAAAATATAATTATAAGAAAATATAATTATAAGAAAATCTATTGAATATTAACTAATAAAATTAGTAAAAAGTTCATAGATTAGTGAATCAGTATTATTTGATTGTATTAGAGGAATTATGTATGTATTTATTATATAGTCTGAATTTGAACCAGTTATTACATTATTAGTAATATCTGTACCCAATGAATCATATATTTCCTGAAATTTTTCGGTTGGTAAAGTAAATTCAAATTTATAATCTACTATATCTGAATTTGACATAATTCTGGTATTTTGATTAGGGCTTGCGGTTATTGTATTAGATGATGAATCAATATTAAGAACCATATTATAGCAAGTAGTATATGAAAGTCCTACATAATTTATATAAGAAATTCTTATAACTACTATAATACTTATAAATATAAATAAACCATAGAATAATAAACCATAATTTAAGTAATTTTTATTCATTTTTATTTTTATTATATAATTATAGGATGATGTGACAAAGGCTAATATAAGTAAATTATATTAGGGATCTTATAAATAATAGAAGTTATTATTATAAGTCTATTCAGTACAACAGATCTCAAAATAACTTGTATTCTGTTGACTACTTTGGGTTTATTACCTCAATACATATTTAATTATAATTTCTAAACTAATAATTAAATTACTATTAAGTTTTTAGGGGACATTTTTAAATTAATTTGTTAAAGAATCTCAATCATTATAAGATGAATACCTGGAAAAATAGTTTAATATTTGAATTACTATTATAATAGTAATTTATAATAATAGACTATTTTAATATAAATAATATAGAAAATTTAATTAAAAAATTAAAAAACAAATAAATAAATTAAATATCCCCTCTTTTATGAAATTTAAAAAAAGGGGGTAATATAGTGAAATAAGTCTATTTTATAAATTATAATTTAAATTTATATTTGGTACCTTTTATTTTAATAAACCCCTTAAAATTTATAATACAAATATAATGCCTTGTGCTTTATTATAAACTTATATTTATAATAAATAAAGATTCCGACTGTACATTAAGCATCATTTCAGACACCTACCGATGAGCCAGTCTGTCGCGATAGTTTACTCTACCGACGGTCTTAATGCTAAACAAACATCTTTGACCTGTTTTCATCAGTATCGCTATAAAGTTCATTATATAAATTTTTAGTAAAAATTGCTTTATATTTAACATTATAACTATGTATAATTTATTTTTAATTTAATTTATATCTCATTTCAGGTACTATGTAAGGAGATACTATATTAATAAGATCTGTCATAGATTCTTTTCATATATAAATTATATATTGATCTTTTTTTCCTGCAGATTGAATAGAAGCTTTTATATTAAAATTACTATTTAAAGCTCTTATAAGAAGTAAACAATCATTATAAGAAAAAGAATTAGTAAAAATTTTTAAACCGTGACCTACTTTAGCTCCATCATCCATAACTCAAATAGCTAAGGCTAAAGGAGTTAAATATTGATTAATACATTCTGGTACATGTTTAACTTTATTATTGTATCATAAATCATATATTCAATTAAAACTAGTATAAGTTCAAGTTGAAAATCTTACTATTTTTCTTATTTTACCTTTACTACCCAATCTTGTTGTAATAACAGGTAATTTAGTATTACAATAACCTAATTCAGAAAATAAGTTATGTAAGAACAACATATATTCTACATGAACAGCTTCTTGATAAAAACTAAATCTAGTTCCTACTCCTAATAATATTTTTTCACCATGAGCATCTCCAAGAAGAGATCCAAATATAATAGAGATAATATCTTTATTATGAGGCCCTATTCTATAAATACCTTTAAGTCTACTTACTTCAGGTTTATTCTTTAAAAAAATAGGTGTTATTAATAATAAAGATAAATAAATTAAAAATAAATTATACATTTGAGGCTTATTAAAGAAACCTCATAAACTCATTTGACCATAAGGTAATACATACAAACTTACTTAATATGAGACTACATAATAAGCTAGAATAACTTTAAATTCGTATATCCTATTAGTGAAACTAGATATTAATTTGACTAAAAGTTTCGACTGTGCATTAAGCATCATTCCAGACACCCATTAGTGACCCAGTCTGTCGCGATCCTTTATATAACCGACGATCTTAAAGTTTAACCTTCTTTGATCGTTTTCACTAATATCGCCAAATAATCTTAGAGACTATTCTATGTCTCCGTCGAGACATACCACTTTAATCTTACTTTTTCTATAAAGATTGCAGAAAGATTTTTACTTGCGGGACTATGATTTAATAAAAAAAGTATAATAAACTATTAAGGCAGGGGTTTATCAACTTTTAATAAGAAAAATAACTTTAGAGTTATGTAAACATAACTAACAATTAATATAAAATATATATTTGTTGTCATGTTTACTCTTTTATTACTGATAAATAAATTTAAGTAAAGGGGGTAAATTTTTAAATAATTGTTTCTCAATTTTCTTAATTAAATTTATTACCATCTATTTTAAATACAAAGTATAAATCTTCATTTAAAGATATTGGTTTTATCTTAGTATTGTGAATAGAAATGTTCTTTCTACTAATTACATTTATATGATTAGTTACATTTATAAGCATATTTCGTATAAAAATTTTTAATTCTTCTGATTGATTACTATGTCTATCTAAAACAATAGAAGAATCTAAACTATATTGACAGATTAAGTTAAATTTACTATAAAGACTTAATATTAACATATCTTGCATATTAATGTTCGAATTCTTTGATGTAGATTTCAAGAATTCCATAGGATAAACTAGTATATTTTTAACTAAGCTTGATTTATCAATAGTATTATTATTTAAAGGGTTTCCCACAAAGAAATATAATTCTAAATCTAAATTTTCTATTCCTAAATTATCATTTATAGATGTTTTAGAACCTGATCTTATTACTTTTTCTAACAATTTATGTAATAATATAGCACTAAATTGAGTCATGAAAAAATCATTATAATTTGTAACCTTTGGTCTATTATCCCTAAATTTAGCTCTATCTTCAATAGTGTATTTACTTAAAGCAGATAATTTCCCTAAATTAATAGGTTCAGAAACATAGCTATCAGAATTTGAACCATCTGAAGTATCATTTGAATTCGTTGAAAAATATTCATAAAATAAACTAAATAATCTTAATCCTGTATTATTAAGTGTATTTTTTATACAAATTAAATTATTTAAAAAAATCATTAGTAATAAGTATAAATTGTTTAAGGTGTTAGCCGGTTTAAGTGTGGATTCAGTAGTTTTCAAGTATCATCCTAAGATCCTAATAATTGGGCTAAATATAGTAATCAATCTTATTTGATACTTATAAAATGATTAGGCAGTCTATATTCAGTGGAAAATACATTTACTAAACTTTTTAATCTGCCATTAAGTAAATATTATTAAACAATTAATACAATTTTACAAAATATTATTGTTCTCTTTTATGTCTTAAAATTATTTAAAACTGTCATTACCTTTTAATTTAAATCATGGTTTATAGAAAGGGGGTAAATTTTATTAAAATCTTATTTTCTTATTTTTATCATTTATTTTTTTTCTTGTCAGCTTTAATGCTAATGAGAAATCTCTAACTATTCATTGTCTTTTAACTAAACCTTTCTCTGTGTTTAAGGCTCTTCTGATAGTTTTTTCACCACAGTTTATAGATTTAGCCGCATCTAAAATAGAAGAATATTCTCCATAAACAGTTCCATTAAGATTGTACAAAACAACAGGTCTTGTATTGGTAATACATTTTCTTTTAATCTCATCTGGCATAGAAGGTCTACTCAAAGCTTTTTCTCTCATTTTCTCTATTATTTCAGGTGAAAGCTTTTTACCTTTATTTAAACTACCTATCATTTCTCGTCTCGCGTCACTAAAAACATCTTTCATTTTTTGTCTGTTAACTTCAGTATGTTTATAACCAAAACTAGAACCTGCCTCAGTTAAAATATTATAATTAGGTAATAATAATTTTAAATATCTGTCTTCTAAGTCTAATAATTCTTTATTGTTTTCTTTAGTAACAATATTAGGATATAATTCTAATATAATAAAAGCAAAATTATCCAATCCGTATTTTTTTACTGCAGATTTAACTATTTTGCTACCTCTAAAATAAATTAGATGATTACTGAATCTAGCATAAAACCTGTTAGTTGCAGCAGAACCTATATAATAATCTTTAGTTATTTGATTGACTATCATGTATATACCGCCCAAACCTTTTGTTCCATTTAATATTTGTTTTCTTACATTTTCTGAATTTAAGTTTTCAAATATAAAAATAGGATTCAATCCTATTTCTTTAATTATTGAAATTAATCTTTCTGAACAAGAAGGTTCTTCTCTGTTATTCAAAGAAGAAATTGTACTAAAACTTCTTATATTAGGATTATTTAAAAAGTAGATTGCTTTATTATTTAATTTATTATACTTTGTATTTTTCATATTATTCCCTGCCTTAATTTCTTTAACTACGCTCTGTATAATGTAATATACAATAATTAAAGAAATTGTAAAATAAATATTTATATTAAACCATTTTGGGCTATAAACGTAACCCAGAAAGGCTATAGCCATCATTAAAATTAATATTATTACTCCTATACTTCAAACTAATATTCTTGGTGATTTATATGAACTATAATATAATCCTCTAGCTATATGAGCATAAACAAAAATGAAGAAGAATGATGCTACATTAGCGTGTGTATATCTTAATATTCAACCAGCATTAACATCTCTCATGATATGTTCTACACTATTAAAAGCAAAATCTACATGAGGTTGATAATGCATTGCTAAAAATACTCCTGTTAAAATTTGTATTATTAAACAAGTTCCTAATAATGATCCAAAGTTTCATAAATAGGAAATATTAGCTGGTTGAGGAGAATCTACAATATAAGAATTTAATAATCTTAATAAAATATTAGTTTTTAATAATCTCATTTTATTTATATTTTTATTTTTAATTAATTACCTTTATTTAATATATTTTCAAATTTATTAATAAATATTAAAAAAAAAGTTTTAAATATTAATATCTAAATTTTATATTATAAAGTATTAATTTATGGTATTTTATACCCTATTTCAATAAATAGCTTATAGATTTATCTTAAATAGTTTATTAATTTTTATAGATTGAGTTAAATAATTAAAATTTTTATAACTACTCACTTGATTACAATATTTTTCATATAAAGAAATTTTAATAAATGCTTAATATTTTCTATTATAAATTATTGTATAAATATTCTGACAATGTAATTAATTTAAATAAAACAAACCAAAAATTGTTTGTTTACAAATTTGTTTCTGTAATTATAAGACTAATAGCCTAAGATAAGCCCAAGAAGATTTGAACTTCTATAAATTTCTCATCAAGAAATCATTCTACCATTAAATTATGGGCTTTTAGTAATAAAATTTAAATAATTAATTAAAACAATATTATTTTAATTAAACAATTTAAATAAATTAAATTAACATATTTTATTATTAAAGTTTATAATATTATTTTAATACTTTTATTATTTAAATATTAGGGGGTAAAATTTAATTAATATTAAAATATTATAGGATTTGATATCTATATTAAATTAATAATAAGATAATTAACTATTAGATTGATCAACTCAAGCTAAATAATCTTGTACAGAAACAGCTTCAACAACAATTGGCATAAATCCATGTCATACTCCACAAATTTCACTACATTGACCATAGAATGTTCCAGTTCTTTCCGCTATAATAGAAGATTGATTTAATCTACCTGGTACAGCATCAATTTTAAGACCTAATGAAGGTACTGCGAAAGAATGTATTACATCAGCTCCAGTTACAATTAATCTAATATGACAATCTACAGGTATGATTACTTTATTATCTACATCTAATAATCTAAATTGACCTAATTCTAAATCAGATTCAGGAATCATATATGAGTCAAATTCTATAGATTCTCCACTTTCAGTTACATAATCTGAATATTCATAACTTCAATATCATTGATGACCTACTACTTTAATTGTTATCGTAGGTGATATTACTTCATCTAATAAATATAATAATCTAAAACTTGGGAAAGCTATAGCTATTAAAATTAAGGCTGGTGTGATTGTTCATATTAATTCAATTAATGTACCGTGATTTAAATATTTATGAACAATAGGTGAATTTTTTATATTAAAATAATACATAGTTGAACCTAAAACTCAAAATACTCCAACACAAATTACTATTAAATAGAAGAAAATAGTATTATGTAGTTCTACTATCCCAGTAAATCCTGGTGCAGCACTGTCTTGAAATCCTATTTGTCATGGTTGGGGTGCATCGTTATATATAGTATTAAATATTGATAGTGTTAAAAACATTTTTTTTTATTTTAAATTTATTCTCTCTTAGTTTAATACTAATCTACTTTAACAATAAAAATTTATAATTTATTTGTATAATATTATAATTAAATTATAATATATAACTTATTAGTATTTATACTTTATAATTTATTTAGAGAATATTTTATAATTTATTAGATTATATTTTTTCATTGAATAATAAATTATTTAATATTTAATAAATTTAAAGTATTCTAAGATTCGCCTTATTCAATTATTTCATATACTTAAATAAATTATTGCAATAATAATTTAACTTAAATATTAAAATCTTAACCATATTATTTAAATTTAATATAGTACTCTTTTATAATTTATTTAACAAATTTATAAAATTAATTTATATTAGAAAGGGGGTAAAATATGAAATAATAAACCTTATTTGGTTTAAAATATATAAATAATATATATTTTAATAATTTATTCTAAAAATTTAAAAAATTTACAGTTTAACTTATGATTTATTACTTAATTTAGTAATATACATTCTTATTACTTGTTGGAAAGTAAATAATGGTAGAATATATTTAGAAAATATATATATTAAACAAAGTAAAGTTAAAAATGAGAATGAAAATTGGTTAACGAAATGAAATGGTATTAATTGAGGCATTAAAATTTTTTTATGATTGATATAAAGATCTCATATAAAACAAAAACTTTTCTTTATTTTGTTTTGCTTTTGAGAGAACTGTCTCTGCGTTATAAGCAATTTAAAATTGTATTATTAAGATTTATAATAAATTCTATGTAATGAGACATTGATTGAATTTATGATAATAAATTATGTTCATGTTATTAACTAATTTTTATTTAATTAGTATTAAAAATAAAATTAATTTATATTAGAAAGGGGGTAAAATATGAAATAATAATAATAAATATATTTATTTTATATTATTATTAGAAGGAGATAAAACTATGATTAAAGCAGCTATATAAATTATAAATAATCTTATTTCATTTAATAAAGAAGTATCTATTAATATAGGAGCAAATATTAAGAAAATTAAAGAAAGTAAAGATAAAGTAATATAGATAGAATATGTAGTTATAACTCCTGTATCTAATTTACTAATATTTTTTCCTGTATTAGTTAAAGTTTGAGATAAACCATAAGGTCCAACCATTTCTATTATACCTCTATCTAATACTTTAGAAATTGTATAACCTAATTCTAAACCTTTATTAATCATATAATTATTATAAATTATATCAAAAAAATATTTACCATTAAAGAAAGTATATAATTTTTGTCCAATTAAACTATCTGTTAAATCAATAATAAATGTTGGACTTTTATGATATAAAAATATAGCTAAACTAGCACCAAATAGTGATAATAAAGCAGGTAATAATTTAATAATTAAAGGTAAACTAAACTCAGCTTCAACTAAAGAAATATTATTAGGTTTAATAAAAATAGCATTACTGAAGAAATCACTAGCCATCCCTACAAATAAATCAGAGAAAATAAATCCAAAAAATATACTAAATAAAGCTAATAAAAATAATGGAATAATTACTTTATTATTTGCTTCATGAGCATTTAGATAAGATTGTTTTGGTCCATTTGGTACAGTTAAGAAAACTAAACATATTAATCTAAATGAATAAAATGCAGTTAAACCGGCTGTTATACTTCCTAATATGAAAGCATATGTACCACTAAAACTATATTGACCATAAGCTAGTTCTATAATTAAATCTTTACTATAAAATCCTGTTAATCATGGTGTAGCTAATAATGATAATGATCCAACTAACATAGCTGTATAAGTAAAAGGTAAAATTTTAATTAAACCTCCTAATCTTCTAACATCTTGTTGATCTGAAAAACTATGAATTACAGCACCAGCTCCTAAAAATAATAAAGCTTTAAAGAAAGCATGATTTACAACATGCATTAAAGCTACATTGTATTGGCTTAGCCCTACTGCCATTACCATATATCCTAATTGACTTATAGTTGAAAAAGCGATTATTCTTTTTAAATCATTTTGAACTAAACCACAAGTTGCAGCAAAGAAGGCAGTTGTAGCCCCAGTTAAAGTTATAACTAGTAAAGCTGTACTACTATATTCTAATAAAGGTGATGATCGTAATAATAAATATAATCCAGCAGTTACTAGAGTAGCTGCATGAATTAAAGCTGATACAGGTGTTGGCATCTTTGTTAACAATAAATTTCTTTATTGATCGGACTATATCTTCATCATATTTTTAAATATGAGCTTCACGTGTAGTCTCTGAGGATCCTACTTAAAATAATATTTAAATAATTATTGTTTAAGAAAATGAGAAATAATAACGAAATTTTAAGTAAAATGTAAACAAAACAAGTAGACGATCAAATTCTATATTGCCTGTCTTGTTTACCCTTTTATTTAATTAAAGATTTTAATTAAAGGGGGTAATTAGTTAATTTCTCATTTTCTTAAAATCTTTTAACTGATTAAAATTTAAAATAAATCTTTAAATTTGTTTATTTTGTTGGTTTCCTGCTGATTGCCCATTGTAATATCTTTAAGATTTTAACTATCTATTTATAATTATTATTATTTAAAATTAGATGAGTACTTAAAGCTTTAGGGTGTTCCAGCATATAGTTAAGTTTAAGGAAGGCCCTATTTAAAACAATTATATCCCTAATTTATATAAAAAGTCTATATGGTTTTACTAAGGAAATAACTCTATCCATACTAGTTTTAGATATTCTGATTCTATATCTATTGTTAATTTTGTCTCTTACTTTTAAAGTTGAATTAATATTTAACTTTACTAGTAATGATTGAAGAATTATACATTCTTCTTTAGAAAAAGATTCAGTACAAAGAAGAAGTGTTTTAGTTCTACCGTGTGAGTAAAAATAACCATCATCCATTATTCAATAAGCTAAAGATATTTCTGAGAACATTTCAGATATATTTAAAGGAACAATTTTTATAAATTTGTTTTTCTCATTATCTCATTTATATCACAAACCATGTAAAGCTGTAAATAAGGGATGTGTTTTAGTTTTAAAATGATATTGAGTTATTTATTTACCTTTATGTTGAGGAAGTAAATTCTTCGGATAAGCATAAAATTTTGTATTAGTAAATTGACTATAGATATCTTCATTTAAATGATGTAAATAATTTAAAGAATTAACTTTCATAGTCATAGAATATTTACCTTTGTTAACTTTATAAAGACTAATAGATCCGTCACCTAACATATTTCAAGTAATAGTATGTAATGTTGATGTAGATACAATACTAAAAATAGGTAAAAAAGATGAATATTTTAAATCGTATGAGTTATCAAAATAAATATAGAAAAATATAATATAAATAATAATAGGAATATAATGTTTAGCACCTTTAAAACCTTCCATACTTCCAGGTAATCAAGAATGTAATGGTATTTGAGCTGATTTTGCCATAGCTCCTGTTAGAAGTAATAAACCGATAATTGTTATAGCTGTTTCATTCATAAATGGAACTATACTAAATATTGTAGCATAATCTAAAGATCCAAATAAAGCAAATAATGCGAAAAATCCGATACTTAATCCCATATCCCCTACTCTATTCATAGTTAAAGCTAATATAGCTGCTTTATTTGCTTGTATTCTAGTAAATCAAAAATTAATTAATAAATAAGAAACAATACCAATACCTTCTCAACCTACAAACATTACAAAAAAATTAGCTCCAGATACTAAAACTAACATAAAAAAAGTGAATAAAGATAAATAAGAGAAAAATCTTTGATTATGAGGATCTTCAGCCATATAATCTGTTGAAAATATATGAATTAATGAAGAAATATATAATACAGGAATAAACATAGACACAGTTAATTGATCAAATAAGAATTCTCAAGATATAGTCATATATTCTGAATCTATTCAATTAAATAAATAAATTTTTACTGGACTTGAACATAGCCCTACTTCATAAAAAGCAATAGTTGCTAATATACTAGATAATATTAAACAAGTACAAGTTATAATATGAGATCCTGTTACTCCTATTTTTCGACCTAAGAACCCTGAAACAAATGAACCTAATAAAGGTAATATTAATATTGTTAAATACATTAAGTTTCTTGTCTGATTAAAATATTTCCTTTAATTCTATAAACTGCAACAATAATACTTAAACCTATTACTGATTCAGCTCCAGCTAATGAGATTATAAATATACTAAATATTTGTCCTATTCCATCATCAAAACTAAAACTAGATAATAATAATAACATAGTTACTGCTAATAACATTATTTCTATTGCAATAATCATTAATATTATATTTTTTCGATTTAAAATAAAACCTAATATTCCTATTAAAAATAAAAATAGTGATAAATTCATAGTATTATTGTATAATAAACCCTTTGGGACTTGTATTAAATGTCTAATATTTTACAATTTCTATTACTTATATATTTTATAATTTTGTTTTTATTAAAATTTTTGTATTATATAAATAATATATATAAAATATTACTTGCTAATTACAAATAAACTAGTTTTAAACTAGTTTTTGTTTAGCGGTTAAAATAAATTAAAATATAAATAGATTATTATTTATTAGGGGGTAAAAAGTATATAATAAATATAATTAATTAACGATAATATAATTAATTAACTTATAATAATTAAAATTTTTTATTTATAAATTAGTTTCCACCTCAGTAGTATACAGCTATAAATAAGAATAATCAAACTACATCTACAAAGTGTCAATATAGAATAGCAGCTTCATGTCCTTGGTGATGTGTATCAGTTAAATGATAATTGATTATTCTAATAAAACCTACTAAAATAAATAATGTACCAATAATAACATGTAATCCATGTAAACCAGTTGAAGCATAAAATACTGTACCATATACTGAATCACTCATTGTAAAGCTTGATTCTGAATATTCGTAATATTGTAAAGCAGTAAATATTATAGCAAAAATTATTGTTAATAATGTACCTAAGATAGCTCCTCTTCTATCTCCTTGAATTAAAGCATGATGACCATAAGTTACAAATGCACCAGATGATAACAATAAAATAGTATTTAATAATGGTATTGCAAAAGGATCTAATGGTGTTATACCTTGTGGAGGTCATACTCCTCCTATTTCTATTGTAGGAGATAAACTAGAATGGAAGAAAGCTCAAAATACACTTAAAAAAGCAAATACTTCACTAATAATAAATAATACTACTCCTATAGTTAAACCTTTTTGAACTTGTATTGTATGATGTCCTAAATAAGTACCTTCTGTGATAATATCTCTAAATCAAAGTATCATACCAAATACTGTTAAGGTAAACCCTAAACTTAATAAATATCCTCCATAAGTAAAACCTTGCATATACATAACTGCACCTAAAGTTAAACTTAATAATGAAAAACTAACCAAGATAGGTCATGGAGATGGATCTACTAAATGATAAGGAAAAGATTGAAATTGATTTCTGTTTATTTTATTCATTATCTTTTATTTTTGTTTGTTTTTGTTTTTTAATACTAAAGTGTAATTATAAATTTATTTCTTATACCTATAATAGGACTTATTTTACTTTAAATATTAATTTATTATTAATGTATTACTTAATAAAATTTATTTATTCAAAAATAAATATATACGAATATAAATTTAAAATTTTTATATCTCTAAAAAAAAAAATTAGATATGATTAGTTACTTAGAATATAAATTTGATTAAAACTATAATAAAATTTAATCTCTTTTATTTTGTTTATTTATTCTTTTAGTTTATAATTAAATCTTATAAACTTCAAATAATATAATGAAATTTAGTAAATATATAGGGGATAAATAAAATAATAAATTTACTGTAATTAATAATAATTTGTTTATATTGTTTATATTAATTAAGAATAAATTTATAAATAATATATGAAATTAAAACATATTAAAATTTAATCATTAATAATATGTCCAGTTTTAATAGTAATACTAAATGTACCTCTTTTATTTTTATTAACAAATCTATTAATATTAATTAATCTAGCTTTAGTTCTAGCTAAACTACCTTTTTGAACTACTTTAGATTTAACTCTTCTTTGTATTTTTTGTGTTAAAACTCTACCTGCTAATTTTAAATAAATTCCAGATAAAAAAGAAGGTATTTTATTATTACTAAATCTACTACTAAATCCTTTATTAAGGTTTTTAGTTTTACTTAGTTTAAATAATTTCATATGAATATATCTAAATTTAATAAAATTACTTAAAATACCAATAAGATTAGCTAATATATTACTTTCATTTTGTGGAGAATAAATTCTAATTAATTCTAACTCTACAGATTTTTTAAATAATTTACTTAATAAATTAACTAATTTTTCTAATTTATTATAATGTAAAATTAAAAATTTAGAATATAAATTACTGTTATAATATTTTTTTCTTAAAGGTTTTCAATAATAAAATAATGTAATTTTTATTAGATTAGGATTAATTGATACTATAGGTTTACTTATAATACTTGACATATTAAGAAAGGCTGATCTACATATCATATATAAATTATATAAATTTTTATTTATTTGTTTATAAGGTCTATTAGTAAACGTGTAAATATGATTAGTCAAACTTGCTAATTTAGAATTAAATGGACTAATTAATCCAATATATTGTCGTTCATTCATCAGTATTGAATTTGATTCGTTTAATTTTGATTTAGTTAATTCTTTATTTAAATATTCTGAATTGGACATATTTAAATTAAATTGATTTTTATTTGATAAAATTAATTGAGATTTATCTCAATTAGTTATCATATCACTAAAATCAATTATTATCTGTAAATTTTTATTGGGGTTTTTACTATTTACAGATTTTTTACTTTCTAATTTTATTTCCTTATATATGTTTTTTACACTTTCTACAGATATATCAGTTTTTCCTTTATTTATATGTTTTCTTAATAGAGGTATACCATATATAAGACTTAATTTAATATTTTTATTCATTTTTATTTTTATTATATAATTATAGGATGATGTGACAAAGGCTAAATTAAGTATTAATTTCATAATTTAATTTAGGGATTTTATAATTAATAAAATTTATTATTATAAATCTATTCAGATGAATAATATATAATTATTAGTTTGTTTAAATTGTATTTTAATTACACAATTAAATATTATTCTCTACTTTAAAAAACAAAAATTGTTATTTGTTTTTTTATAAAAATTAAAAATTTTTCTTATTTAATTAATAGTAGTATATGTTTATATACTAAATTAAAATTTAATTAAAGGGGGTAAAATATAGAAATTAATGAATTTTCTTAATAAAAAGAAAAATATTGAATAAATTAATAATTTATTAATTAAATTCAAAACAAGGTTAAATATTTAAATTTATTGTTAAAATTTTATTAAATATTACTTAAAATAAATTAAGAATATAATAATAAGAAAGCAATCATTAAAGAGAATAACCCTGTAGCTTCAGCTAAAGCGAATCCTAAGATTGCAAAACTGAATAATTGACCTCTTATCTGAGGGTTTCTAGCTGTTGAAGCGATTAATGAAGAGAAGATTAAACCAATCCCTGCTCCAGCTCCAATTAAACCTGAACAAGCTAAACCTGCACCAATGTATTTTGCTGCTGCTAACATTTTATTTAAAACAATTTTATAATAGCGTCTAAATATATATTATATTTATAATAATATACACTTTTATATATCTCATTTTAATCCATAAAATCAATTTTCTTAATATAATATTTGAAGATATAAAATTTAATTTCCTTAAATTGAAAACAGCTTCTAATTCTAGAATTAAAATAATCGAACTGTTAGATCGAGATTTCTAATTTCTATGTTAACACTAATCAACATCTAAGCCTGAAAAAGAAAGAAGTATGGAATGTATTAAATACTATCAAACCCTATTTAGTTTTATAGTTAATTGAATTAACATACAAATGAGCATAGTTAAGAAATTTTATATAGTTTAATAATGAATTTAAATAAGTTAACAAAAACAACAA
>Ga0307475_10000076_pt1 | contig 52766 bp, 35 predicted proteins | sample atmos_gasesECM1C_FD_203317 | JGI IMG/M metagenome (GOLD analysis project Ga0307475, IMG submission 203317) | Hardwood forest soil microbial communities from Morgan-Monroe State Forest, Indiana, United States - atmos_gasesECM1C_515 | ecosystem: Environmental > Terrestrial > Soil > Temperate... | reverse complement strand
TTGCTGTTCCCGTCAAATACGCGAAGGACCTCCTGAAGTAGAGGCGCCCAGACCGGTGTGGAAGGGGTGCACTTTGATTTTTCGTCGACCGACGTGGGGCCTCAGGTCGTCCGCGCCTATCTGTCTCGCCAGCATTTCGAGGACGTTGAAAACTCTTCCCGATAGTCGCCCTGCCCACCAACGTCGCGCGCAGCGGCGTAAGTGCTAAGCGCGCCTTCGAGACCGTCTTCAAAGCAATGGCAAGCGTCTTGCAGCGAAGCTTGATCCAGAATGGCCGACGTCATCGCTCCACCTTGCGCTGAAGGTGTTAGTGATTGCGCAGATCTGATGCAGCGTGCCGGCCAAGTTCCCTGACCTTGCGACGATCCTGTTCGACCGGCTAGCAGCGATATCGGCTCTTTCCGTTTCATAGCTACCTGGAGATTCGTAGCTGGGGGACCAAACTGTCGAAAACAAGTCTGGAAGACACTAAGGGATAAGGTTTTACCTCTTCGTGGAAAGAAATCGGGACGATTTCCGCTGATGAACTACGAAACACCCTTGCCATTAGCTTATATAAGCGGTTTAGAATGAATAGATTACGTCGTTGGGAATCACATCAGAATCGACGTGTCGTCTGGTAGCGTAGTTGCACCTTCCTGGCAAGCACGTTTACGGTTCCCATTAGGGTAAATACGTGTCGGCAGGCTAGGTTATCCATTCATGAGCCCCGAAATCAATGACGTGTTGGACTCGCCGGCCACGGCTGGTTTTGTCCTGGGCCAAGGTTCCGTTATGCAAACCTTGAACGCGATGGTGGCCGACATCGCGCGTACGGACATCGCCGTTCTCTTGATTGGAGAAAGTGGAACTGGTAAAGAAGTTTACGCGAGACTCATTCACCGCCTTTCTGGTCTGAATGAAGCACCACTACAAAAAATTAGCTGCGCCACACTTGATCCCGACCGCCTTCTTGGGCAAGCGCGGGATTGCTTGCGAGCTGTGGCAGAGGGCCAGAGCGCCGGTTCCCTGTTTCTCGACGGAGTGGAGGAGCTGGATTTGGCCTGCCAGCGTGTGCTTCTTTCGTTGTTGCCGGACGGCGAGCCCAACGGTAAGACCGGAAAAATGACCGCGCGCCTGATCTCCTCCACTAGCCGCAACCTGGAAAAAGAGACCGAAGTGGAGCACTTTCGGCGCGAGCTGTATTTCCGGATCAACGGGGTGTGCCTCCGCTTGCCGCCGCTGCGCGAACGCAAAGAAGACATTCCGGCTTTGCTGGAATACTTTCTAGCCAGACATGCCGGTGAGTTGAAGAAGCCGCCTCCGATTTTGAACAACGAAATGACGGATCTTCTCGCCTCTTATAGCTGGCCAGGGAATATTCGCGAACTAGAGAATATGGCAAAAAAGATTGTGGCTGTCGGGGACGCCCATGTGGCGCTCGAGGATATGCGAGCTACGCCGCTGGGGCTCCCGCCGGTTGATGGCGGACCGCAGGTTACGTCACTCAAGTTGGCTGCTCGCGCTGCGTCACGGCGAGCGGAACGCGAGCTGATTCTGAAGGCACTCGAACGCACGCACTGGAACCGAAAGCGCGCTGCTCAAGAATTGCAGATCAGCTATAAAGCCTTGTTATATAAGATTAAGCAAACGGGCGCATGAATATCCGGATCTGAGCAGTAGTAGGAGGACGTAATGAATTTGTTGACCGGCCTGGTTATGGCAGCTTGGCTGGCTTTTGCATTCCAGCACGCGCAAGAAGCGGAGAAACCGGTTGCAACGGGTACTTCAGGTCAGGAAACCGCGCTGATTGCCAAGCCCGCGACGACACCGCAGGTGACGTTCAACGATGCGGAGTACAAGATTGGCCCACAAGACATACTGCGCATTGATGTTTGGAAAGAGGCCGAGGTTTCGCGGGCAGTTCCTGTCCGGCCGGATGGGAAAATTTCTTTACCGTTGTTGAACGATGTGCAGGCCGCTGGTCTGACACCTATGAGACTCGCCGCGGTGATCGCTGATGGCTTAACGAAATATATTAATAATCCACAGGTTACCGTAACTGTGTCGGAAATTAATAGTCGGCGGATTTACGTTACGGGGGAAGTCTCGCGCGCTGGCGCCTTTCCGCTGCTGCCTAACATGACCGTTTTACAAGCGCTTTCAAGCTCCGGAGGGTTCACACAATTTGCCAAGCTCAAGAACATTTACGTCTTGCGGACTGACAATGGCAAACAGGTGAAACTTCCCTTCAATTACAAAGACGCAGTCAACGGCAAGAAGCCCGAACAAAATGTTTTGCTGCAACCTGGTGACGTAATTGTAGTTCCGTAGGGGATGCAAATGAAACAACACATAAGATTCCTGGTAGGATCGGCCACCATGGCAGTTCTCTTCCTCGGCGCCACTTCGATCTCGGCGCAGGATGATAATTCCAGACCACAGCCTGCGGCACGCGAATATCCACCCCTCATCGGAGGCGTAGGCGATCAGGAGTCCACAACCGACCTGAATCCAGACATCCGTCCGCTGACTGGCGTGCAGAATCCTACGCTGGGCACGCCAGGAATTCGTCACAGTTACTGGGTGCCAGGCCTCCAGTACGGAAACACCGTCCAATCAAGTGCGCTGAACCAAGCAACGTCTTCGGGCTGGAATACGACCAGCTTTGTGGTCGGAAACCTGAGTCTCCTTGATGTCTGGGGCCGCGCGCAGTTGGCAGTAAACTATTCGGGGGGCGGAAGCTTTTCCTCGGACACTGCACAAGGCAATTCTAATTTTCAACAGTTCGGGCTCACGCAAACGTTCGATTGGGGCAGATGGCAGCTGTCTTTCCTCGACCAGTTTTCGTACCTCCCCGAAACACAGTTCGGGTTCGGCATCGGGACAGGTCTGTCCTTTCCAGGTGTAGGCGGTTCTCTCGCCCCTCCTCTACCTGGTTTGCAGAATACTTATATACCTAACCAGAGCATTTTCACGACGTTTGGCCCGCGTTACAGCAATGCCTCTGCAACGCAAGTGGCTTACACAGTCAGCCCTCGAGGGTCAATCACGGCCGCGGGTTCGTACGGCATTCTTCGTTTTATCGAAGCGGGAAACATCGAGAGCAATAGTGCAAGCTTTAATGTGGGATACAACTACAACTTAACGAGAGCGGACACGCTTGGGGTGCAATACCGCTTTAGCAACTATCGCTATATTGGCGACCCCCAGGCGATCAACGATCAAGTCGTCCAATTCATGTACGGTCGTAAGATCACCGGAAGGATTGCTCTGCAACTATTCGGCGGACCCGACGTGACCACATTTCGCGTGCCAGTTAACAATTCCTCGAACAGAGTTTCGGGATCCGGAGGCGCCAATCTCACCTACGCGTTGAACCGCGGCAGTTTGGGGCTAACTTATAATCATGGTATCAGTGGCGGGAGTGGGGTTTTCACCGGGGCGAACACAGATCAATTGCAGCTTAGCCTCGGTCGTCAACTGTCCCGGGAATGGGCGACGAGTCTCAACTTTGGCTATACCCGAAACGGGAGTGTTGCCAGTTCTGCTTCCTCACAGGCGTATGATTCATGGTACGTGGGTGGCGCGTTGAGCCGACCGTTCGGACGAAATGTCAATTTTTCGATTGCTTACACAGCCCAAATCCAGACATCGAATCAATCAGTTTGCGCCGCGGGTACTTGCAGCGCGAATTTCACATTGCAACAGATTACGCTGGGGCTGCAATGGCATACGCGACCCTACGTGTTGCGCTAGGCCTGATTCACGGGATGATTGTTTGCCCGAAGAAATTCCGATAGCAGTCGGGCACCATTGTAGGAAATAGCGAGAGTTTAGCAACCATGTACAAAAGCTTTTTCGGGCTGAAAGAAAACCCGTTCAATGTAAATCCGGATCCGCGCTATCTCTTTCTTACCAAAGAGATTGAAGAAGCGCTGAGCGGGTTAATGTATGGCGTCCAGAACCGCAAAGGCTTCATCACGCTCATTGGTGAAGTCGGTACGGGGAAAACTACGCTCGTAAACCGCCTTATTGACTGGTTGCATCAACGACGGGCAAGGACAGCGTTCCTATTTAATTCCCGGATGAATACGAATCAATTGTTTGATTTCATTCTGGCGGAATTCGGTATTTCTTGCGAGTCTCGGACCAAGAGTCAGCAGTTGATGAAACTCAATCAATGGCTTCTTGAGCGTTACCGTGCCGGTGAAACCACCGTGCTGATCATAGACGAAGCACAGAACCTGACCTACCCAGTGCTCGAGGAAATTCGGTTATTGACCAACCTCGAGACATCGACGGAGAAGCTGTTGCAGATCGTACTTTCTGGACAGCAAGAACTAGAAGAGAAGTTGAAGTTGCCACAACTGAGACAACTCCGCCAGCGCATCATGCTCCGCTGCAAGACGTCACCTCTGACGAAAGAGCAAACCCATGACTACATAATCGAGCGGCTAAGAATCGCGGGAGCCAGCGGCGAACTGATTTTCACTCCGAAAACGGTTGAAACGATCCATTTATATTCATTGGGCATTCCGCGCGTGGTAAATCTGCTTTGCGAACACTCACTCATCAATGCTTACGTCGAACAGCAGAGGTCGATCTCACCGAAAATTGTCGAAGACGTCGCACATGAATTTCAACTCGACGAGGTCGAACCGACCGCACCGGCAGGAAGCACCCGAATCGATGCAGAAGTCTATAATTCGGAATCGTTCGTCCAGAATCTTGGAGAAGCACTGTCCCGATTCCGGATGAGTACCCACCCGAGTGGTTCCACGCGGGAACGGAAATAGCAGTGACATTTGTCAGCTTCTCCTAGACGCGCCAAGCTAGGGTTAGAAACTCGAATCGCTTGTTCCGAATAGCGAGTCTGCTTCGTCATCCGACAGCAAGCTCAGGCAGCCGAGAGCTTCTCCGTTTTCACGACCGAAATCCGGCAGCAATCCGATGTTCCGGATCTTGCTACCAACATGATTACTCTAACTAGTTCTATATAACCGGTGATTCTTTTGGCTCGCTGCGCTGCAGGAGCAATAGAACTGGCGACAAAAGAAGGAGGCCCAGCAAAAAAAATACGATCCCGCCTTGGTGGTGCAATTTACCCGTCAAAAAACTCGGATCCACATACATGGCTAACATGGTCAGTGTCGCAATACGGATCCCGTTCTTTATGATCATCACAAAGAGTCCGCAGGCTACGAACAATGCTTTTTTCCAGTTACTCTTCAAGCTGAAATGAGCCACTAACAATGCCAGGATCAGCAGTGCCATACTCGAACGGATCCCACTGCACTCGCGCGCCACTTCGATGTTTACGCGTGGGAGGTGAAAAACGAATCCCTCGCGAAGAAATGGAACGCCCATCAAGTCAAACAGCGCAGCTGTAATCTCCGCGGACCCTTTCTGCAGGACAAGGATGGCGCGATTGAGGAGGAACTCCGGCAAAGGTACCGCGAGAAAGAGAAACAGCAGGGGAAATCTGGCATTCTGAAGCGCAGGTCTACCGAAAAAGAACGCAAATCCTGAAATCCAAAAAAGGACCAGCGCTAGCACGTACCCCGTCAGGTTATTGGGTAAAGTCCAGTTCGCGCCAAACCATGTTGTCCAGGCGTAGAAGAAAGCGGCGACAAAGAAGAGAAAGACTGCACTGGGGATGTCAGAGGAGAGCCGATAAAACACGTTTCGCCGTTCGAGATAGATTACCCAAGCCGAAATGACGGGAATTAAGAGAATGTGGGAGGCATCATCGTTCTGCAGGGCGAAATGGATGGTCCATCCCAGAGGACGTGCGAACAGAACCAAGGACACGGCGATCCAAAGGCCATACGCCAGCCAGCGCCCGGAGGTTCTTTTTTTAGTGCCACTCAACTCCACCTTCGCCCGCCTCTTCAATGCCTGCCATACTACCGCAACAAGAAGAAGCGGCGAAGGACAGGACTCCGGCCTGTTTTCGAAGAACCAACGTACCCGCGACGATAGGCGACAGAAAGTCCGGCACCCAGCCCTCCCAGCGGCACTCGGTAGAACAGGGGAACAGGCAGAGGCAGACGCGAGCTGAGCCCAGAACTTCTGGTCTAGTCCAGTCCGCTATTATTCGGCGTTGATGACTGGATCTAAGGTGACCCAGCAGCAAATAGCGGCGAGCAAGAGGCCAGAACCAGTGTATTCGCCCCGGGTCAGGAACAACGAGATCAAGCAGATATGTCCTTGTTTTTGTGCGAGTTACGCAGAGAAAAAATTTAGAACTATGTGCTAGCAATGTTCACTAAGGACGACCTCACGTGCCTTAGTGGTGGGCGAATTACGTCGGTCGATGAGCCCCTAAGTCACTTGCTGTCATTGAGTTACACAGGCGCTCTCCGCATTCTAAGCGTGGCACCCATTGTGCAAGGATAACAGGTCTGCTGGCAAGGGTCCCAATGTGACTCTAATGGCGGTAGCTTGTGTTGCGAGAGGATAAAGTGAGTCTGAGAACTGGCTTCGTCGGGTCGGTAGCTGCCTTAGGGGGCCACACAGGCCGTCACCCTTGGTATGCGTTGCAAGTGCGCTCGCGCCATGAGATGGGTGTTGCCCGTCATCTTCATGGCATGGGATACGAAGAGTTTCTTCCCCTCTATGAATGCCGGAAACAGTGGTCTGATCGAATCAAAGAGGTCCAAGTACCTCTCTTCCCCGGTTATCTGTTTTGCCGATTTGATCTCCAAGACCGGCTCCCAATTCTCAAGACTCCTGGTGTTATTCAGGTTGTTGGGTACAATCGCCAGCCTATCCCTGTCGACGAGGACGAGATAAAGTCAATTCAGACAGTAGTTTCTTCAGGGATTCCCAATCAGCCCTGGCCCTTCTTGAAAGTTGGCGAGAGAGTCCGAATCGAATCAGGTCCTCTTCGTGGCCTCGAAGGAGTATTGGTGGAATTCAAGGGCAATCGACGGCTCATCCTGTCCGTCTCCCTTCTCCAACGCTCCGTTGCTGTTGAGATGGATGCTGCGTTTGTGAGATCCGAGGTCACTTCGTTGGCGCCCCGGTTGGAAAGCACCTATTTACAACCACGCCTTTTGTCGGTCGCCGGAGATTAGTCCGGCTCGAAGCCATAGAGTGAGCCCTTGAGTTATCGGGAATGAGTTTTCTCCTTTAGCGCACCTGTTTTCACGGCTATCACTCTCGAGCTGGATTTTTCAGGTGCAAAACAAGCCTCGAGGTAGCACTCCTTCGCCTAAGTATAGTGTTATCTGTTAGTTGGAGTGAGACTCAACGCGCAGCTGTTTGGAATCAGCCAGGGTGCCCATTGGTTCGCGAATTGCACCCGTCCAAGTAGGCAGTCTCTGACGGAACTGCAGAGAGACGGATTGATTGCGAGTAATGTCGGGTAACCCCGTCACCGTTTGCCAAACCCGGACCGACGCGGCCGGCTTCACTCTTCTTAAAAGGTCGTTGGGTTGCACTTGATAATAGAAGTTTGTGGTGAGAGCGCTGAGAACGGCTAAGCACAAGGACCCCGCCCCAATGATGGCAAATGCGAAGACCGCGAGCGGAAAGAACGAACCGTATTCGCGGATCAATGGAGACTCGTTGCGTTCTGTACCCTGGTCTCACCTCAATCCGTCGGACCTCACGCAACGGATTCTGCCCAAGGACGTTTTTCATGGGCTGCTTTGTCTCGAAAGAAAGCGAGCGGAGCGCTCTAAGAGACACCTGCTGCTAATGCTCATTGATGGCAAGCGGTCGGCATTCTTGAACGGTGATAGCGCCCCTTTAGAGCGAATTGCTGGTGTTCTCTGCGATACCATTCGTGAGACAGATCTCGCCGGTTGGTTCGAAGCGAACTCCGTCCTCGGCGCTGTGTTCACTCAATTGGGTGAATCCGAAATCACTACTGCCGTAAGTGCGATCGAATCAAGGTTGATGGCGAAGCTTCAAAAAGTTCTCAAAGCGCATCAGATTAATCGCCTGCACATATCTTTTCATTCTTTCCCCGATGTTTGGGGGGACGAGGGACACGGACGTTCAGCGACTACGACAATGTACCCCGATTTGTTCGAAGTGGAGAGAAACAAGAGACTGCCTCTTCTAACGAAGCGGGTTATGGATATTGTTGGCAGCACGTTGGCGTTAATTCTTCTAGCGCCGGTCTTCCTGCTTCTCGCAATCATCATAAAGATGACCTCCAAGGGCCCCGTCCTGTTCCGTCAGCAGCGCGTTGGTCAATTCGGTGCCCGGTTCGAGTTCCTGAAATTTCGGTCGATGGCCGTCTCAACTGACGCAGGCATCCATAAAGAGTTTGTTCAGAACTTCATTACAGGTAAGGCACAACCGGCCGCTACTGCAAGAGATCAAAAAGTTGTTTACAAAATTACGAGCGATCCCCGCGTGACCTGGATCGGTCGGTTCATGCGGCGCACCAGTCTCGACGAACTCCCCCAATTCTGGAACGTACTTATCGGAGAAATGTCGCTCGTTGGGCCGCGACCGCCAATTCCATATGAACTTGAGGCATATGACATTTGGCATCGCCGGCGCTTGCTCGAGGCCAAGCCGGGCATTACAGGTCTCTGGCAAGTTCACGGGCGGAGCCGGACTACATTTGATGAGATGGTCCGTTTGGACCTCCGATATTCAAGAACCTGGTCACCCTTATTAGATCTCAAGATTCTTCTACAAACCCCCCGCGCGGTCATTTCGGGCGACGGCGCTTACTGAGTGGGTGGCACAGATGGAAAAGCTTCATACGCGGTTGGCTGGACCGCTTCGCTTGACGCCGATTCAGTCCTTTTCGCCTTTACTTTCGTGAGCAATTACCTGCTCGCGGCGGCCGTTGTTGCTCTCTTGTCGAAGACTTAAAACTGGAAGGTGCAGAAAATGGGTACAACTTTAAGTGTCGGCTCTCCCGCGAGCATCCCCCTCATGATGGACCTGGGGAGCAATGTAATAAGAATCGGTGTCCTCGGCTATGGATATTGGGGCCCCAACATCGTCCGTAATTTCCACGGACAAGAGCAATCCCGGGTGGTCAGCGTGTGTGACCAGAGTCCGAAGGCGCTTCAGCGCGTACGGCAGTCCTATCCGGACATGCACGTCACCAATGATTGCAATGAGTTGCTCCGCTCAACCGACGTCGATGCCATAGCCGTGGTCACTCCCGTCTGGACGCATTATGAACTTGCGAAGGCTGCTCTCCAAAACGGCAAGCACGTATTCGTCGAGAAGCCTTTCACTTGTACATCGGCACAAGCGGAAGAGTTGATTGAGTTGGCAGATCGCAAGAATCTCAAAATCATGGTAGACCATACCTTTTTGTTTACCGGTGCTGTTAAGCGCATCCGTCAATTCATCGAGGATGGAACGCTAGGCGATCTCTACTACTACGATTCCACACGAGTCAACCTGGGATTGTTGCAGCACGATGTAAACGTCATCTGGGACCTGGCGCCACACGATCTTTCTATCATGAACTATTTGATCAAGGAAAAGCCCGAAGCAGTTGTAGCGACCGGCGAAAGCCATCTGAACCATGTTGCGGACGTAGCATATCTGACTGTCTACTACCCCAATAACGTAATTGCGCACATCAACGTGAACTGGCTGTCCCCCGTCAAGATACGAACCACCTTGATCGGCGGCGAGAAGAAGATGTTGGTGTGGAATGACCTTGAGGCAGACGAAAAAATCAAGGTTTACGACAAGGGAGTCGAGATGTCGAACGGGGAAGGAAGATATAAGTTGATGGTTAGCTACCGCTCCGGAGACATGTGGGCGCCGCGGATCGAACAGCTAGAAGCCCTCAGAGTTGAGGCTGCTTATTTTGTCGACTGCATTCTGAATGACAAAACACCATTCAACGACGGACTTGCCGGCCTGCAAGTGGTTAGAACCTTGGAAGCTGCAGACCAATCCCTCCAGCAGAAAGGCAAAATCATTCAGCTATGATGGATCATAATTGCATCGCCCCCGACGTCGAGCTTGGTCAGAACGTTAAGTTGTCGAAGTTCATCAATCTCTATGGGTGCAAAATCGGTGACGACACGAAAATCGGAGCGTTTGTTGAGATTCAAAAAAACGCGACGGTCGGAAAGAACTGCAAGATCTCCAGCCATAGCTTCATTTGCGAAGGCGTCACGATCGAGGACAACGTTTTCATCGGTCACGGCGTAACTTTCATTAACGATCCTTACCCTCGGGCAACTACGCCCGAGGGCGGGTTGCAGACCGAACAGGATTGGAAGGTCGAGCGCACGGTAGTGAAGAAAGGCGCTTCAATTGGTTCGGGAGTGACTTTGCTTTGCAATGTCATGATTGGAGAGCAAGCAATCGTCGGCGCCGGAAGCGTCGTAACAAGGGATGTTCCTGCCAATGCCATCGTTGCTGGAAACCCCGCACGAGTTAAGAGATTTGTCGATACCAACGCGGCCGTTGCTATGGGAGAGCAAAAGTGAACAGCGTGAATAGCAAAGATACGATTCCATTCCTCGACCTTGCTACGGTTCACATCGAGCTTGAGCAGGAACTGATTGAAGTTTTCAAGCGTGCGCTACACACTGCCGGTTTCATCGGTGGTCCGATCGTAGAAGAGTTTGAGCGCGGGTTTGCGGAGTTCTGTGGTACGAAATACTGCGTCGGGGTTGGTAGCGGAACTGATGCACTGCGCTTCGCGCTGATCGCTGCAGGGGTGAAATCCGGCGATGTCGTAATTACCGTACCGAATACATTCATAGCCACTACGGAGGCGATATCACAGGCGGGTGCCGAACTGAGGTTCGTAGATATCGACGAACGCACCTACAACATGGACCCCGCGAAAGTACTCGAATATCTGGAGAACCGCTGCACGGTCGATAACCGGCTCGGCGTTGTCATCGACAACAAGAGCGGTAAACCGGTCACAGCCATTGTTCCCGTTCATCTCTATGGGCAGATGGCGGATATGGATCCGATCCTGGAGATAGCCGAAAAGTACGGGCTGATCGTCGTTGAAGATGCCTGCCAAGCTCATGGCGCGCAGTACTTCTCCAAGAAGGAGAACTGCTGGCGAAAGGCAGGTTCAGTCGGCAAGGCAGCTGCATTCAGTTTCTATCCGGGAAAGAATCTTGGAGCATGTGGTGAAGCTGGAGCGATTACGACCAACGAAGAGGGGCTCGCTCAGACAGCCCGGAAGCTCCGCGATCATGGCCAGTCCAAAAAGTACTATCACGATATGGAGGGTTATAACGGTCGGCTGGACTCGATCCAAGCTGGTTTTCTGACGGTGAAGCTGCGATATCTCGCCGAATGGAACAACAAGCGCCAAGTCGCCGCCCACAAGTATGATCAGCTTTTTTCACCGGTCGATGGCGTGATCGCGCCATACTGTCCGGATTGGGCACAAGCGATCTATCACCTCTATGTAATTCGGGTTCAGGACCGCGCCGGGCTGCAGAAACACCTGGCCGCGGCAAAAGTCGATACGGGCATCCATTATCCGGTGCCTCTCCATTTGCAAAAGGCCTACTACGGCCTGGGATATCAGCAGGGAGACTTGCCGATTGCTGAACGTGCGGCATCGGAAATCGTTTCACTGCCAATGTATCCCCACCTTACCGCGGAGCAGCAGTCTCGTGTTGTTGACGAGGTCGTGCGCTTTTTGGACAGGGAGATGCTTCCTGGGCAGGTCAGTGCCAGTTGCGCCTCGTTAGAAGTGGGGCAAGGAACGACGTGAATTCGCTACCGCGATTCGAGTTCAGGATTACTCTGTTCTCCGAAACGCGGAAGTGTCATCCCTAGGTGAGTTCACCGAGCTGGTTGGACTTGGATGGGCATTTCTTTATCTCGGTCATCGCAGAGCTCAAACACGCCTCCGGGCTGTCCAGCAAGGCGACAGACTCTCATCATGTCTAGAGCTGCCTCAACATTCTTGGAGTCCCAGCAGTGTCCGATTTAACAAACTGTAATGAACTAGGCCGAGAGGTCGCAGCTACGTTCGGGCGTCGTGAAACCCATCCGGATCCCCATTGGGAACACGAATTCTCCGCTTGGTTGAAGAATGCTCGCACTCGTGATCAGCTGCTGGACTTATTCGGTCAGCATCGTTCAGGGGAGAGTGCCTTCGATACCATGATGCGCAGGGTTCTCATGCGCGCGTTATGCAAACGCGTCGGCAACGACCTTCAGGTGGGACCTAACGTCGTCCTGAAGCACCCGGAGACAATGGAGTTTGGTGACTGCGTCTTTATAGGGGCGCAGACCATGATCCAGGGACGGTTCGACGGAGTCTGCAAGATCGGCAGTCACGTTTGGATTGGACCACAGGCCTACTTCGACGCTCGGGACTTGATTCTGGAAGACTACGTCGGCTGGGGACCGGGTGCCAAGGTCCTAGGTTCGGTGCATACTGGCAGCCCCATTAGCGAACCGATCATCACGACTGGCCTCGTGATCAAGCCTGTCAAGGTGGGGTTGGGAGCGGATATCGGGATGAATGCCAGTATCCTGCCGGGGGTACAGATCGGGGCACAGTCAATCGTGGGTGCGGGTGCGGTTGTCACTCGTGATATACCGGACTACGCCATCGTTGCCGGTGTCCCGGCTCGCGTGATACGGGACCGGAGGGAAGGGTAAGTGTGGATGTCCCTATTCTCGATCCGTTCCGTGCTGCGACTAAGCTGCAAACACGCTTCATTTCCTGTTCCAGCATTCGTTTTCCATACGTGCTGCCCTAATTCCACAGCGCGCTACTTGCATAGCCCATATGTCTTCATTTCCTGTGGCGTGAATCAGTTGCTGGAGGAAAGATGAGCGATCTAGCAGATACATGTTGCCTTGTAACAGGTGGAGCTGGCTTCGTCGGAAGCACCATTGTCGATCAGCTTCTGGCCGCGGGAGCTTCAGAGGTTCGCGTAATCGACAACTTTGTCCGCGGAAGCCGCGGCAATCTGGCGTGGGCGCTGGACCACGGTGGTGTCAACGTCATCGAGGGAGACATCTGCGACGCCTCTCTTGTGAACCGAGCCACGGAGGGCGTGGACTACGTATTCCACCAGGCCGCCTTGCGAATAACGAGGTGCGCCGAGAATCCGCGCGAGGCAGTCGAGGTCCTTATAGATGGCACGCTAAATGTCCTGGAAGCGGCCTTAAGACACAAGGTGAAGAAGGTCGTTGCAGCATCATCCGCTTCCGTTTATGGCGAGCCTTCTTATCTGCCCATCGATGAGGCCCATCCGTTCAACAATCGAACGATGTACGGCGCCGCTAAGATTGCAAACGAGCAAATGCTGCGCGCTCTTCACGAGACTTCTGGCCTTCAATACGTCGCACTCCGCCCCTTCAACGTATACGGTCCGCGAATGGACGTTACAGGCGTGTACACGGAGGTGCTGATTCGCTGGCTTGATGCCATCGAGACCAACAAACCGCCGCTAATTTTCGGCGATGGCAGCCAGTCGATGGATTTCGTCTATGTCGAGGATGTGGCCCGGGCGAACCTGTTGGCCGCCCAGAGCATCGTCAGCGACGAAGTCTTCAATGTCGGTACTGGAGTCCAAACCAGTCTGAATGAATTGTGCGGATTACTTCTGAGCCTTACTGGTTCGTCATCGCAACCAGAGCATCGCGAGGCGCGCAGCGTGGGGAACGTGCAGAGGCGTCGAGCAGCTGTTGAGAAAGCTGACAGGATGCTTGGTTTCAAGACTAGCGTATCTTTGGAACAAGGTCTGCGTGAACTAATCCGTTGGAGGGAGGCTGCCAAAGCGATGGCAGCACCTGTTGTGGAGGCGTCATGAGTTCCACGATGCCATTGAAAGCCATTCCCATAGCTCGACCATCCTTCGGGCCGAATGAAGAGAAGGCTGTTCTCGAAGTGCTCAGAAGTGGATGGGTTAGCCAAGGACCTCGTGTCGCGGAATTCGAGCGCAAGTTTGCCGGGTACGTGGGTGCGGCCCATGCCGTGGCCGTTTCGTCTTGTACGACTGCTCTGCACTTGGCCTTTTTGGCCGCCGGTGTCAAACCTGGAGATGAGGTGTTGTGTCCTAGTCTTTCGTTTATAGCCACCGCCAACGCCATCGTCTATGCCGGGGCAAGTCCGATTTTTGTTGACATCGACCGATCCACTTACAACATGGATCCTGCATGCATCGAGCGTTCGATCACTCCCCGAACTCGGGCTATTTTGGTCGTTCACCAAATCGGCTTACCGTCTCCTCTCAGTGAGATCAGCAGCATCGCAGCCTCCCACGGCCTGATTGTGATCGAGGATGCCGCGTGTGCGATCGGGTCCGAGTACAAGGGGCGTTCCATTGGTTCGCCGCACACATCCATGGCGTGCTTTAGCTTCCATCCCCGGAAGATTCTGACCACGGGTGAGGGTGGAATGATCACGACGGCCGACGAGAAGTTGGCAGCTCGCCTGCGAAAACTACGCCAGCACTCGATGACGGTTTCAGATCTCACTCGTCATAGTTCCAGCCAGGTTGTGACCGAGAGCTACGACGAAGTCGGTTACAACTATCGGATGACTGACATCCAAGCTGCGATTGGCCTAGTGCAACTGGAACGCCTCGACGACATGCTTGCAAGGCGGCGGCAGCTGGCTTCGCGTTACTCGCAACGATTGTCGCAGATAGAATGGTTTGTACCTCCTTTTGAGCCGGCCCATTGTCGTCACAACTTCCAATCTTATATGGTTCGTCTCAAGGAGAACGCTCCCATTACGCGCGATGAGTTAATGCAGGAATTACTAAACCGCGGAGTTTCTACTCGCAGGGGAATCATGGCGATTCATCGCGAGTTGCCGTACCGTCACGAGAAGTGGGACAGTCGACTGCCCCGAACGAACGAAGTGACTGACGCCGCGATCATTCTGCCTCTCTTTTACGCGATGACAGAGGAGGAGCAAGACTACGTGATTGACTGCCTCGAACAAATTAATGTTCAGCTGCGAACGGGAGAAGCTGAAAAGCTTAACAGTTTCTAGTTGGGTCGTCTTTCCTCCCGGGCATTTCGTCAACGCCTATCCACATATGACATCAAGCGCTTGTCACAATGAGTTGTCGGCACCTTCGCTACAATCTCTGCCAACACCGGCACCGATAGCCACTGCGCACAAGCAGAGCTACGGCCAGATTCTGAAGTCCTCGGCACTTGTCGGCGGCTCTTCGGTCGTGAACATCGCCATTGGAATCGTTCGCACCAAGGCCATGGCGGTGTTGCTGGGTCCGGCCGGCTTCGGATTGTTCGGCCTCTACGGATCGGTCGCCAGCCTTACCCAGAGCATTGCTGGCATGGGCGTCAACAGCAGTGGTGTGCGCCAGATTGCCGAGGCAGTCGGTTCGGACGACACAGAGCGGATCGCGCAAACTACCGCCGTGCTGCGCCGAATATCTATCTTCCTCGGAGTGCTGGGAGCCGGCTTGCTTCTTGTGTTTTCCCGCCAGGTGTCCACCTTGACTTTTGGCAGCAATCAACACGCTGGCGCCGTATGCCTTCTGTCTATCGCTGTGTTCTTCCAATTGATATCCGCCGGTCAAGGGGCGCTGATCCAGGGGATGCGGCGCATCGCTGATCTCGCCAAGATGGGGGTGTTGGGTGCGCTCTTCGGGACCTTCATCAGCATCCCAATGGTGTATTTTTTCCGCGAAAAGGGTGTCGTGCCTTCCCTTGTCGGCGTCGCCGCGATGTCGATCCTTACCTCGTGGTGGTACACCCGGAAGGTGCACATCCAGGCTCCTCCCATGACCGTCTCTCAGTTGGGGCAGGAAGCCGCCGCGCTCTTGAAGCTCGGCTTTGCATTTATGTCCAGTGGCTTGATGATGATGGCGGTCGGTTACGCGGTTCGAGTCATTGTACTGCGCAAAGTCGGATATGAAGGCACCGGGTTGTATCAGTCTGCTTGGACTCTTGGCGGACTGTATGTTGGGTTCATTCTGCAGGCCATGGGAGCCGACTTTTACCCGCGCTTGACGGCCAGGGCCAACGACCATGTCGCATGCAACCGCCTGGTGAATGAGCAAGCGCTAGTAGGCCTGTTGTTAGCTGGCCCGGGTGCGATCGGAACCCTCACGTTCGCGCCAGTGATCATCTCGGTGTTATACAGTGCCAAATTCGCAGCGGGGGTGGGGATGCTGCGCTGGATATGTTTAGGGGCAACCCTGCAGGTGATCACATGGCCGATGGGCTTCATTATCATGGCGAAAGCCAAGGCAGGACTCTTGGTCTTTTGCGAACTGGCTTGGGCGGTTGTCAGTGTTGGCTTGGCGTGGATCTGTGTGGGAGCTTTCGGTTTGAACGGCGCCGGCATTGCGTTTTTCGGATCGTACATCTTCCACGTTTTCCTGATATACCCGATTGTGCATCGGCTCAGCGGCTTCCGCTGGTCCCGTCAAAACAAACAAACCGGTTTGTTCTCTCTGTCTTTGATCGCGGTCGTGTTCTGCGGGTTTTTTGCACTGCCGCTCCTTTGGGCTGCATTCATAGGAACATTCGCGGTGCTGCTGAGCGTGGCTCATTCCATTCGAGCTCTCCTCAGACTCGTGCCCTTGGATCAGATTCCGAGTTCCATGCGGCGATTGATCATCGGATTGGGTTTTGTTCCTTCGGGAGCAACGGAAGTCAACTGAAGTCCGCAACGGGTGCGCAGCCCTGTCGGTTCCGCAATCCTCGTACCTGAATAAGCTGAAAGTCCTATGCAAAAACCAACTAACTGGCAGGGAGTTGTCCAATGAGCTCTGTGGATGTGATCGTGCCCTGCTACCGTTATGGCCATTTCCTGCGCCAATGCGTGGAAAGTGTTCTGGCGCAGTCTGTACCAAGTGTTCGCGTTCTGATCATCGACGACGCCTCGCCCGACAACACGAGCGAAGTGGCAGCCGACCTCGCACGAGAGGACTCGCGAGTAATCTTCCTGCGGCATGCTGCCAACAGAGGGCACATAGCCACGTATAACGAAGGAATCGAATGGGCGTCTGGCGACTACATGTTGATTCTCTCGGCGGACGATTACTTGCTGCCGGGTGCGCTCACCCGCTCGGCAAGCCTCATGGATGCGCATCCCGAAGTGGGTTTTACTTTTGGTAATTTTATCGCGCTTGCTAATCGGGGCATGACGGGACAAACAGTTACTGTCATGGACAAAACGGATTGGCGCATCTTGGCAGGGCTGGAATTCATCGAGATCACCGGGTCACGCAACATTGTATCCACACCGACTGCAGTAGTCCGAACGGAACTACAGAAGCGTCTGGGCGGCTATCGCCCTGAACTGCCGCACAGCGGTGACGTAGAAATGTGGTTGCGGCTGGCCGCACATGCTGCAGTCGGAATGTTGGGAGCGTACCAGGCAGTGTACCGGCTCCATGCCAGTAACATGTCGCTGGGCTACACCGCGAAGACTTGGTTGCCCGACCTTCAGCAGAGGAAGGCTGCTTTCGATTGCTTCTTCCAAACCTGCAGCCACGTCCTGCCCAACCCCCAGCAACTCCATCGCAAGTTGTTGTGGTTGCTTGGTTGCGACGCGGTTGGCCTCGCCAGCACTGCGTTTAATGAGGGTACGATGGAGGTTTCCGAGCAACTTTCCGAGTTCGCACTGGCCCTTTGTCCGGAAATTAAGGGATCGTTGCCCTGGACGAAGCTCGCCTGCAAACGCCTCGTGGGTTACCGAGCATGGCGTGCTTTGCGGCCGGCAGTCGCCGGCATCCGCCAAGCGGCGTTGCCGTTGAAGCGACTGGCGAGGTCGGCGCACGGCTATGCGCGGCCATCCCAGGTCCATCAATCACGGCACACGTTACCGGCTCAGGTCGGTCATGCAGGAGATCGATTCAATACAGCGCCTCCCAGACAATAACAAGGAGGAACCGCGGATGATCGATGGAGGAAGAGCTTGAGGCATCCTGTATCATCCCGCCGAAGGCCGAAGCGGGAGTGGGTTGAAAGGTTCGCAGTGGAAGATTGGTTTCGGGAATGAGTGAGGCGCGCTCGTCGATATCAGTAGCTTTTTGGCTCGTGCGCAGTCCCGCCGTGCGGCGAGACCGCGCTGGTGATAAGCTGGAAAGCGTCATCTTCCATTCGCGCCTCGCACGCACTGCATCGTAAAGACGTTCCGTGAAGGGCGAAGCGGCGCCGCTCATGGCTGCCACCTCCGCCAGAACAGAGGGCGCCCGGTCTCCCTAGGGTGGATTTTCTCCCGCAGCAGTTCCTTGCTCATGCTCAGATCGGCGAACAGCAGCGCTTTCAGCCGCTGGGCCTCTTCGTTCTCGACATCCGCCTCCCACGCTTTCAGGTTTGCTTCCATGCCGACCAGCGGCCGCAGCCGTCGCCCCGCTCCTCGAGAGCCCCTCCGGTCGCCTTTCGGGGCTCCCTACGTAAGGCTCCTAAAGCTGGTTTCTCTCTTTCCTCATAGGCACCTCCTCGTGACGTCTTACCCATTTTCATCACAATTCAGTGTCCAACAAAATCCTAGGGCGCGAGAGTCTCAAAGTCGTTGACGCGAGACGGCGGGGACACCCTGGCCGTAGTTACTCGAAGTTATATATGATCTGATCGTTCTCGATGCACGCGTGAGCGATGCGAGCATGTTCCTTGCCAACTCCCTCAATTTGCCAGGTACCTCCTTGGCAGGTCAGCCTCATCTGACTTCTTAACCTCCACCACTTATCCACTTCTCTGGGAAGCGCGATCCACATTTTCCGATCATCTCGTAATTGCGCGAGGCACTCGAGCAATGCTTTGTAAGTATCTTGTGCGCGCTTGTCGAGCAGGTAGTCCGGATGGACGAGAAAGCTAGCCAAACCATGGTTTCCTTCAATTAAAGAAACTTGTTTTTTCCAAACCGAAGTGGAATAGTCCTGGAGTATATTAAATAAAGAATAATCTTGAGTGGTAGTTAACGGAAGTTCAACCATTTCTCCGACAAAAAAAGGCATAAGGGTGCAACATCCGCCTCGTTGCGCCTCCAGGTGGGCTACAGTGGGGACCGACATGTCGTAGGAGAAATCCAGGGCACCGTACCAATCCACTTTTCGATACAGAACCGCGGATCGAAAACCCCTGGCACCGTACTTTCTTCCGTAGTAATTTATTCGCTCGGCGCGGCGCAAGAATTGGTCGTGACTGTCAAAAAGGCAACCATCATGGTTAAGATCCTGAACGTTAATTTCGAAACCCCGCTCCCGAATAGTGTCGAGAAGGTTTTCTGAGACCTGATAGCGATTCTCAGGGACGATTTGAAAGGAAGCCTTGATTCCCACTGCATCGTCCAGGTCCATCAGTCTTGAGCAAAAGTCCCTACCCCGTACTGTTTCGACGTCGTGAGTCATAATGGCACAGCTTTGAGCACCATCCGGCCAAAACCAGATAAATGGAATACGGTTGACTGACCGTGCTTTGAAGGATAGCACCAGCAGTTTCTCGAGCATGCGATCAACTGTTCGATCCACAGGCCAGCAGGGAAAGGAAATTTTTTCCCAGTCCTTAAAGTACATTCTCTGAGCCTGATGCCGCAGGATGGTAGGCAGCACTGGTCGTAGATAGTAATAGATTCTCTTAATCGCTTTCCACTCAGAAAGATTCCGCCGGTCCTGTTGGTCGTTCAAAACGTACCGTTCGAGACGAAGGTTGTCGATAACCTGCACAGGATCAAACGGGAGTCGCGGCTCCGAATCGGTGAGCGTAACATCCACTAGCGCATCATATAAGCCGTCGCGGCTAGTTTGGATGTGGGAATCCGATACAGATTGCCCATAGCAAATCGTGTCTAAACCGAAAAGAAAGTAATGCGAATCTCGAGAGAGCCTACCTGTTAAAGCAAAATTGCCATATTCTTCAGGACACCGGTAGTAATCGAGGAGAAGCCGGTTCATGGTGTGGATCTTCTGAAGCCGAGCGGGATGCACTAAATCGCCTTTATTCTGACGAATAAGCGCCACCTTACATAAGATTTATGAGTGTCGCTGTTTCCCACTGAGCTATCGCCTCCTCTCTTATTCAATTAACTGCCTGCTAAACGATGCTCGAACCTTCAGTCGGACTTCTACGACTAGCTGTACGTTTTTACACTCACTTCGCAGCAGCGCCCGGAACAGTTTGACAGCCGCCACAACTGATTCGCGTTTCCGCCTGCGATGCTATCCCGCGTGTCGGTACAAGAGCTTACCCGCGGTAGCCAACAAACAATCCGGCATACATGCCAAGATCTGCCTTGCGAATGGTGACTGCCAAGCCCCGTGGTTAGCGGCACGCGGACCGGGATACCTCAAATAAGTCAGTGTAGAACGAGCAGCGCCCCAGCGGTCTTTGAATGTCACAAGTCCCGGATTGTCGCAGTCTGAACGCCCGAGATCGATTTCACGGAACCCCTCACGTTTCGCCTCCCGTATAGTCTCCCATAGTAGGAAATGCATCCCACCCAGATTGTTCCACGTGGAATCGGAGCAGCCGTACTTGTAAATCAGTGAGTTCTTGTAGCGGAGGGTAAGAATGCCGGCTACATGCCTTCCACCTTTGGAAGCGACACGGATGCTCAACTGACCAGCTAGACAGTCAATTAGGTTCCGAAACCAACCGAGCGGCTGAGGCACCAAACGCTGGCGCCGTCGCGTTTTAAGGAGAAGATCGTAAAACTTGTTCAACAATATCTCGGAGCGTCCCTCTTCATATGTCAGGGCTTCTCGCTCCGACCGACGAATCTTCCGTTGAATCGAGTCCCGATGGAAATTACGAAATAGTTCATCTATCGACGGGCTAAGACTAAGGCTGTGGAAATAGAAAATCTGCGCCTTTTGGAAAACTGTCTGAGTATTCCACAGCGAGCCGAATGGCCTTATTTCGAGATACTTCCATTTTCCGTTCTTGTGTTCACGGACTAAGTAAGCCAGGAGTTCTTCAAGGTCTTCAGGGCTATTCAGCAGTGGCTCGCAGTGATCAGAGAAAGGCAGCGAGACCAAGCGACGGCCAGTTAGTCGGCTGTTGATATAGCAGAATGCCAACCCGTTTTTCAGATCCTGCTCGGGCGCCGATGTTGACAAAACTATAGGGGTATATCCGTAAGTGCGTCGCAACGCCTTCAGCCACCCGATGCTATGAAAAACGGAGGCTGCTGGGTGGCGCTGAAGAAACTCCCCCCAGCGCGGGTCCTGAAGTGGATCAATGACATAAACAGTCAAGCTCTAATTCTATATCTAATGGGTATTCTACGGGGCCATCAAGTCCCGTTTGAGCGCGTTACCAGCACCGGTTCGCGGGAGAGGTTAAAGACAACCATTCTTTGGGAATCAGTTGAGGAGGGCATACGCTCCTTGCAAAACAGTTGCAAGCGCTCTTCAAGTCCGCAAAGATTGCCTGGAACAGACGATCAGATTATTTATCGCCATTTGATCCTACGGAAGTCAGAGCCCCTTGGTCTCCGATTCTCTTAACATCACGACCCACTTCGCGAGAGTGGGTGCAACTCGAGTGAGGGCCCACTTCAAAGCAACGCCAGGGGTTAGGTCATATTTCGTAGCCTGCGAAGCGGACTGCCGGGCTTTTTCGTAGTCCCCATTTCGGAGATACCAGTTTGTCCACTGACTATGAATAGCCCTCAGCCTCGTGCGGAGTGTTTTACTGGTGTAAGGGGACAAGGTCCCGCATGAGTCTAGATTCTTCTCCAACCGCGACTGCAACATTTGGAGACGGAAGTCTTCCTTATGCGCGTTTGCGGCCCGCCCAAGGTGACGCTGTGGCGCCGGCGTTCGGTCGAACAAGGCCATCGGCATGCTAACGTAACAGAACCTTGTCGCGAGAGCCATACGGAATAAAAATTCCTGGTCTTCATTGTAATGGATTGAGCAGTCAAAAGCGCCGACTCGGCGCACTAAATCAGCGCGCACGACAACCGTCGGTACCCAAACTTGTTCCAAACGCTCAAGTAATCCTTCAACGTCAGAAACAAGCCCCACTGGTTCCCGGTATTCCACGCCGTAACGCTGGAAAACAGTAGTCTTCATGTCCACGCTATTCATGAACCAGGCGTCGGTAAAGCAGAGATCGCACTGATCCTTGTAAACTTCGAGCGCCCGAAACTGCCACTTCAGCTTTTGTGGAAGCCAGAGGTCGTCATTGTCATGGAAAGCCAGCCATTCGCCTTTCGCCTGCTCAATGCCGCTGTTACGAGCACTGGACACTCCCTGATTTTCCTGGTGGAAGTAACGGACGCGCTCCCGCCAAGCAGTGTTCTCCTCGATATAGCGGGGAAGCAATTCAGAAGTGCCATCAATGGAACCGTCGTCCACGAGGATCACCTCAGAGACGCGTAGGGTCTGCGCTAATACGCTCTCGACGGCATGTTTCGTGAGCTCAAAGCGATTATAAACTGGTATTACTACAGAGATGGTTGGACTCATTGGTGTTCACCTAGCAAGTGTTTTGCGCGCAGGCGAAACTGGCAACGCACAACATGTGGATCAACTCAAACATACTCAGAACATCCGATCCTGCGGCAGCGAGGCACTTCACTTGCTCCCACGCTCCGTAACAAAGCCTGTCAGCTCCAAACCTATGGTGAAAGCAGTGTAGTACCCGATACGATTCCTTGGGACCTCATCGATTCTCGCTCACCAATACCCTCCTTTCACTACATTACGCCGCTGAAGCGGTATTGGCCATGATCTAGAGACCCGGGTTCATCCGGTCTTGGCTATTGGACGATCAGTGTTTTCTAAAGCGAATGTGCCCATTGGATTGCCCGGGCGGATCGGGTGCATGAGCTCAATTTGGACTTAACGCAATCGATGTAATCTAAAGTAAAAAATAAACGGCTCAATTCCAAAGGAGCGTAGTTTCCTTCGCTGCCTTACCGAGACCGAGCCAAGGCTGGTCTATGCCTTGGGTGCGTTTTCCTCAAAAAGCCGCCGCACGTCCTTCACGCGCATTCCCCCAACTTCCTTTCGTCGGATATGTCGCAGGTAGGTCTCGCGGAGCCTTCTCAGATAGACGGGAATATTAAGCTTGGTAATCCTGATGCAGGTGGTTTGGATCGGCAGACAATCGCGCCAAGTACGCCTGATGTGTTTGCAGCATTGATAAAACTCGGCTGGCAGAACCAAAGGTTCGTTCGTGTTATGGATGCAGAAGGCCGAGATAGCGTAGCTCTTCATGGCCCTTTTCGAGGCCCGCAGGCAGATGTCTGTCCCATAGAAGTGAAAGTGCGGCAGCAATTCGTCGAAGCGGAGTCCAGAGGATTTTCGCAGGATCAGTACGACTTCATCAAGCGTCTGCACCTCCTTAGGGTGTTCGAGCGGGGCTCCGATGATCCCCCGACCAGAAGAGTACAAGTAGCGCCAGGGCTGACAATCAACTGTTATGCCGGCACAGCCCAAGACTCCCCAATCAGGATCGTAGATTGCGAGGTAATCTAGGTCGCGCCTCAAATCATCGAGCCAGCCCTCTGGGAGATATACATCCTGGTGGCAGAAGATGATCAGATCGTTCGAACTTCGTCCAAGTGCGTCATTGTAAGCCTTCGGTGCGGAAACAAACTGTTCCTGAACTATGATCTCATGGGCATGAACACCGCGCAGGCAAGGCGACGCCAAAAAATTGTGCTCGAAGACCTCGCGGTTATTCACAGCCACGACGAAGGTGATCTGCGGTATCGGGGCATATTCACGGCTGTCCATCATTCACCCATTTGGATTTGGAAACGTGCCGGTTGTAACCCAGTCGCGGTGGCCCCGCCAGAATCTAGATTCTCTGGTTCCGAAGCTGGCCGCGCTTTTGGGCCACATAAGACGTTCGCCGAGGCATCACCCGTATCGTTCGGTTTCACTTGACTGCCTCAAGAAATTCTGTTTCATGGCTGCTTATTACAGTATGAAACGTCACTGCTTTCAAACTTTGTCTAACCGCAGGACTCGCGGCCCCAGCAACTGCAGCAGAGATGATGGCCAGCAGCGCATACCACGCAAACTGCATCTGGTCAAAATAATTAACTCCGAAGTAAACAACTATGTGGGACAGCATTGCGCAGCCGAGGCACCAAAACAACCATTCCTGATTGGAATTCCCTTCAACCAGCTTTCTTGCCCTGCCTAGCCGCCCGAAACTGCGAGAAATAATGAGCAAGAACATCACTAGAGTCGCTAGTCCGCCCCTTAACGCATAGGCAACGTATTGGTTCGACAGGTCCCACATGTCGAATCCCCACGTGTCGTAATACTTGTACCCTAAAAGCCACCAGTCGGTGAAATGCCTCATGCAGTTATCCACGAGCATGAACCGATGGTACGAGGACGAAGAACCCGTCAAGTCCAACCGGTTGATCAGTGCCCAAACGGGGGCCTTCATCGCCAGATGAAGTCCAAGTAGCGTAATGACCAATCCCCAGCGAAATAGGCGCATCTGCTTACGGGCAGGCCAGAAACAGATCGCGACAATGCCGCCGGCGTATGCCACTTGTGGCGTACTGGAGTTCGAGGTTAGCGTCATGGCCGTGGCTCCGAGAATTCCCAGACTGGCGACGACTTTTGATTTTCCTTCTGTCCACAGCCATACCAAGAGCGGCAGGAGAGTGGCCCCAAACGCACCGGCCGTCAGGTAGACTTGAAGGGCCGCTTGCGAACGGATTCTGCCATCCCGTTCTGCGGGCATGCTCGGAATACCGCCGAGCATGCCGAATACATTAAGATGTATAATCTGTTCGATTATCATACTTGTTCCCAGGAGCACACAAAGAGCGGCGAAAACCTTGATTGTTCGCTGCACGTCTTCCCTGTCGCGGATCAAGGCTCTCATCAAAATGTAACCGCCCACAGCGTCGAGGAAGCTGCCAAGGCTCTTGATTAAAGCCTGAGTCTTCATCTCCTGCAGCGAGAAGATGGCCAAGAAAAGGACAGCCCACAGCAGAAAGGCACGATCAATGGTGTTCAAGCCCCCGGCAAAAACACTTCTTGGCGATGACCCTCGGGAAATTAACAATCGAGCCAATCCGGCCAAAATAAGAATACGGGCCATTGTGAAATGCGCGCCCCCCAGAACCACCACTTGCCCGAGGGGGATCGTAAAAATGGCCAGAAGCAAAGGCGTCATTACATATTTGCGAGGAAGACATAGAATCAGCACGATGGCCACCGCCATCACCAGCGCCACAAGCGGATGCAGTAGTGTGCTTGCCGCACCGCCGCCGAATCGAATATTTTCTGGTTCCATAAGATTTATTACGGACTGGCCCGATGGCCACACTGGACTTCGCAAGCGTCCTACCAAAGCGCCGGTCGTCTACCAAGGTCTGGCATGCCTCATGAATTTTATATCTTATTTAGAATCAATAAGTAAGCGACAGAGGACATATGGAAACTCGATTGACACCCCGATTTGGGCAAAACAGTACCCTGTTGTGGAAAATAAGTTACCAGATATTCCAAGCTCCTCGAGAGCTGGCCTAATGGTTTCCAGTTTTTCGACCTTGACCTAGCACGGTCAACCGTGCGGTTTCCAATCTTGATAAGGACTAGGTCACGGCCACCGCAGGAGTGTCTTGGTACTGTCGCAGAGACTGCTCGAGGACTACAAGGCTAAAAAGAATCTTATGGTTATCTGCGTAACCCTTGCGGTGATCGTTCAGGAGCTTTTCGATAGGGAGCAAGCGCAAGTACTGATAGATAAGAGAGTCAGGGTTTCTCAAAACCTCATCCAATCTCATGGAAAGCGAATCTCTGAGCCATTGATCCACTACGTTCGTAGCGAACCCTCTCTTTTTCCGATTGAGTATCTCTGGCGGCAAAAATCGTTCTGCCACCTTACGGTGGAGCCATTTGCGTTTGCCATACCGCACCTTGAATGAGGCGCCAAGCTGCTCGACATATTCCACGATCTCTTGGTCAAGGAAGGGAACCCGGATCTCGAGACTATGGGCCATTGACAATTTGTCTCCGTAGATCAGGAGTTCGTCAGGAAGGGAAGATCGTACCTCCAGGAACTGAAGCCCTCCCAGATCGTCGGTCTTCTCCATTAACGGCACCAGGTCATGCCAGCAGTCTTGGATGCTTCGTTCCGTCTCCAATGGCAATACACCGGGCTGAAACAACCCGTCGATTTCGGACGCCGGCAAAAGCGAGAATACCTGCTCATACCGGGTCATGCGCTCGGTGGCATCGAGCGAGTGCAGGCCGCGTCGGATAGATTCATTTCGTGGGATAGTTTGGAGTACACGGCCCAAGAGATGGCGCGCTGACGGGGGAAGCGCCCGCCAGTAATGGCTGTAGCGAAGGCCGAGATGGCGCGTATAGCCCGCGAGAAGTTCGTCGGGTCCTTGCCCCATGAAGGCGACTTTGACGTCTTGCCGGGCTCGCTGTGAGACGAAATACATGGGCACAATGGACGATGTAGCCACGGGTTCTTCCACACTGCGGATGGCGGCTTCAAAGCTGCTTTCAAATGTTTCCCGGTCGAGATGAATCTGAACATTCGAAGCCCCAAGTATCTTCGCGGTCTGCGCTGCGTCGCTCAATTCGTCGTCTTGAAAAGACGTGCCATAGCCCACGGTATACGTCTGCCAGGAGTTTCCGTGCCTTTGCATGAGAGCCAGCAGCAGTGCGGAATCCATGCCGCCACTCAAAAGCAGACCGAGTGGAACGTCGCTCATCAGCTGTCGCTTAACTGCTGCGGAATATAGTTCCAACAGTTTTTCGGTCGCCTCTTCATCCGAAGGCATGCGTTCGAACGGCTCGGGCGAATAGTTCCAATAGCGCTCGACACGGGGTTCGGTTCCCTCCTCCACTACCAGGCAGGTGCCGGCCGCTAACTTGCGCACTTTTTGCAACAAGGTTAGAGGTGATGGTGTATACCGGAAACGCAAGAAGAGATTCAAGGCTGCCGGATCGATTTCCGGCTCGTTTCCGTCGCTGGCCAAAATCGCTCGAATCTCGGAGCCAAACAGCAGCTGTCCGTCTTCGATTTTGTAATAGATTGGTTTGATTCCCATCCGATCGCGGGCCAGGATCAACCGCCGGTTTCTCTCATCCCATATCGCTACACCAAACATGCCCCTCAAATGTTTGAGTACGGCGTCTCCCCACTCCTTGAAGCCGTGAACGATTACCTCCGTGTCGGAACTCGTCCGAAAGATATGGCCATGGCTTTCGAGATCGCTTCGCAGCTCCTGAAAATTGTAGATTTCACCATTAAATACCACGCAGATGGAGCCGTCGGGATGCCCCATGGGCTGGTGTCCGCCAGACAGATCGATGATGGAAAGTCTGCGAAAACCGAGACCGAGGTTACCTGACCGGTGGTAGCCCTCGTCGTCGGGGCCCCTGTGGACGATAGCCTTGGTCATGCGTTCGAGGCATCGCGCTTCGACGGGTTGACGCGTTAGGTAGTTAAATTGGCCGCAGATTCCGCACATAACTCAGCTCTCCTGTGCTCGGGACAGGGCCGCGATATAGCTTAATCTCGATTGGGATAGCAGTGGGTAACGAAGTAAGGACAAAACCAGCCGGGTGTCCTATTGCGAAAAGCCCCCGACACGGTCGGGCGATTTCGCGATAGGAAAGTGTCTTGAGGGAGCCCTAAATTTCAGTTCACAGATGTGATTCGCTCGGACGTGGGCGGCTGGGGAAGCGAGGCTTTCGTTCCGCCATACTGATACGTCCCGCGGCTCCATATACCGTCGCTGCCCGGACGAGCATCCCCGAGGGCGTCCAGGTTGAAAGGAGAGCCGAGATTCAGGCCGTTTGCCGTTTCTGCGGCTAATTGATAGTTAAAGCCAGCCGAATTGACGAAGGGATTGCCGGAAGCAGTTTGTCCGTGAGTCTCACTCGGCGTATTTGACGTAGAGTAATAGGAATTATAATCACTCGTACAGCCTCCACCGACAGAGGCATCCATATTATAGAACAGGTTGTTTTCCGCGACGTTTCCAGACCCTTGTCCACTTCCGCAGAGCGCACTTCCCGAGGCAGAAGGCATGTTCAGGAAGGTATTGTTGTAGATAACGGCGTTCGTCAGCTTACCCTGCGACGTTCCGGTGATGATGCCATTCCCTACTAGGTTGTTATCGAACACGTTGCCGTAGATGACTGGGCTGATGTTGTTGCTGTTGTTGGCAACGATTACGCCCGTCTCCCCGGCATTGCCGCTGTTACCGCGAAAGATGTTATAGCGGATGATTACCCCGCTCAAATCTCGTTCATTTGGATTTATCCACTCTCCGTGATTGCTACTGGTAGAAGAACCGTTAAGCATTACGCCGTACTGCACAATCCAGCCTGTGTAGGGAGTCGAACTACAACTCCCTGACTTGGTCATGAACAGACCTTGCCAGCCGTCAATCAGGAAATTGCTGAAGGTAACATTCGTAAGAGCGCCGCCATAAGTGTTGCCTTCCTCAAACTCTTTCTCCACATCACTAGAGGTGGCTTTACCATAAAAATGCGCTAGCGTAATATTGTGGGTAGCTGACCCACAACTACTAGATGATCCGGACGTGCCTATCGTGGTAGCGCGGTTTAATCCAGACGCGAAGGAGAATCCGTAGTCTCCTGGAGTGTTATCCCAAATCGCGCCTACCGAACCGTCCCACACCCAGTAATCTGACGTGAAATCAATTTCTCCGTTCCATATGGCGTGCGACCCGCCATCAGCCGAGCTAACTGAGTAACTGTTGCTCCAACCTGTGGCCGTGCCGTGACTAGCCGCGGTCGCGCCGATAATGCTGATAAGCGATGTACCGGAATCTGGCGTGTTAAAAGTAGTACCTGCATAGGTTCCAGTTGCGACATAATAGGTACAACCTCTTTGCAGGCTGGAGATTGAACACGCGCCCGTAAAGTCCGTGCAAGCATTTGTCCAGTCAGCACCGCTACCTGAACCGGAAGCTCCGGTACGAACGTATCCCGCGCTGCTCGTCAGATCGGGACAGGCCGCAAAAGCCGTAACCGACAGAATCAACCCTAAAGTTACTGCGGTGATGATTCTAACTATTGGCCGCATTCTGTGTGACCCCCTTGACGATCTCGTTAAACTTGACCGCTACCGCCTATGTCGGTATCGGTGTCTGTTCCCGAGTTATTTCTGGTCATGGCAATTTCGAAATGGTGGTCCTCCCGCACTTCCCGTCATGGCCATTCCGGTCAGCTTGCCAATAAGTTCGCTATTTCCTCCCTTGCCTGGTCCGCCGCCAAACTCAATATGACTATCGTAGGTTACGCGGGGTCCGACGAACTACTGTCCCTAAGGACAGTTCTCGTTCAGGTACGCGGGACCAATGTGACGCGCCTTCAACTCCCCACTTCCTGCTTGCGAATGAGTTCGGCGACCCGTTGCTTCGACAGGACGTGCCTCAATCGTTGTAGCTGTTCTGACCGAAGAAATTTCACAGTCTCGCGGGGTAGTTGAACCCTTTCCCGGCTCAAGCAAGCCCAACAGTAGCCCATGCCATGTGTGATGGCTCCGAAGACGTAAGGGTGGCGGAGTAGACGTGACGCCGAGATGGCCAAAGCGAATAGTGGTTGATATCCTAGCCGGTAGGCGTTCAGGCCATCTCGGAATCCCGTCGAGAGAGCAGAACTGGAACCGCTAGTGACACGACGGTGATGACGGACGGGAAGATCCGGAAAGGTCTGCACGAGCCAGCCTTGGTGCCGGGCCATGATTTCCGCCGCGGCATCGATCCCGCCGCCAGGAAGGGCGTAATACCCACCGATGGCTTCGAAACATGAACGGCGGAACAACTGAACTGCGCCCGCGACACTATTCGCACTGATATTCTGCGCAAGAAACTTGCTGCCAACAAGCTCCAAGATGATCCCTCCGCCAATGCCAAGCTTGGGGGTCTGCGCGAATCGCTTGAGCAGGTTTTCGAAGTAATCTGGCGCAAATGAAACGTCAGCATCGAGGTTTCCGATAAATCCGTATTCCTGTCCGGCGAAAGTTCGGTAACCGGCGTTAAATGCCGCCACTTTAGAGCCGAAGTTCCGCTGCTCATCACCACCGGAGCGAATCAATCGAATAAATGGATAAGTTCCGCAGTAAGCCCGCACGATTTCGTCCGTGCGATCCGTCGAGCCGTCGCTGACGATTACCCATTTGTCTGGCTTGGCGGTCTGTGACACAACGGATCGAATCGTGTTTTCAATCACCCGTTCTTCGTTTCGAGCGGGCGTGACGATCACGAACCCGGTGGTGTTCACAGGTAGCTCCTCCGCCTTGCCACATTCAAGGGTATGCGCCTGGTCACCGCAGACCCACAATGCATACCTTCGCGCCCATTGATCCCAAGTCTAAGAGGTCTCTGGCGCATTATAGGTTCGTAGACACAAACCGGGCAAATCGTCGCCAATATCGAGAGATGTCTGGACATGTTTTCCATCTGAGTTCCATTTCACGCTTTCAAATGAGACGGCACGGCGCTTCCTAAACCAGGTGACGGCTTGCGAGGCAGTCGAAAACCAGGCTCCACGGTTCTTGAGATCTTCGACTAGGTCCACGTAGAAGTCACCCCATAACCTCTCGGGGGCGATACTTCGATCATGCCAGTTGACCGTAACCGTACCGCCGAATTCGATCGCGTTCTCGATGATAACGTCGACTCGCTCTTTGGCCTCCGCTGCCGTCAGATGCAGCCGGCCCGGATAGAATAAGGAGGTGTCCATGATAAGCAACGGCAATTCCAAAAGCCGAGATGCGTTCAAGGGTTTGTAAGCCTGGCTGGTCCCCGCGCGATAGCCTACTGTCTCGTTGTAGCCGACCGTCGAATCGTAATCAAATCCCGCCTTTTCCAAAGTCATTGGAGATTGCTCATTGAAATACAGCCAATGCATTCGTATCCCAATTTTCTTGTCGGCGGTCACCTGACGGATCTCTTCCAGCTCCTTTTGCCCGCTGGAAGCGTCGAGCCAAGCATCGATTCCGTGGACTCCTACCTCGCTGCCGCAAGCGATCAAATGTCGCAAATCGTCTGCGATATCAAGGGCTCCATAGCGTGAAGTGCGATGGCTGGGGGCCACTCCGTCAGTCATTCGGCCCGGATAGTTCTTGAATGGAATAACGAAAAACGACGAGTGCAATCCCTTTTCGAGTCTTATGTACTCATCGAACGTGCGCCAGAAGTCCTTCGCAAGGCCGAGCTGAACAAACACCAACTTCAAGGCTGCTTGCCAATTCATCAGTAGATTACGCAAGCTCGACCGTCCGCGGAGCGCGGAGAATAGGGAACCTAAAACGGCACGGTACAGGAATCCAAACATAGTGTGGTCAAATTTGTGTATGCGAATCGAAGGATGATCGACGTCGTGAGTTAAGCACGCAATGAATCGATACCCCTCGGGCACAGGAGGGATCTCGACAAGCGTGACCCCGCTTTCGACGATTAAATCCCGCAGTAAAGCAATGTGCAGATCTAACGCTGGCATATAGGCATTCTCGACAGATTGACCCGCGGTCAATAAGACAGCAACTTCACAGAATAGGTTATATCCGATGCGCCCCAGAACGTTTCCACGATCTCGCCGCAGATGAATGGCCGGTAGATGAGAACTTGCGTCGGCGAGAATCTCGCATTCCCCTTCTTGAAACGTGACGCTGCTTCCGTAGATAGGGATTTGGGTCCCCCTATACGAAAGAACGCTCGTACTCACTCTTTGCGGGGACGTCGTAATTTTCAGATCGGCGTCAAATGTGATTTCTTGCCCAGCATAGACAAGGATGAGTTTCGCCATGTCACGGTTGACGATATCGCCAGTCGTGGTCAGTAAGATGTCGTACTGCCGGCCATTCCGATAGAACTCCCACGGAGTCTTGAACAATTCAAAGAATTCACAAATCACCGAGTGTTCAGCCGGGTTTGCAATGACACCGATCATCGTTGAGGAAGCTTTGTTGTGTGACGGTGGAGCAATGTCTCTCTTTCGAACTCCCAGGTATGTCTTAGATAAACCCGTTGCCCTCTTTGGGCGATCTCGAGCACCTCTCGATGTTGATTGAATGCGTACGCGATTTCTCGCGCTAGGTCGGCCGGATTGCCAGGCTCAAAAAACAGGAGCGATGAGTTGCTGAATAGTATTGCATGCCCGAGGTGGACGGGCAATTACTGGTTTGCCCAAAGCCAGATATTCGAAGATGCCAGTTGGAGTGTTGATCTCCGCAAAAGCATTGTGATGCTCTGGAATGACGCCAAGATCACAGACGAAAACGCTGTACATGATTCGTCTGCACCGGCCGGCGAATGGGAAGTGCCCTCTAACGCGTCATTCGATGACGCCGATGCTCGGGACAGGCGGGGAGATTCCGATGGTCAATTGTTACACGCAGATCAGCCAATATCTCCGCTGCCCCGGGAGCTACAGGTTCCGCTACTTCGATGGCTGGCGCGAAAAGGAAACTCGCGCGGCGATGGCTCTTGGGGGATTGCCGATTCTTGGTGCAGTTGGACGGAAATTCTGAGACCTGGAGTTCAATTGGGACGCGGGAGCTACGCGTATCACTTCCGGCGTGCCGCGCCCAGAACGCACAGTAGGCCAGTGCCAAGTAGGAGCAGACTGGAGGGCTCAGGCACTGAGGTGGCATCATCCAGTGAGAGTTGGTTTATCCCAAAATCCTCGACAATGTTACCGAACGGGCCGGATGAAGAAGGAACGCTGATCACCACGGAAGTTATGTCGGGCGCACTGAGATCTTCAAGGCCGAAGAAGAGGGCATTATTGAGCCCGAATGAAGTGTCTGGGCCATTTAGGTTTTGCCCATTCAACGTTATCGTAGACAGTAAAATTACACCGTGGTATATGTCAAGCGTAGCCTCAAACGTGCAGACGCAAGCCGGGTCGATTTGCATTCCAATGCCGGTAATCGGACTTCCGAAGTTCAGGGTTATGGGCCCACTCCCTACGCCGGAGCCGCCAGTAAATAAGAGATTGTCCCCCGCCGCAAAGTGGCCATACCACCCTTGAGGTCCTGTCTTTAGGCAACCTCCAGAGTTATTGGGGTTGACTTGGACGGCCTCGACGAAATTACCAAAAGCCTGGGAAGCAGTGACAGCGAGTCCATTTGCGGAGGTTACGGTAGCGGGGTTGGTCACATTTTGATTGCAAGTCCCGAGCTGCCCCCAATTCAATGAGTCATTTCCACCAAAGGTCGCGCGGCTAGTATAATCCTGAAAGGTGTCAGCCCGAAGGGCTGGCGGAGCCAACACCAACATTGTCAGCAAACTGAACAAGGATAATCGGACCATCCCAAAGGTGGATCCAAGACTGCAATCCTTGCCCTTCCATTTCCCGAGGCTAAGATTTGACATAAATGAAATACGTCCTGCCGGACTACTCATTCTGAGTCAGCGCCTCCCTTTACCGGACCCGGCCGAACGCCGGTGATGAGGCTCCCGCAACATGCACCACCACTAAGCAAGTAATTAAGCAACATCCTTGCCAGTTAGCTGACCCTGGAGAACACTGGACTTAAGCGCCGCGCGAAATGGCAGACTCTGCAACCCATTTGCCTTTTCTGGCAGAAATCTCGCCGAGAATTGATTCTTGCGCTCTGACTCCGCGTCCGACCTCGGCGCATAGAGGCGGTTTTTCGTTCCGCCGCGCTCACCATCAAGGGCTGCGACAACGGCTTGGGATTTAACGTGCTCCTGTCTCCCTAGTGGCTGAGCGATTCTGGCTGCAGGATGGGCAAGAAACGTGTGATTTTGCCTCGCCCTCCTCCTCAGGTCCCGTGTGAGGATGGGCCCCATTATGGGCTTTCATTCTCTAAATCTTGGCCCACATGTTCAGGTCGCAAAACTAGATTATTCAAGAGCGGTTAGCCGTGTTCGAGGGCTAAGCGGATATCATGGACCTCTACCGACTGCGAACTCGTCCTCGTAGCGTCACTCAGTGCGGCAGCTGCACCTGTGGAGATCAATACGGTTCAGTTCCTATTCAGAAGTTCGCTGACCTGATTCACAAGAGTTTGCCGCTCCTGGGACCACGTATGTTCCAGGTAAACCCGTTGCCCTCTTCGAGCGATATCAAGAACCTCCCTCGGATGGGAGTATGCATATTCAATCTTTTGTGCCAGGTCGTCGGGACTTCCAGGTTCGAAGAACAAGAGAGACTCTTCGCCGAAGTAGTCTTGAATGCCGCGCGTGGAAGGTGCGATGACTGGCTTCCCCAGAGCAAGATACTCAAAAATGCGGGTCGGGGTGTTGATTTCTGTAAAGGCATTCCGATGATTTGGGATCACTCCGATATTACACGAGTCGATTGCGGTCACAAGGTCTTCCAGCCGCTTCGGACCGAAATAGCGTACGAGGTCTTGAAGCTTATTGTCAGCTGCCTTTCGCATCATGCGCTCAAGAAAAGGCGTCTTAGAGCCAAAAATGTGGAGCTCAATAGTCGGGACGGTCTTTCGTACCCGTTCGAGCGCGTCGATAGCAACCTCCAGACCATTCCGCTCAACCAACGAGCCGTGATACATGATCACGAAGCGCTTGTTTCTGGGTTCGCCCGTGAAATCGTGCTCCCGGGACATGCGAAACGGAAAAATCTGGGCGTCCGGCGAGTTCATAACCACCGCAATCTTTTCCGAACGGCAGCTGCGGGAGGAGAAAATGCGCCTGCAAGCGATATTGACCGTGATCACCAAATCTGCCCGCGCAATGCTCCATTTCTCGAGGCGCTTCAGCAACTGAACACTCTGGCTGCCCGGAGAGGCGTGAAAAATCGTAGTCATGAGCTCCGGCATCGGGTCGTGCAGATCGAGAATCACCTTGGCCCCAAACATCTTGGGGACGAGTGCACTTAGGATAAGGATGTCGGGCATATTGTGCACATAGACTAGATCATAGCGACGTACCAAAGTGCGCAGGGCAAAGATCACCGATGAAATCAAGAGGAAGGCGGCATAGCAGTAGAGGTATTCGAACTTGCTGCGCCGGTCATTTTTCAACCGAATACGCAGGATATCGACGCCTTTGAGGGCCTCTCGTCTGGGGGCATTTTCGCCTCCGAGGCATATAAGATCAACGCTCGCGCCCTCCTCGACAAGCGCATCGACTGCTCGACGCGGTCTCGGATCGAATGGGTAAGGCGAGAAGGTAACCATCGCCACCCGCTTTCCTCCAAGCTGCCAGCTGCCGGAGGCAATCGGAGGTTGAACACGCGAAGCGGGATTGGCAGGTTGAGTCTTGGTAGAACGAACCATGGTCAGTGCCTAATCATCGATGGGAGCCTGGCTCTAGGTTGCATTCGCAGTCGCCACGACGGCTTCAACTCCTCGAATCAACCGCCATCTGTTTGTCGCTCATGCCGTGGTCGCTCAAATTTTTGCGGGTCTCACGTTCAATTTTCCTTTGATTAGACGTCTGGATTGCCTTCAGAATCGCCGAATCATGAAACTTGCGCAGGATTTCGATGTTGGGCATGACGCAATGGCCGCCGATGATTCCCGGGAAGTACTTGACCTGTGGAAAGAACGGGATCTCATCGTAGAAGGAAGCGATTTCTGCGTAATCCTGACCCACTCGATCGCAGTACCTCTCAACCTCTTGCGCCCAAGCAATCATCAGACCGAAATAAGTAGTCTCGGTCAGCTTCGCCAGCTCGGTTGCTTCTGGAGACGGAAGGGTCCTCGTTTTCAAGCCCATAGATTCGAAATGCTCAGCGGCGTGCTGGCCGCTTGTGGGATCCATAGCTCCTACGAACCTCGTGTAGGAACGGAGCTCCTCCAGCATGCGGGCGTGCTTGCCACGCACCGGGCTGTGTGCCACGGCGGTGCCAGTTCGCTGTGCTACCGCTCGCGTCGTGCCGATTGCCACTGTGCTGTTGATGATTGTCAGGGTGGGCCTGAAAAGCTCGATGTAGCGGGCGGTCTCACCAAGAAAATCCTTGATGGTGAACGGGTAGCAGATATGGAGAAAATCGACCTTCTCGATTCGCCCGACAGGAGGCACGATGTCCACTCCTATGGCCTGTTGATGCTTGGAGACGAGCTCAAGGAGAGGCTTGCCCACCTCTCCTAGTCCGACGACAACGACCCTTTTTTCTTCGTTCATTGCTGTGATCTCCTTCCAGAAGGTATGCTAATTCGTCGGGCAGAAGATCGGCAGCTGGTCTTGCCGATTAAGCCGACGGGACAGGTACCCTGCATGCAGCGGGGCTTCTATTTCCTTAATTCGGTCGGACCAAACGCGTCCTCAACTTGCAAAGGGCATGAAACTGTTCACGTCCCTGCCTTGAAATGGTCAGCAACTCTAACTTTATGACTAGAGCAGACTTGCAGAGCAAAGCAGGGAGGAGAAAAGAGTGATGAGAGCTACGAACTCCTCCTCGCTAGGAGCTTGGTGTGTGCTCATTGTGAACGCGCGCTACCGCCTTAAGAGTCACAATCAGCCTCTTTTCACTTGAAGGACACTGCACGACGACTGCCAGTCCTCTCGTATACCATAAATTGGTAAATCTATGACCATAAATACCTTAAACGGGATAGTGTATGGGGTCTTGACTCAGCGCGAGTTCTGGATCGTGTTGAAATGAACATCCCTATCCCCGAGGTGGAACTATTTTTCCCTCACTCAAGCCATTGAAAACAGACTGTTTATTGATGCCTTCTCAACCGTCGCTTTGCTCGCCGACGTTTCTTCAGCGACAACTTTGGTCTGCTGAGCGGACCAGATTTCCCTTCTGACTGATCCCTTGGCGGATGGAACTGGCAACATACTGTCGCCTGTCGGCGGTCCAAAAGCGAGAGGCAATGGCCGCGGCAATTCCGTTACAGATCCATTCTACAATATCCATCACTAAGCGTGTGGCAAGACCTCGAATGCCGGAAGCCGTGGCAACGCCTTTCACATTATCGGCACTTGCGTTGCCTAACTCAGTCGAGTTCTCTCTCTGGTGATTGCAACCTCGGCGTTCCCTTAGAGTACGGACAACCTAACTCATAATAAACACATGGTTTAAGCTTCGAATCCATTCTCCACAGCGGCCCTACGTTGACGCAGTATCGGTACTTCAAGTGCGAGCTATATCGTGAGTTAGCGTCGAGTTGGTCTATTCACGAATACTTGTTTGTACGCCCAGACCAGTAATCGGCCGGTTTAGAATCCGGCTCCAGAGCACAGCCGTGGTGTGGCGGTCCTCATCGGAGGCATGGTCATTCGGTTTGAGGGAAAGGCTTCCATGACATTCGGATTCTTACAACTTAGTACCAGCCCGGCCCAGTTGGGCTTCAATCGGCGGAGAAGATGCAGGCAAATGACGCGCGTTGCAACGGCATTGTTGTTGTCTACGCTGTCCTTAGTCTTTGCACGTCCCTCTCATGCCCAAGCTTTTGGCTGCAATGCCCCGATGGCGAATGACATAGTCTGCGAGAACTCCAAGCCCGGAAACCCGTCGAGTCAGTGGGACGTGTCGGGAGCTGGTGACCTCACGATCCAGGGTTTTGCAACCGACATTAGCGTGAACCAAGGCCAGACTATCTTCTTCAAAATTAACACGGACGCGACGGCCTATACAATCGAGATCTATCGCATCGGGTATTACGGCGGGAATGGCGCACGCAAGATAGCCACCTTTGCTCCCTCCGTGACGCTTCCCCAGACACAACCCGCCTGCATCACGGATAACACAACGAACTTAGTCGATTGTGGCAACTGGGCCGTTTCTGCCTCCTGGCAAGTTCCTTCTAACGCGACTTCCGGAGTCTACATCGCTCACTTGATACGAAGCGATACGGGAGGGGACAGCCACGTCGTCTTCATCGTTCGGAATGATTCCAGTCACTCAGACATCCTTTTTCAAACTTCGGATGAAACATGGCAGGCGTACAACACCTATGGCCCCGGCGGTTTCAGTCTTTATGGCGATCAAGGCATTTTCGATCTTCCTAACCGCGCGTTCAAGGTCAGCTATAACCGCCCATTCTTGACGCGAAGTTTCGCCTCCGAGTCGGCAACCTGGCTGTTCGGAGCCGAGTTTGCCATGATCCAATGGCTCGAGCAGAACGGCTACGACGTAACTTACTTCACGGGAATCGACGCGGCACGGAATGGAAGCCTGATTCTGAATCACAAAACCTACACGTCCACAGGTCACGACGAATACTGGTCGGCCGCACACCGCGCCAATGTGCAAGCAGCTCGGGATGCAGGCGTGAATCTGGCATTCTTCAGTGGCAACGAAGTGTTCTGGAAGACCCGCTTGGAAAACAGCGTCGATGGTTCAAACACTCCTAATCGAACCTTGGTTTGCTACAAAGAAACACTCGCGTTCGCGAAGATCGACCCCACCGATCCACCAACTTGGACAGGGACTTGGCGTGATCCCAGTTTCAGTCCCCCTGCCGATGGCGGGCGCCCTGAAAACGCGTTGACTGGGACGATCTTTATGGTCAATGGTGTAGGGGCGGACAACCCCGGAACTCTCTCCATCAAAGTGCCTGCTGCAGATGGCAAGATGCGCTTCTGGCGGAACACAGCGGTTGCCTCGCTCGCACCAAACACAACGTACACTCTTCCCGCACAAACTCTTGGATATGAATGGGATGTGGACACCGACAATGGCTTCCGGCCCGCAGGTGCGTTTCATCTCTCCACGGTTACTTATAGTTTGACCATAAATTATCTCCTCGACTATGGCGCTACTTACGGAGCCGGGACCGCGACGCATCACCTGATGATGTACCGGGCGCCTAGCGGCGCTCTTGTTTTTGGTGCGGGCACGGTAGACTGGGCTTGGGGGCTTAACAGCAATCATGACGATCCATTCGGTGCCGCCCAACCTCCCGACCCGAACATGCAGCAGGCGACAGTAAATCTCTTTGCTGATATGGGGGTGCAGCCAGCCACACTGCAGGGCGGCTTGATTCCGGCTTCAGCGTCTACCGATAAAACGCCGCCAGTTTCCATGATTGTTTCTCCTACCCCTGGATCAACCGTGAGCACAGGCACAGCAATAACTATTTCAGGAACAGCCACGGATGGCGGCGGCGGAGTCGTTGCCGGGATTGAGTTATCGCTCGACGGCGGAAACACTTGGCATCCCGCGAACGGACGTGGTAGTTGGACTTACACTTGGACGCCGACGGCGGTTGGCAGTGTAACGATTCAGACGCGCGGCGTCGACGACAGCGGCAATCTTGAAATTCCCTCGGCAGGAATCATTGTCATTACTGTTGCCCCACCGGACTGCCCTTGCGCCGGCTGGAATTCTTCGCTCACTCCCATCAATGCCGAGGTAAACACGAGTGCGAATGGCCCCTCCCCCAGCACGACCATTACGAGCCCTTCGTTCTCGACCGCGTCAGGAAATGAGTTACTGCTGGCTTTCATCGCCACAGACTACGTCGGGGGCACAAACACAACTGTTACGGGCGTCGGCGGCGGCGGCCTTATTTGGACCCGCGTTGTCCGGTCCAATGCGCAGAGTGGCACCTCGGAAATTTGGAGAGCCTTTGCCCCAGCGCCACTCAGCAATGTCACCGTCACGGCAACTCTGTCGCAGAGCGTAGACTCCTCGATCACGGTAATGAGCTTTATCGGTGTAGACACTTCCGGCACGAACGGCTCCGGCGCCATCGGTGCAACCAAGAGCGCCAGCGGCATCGGCGCCCCGACAGCCACAATCACCACCACCCGCAACAATTCGTGGCTCTTCGGCACCGGCAATGACTTCGATAGTGCTATTGCTCGGACTCCGGGAACCAACCAGAGTCTCGTCCATCAGGACCTAGATACTTCTGCTGCTGACACCTACTGGGTGCAAATGCAAAACGCGCCCACACCGCTTAGCGGCACTTCTGTGTCGATCAATGACACGGCTCCAACCGCCGATCGGTATAACCTCGCTATCGTCGAAGTCTTGCCCCCCAGTGCGCCTCAACCTCCAGCGGACAGCGGGGACCCCAGTTCAGTTGAGGTTGGCGTGAAATTCCGTGCTGACTATGACGGCTACATCACTGGAATCCGCTTTTATAAGAGCGCAGCAAATACGGGAACTCACATCGGCAACCTGTGGACCATCACCGGGTCGTTGCTGAGTAGCGCGACTTTTGCGAATGAAACAAATTCTGGCTGGCAGCAGGTTAATTTCAGCAATCCAGTTGCGATTACTGCGGGTACGGACTATGTCGCTTCCTATTTTGCGCCGGCGGGGCATTACTCTGCCACTTCGGGATTCTTTGCAACGTCCGGATTGGACGCTCCGCCTATCCATCTTTTGCAAAACGGTGTAGATGGGCCAAATGGCGTTTACGGCTACGGTTCGGCGAGTGCCTTTCCAACGTCCACGTTTAACTCGGCCAACTATTGGGTGGATGTCGTTTACATTCCTTCCGTGACTATGGCCGGTGCGCCACCGGCGCTTCTCGTAAATCCAGTCAGCCTCAGTTTTCTGTCCGTACTGGGGATTAATACGCCGAGCCAGTCCGTCTCGGTGTTCGATGAAGGAAGTGGAACCATAAATTGGACGGCCACGACCAGCGCTCCGTGGCTGAATCTCTCCTCAAGCGCAGGCAGCACTCCTTCCACGATGAACGTTTCAGTGAATTCCTCAGGACTTGCCGCAGGAGATTACACGGGGACAATCACAATTAATGCATCCTCTGGCAATCACCGAACGCAAACGATTTCTGTTAGCTTGACCGTCACAAACCTCCTGCTTTTAACGAATTTCGCGACGAATGGCCCGGCCGGATGGGTCGCTTCCCCCCTCGGTAATGTGGCGGGGTGGTCGATCGTTAATCAAGCTTTACAATACAACGGCGGCGGCAATAGCCAGATCTATGCTGGAAACACCGCTTGGACGGACTATACGCTCAGCGTGCCTATCAAGTTGTCAAGCATGAGCAACTATCCCGGGGGCATCCGTGGGAGAATAAACCCAACGACCGGTGCTGGGTATATGCTCTGGTTGTATCCGGCTTTCGGCGAATTCATTTTGTATCGCAGTTCCGTTTGGGACGCTAACCAGCCGCTCGTTCGACTCGGAACTGGATCTGCAACGTTTGATACCAGCAATTTCCACAACGTGAGCCTTGTTTTCAAAGGTAGCCAGATTACGGCGCTCTACGACGGCAGGACAGTTATCACTGCAACGGATTCCACTTACGCAAGTGGCCTGATCGCTCTGGAAGGGTCGAACCAAGTCATTTTCTTTGGCGACGTCATGGCGACGGGCCCTAACGCCAATACCGGAACTCTTTCTCCATCAACCACAACTTTGGCCTACTCCGCCAACTGGGGCGGACCAAACCCGGCACCTCAGACTGTGCAACTCACAGCGGGAGGTGGTGGCTCACTCGCGTGGACTGCTATCAGCAACGCCTCTTGGTTGAGCGTTGCTCCATCAGGAGGCCAAACACCTGCAAGCCTTCAAGTTTCCGTAAATTCGTCCTCTTTAGGCGGCGGCACATTCAACGGTACGATCACCCTGGTCTCCCTGGGCGCAAGCAATTCGCCCCAGGTGATTAACGTCAGCCTGACCGTAGTGACTCCTCCACCTTCCATTGCTCCGTCACCGTCCGGTCTCAGTTTTGTAGCGGCAATTGGACAGGCCTCGCCGTCCGCCCAGGCCGTCACTATCCTCAATGGTGGGGGGTACGGTGGCTTCTCGTACACGGTCGCGACGGATTCCTCTTGGCTACTAGCCTCTCCGGCATCCGGCTCCACACCGGGGAGCGCCAGTGTGAGCGTGAATGCAACCGGACTTGCAATTGGAACATACACCGGTAACGTGATTGTTACGGCAAGCGGCGTCGCAAACTCACCTCTGTCGATCCCGGTGACGTTGCAGGTCCTTTCCCAGGACATGACCGAAACCTTCAGCGATCTCGGGACAGGCTGGATCATTTCCCCGCTGGGCAATGCCGGTGGGTGGAGCGTTTCGAGCGGTGTCTATTCTTACAACGGATCCGGCCTCACCCAGTCTTGCGCCGGGAACACTGCATGGTCCGACTACACATTCGACACAAACATCAAACTTGCATCGCTCTCGAATTACCCTGGGGGCGTGCGGGCGCGTGTCAATCCCTCCTCAGGGGCCGGTTACGCCGTTTGGTTGTACCCGGGTTCTAACCAGATCATCTTGTACAAGATCGGCAATTGGAACATCGACGATCCTTCGCGGACCCTACTCGGGCAAGCCGCCCTGACATTCGATACCAGCGCATTCCATGATCTTGGTATGGCGTTCCGTGGAAGCCAAATTTCAGTCTATTGGGATGGGAGGCTGTTGATAACCGCAACAGATAGTTCCTTCCCGGCAGGCTTCGTTTGTATGGAGGGTGACATGCAGCCCATATCCTATGCAAACATCCGCGTTGATGCGCTGCAAAGCCAAGTCACTCTGGCCACGCCCTCTCCGGCAAATCTAGTGTTCAGTGGGGGTCCTGGAGCCACGCCTGCACCGCAAAGTATCAATGTCACCGCAGGTGGTACCTCCACCGCCTGGGCCGCATCGGTTTCAAGCGGTGCACCTTGGCTGACCATTTCTGCTTCCACCACGATTACGCCCGGTGCGCTGACCGTTTCGGCCAATCCGACGGGTCTGCCGGAAGGCACCTACGCCGCTACAATTACGCTGTCCGCGCCGGGCGCGACAAATTCTCCAATCTCAATTCCGGTCACCCTTGCGGTAAAGACAGCCGCACTGTCTGTTGCGCCAACGAGCTTGAATTTCTTCGTGGCCTCCAATTTGAGCCCGATCCCGCAGACCTTACAGATCACGAATCTCGGCACTGGCGTTCTCGGGTGGTCAGCGAGCGCCACGTCGAGCTGGCTTGGTCTGAGCGCAACGACGGGTACTGCCCCTTCAACGGTAACGGTTTCTCCGAACACGAGCACCCTCGCCAACAACGCTTATAACGACACGATTACCCTCACGTCTGGCGACGCCGCCAACAGCCCAGCAACAATATCGGTTTCGACCGTGGTGGGTACGCTGCTCTTTAGTGATAATTTCAGCAGTGGTGCTGGCAACTGGACGATTGGACCGCTTGGATTCGCTTCCGGATGGTCGGTCGTCAATGGCAACTACACATACAATGGTGGAGGCCACACGCAGTCGTGGGCAGGCAATCCGTCCTGGACGGATTACACTGTCGCCACTAACTTCCAACTTTCCTCGACGAACGACTATCCAGGCGGTTTGCGTGGCCGTTTGAACACGGCAACCGGCGCGAGCTACGGAGCCTGGATCTATCCAGCGGAGGGTATCATTCGGCTGTTCCGCATCGGTCAATGGAACATAGACGCCGACAATACGTTCCTGGGATCCGCGGCCGGCCTCGTCGTGGACACCAACCTCCACACACTACGCCTGAGCTTCCAGGGCAGCACTATCAAGGTCTATTACGACAACGCTCTGGTCATAACAGCAGCGGACACGAGTTATACGCAGGGTGCGATTGCGCTGGACGTCTCGAATCAGCCGATCGCGTTTAGCAACGTGACCGTGATCTCTCTGCCCTAGCCGCCTCGTCCTGCACTGAACCATATGTGCAGCGGATTATGTTTTTCGACAAAATCTCATAGTCTCCTGTGTTTTACTCCGTTCCTCCTTTAAACTTGCACTCGAAACGCCCCAGACTACGAGGTCCGATGGCGGTCGGTGAGAAACACCAAACAGTGACGCAGAGGCTGATTTGACTAGAACCCAGACAGTTTATGCCCTACCACTATTGTTTGGCGTTCTCATCACGACGCCATCATCAGGGACTCTCGGGGAAAACTCTCCCAAGTCAAGAGTGCGCATCTACTATATCGCGGCGGAGGACGTGATGTGGAATTATGCGCCCGGTGGACGGAATTTGACTGGAACGCCAGGACCCGAGAACGAAGTTGGGCTCAGTTCAACGACCTATCGAAAGGCTGTCTATCACGAATATACCGACGGCACATTTACTAACCTAAAGCCCCGCCCGCCGCAGTGGGAGCATCTGGGAATCCTGGGACCACTCATCCGCGCAGAAGTGGGAGACGTCATCAAGGTATTTTTCAAGAACAATACAAAGTTTTTTTGCAGCATGCACCCCCATGGTTTGGCGTACGACAAAGCTTCAGAGGGCGCCCTATATAGCGACAACGCATCGCCCGAGGCAAAAAAGGGTGATGGGGTGCCGCCTGGCCAAACTTACACGTACACTTGGACCGTGCCTGAACGCGCGGGGCCCGCGTCCGGGGATTCCAGCTCCATCTTATGGGTTTATCACTCGCACTTTGTGGAGCCACGAGACATGAATACCGGACTGATCGGGCCTATTCTCGTGAGCGCTAAGGGATCCACAAAGCCGGATGGTACCCCCAAGGATGTGGATCGCGAGTTTATAGTGGCGTTCGCCGTCTTCGATGAGACTGAAAGCTGGTACTTTGAATCCAACGCCATGAATCGAAGGCAGTATACTCAAGGACTCAAGTTCAGCGATCCTGCCTTCCGCCAACGCTACCTTCTCTACAGTCTCAACGGCTTCATCGAAGGCAACCTCCCGGTGATGACCATGAAAAAGGGAGAACGGGTGCGCTGGTATTTGTTTGCCAACAGCAACGAAGATGACGTTCACACCCCACATTGGCACGGCCAGACGGTGGTCTTCAACAACATGCGCACCGACATGGTTCATCTGGAGCCGATGATGATGGTCCAGGCAGATATGGTGCCCGACAACGTTGGGACTTGGCTGTTCCACTGTCACGTAAGCGACCATATCGAAGGTGGCATGCAGGCGCTTTTTACTGTTCTTCCCTGATAGCTAGTGGAGAAGGCGCATCCAATTGCAACGGCGGATACGTAGACCGCGGCATTTTAATGCATCGCGGGGTCGCCGCTGTGAAAGAACCTATCGTGGTCCGCGCAGGGCTCCGCGGTTGACCGAAACCGACAGAGCGACCTCGAATGCTCAGTGAGCTTCTGCAGTTCGTGAAGTGGGCTGACCGTTTTGAGGGTGAGACCTTCCCTCCCTCCCCTTTCGACCGTAAGCCTGATTGCTGAGTTCCCTTTCGTCCGATCCGGCGTGCTTCTGCTAATCGGCAGTTTCCACACGCTAGGTGCACCTGCGGCAATGTTGTGCACAATTCGAGCAACTGCTTAGCCGAGGCCTCGACAGTCTCTCCCGCTTCTCACACTGAAGAATCGGTGCCCTACGTAATAGCCAGAGTAAGAAGCGTTGAATCAACAGCTTACAGAGATACTCAGAAGACAGCGGAGATCACTGGGCCCTGGGAATCGGCATCCGAAATGCGGCAGTCGTATCGGACATCGTCTGGGAAGGGTGTGTTTGCGCATCCTCCTGAGACTCATGACTACGGCCTGGTTACGGAGGGATCGATGAATTTTGTGGAGGCACTTCGAAAAAGGGCGATTCGCAAAGATGAAGCGAAACCGAATCCTAGCCGCGGCCTTCCCCTACCCCCTACGCCGCTCAGTAGAAACTCCTCCAGAGGCTTGTAATCAGAATGAGACGTGGGAATTTGACATGTGGGACACTTCAAATCGCTACGTCGAGGAAGAGAGACGGGAGCTTTGGCTGCGTTCCGGTGTTTTCTTGGCGTAATCTATTGGAGCTTTGCGCGAATCGGGACTGCAAGAAAATCTGCAGGAAACGACAGCGAGAGGGAGTGGGTATTGTGGTTCCTTGGCGCACTGTCTTACTCACGCCGTGGCGTTTTGGGGAATCAGCTACTTTGATCAGACTCGAATCGCTTGGTTTGCATTGCGGTGCCGGCTCCCCTTCTGAAACCGGTGCCCATCGTGCAAGAGAAACTGCCAGGGTGCAAACTTTGCTTTTGCGAAGTCGAATTACTAACACCTTCGTCGTCGAATGCTAAGACAAAGGTGCTGCACCAGAAACTCCAGAGATAGGTTGCACCGTGAGTTTTCACAGCGCGGGTTCCGTCTCTTGTGTTGAACGCCAAGGAATCGCCCAGAATCCCATCACGCCTCAAGGTCAGGAGAGAAGAATGGAAATTCGAATTGAGTCGAAATCTCTGCGAGATGTCGTCGTGTTGGTGCCGGACATATTTCAGGACAGCCGAGGCTTCTTTATGGAGACCTACCGCGAGGACCAGTTTCAAGCGTTTGGCTTGCCCATGCACTTTGTTCAAGACAATCATTCGCGCTCTGCTAAGGGGGTTGTCAGAGGACTGCATTTCCAGTGGGACCCACCTATGGGAAAACTGATGCGCGTTTCCCAAGGCAGCGCATTCCTGGTGGCAGTGGACATCCGCAAAGGATCGCCGACTCTCGGAAAGTGGGTGGGAATAGAGGCATCATTCGAGAATAGAAGGCAGGTCTGGGCACCTGCGGGCTTCGCCCGCGGCTTTTGCGTGCTTTCGGATTTTGCGGAAATTCAATACAAGTGTACAGGCATATACAATGGGAAGACTGAATCGGGAATCCTCTGGAACGACCCAGAGATAGGCATTGACTGGCCCGTAGCGGCAACGGAGGTAGTACTATCCGATAAGGACCGGAAAGCCCAGACATTGGCTCAGTGGCTCGCTTCGCCGGATTCGGCGAACTTTCAATATTGATCCAAGAATTCAAATTGGTTTAAGGAGCGACCTATGAAAGTTCTCATTGCTGGAGGCGCCGGATACGTTGGCAGCGTCCTGATCCCAAAATTGCTCGATCGCGGTTACAAGGTCGATGTGGTAGACCTCTTCTGGTTTGGCAACCAATTGCCCCGCCAAGTCGGCATCCTAAATAAGGACATTTTCCAACTATCGGTGGAGGACTTAGAACCCTACGAGCAGGTGATATTTCTCGCTGGCCTCTCGAATGATCCGATGGCGGAATTCTCACCAAGCAAGAATTTCATCTTCAACGCGGCCGCGCCTGCCTATTTGGCGTATACGGCCAAAAACGCCAAAGTGAAGCGCTATATTTACGCGTCTTCGTGCTCTGTATACGGCTATACGGAAAACGAGCTATTCGATGAAACGCGCCCTGTGAGCTCACACTATCCTTACGGAATTTCGAAGCTTCAGGGAGAACAAGCAGCTATGCAGTTGGCGGATGACAAGTTTTCGGTCATCGCTCTCCGCAAAGGGACGATTTCGGGATATAGCCCGCGGATGCGTTTTGATTTGATTGTCAACACGATGTTTAAGAGCGCTGTCAGAGAGCACGTCATAGTCGTTAACAATCCCTCCATCTGGAGACCTTTGCTGAGCATCGAAGACGCCGCGACAGCGTACACCCGTGCGATCGAGGCGAACTACCGCCTGTCTGGAATCTTTAACATCGCATCGGGAAACTATACGGTCGGGGAAGTTGCTGATCTGGTGAGATCTGCCGTTGAAGAGCGGCTGGGACTTCGTGTGAGCCTCAATATTAAGCACATTCAGGATTTCCGAAACTATAAGGTGAGTACGGACAAAGCAAGCAATGTCCTCAGTTTTCATGCTGCCGGCGACGTGAAGTCGATAGTAGGGAGCCTAGTCGACAACATAGATAAGTTCCAAGATTGGGACAACCCGGCCTATTCGAACATCCTGTCCTTCAAGAAGCTGGAAAGCGGTATCGACGTTCACTCCATGACTGGTGCGCGAACCTAATGAAGGTCGCCGTCATCGGTGCCAACGGGCAACTGGGAGCTGACATCGTCCGCGCCTTCGCGGAGAACGGCGACGCCGTCACTGCGCTGACACACCAGGAAATCGAACTATTAAACGCGGACTCAGTCTTTAAATCTCTGCGAGAATTGACGCCGGAGCTCATCGTGAATACAGCTGCAATGCACCACGTGGAAAAATGCGAGAGCGAGCCCGATAGAGCCTTTGCAGTCAATGCGATCGGAGCTAGGAATCTGGCGCTCGCCGCGAGGGAAATCGGCGCGGCTCTTATCCACGTTAGCACAGACTACGTCTTCGACGGCGCGAAAAAGAGCCCCTACTCGGAACAGGATACCCCCCGACCGCTTAATGTTTATGGAAATTCAAAATTGGCCGGCGAGTATTTCGTTCGCTCGACGACGGAGAAACATTTCGTCTTACGTACGTCGGCGATTTACGGAAAGCATCCATGCCGCGCAAAAGGTGGTCTCAATTTTGTCGAACTAATGCTGAAACTCGCGAAAGAGCGGAGCGGTATGCGGGTTGTAGACAGTGAAATCGTGTCGCCGACGCCAACGGCAGATATCGCAAAACAGATTGTAGCCCTCAGCCGCACCGATGCGTACGATCTCTATCACGCCACGTCCGAGGGAAGCTGCTCCTGGTACGAATTCGCCCGAGAAATCTTTGCCTTGACAAACACCAAGACGAATTTAGAGGTGGCCGGGCCAAATGAGTTCCCAGCAAAGGTGCCACGCCCAAGCTACTCCGTGCTAGAAAACTGCGTATTGAAGAAGAAAGGATTGAATGTGTTCCGGCCCTGGCAGGACGGACTGCGCGATTACATTGAACAGAGAGCTCAATAGACAGGTCTGAGTTTATCCGTTCATCCAATCAATCCGGAAGCGGAAACATTTGGAGACATTCGGCATGAAGTTAGTTTCAATCGTAATTGTCACATGGAATTGTAAGAAGTTTATCGCGGAGTGCCTTGAATCACTTGCAGACTACAGAGAAGATCCGCGAGCGGAAATCATTGTCGTGGACAATGCTTCTGTGGATGGCACGCCCGAGCTTGTCCGTGAATCCTATCCAGAGGTAGTGCTGATACCAAGCAACGAAAATCTAGGTTTTACCAGGGGTAATAACGTTGGCATTCGCAAGAGTTCCGGCAGGTATATATTTTTGATTAATCCTGACGTCAGAGTTCTGGATGACTGCATAGCAAAAATGGTCGCCTACATGGAGGGAAATCCTCGCGTTGGTCTCCTCGGGCCACGGATGCTTGGTGCGGACGGAAAATCTGAGCGTTCATATATGGGCCTGCCCACATTGTGGCGGCTATTCTGCCGAGCACTGGCATTGGATGAACTGTTCCCGCAGTCGAAACTCATTAGCGGCTATCTGATGCCATACTTCGACCGTAAGAGCATCACCGAAGTGGATATCCTCAATGGTTGGTTTTGGATGACTCGCCGAGAAGCACTCGATGAAGTCGGGCTTCTGGATGAGACCCTTTTCATTTATGGGGACGACCTCGATTGGTCGAAGCGGTTCCGTGATGCAGGCTGGAAAGTCGTATATTTTCCAGACGCGGAATCAATCCACTATGGCGGAGGGACGACTGCGAGGGCTCCTATTCGCTTCTCAGTGGAAATGCAGCGAGCCGATTTTCAGTATTGGAAGAAAAACTACGGTCGGGCTTCTCAGGTCATATATCTCTCTATTGTGGCCATACACCAAACGATACGACTCGTCGGTCATTCGTTGTTGTTTCTGAACCCCAAAGCAAATCGCGAGGACATTTCGTTCAAGGTTAAAAGGAGTCTCGCATGCATAGGATGGATATTCGAGAAACATTATGATGCACGTGCTAAGGTGCAAGTAGAGATCCAACCAGAAACTGGTTCCCGGTGAGAATGATTTAGCTGTTTCCTGCCAGACTAGCCGTTCGTTCGTGAGCGCTAAGGGATCCACAAAGCCGGATGGAACTCCCGAGGATGTGGATCGCGAGTTTATAGTAGCGTTCGCCGTCTTCGATGAGACCGAAAGCTGGTACTTTGAATCAAACGCCATGAGCCGGAGGAAGTACACTCAAGGACTCCGGTTCAGCGATCCAGCATTCCGCCAACGCTACCTTCTCTACAGTCTCAACGGCTTCATCGAAGGCAACCTCCCGGTGATGACCATGAAAAAGGGAGAGCGGGTCCGCTGGTATTTATTTGCGAACAGCAACGAAGACGATGTTCACACGCCCCATTGGCACGGTCAGACGGTGGTCTTTAACAATATGCGTACCGACATGGTTCATCTGGAGCCGATGATGATGGTCCAGGCGGATATGGTGCCCGACAACGTTGGAACTTGGCTCTTCCACTGTCACGTAAACGACCACATCGAAGGAGGCATGCAGGCGCTTTTTACAGTTCTTCCCTAGGTTGTGGAGGAAACGGCTTGCAATTATAACATATAGTATATATAACTGAATAATTAATACAATAAGCCATCGTCGGATGTCATTCTTGTTTCCCATGGGCCAATCTTGGTCTCTGCAACATCACGTGGAGGGGATTGTTTTCAGGATTAGACTCCTCGCAGCTCGCTTCTGATCATGAGCCGAGCCCCTTCGGTCAAGGTCTATAGGCAGTTGTCGGCGAACCCCGATTTCCACAGGCTCGTGTGTTTGAGGCAATGTTGTGCACAATTCGAGCAACCGCTTGGGTAAAGGCCTTCACGTTCTCCTCCAGTTTGGGACGCTTAAGATCGTTCCCTGAGCAGTGGTTAGCGTAAGACTAGTTGAATCAGTGGCTTACAGGGACACTGGAGACAGTCGGAGATGACCGAGCCGCTGGAATCGGACTCCAAAATGCTGGCAGTCTCATCGGGTTCGAGTCGGGGATCTGTGTGTTTCTGCGTCTTGCTGAAACTCACGACTTCGGTCTGGTTGCGGAGGAAATCGATGAGTTTTGTGCAAGCACTTCGAAGAAGGACGAGTTGCAAGGATGAAGGGAAAGCGAGACCTGCCTGTCTTCCGCTTTCCCCTAGGTCGCTTCGCAGATATTCCTCCGGAGCGTTGTTGACTGCTTTTGGTTTGTTGCTCTGCTGTTTTTCACCAGGTGTTGCAAACGCACAGACCTTCGGCTGTAGCCCCGCAATGGCAAACGACATCGTTTGCGAGAACTCGAAGGCTGGATCCCCTTCAAGCGTCTGGGACATTAGTGGAGCGGGGGACTCCACCATCCAAGGCTTTGCGACTGACATGAGCGTAAGCCAGGGAGGGACAGTATTCTTCAAGATCAACACAAACGCCGCCGCCTACACGATTACTATTTTCCGAATGGGATATTACAGCGGAAACGGAGCCCGTCAGATAGCGACGGTTAGTCCCTCGGTTACACTTCCCCAGACACAACCAGCCTGCAAGACGGATTCAACTACCTTTCTGTACGATTGTGGAAATTGGGCCATTTCCGCCTCCTGGCAGGTTCCTGCGAACGCCACTTCCGGAATCTATTTCGCTGTCTTAAAGAGAACAGATACGGGAGGAGCCAGTCATATTTTCTTCATCGTGCGCAACGATGCAAGCCATTCCGATATCCTTTTCCAAACTTCTGACGAAACTTGGCAGGCGTACAACGCCTACGGTGGCCATAGCGTTTACGGTCAGTTGGACACGTTTGATCTGCCCAATCGCGCCTATAAAGTCAGCTACAACCGGCCGTTCATTACGCGTGGCTTTGGGACTGAGACGGCAACGTGGGTATTCGGCAACGAGTACCCCATGGTCCGGTGGGTGGAGGCCAACGGCTATGACGTCACATACTTTACCGGCATTGACGCGGCGCGCAGCGGCACCTTGATTCAGAATCATAAGGTCTATATGGATTGCGGCCATGATGAATATGTGTCGGGACCGCAGCGCACCAACATAGAAGCCGCCCGGGATGCCGGAGTGAATCTGGCGTTTTTCAGCGGCAACGAGTTCTTCTGGAAGATTAGGTGGGAAAACAGTATCGATGGCACAAACACAGCCTATCGGACGATGGTCGTTTACAAGGAGACACTCGCGTTTGCCCAGATCGATCCGGATGATCCGCCGACTTGGACTGGCACATGGCGCGACCCAAGTTTTAGTCCACCGGCTGATGGCGGGCGCCCTGAAAACGCGTTGACCGGGACGATCTTTATGGTCAATGGTGTGGGGTCGGACAACCCGGGAAATCTCTCGATCCAGGTCCCTGCCGCAGACGGAAAGATGCGTTTTTGGCGCAAGACCACGATTGCGAATCTAGCGTCGGGCACGAAGGCCACACTTCCGGCCGGGACATTAGGATACGAATGGGATGAGGACCTTGACAACGGGGCACGCCCTGCCGGAACGTTCGATCTATCGACAGCGACCTACAACTTGACGGTAAACTTTTTGCTGGACTACGGTGCCACGTACGGCGCGGGCACTGCAACGCATCGAATGACGATGCACCGCGCAACGAGCGGCGCTCTGGTGTTTGGTGCAGGTACAGTGCAATTTTCGTGGGGTCTGGACAGCAATCATGACAACACATTTGGCTTTCCTACTCCCGCGCCCAGCACTGACATGCAACAAGCCACCGTGAACCTGTTCGCGGACATGGGGGTTCAGCCCGCTTCTCTCCAGGGTGGACTACTGCTCGCCACGAAATCAACGGATACCATTCCTCCCTTCTCTACTATTACCTCTCCCGCGAGCGGAACGCAGGTGCGGGTGGGAACAGCCGTGAACATTACCGGAACAGCCGCGGACGCAGGGGGCGGAGTGGTTGGTGGGGTGGAGATATCTCTCGACGGCGGCAACACTTGGCATCCAGCGGCTGGCCGCGAAAGCTGGACATACGGGTGGACCCCAACTGTTCCAGGCAATTACACGCTCCGGACTCGCGCCACAGATGACAGCGGCAATCTTGAAATACCGTCCGCAGGCACTACCGTCGCAGCCAGCGCGAGTGCACAGACGCTGACTTCTCTAACGCTAGGGTCCAACAGTGTCACGTCTGGCAACACCGTTCAAGGGACGGTTATGCTTGGCCAGCCAGCCGCTTCCGGGGGAGTCGTTGTTACGCTTTCCAGCACGAATCCGTCCGTCGCAAGTGTCCCCAGCACAGTCACTGTGCCAGCCGGGCAGTTCAATGCAAATTTTACTGTCACCAGTTTCGGAGTGCTTTTACCTACATCCGTAACCATTTCCGGAACCTACGTGGCGACCAGCAGCGCTACCCTGACAGTGAAGGCTCCGTTGCCCCCACCGCCTGGCAGTATTGCGATTGATGTAACGACTTCCAAGGATCAG
>Ga0307475_10000075_pt1 | contig 53215 bp, 42 predicted proteins | sample atmos_gasesECM1C_FD_203317 | JGI IMG/M metagenome (GOLD analysis project Ga0307475, IMG submission 203317) | Hardwood forest soil microbial communities from Morgan-Monroe State Forest, Indiana, United States - atmos_gasesECM1C_515 | ecosystem: Environmental > Terrestrial > Soil > Temperate... | reverse complement strand
ACGACTGGCCGACTTCTTCGAGCGTGTGCTCGCTGCCGTCGTCTAGGCCAAAGCGCATCTTGATGACTTTTTCCTCGCGCGGCGTCAGCGTCTTCAGCACTGAAGAAGTCTGTTCCTTCAAGTTCAGGTTGATGACCGCATCGGACGGCGAAACCACGGCCTTGTCCTCGATGAAGTCGCCGAGATGCGAATCTTCTTCTTCGCCGATCGGCGTTTCGAGCGAAATCGGCTCTTGCGCGATCTTCAGAATCTTGCGCACCTTGGACACCGGAATGTCCATGCGCTTGGCGATTTCTTCGCTGGTCGGCTCGCGGCCGAGTTCCTGGACGAGCTGGCGGCTGGTGCGAACCAGTTTGTTGATCGTCTCGATCATGTGCACCGGAATACGGATGGTGCGCGCCTGGTCGGCGATCGCGCGGGTGATGGCCTGGCGGATCCACCAAGTCGCATACGTTGAAAACTTGTACCCGCGGCGCCACTCGAACTTGTCCACCGCCTTCATCAAGCCGATGTTGCCTTCCTGAATCAAGTCCAGGAATTGCAATCCGCGGTTGGTATATTTCTTGGCGATCGAAACAACCAAGCGAAGGTTGGCTTCGATCAATTCTTTCTTGGCTTGCTCGGCTTCGGCTTCGCCGCGGTGAATGAAGGTCAGCGTGCGCTTCAGTTCGGTGAGGCCGACTTCGCTGGCTTCCTCGATGTCTTTCAGTTCGGTGCGGCGCGTACGCAGTTCCTTGCGCGCTTCGGCCGCGACTTCGCCTTTGGCCACGTCGGCGCGGCGTTCCAAGCGTCCGGCTTCGCGCTCCAGCGATTGCAGCCGCTCGACGGTGCCGCGCATTTTGTCGATGAGCCGCTTTTTCTCGAAAGGATTGAAGTCGATGTCGCGAATGGCGACGGAAATTTCCACGCGCGTCCGGGCCACATCCCACTTCGCACGGATGTAGGAGCGCTTCTTCGCTTTCGGCGTCTTGTCGAGCTTCTGGGCCTGCTTCAGCGCGGTGTCGTAGAGTTTCGCAATCTTGTCGATGTACTTCAGCGTCTGCTTGGTCTTATTGGCGATTTTTTCTTCGGTCAGTTCTTCATCGTCGAACTGCACGATCTCCTTGATGGACCGCACGCCTTTGCGCAAATCATCGCCAACCGCAATCAGTTCCTTGATGACAATCGGGGACCGCGTGATGGACTTCATCACCACGAGTTGCCCGCGCTCGATGCGCTTGGCGATGGTGACTTCGCCTTCGCGCGTCAGCAGCGGAACGGTGCCCATCTCGCGCAGGTACATGCGCACGGGATCGTTGGTTTTTTCCAGTGAACCCGGGGTCAGGTCGAGGTCGCTGCTGCCTTCGTCGGAATGCGCGTCGTCCTTGACGACGACCTCATTGTCGCCGCCTTCCGTGGAAACTTCCACGGCGCGCGCGGCTTTCGCCGAAGCCTGGTCTTCGTAAATTTCAATGCCATTCCGCTCGAAGGTGGTGAGCAGATCGTCGATTTCTTCCGAGGAATGCACTTCTGCCGGAAGCGAATCGTTTACTTCGTCGTAGAGCAGGTAGCCGCGCTCTTTGCCCACGGCAATGAGCTGGCGTACCGCATCGTATTTTTCTTCAAGGCCTACTGCTGCCACAAATTCCTCCCGCTTCTAAAAGCGCAATCCCAAGAATGATCCGGCACATCGCGGACAATCTTCCTTTATTCGCGGAGACACGCCCAGGCCGGCGCGCAGACGCGGACCACAGGGGAATATCCCCAAGAAGATCGCTCGCTTTTTTGTTTGAAGACCTCTGCACCGCGCCGCTTGCCCGCCACCGGCCCCGTGCGCCGCCCGATTCCGCACTTGGGGAGCCTGGCCCCCTGCCGCTTAACACACTTATATAGATGCGTTTAACGACAAAACCGTTACTCGCGAAACCCTAATACGCTACACGTTTAAATCCCTCGCCGTCAATAGTTTTAATTCGTGGATTCCTGTGGAAGACGCCCGGTTTAGAGCAATTCTCGGCCCACTCCGGCCAAGTCGGTCTTGTGGACCTATCTGCGGCTCCAGGACGGTCGATACGGTCACCGGGCTGCGGCGAGGCGACGCATCAATTCTTGTTTTTTTTCGAGCAAACCGCGGAGTTCTGGCGCAGCCGGGTTGGCCTCGATGCTGCGCTGCACCTCGGCAAGCTCCCGCTCCGCCTGGCGGTGCTGCAGTGCTTCGACGCAGCTCATAGCTTCTTCCCAGGTCGCGTCGGTGGCTTCCTCGAATAGAATTTCGAAAAGTAGCCGCCGGTCGCGATCTTCTAGTGTGACTCCTATCTCGGTAGCCGGCACGGGCTGGCCGGAAAGACTGGCCGCTACCAGCGCGGCAAAAATTTTCTCCGTTTCCAGGCCGCGATACAAAGAGGCATTTTGCAAGTGCTTGGCAAGTTCCTGCCGGAAACCTTGGGCTTCCGCCAACATGCGAATCAATCTTCGCTCCACTGGTTTTGCCGCCCGCCCGATCAATTCTGGGGCGGTTTTGATTTCCCTGCGGCGTTCCTTGGCCGCTTTGCTTAACGCGGCGCGCAGCAGCGGCTCTTCGATACGAAGCTGCTGGGCAATGCGGGTCGCCCATTCGGAGCGCAAAATTCCATTGGGCATCTTCTGGATGTAAGGCAAAAGGAAATTGAGCGCGCGTTGCTTCCCTTCTCCGGTCGTCAAATCCATGTGCCGCGCCCGCGCAATCAAGTAGTCCACGTAGGCCGGCGCATCCTTCAGCAGCTTTAAATATTCGTCCTTGCCGCGCTCGCGAATGAATAAGTCCGGATCGGCTTTCTGGTTTCCGACCGGCGGCAGCGCGAGCACGCGCACTTCAAAATCGTGTTCGAGCAGCAACGAAAGGGAACGTTCGGTGGCCGCCTGGCCGGCAGTGTCCGGATCGTAATTCACGACCACGCGTTTGGTAAAGCGCTCGAGCAATTTGATCTGCGGCTCGGCGAGACTCGTGCCGCAACTGGCGACGACGTTGCTGATCCCCGCGCGCGCCACCGCGATGGCATCCATGTAGCCTTCGACCAGAATCGCGAAGTCTTGCCGGCGGATGCCTTCTTTGGCGCGGTCCATGTGGTAGAGCACGTTGCTTTTGGAATAGATCGGCGTCTCGGGCGAGTTGAGGTATTTCGGCATGTCGTCGCCGAGAGCGCGAGCTCCAAAGGCCACGATTTTTCCCGATTCGTTTGAAATAGGAAACGTGATGCGCCGCCGGAAGCGGTCGAACAAGCGCCCAGCATTCTGGTCGCGTGAGACCAGCCCCGAATCCACCAGCAATTTTTCATTGTATTTTGGTTTCAGGTGGCGCAGCAGCGCATCGCCGCCGCTTGGAACGTAGCCGATTCCGAACCACGCGATGGCATCTTTATCGAGGCCACGGTCCTCGAGATAGGCCCGCGCGGCTCGGCCTTCGGGAGTCCCTTCGAGTTGCTTCACGAAAAACGTTTGTGCTTCGCGGTGCATCTCCACGAGAACTGAGCGCTGCTGATTTTCTTTGCGCTCCTCCGGCGAGCGGTCTTTCTGGCGCGGCATGGCTATCCCGCATTTCTCGGCAACCACCCTGACGGCTTCGGGAAACTCGCACTTCTCCATGTCCATGACGAAGTTGTAGACATCGCCGCCCTTGCCGCACCCGAAGCAATAGAAAATCTGTTTGATCGGAGAAACGGTGAAGGATGGCGTCTTCTCCTGGTGAAACGGACACAAGCCGCTAAAATCTTTCCCAGTTTTCTTCAAGCGGACGTATTCGCCAACAATGCGAGCAATATCCGCTTGTTGTTTCACTTTCTCCGCAAATGATCCGGCTTCGGCCATGGAATTAAGAGAAAATGGAAAATGGCACGCCCTCGCGCGGCTTGGGTGGCTAACAGCTACTGTCCCTTTGCATATCCTTCTTTCGCTTTTCTCTTTTCTTTCTACTTCCCCGCGTATTCGTTTTTATAAACTGCGCCGCCCTTCATTACGAATTTTACATGCTCGAGGATAGCAACGTCTTTTGTGGGGTCGCCGTCCACGGCGACCATGTCCGCCCACTTGCCGGGTTCCAACGAACCGACGAGATACTTCGGTCCCAGCAAATCAGAAGCGTTGATCGTCGCGGTCTGGATCGCTGCTAACGGCGTCATTCCGAGTTTCACGTACACGTGAAACTCACCGGCATTCAGTCCGTGCGGATAGACCGCCGCGTCCGTGCCAAACGCTACTTTCACGCCGGCATCAAAGGCCTTCTTTACATTCTGCTGGGCGGCAGTGGCAATCCAGCGCATTTTTTGCTTGGAGTACTCTGGCACGTCACTGTGCTCCATGTTCTGTTGCATGTATTCCGTGAGAAAAAGTGTCGGCACCAGATACGTTCCGTTTTTCTTCAAGGTGGCGATGGCCGCGTCGTCCATCAGGTGGCCATGCTCGACGGAGTCAACACCGGCCTCGGAAGCCCAGCGCACCCCTTCTGCACCGTGCGCATGGGCCGCGACTTTGCGTCCAAGCCGGTGCGCGTCCGCGACAATCGCTTTCATTTCTTCGAGGGTAAATTGCGAAGCATTGGGGTCATCGCCCTTGGAAAGTACGCCGCCGGTGGCGCAAATCTTGATCACGTCCGCGCCATATTTGATGACTTCGCGAACCTTGTGCTGCACGGCTTCGACGCCATCGGCCACGCCATCGCCTTGCGCATGAAACGCGGGCGGCAACAAATTCTCGTCGCAATGACCGCCGGTAATGCCCAGAGCGGGGCCCGACGCCACCATGCGCGGGCCAATCACATCGCCGTCATTGATGGCGTCACGCAGCGCGATGTCCGCGTAGTCTTTGGCGCCGACGTTGCGCACCGTCGTGAATCCAGCTTCCAGCGTGCGCTTGGCGTTCCGTGCGCCATGCAATGCTTCGCGGGCCGTGGAGATTGCCAGACCCTGGTAACCCAGCGAATTCAGATCGAAGGTCAGATGCGTGTGCATGTCGATCAAACCAGGCAGCACCGTGGCGTTCGGCAAATCGATGGTGGTGTCTCCAGGAAGCGCCGCGACTTCGCTGGAGGCGGCCATCTGCGCAATCTTGTCGCCTTCGATCACGATGGCCTGGTTGGCGCTCAACTCGCCGGTGCGGACATTCAGCACGTGCCCGGCGCGCACCACGGTCCTCTTTGGCGCGGGCGACTGGGCACTGACGGTGCTTGAAGTGCCAGCAAGCGTGGCCAAAGACAATAAGATAAACGGCGCCCACCGGCTGATTCCTGGCACCGCTCTGGCGCGCGGCAATGAATTCTTCAAAACTTTCATTCAGGCACCTCGTTGTGAATTGGCAACCGGGACGCGGCGAGTATAGCAAAGCGCGTCGGCATACATCTTTTAGAAACAATCCCGGGCTATGTTCTATTTTTCCAATTTCTATTTTCTATCTTTGCAGCTCCACGATGGTGATCGCTTTCCCACCATGCTCTTCGGTTTCAAACGAATGCTTCTCGACCAAGGGATGCGAAGCGAGAAATGCGCCAATGCCTTTGCGGAGCGCGCCCGTTCCGTGTCCGTGAATGATCCGGATGCGACCCTTGTTGGCCAACGCGGCATCATCCAAAAATTTGTCAAGGCGATCGGTGGCTTCTTCGACGGTCATGCCGATGACATTGATTTCGTCGGTGGCGCTGCTTTCCCCGCTCTGGGAAGTCACGGTGACATGGGAAGCGGGCGGGGCCAGCCCCGCCGCCCCAAAGGCACCGCGAGCGGAGGGCTGCGGCATGGTGTCGATTCCGGTGATTTCATTGAGCGCCACCTTCATGCGCAGCGGGCCCGCTTCAATTTCCACAGAAGAGCCGTCCAGCCGGCGAAAAATCACTGGCTTGCTGAACCCCCGCACGCGAATCTTCGCACCGGGCTGCAACTGTTCCGCGCTCACCGCCTCGAGAGAAGCAGCCTGGACGCCGAGATCGGATTGCGAATCGGAGATGGTTTCGGCGATCGCGGTGTTCCACTCTTGGCGCGCTTCGCGGCGCACTTCCGGCATCTTCCGTCGCGTCGTTTTCTCCAGCTGCGCGCGCAACTCCCGTTCTTTCACGGCTTCCAGAACGCGCGCCACGTTTTCGTCAAAGCGCTTCTGCATTTCCGCGAACTGCACTTCCAGTTCCCTGATGCGCTTCTGCTGCCGCTCGACCCACTCGCGGCGCAGCTTGTTGCGCTCTTCTTCGAGTGCCAACCGCTCGGTGGTCATGTGCTTTTGCAAGCGGTCCAGTTCGTCGCGGCTGCGATGCAAGTAGGCGATCAGATCCGCGGCTTCGCGTGATTCCGGAGTCAGCAGCGATCTGGCGCGCTCGATGAGTTCCGAGCCGAGCCCCAGCCGCTGCGCGATGGCGATGCCGCTCGAGCCACCCGGCACGCCGACCATCAAGCGATACGTGGGCCGCAGATTCACGTCGTCGAATTCCACCGCGGCGTTGATCACCCCTGGCGTGGTTGAGGCATACGTCTTCAGCCGGTCGTGATGCGTGGTCGCCAGCACGATGCAATTCTTGGCGCGAAATTCGTCCAGCAGCGCCACGGCCAGAGCCGCGCCCTCCTCCGGTGCTGTTCCGGTGCCCATTTCATCCGCGAGCACGAGAGAATTGGCCGTCGCAGCTTCCAGCATGGTCTTCAAGTTCAACATGTGCGCTGAAAAGGTGGACAAATCCGCGGCGATGGATTGTTCGTCGCCGATGTCCACCAACACGTTGTTGAAGAGCGGCAGCACCGCTCGCTGCGCGGCCACTGGAATTCCCGATTGCGCCGCGAGAGCCGCCGTTCCCGCCGTTTTCAGCGCCACGGTCTTGCCGCCTGTGTTTGGTCCGCTGATGACCAGCACGCGCTCTGCACCGCCAAGGACCAGCGTCATCGGGACAATGGCGCGATTTTCTTTGCGAAGCTTGTCTTCCAGGACGGGATGACGCGCTTCTTCGAGTCGCAATTCATTTGTGCCGGAGAATTCCGGCATGGCGGCGTCAAAATCGCGCGCGAATCGCGCCCGCGCAAACACGCTGTCAAGTTCCGCAATCGTCTCGGCGGCTGCTAGAAGCGGCCCGCGGATCATTTGCAGCTTCTCGGTGAGCTCGCGCAAAATCCTGAGGATTTCCGCCGATTCGTCCTCGGCAAGCTGCACGAGCTGATTGTTTGACTCCACGGTTTCGAACGGCTCCAAGAACACCGTTTGCCCCGTCGCGCTGGCGCCATGTACTACGCCGGGAAGATTTCGCCGGTGCTCGGCTCGTACGGGAATCACGAAACGATCGTTGCGCAACGTGACGTAGTCTTCGCCGGCTTCGGCGTTCCGCGCGCGCAAAATTTGCTTCAAGCTTCTCTGGATGGCCTCGCGCGTCTCCGTGATGCTCGCGCGGACGCGCCGCAACAAACCCGACGCATCGTCGTTGATCTCTCCGTTCGGCAGCAGGCACCGCCGGATGGCCGCTTGCACTTCTCGAAAATCACCAAGCCCGGCGGCTTCGGCGGCCAGTAAGGGAAACTTGACAACTTCCTCGCGAAACTGCTGGCGCAACCATGCCGCCGTTTCCAGCAAAGACGCCGCTTCCAGAAATTCGCCAGGCTCGAGCACCATGCCCGGCCCGGCGATGCGTTCAAGCCAGCTTTGCGGATCGGCCAGCGCGCCAAATCCCAGTTCACGCCCGGCACGCAGCCACTCGGTGGCTTCGCCTATCAACGCGAAGACCGATTCCAGCGCCGCGCGTTCCATCCCCGGCTCGAGCGCACTCACCGCGCGACGCCCCGGCGCACACGTGGTCCTCAGCCGCAGCAATTCCCGCAGCTTGTCAAACTCCAGTACCTCTTCGGCGGTTCGCGACATGGCTAGCTCTGCTTCAATTTCGTGGTCAGATGATTTGCTACATCGCCGGGCGTCGCGGCTACATAGACTAACCGTCCGTCAGTCTCGCCCCACGGCGCTGCATGTCCCAATTCGACTTCGCGCACGCGATCGAGCACCGGTTGCCAGAAATTTCCGAGCACCGCGAACGGTTTGGCAGTCATCACCGCCTTGTTCAGCATTTCCCAGACAATGGCAAGCTCTACCAACGTTCCCGTCCCGCCTTTGCACGCCACAAAAGCGTCGGCGCGCCGGATTAGCTCGAAGAGGCGTTCTTCCCAGGTCTTCGCTCGCACTTCCACGTCAATCCACGGATTGAGCTTGGCGGTCTTGAAAAACTCCGCCGTCACTCCGTAGGTTCTACCGCCAGCTTCCTTGGCGCCGCGGGATACCGCTTCCATCACGCCGCCGTAACCGCCGTTGCAAATGCAGAAGCCGTGCTTGGCCAAAGCGCGCCCCAGGATGCGCGCTTCTTCGTAATCGGCTTCTCCTTCGCGCGGCCGCGAACTGCCAAACACGGTGACGACTAGTTCTTTCCCCATACGCGGTCCTAAGACTCATTGCCGGTGCTGGTGTTGCTGCCCCCGCTTCGGCAGCGTCACGTTGAACTCCTCGAGCATGGCCACGCACAGTCCAGTCAAAGCGTCGGCTGCTTCGTGGCTCTTCCCGCCCTGGTTGTTGCTGAGGAACGAAAAAATCAGGCGCCGCCCGCTGAGTGTCTCCGCAAAACCGGAAAGGGTCCTCACGTGCTCGACCGAACCGGTCTTCGCGTGAATGTGTCCAGACGCCGGCGTGTTTTTCATGCGGTCTTCCAGGGTGCCGTCTTGTCCGGCCACCGGCAGCGAAGCGTAGTAAGTAGCGAACCAGGATTGCTTCTCGGCAAAACCCAGCAAAGTCACAATGGCCCGCGGGGTTACCAAATCGTGGCGCGACAATCCCGAAGCATCCGTTTGAATCACGTCGCTCGGGTCCATCCCCGCTGTCCGATAAAAATCGGCTGGAGCTTTCATCAGGTCGTCCGTCGTGGCCCACGGTCCGCTCTGCCGCGCAACCGTCCGGAGCAGCATTTCCGTGTGCAGGTTTTGGCTGATTTTGTTGATTAGCTTCACGGCCTCGGCCAGTGGGACGGAGACATGCTCTGCCAGCACGACGGGATCGGCGCCAGCTTCCGCGTGCTCGTGCCGGGCTCGCGCCACGCCCGCGACCTTCACTCCACGCTCCTCCAGTATCCGCTTTAACAACATCGCGGCGTGCAACGCGGGCTCCTCGACAGCCAGAACCAATTTGCGCGGCGGGCTCTTGGCCGGCAGGCTGCCCTTGACCACCACGAAATTGGCGCCCGGCTCTCGCGTGAGCGTCAAATCCGATTTCACTTCCGCGGCGGAAGTGGTGACATCATTTTCTACGTTGAAATCCGGAGTCGCCGGAGTCACGACCGCCTCGACGGGATTGCCGGCTTGTTCGCCGGGCGTAAGCGTCAGCATTACCGTGTTGTCGTCCACGACGATCGAGGAGATGGCCGCGCCGTACTCCCAGACCATGTCGTCGATTTCCCAGCCATTGGGATAGCGCTCACGCGGAAAGTAGCTGTCGTCACCGATCACATCCCCGGAAATCTCCTTGACGCCCTTGACTACCAGCGCATCCGCAAGCTCCAAGAGCGGTTTCTCCTGCGGCCCGTCAAATTCCTCTTTCAGCTCATAGGGAAATTTTCTGTTGGAAAGATTCGGATCGCCGCGCCCCACCAGCGTCAGGTCACCAGTGAGGACGCCGTCGCTGGAAATCGCGCCGCGCGTCTCTAGCGTCGTATGGAAGCGGTATTCGAGCCCCAATTTCGCAAGCGCCAGCGCCGTGGTGAATAGCTTCATATTGGAAGCCGGCACGAAATACTTGTCGGCGTTCTGCTCGTAGAGCGTCTCGCCGCTCTCGGCATCCACCACGAGCAGTCCCCACTCCCCCTTGCTCGTCGGCGGCGTTCCCAGCAACTCTGCGGCGCGGGCCGCAAATTTCGCGGCGGCCTTCTTTCGAGCCGCGCTCTGTTTTTTTGTGCCGCAACATGACGGCGGTTTCTTGGCGTTCGATTGCGCCTGCAAGCGTGGCGCGCCGATTCCCATGGCCCACACGACGCTGGCCACCGCCGCGACAGCGCATCCCCTCAAGATTTTCTCGGGTTTCATTTTTTCTCACGCGTCCAAATCGTTCTCCGAAGAGTATAGTCGAAAGGCAACTTCTTGCGCCTTGCGCGCGTCCTACTCCACAGTTGAAACTCTGCAGCATGCCCGTTTCCAGTCTTTCGGTTGCACCCAGCCGACGGGCACTCTATGATGCATAAGCCCAGAAAATTACGACGAGGTGATTCGTGTTCAAGCGATTGATTTCATTCCTGATGACATGGGCCCTGGTCGCCCTTCCTCTTTCCGCAAAAGAGGACAAAAAGGAGACCGATCGTCTAGACAATTGCGGAACCGTTCTCCGCGAAATCATGGACATCCCCGATGACATTCCCCAGGACCTTGTGGACAAAGCGGAGTGCGTCATCATTTTTCCGTCTGTGCTTAAAGCTGCTTTCATTGTGGGCGGCAGCTACGGCCGCGGGGCCATGACTTGCCGCACGGGCGAGCATTTTACCGGACCATGGGGCGCCCCCACCATGATGGCGCTGGAAGGCGGCAGCGTCGGCTTCCAGCTGGGAGGCCAGGCTACGGACTTCGTCCTGCTGGTCATGAACCCGCGCGGTGCCAAGGCCATTCTGCATAGCAAAGTCAAACTGGGAGCGGACGCTTCGGCAGCCGCCGGTCCCAAAGGCCGCGACGCCGAAGCCGCCACGGACGCCACCTTGCGCGCCGAAGTATTGACCTACTCGCGGGCCCGCGGGTTGTTCGCGGGAATTTCGCTAGAAGGCTCATCCCTCAGGCCGGACAACAGCGGCAACGAGAGGCTCTATAGCAAGAAGGTGGAAGCGGAGGACATCGTTAGGAAAGGCGCGGTCTCCGTTCCGCCCTCGGCGCAGGAGTTGATCTCGACTCTCAATAAGAAGTCCCCAAAAAACCTGTCCGATCCGGCTTCACTGAAAGAATAGTCAAATCGTTCAGCAGGGATTCCAGACACCTCGGGTTTCGCCCGAGGTGTCCTTTTTTTATTAAGGGGGGCGCGACAACCTTGACAACGAGATATTTGTGACTTATAGTCATTTATGAGGGATGGTCATATGTCCAACAGGGTGGTCTCGTCCAGCTCCCATCACACATCGGCTGTTAACCCTAACCGCCGACAGCGTCGTAGCACCGACATCCGCGAACGCCTGTTCCAAGCAGCCCTGCAGCTTTTCGCCAAGAAGGGATTCATGGAAACGACGGTTGAGGATATCACCGAGGCTGCTGACGTCGGCAAAGGCACTTTTTTCAATTATTTCCCCAGCAAGGACCATATCCTCCTAGCGTTCGGCGAGATGCAGCTGCACAAGCTGGAGGCAGCCATCGAGGGCGCTCGCGCGACCGGTGAACCCATGCCGGATTTTCTTCGAGGGCTCGGAGTGCGCATGACCGAAGAGCCGACACGCAACCCTGCCATCATCCGTGCGCTGCTCCAAGCTTATTTATCGACGACACCGGTTCGCGCGGCGATGATGGACCTGCAACGGCGGGTGCACGCCCTACACACGCAGATGATTCAGCTCGGCCAGGATCGCGGGGAAATCCGCAACGATCTTCCCGCCGCGGAGATCGCGCAAGTTTTTCGACAAACCATATTCGGGACGCTTTTGATGTGGTCGCTTTACGGCGACGCCACGCTGCATTCACGGATCGAGACCGCCTTCCATCTGCTGTGGAGCGGTTTGGCGCCTCGCGGAGACTGGGCGCCACCTCCGCCGGTACCCTCGTCTACGTCGGGAGACTAAGTCTTTATGAACCGCAAGCACCTCCTCTTACTTCTTGCCGTTGCCGCCGTGCTGGCCGCCACTGGGCTCTATGCCGCCGGCTGGTTCCACCGCGATACGGCCCTTGAAGGCTCCGGCACCGTGGAAGCCCGTGATATCCGTGTGGGGTCCAAGATAGGCGGCCGCATCGACAAAGTTTTGGTCCGCGAAGGCGATGCCGTTCAGCCCGGCCAGGTCTTGATCACCTTTGATGATAAGGAATTGCAAGCTTCGCTGGAGCAGTCTCGAGCCAACGCGGAAAAAGCCCGCCGCGGCTACCGTCCCGAAGAAATTGCTGAAGCCCGCGCCGCCGCGGCTCAGGCCAAAGCGGACTATGAGCTGAAAAGGAACGGCTATCGGCAGGAAGACATCGCTTCGGCCAAAGCCGATCTAGACCGCGCAAAGGCTGACGAAATTCGCACACACCTGGATTTCGACCGTTATGAAGCACTCGCAAAAAAAGATCTTGTCTCCAAGCAGCAGCGCGACACCGCCGAAGCCAATTGGAAAGTTGCTGTCGCTCAGCAACAGAGCGCCCAGCACCGCCTCGATGAACTCCGGCGCGGGTACCGCCAGGAAGAAATCGCTTCCGCCGAAGCGCATTATCTTCAAGAGCAAGCCAATCTGGAAAAACTGGAGCGCGGCAACCGCCGCGAAGACATCGATCTCGCCAAAGCGGCTTATGCTTATGACCAAGCGCGCTTCCGCGAGCGCCAAGTTACCGCGCCTTCCGCCGCGACGGTCGAAGTTCTTGACGTTCGCCCAGGCGACCTCATAGCTCCGAATACGCCGGTTGCTACGCTTCTAGAAAAAGATCAGATTTACGTGCGCATCTATATCCCGGAAACCGAAATCGGCCGCGTCCAGGTTGGCGAAAAAGCGGAAGTGCATGTCGATTCTTTTCCAAAGACCGTTTTCGACGGCGTCGTGGAGCAAATCAACCAGCAGGCGGAGTTCCTTCCGCGCAACGTGCAAACCCGCGAAGAGCGCGTCCACCAAGTCATTGGCATAAAAATCCGCATCCATGATCCCGCCGGCCGCGTGCTTGCCGGCATGGCCGCGGACGTGAAATTGAAAGCGGAAAGTTGACGCCATGGCGACAAACCCGCAGGCCGTCCCGCAAGTCGCCATCTCTGCCGAACACCTGGTGCGCCGGTTCGGCCACTTCGCCGCTGTCAATGACGTGAGCTTCCGCGTCGAAAAGGGCGAAATCTTCGGTTTCCTCGGCCCCAACGGCAGCGGCAAGACTACGGTCATCAAAATGCTAACCGGCCTGCTGCCACTGAGCGGAGGTGCAGCGCAGGTGGAGGGCCTCGACGTCCGCACGGACTCTGAAGCGGTCCGCGAGCGCATCGGTTACATGTCGCAAAACTTCAGCCTCTATTACGATTTGACGGTCACGGAAAATTTACAGTTCTACGGCCGCATTTACAGCCTGGAGCCCGCGCGCCTGAAGCGCCGCCTTGACGAAATTGTCGAGTTGAACGGCCTCGAACCTTATCTGAATCGCCTGGCCGCGCAACTCTCCGGTGGCTGGAAGCAGCGGTTGGCCCTCGGCTGCGCCATGCTGCATGAGCCCAAGCTTCTTTTCCTGGACGAACCCACGGCGGGCATCGATCCCGTCGCGCGACGCCAGTTGTGGGATTTGCTCTTCGAGCTTTCCGGCCAGGGCATCACGTTTTTTGTCACCACGCACTACATGGACGAAGCCGAGCGGTGCAGCCACGTCGCTTACATTTATTACGGCAAACTCATCGCCGATGGCACGCCCAATTCGCTCCGGGAACTCCCTGACGTTCAGCCTCACGGCACGCGGCGTGTGGAAATCAGCACGCCCGAAGTTACCCGCGCGCTCCGTTTCGCGCGCCAGATTCCCGGGATCCGCAGCGCCACGATTTTTGGGCAATCCATTCATGCGCTCGTGGAAGAACATTTCGATTTGGACGACCTCCGCAATCAGCTCCTGAAAAAGGGCATCGCCGTCGCGGAAATCCGCCCGCTCGCGCCCAGCCTCGAAGACGTTTTTGTCGAACTCACCTACAAACATCAAGCACTGCTGGAAGCCGCCAATGCGTAATATCTTTCGCGGCTTCGCCGCTGTTTTTTACAAAGAGGTTCTGCACGTCCGGCGTGATCCGGCGACGCTTTTTTTCTCTCTGGTCATTCCGCTTTTGCAGATGGTGGTGCTCGGCTTTGGCATCGATACCAACATCCGCCAGGTCAACACCGTTGTTTACAACGCCGACGGGCGCCGCGAAAGCCGGGAACTCCTCGACCGCCTAAAGAATTCCGACACGTTTCACATCTATCGTTACGTCGAAAACGATCAAGACCTGAACGACACCATCATCTCCGGGAGGGCGCGCGTGGGGATCAAGATCCCCGTGGACTATTCCGACCGGCTTCTGCATAACATGAGTGCTCAGGTTCTCGTACTCATCGACGGCTCGGACTCTTCGGTTGCCGGACAAGCCATCAATGTCACCACCGCCATCGGCCTCGATGAGTCCTTGCGGCGCGTCCTCGGGGAGCGTTCCACGTTTGCCATCGACATGCGCCCCAAAATACTCTTCAACCCGGACTCCCGTTCCCCGAATTTCCTCTTGCCGGGCTTGACCGCCATTCTGCTGCTGAACGTCACCACGTTTCTTACCGCTTTCTCCATCGTGCGTGAAAAAGAACGCGGCACGCTCGAACAATTGTTCGTCACGCCCGTCCGCCCCATGGGTCTTCTTCTCGGCAAACTGCTTCCCTATCTGGGGATCGGTTTTTCCGAACTCTGCTTGATTGTCACCTTCATGCGTTTCGTCTTTCAGGTTCCTATTCATGGCAGCGTTTTTCTTCTCGCCTTCCTCTCTCTTCCTTATCTTTTCGTTTCGCTTTCCATCGGCATTCTCGTTTCCAGCAAAGCCAACACGCAGTCGGAAGCCATCCAGCTGGCCTTCCTTACTTTTCTTCCCAGCATCTTTTTCTCAGGCTACATTTTCCCGCGCGAGACCATGCCCACCTTCTTCTACGTCATCAGCTATTTCATTCCGGCGAGCTATTTCATCAACATCACGCGCGGCATCATCCTCCGGGGCGCGGGCATCACCCAGCTCTGGATGGATGGCCTAGCCCTTTTCGCCATCGGCTCGATTTTGCTGATCATCGCCGCCCGCCGCTTCCAGAATAAAGTCATCATGGCTTAGACAATTCTCAGATATTTTCAGGTGCCTGTTTTGCGGTGATTACCTGATTGCTCCGAATCTCCGTTCCCTCTATACGGTCTGAGTGTTTCAAGAAAAGGGGTGCCTAGGCAGATAGCACGGCAACCCCTATTTCTTCGGTAGCTTCGCCCTTCTCGTCCCCAGTGTCGGCCGGCCAAGACTTGACCGGAACGCCTGCAGGCCGGATGTCGACGGCATCTGGCGCGCTGGCGCGCTCCGCCGAGAGTTCTGCCGTGGGCCTGTGTACATTTTCCAGTGAAAGCCAAAAATCAGCCGAAAGGAAGGAGCCACACCTCATGAGAAAGCTAATACTCGCGGTACTCTTTGCCAGTGTCCTGCTGCTCGCCCTCGTTCCGATTTTGAAAATGGGTCCCGCCCGTCAATTTCACGTCCTGGCGCAAAGTACCTATCCCGACCCGGCGAACGAGCACGCCTGCCCCAGCCAAACCGGCGCGGGCGGCGGCGCCGAAGCGATTCCCGCTTTCATCGGCCCGGGCGTTGACGGTTTCAGTCCGAATCAGAGCTTGTGCTTGCCTCAATTGGCGCCCGTCCCCAGCGGCGCAAGCAGCCCCTTGGCTTTCACCGTGCAAGGCCTGGAACCCGGTGACCGTGTCGATTCCCAAGGAACGATCTACGTCGAGTCTATTCGCGGTGTTCCTGGCGGCGTGGATCTGTGGCGCTGGAATCAATCCATTGATGGCGCGCCTAACGCCAACGGAACCTTGCCTTTCAAATATGAAGGCCAGCCCGATAACTGTGGCATTTTCGGACTGAACGGCGGCGGTTGCGTCAACAACGTGGGCAGTCCCACCAATCTTGGCCTGGCTCCCGGAGGCGGCGACGCGGATATCGCGGTCAACGCGCCCGATCCCAACAATTCCGCCATCCCCAACCTCGCTTTCACCAGCCTCACGCTCGCGCCCGGCGTCACCGCGACCCATTCCAGCAATCGCGGGGACACCTTCTTCACCCCCCCCAACACTGTGGCCGCCTTAGTCCCCGGGGACGACCGCATGTGGAATGATGCCTTCGATGATCCTTCCACCGTGTACATCAACTATCACGACTTGGCCACTTTCAACATCGACGTACAACGCTCCAACAACGGCGGCCTAACTTACGTCGCCGGTGCCGGTGAAGGTATCGACGCCGCAACCCTCCCCGCCGCAGGTAACATTACGCCCACGGCCAGCGCCAATGTCGCTGCGCAGATCAAAGTCGACCACAACACCAGCTCTTGCCCAAGCAAAGGGAATCTCTACGTCGCCTTCGTGGCGCCCGATAGCGCAACCGAAAACGCCGCTACCGGGCCACTCCGTAGCGTGTACGTTGGTGTATCCACCGATGCCGGCTTGGATGCAGCGACCTTCACGTTTACCGATCACAAGGTATTTACGAGTCCAGCCGGATCGCCGGGAGCGGCTAACGGCGGCAATAACATTTTTCCCGCACTCGCGGTGGACAATTTCGGCTATGTCTATACGGTCTGGTCCGACAACCAAAGTATTTGGCTGTCCTCGTCGTCGGATCTGGGCAACACCTGGACTTCTCCGGTACGCGTGAATTCGGACGGAACGATGGGCAAGTCCAACGTGTTTCCCTGGGTCGTCGCCGACGCCAACGGGCACGTCGTGGTGACATGGCTCGGATCGAGCCTCCCCGGCAACTCCAACAATGTTGCTGCTATGCAGCCGACTTGCGCTGACGGCACCAACAGTTGCTGGGCGCAGTGGAGCGTCTACATGGCCGAATCGGTCAACGGCCATGCGGCGATCCCGTCGTTTATGCAACATGTTGCCAGCGATCATTTCGTTCACGCGGGAACTGTTTGCACCAATGGCACGGGCTGCTCCAATGGCGACAGCCGCGCCCTCGCGGACTTCTTCCAAGTGGCGCTGGACCTGCACCACCGCGCCAACATCGCCTTCGCCGATGACCACCTCGCCAGCCCGCTTTGCTCGCAGCAAAGCCCCGGCCACTGCGCAAACAACGATCCGCAATCCTTCCGCGTGGCTGTGCCGTATTTCACTTATCAGCTCAGACCCAACAAGCACATCGTCACCACCGGCGTCTGTGCTAAATAACCGGGGCTGTTGCAACCGCAGTGGTGATAGAAGGGAGCTGAGCGCCCGCACTCCAAGAACTTTACGGGACGATGATGCGCGATTCTTCCCGCTTGAGTTCGGGGGCTTGCGGGAACTGGCTCCGCAGAAATTCGATGAAGCGGCGCGAGCGCGGGCGGCCATTGGTGCGCAGCAAGCCCATGCGGTAGAGAAAAACCCACAAATAGAACAGCTCCATGTCCTTGAGAACGGCCGAGCCGGCGCGTTCGGCTTGCTGTTTTTTGATTTCGGTGATGAAAGCGATCAATGCGGCGTAGAGTTCGCGCGGGAGCGGCGCGTCCGGCGGTTTTTCGTAGATGATGCCGGAACTTAGCGTCTTGTAGGTTTGCGCCAAAGCTTGGATGGCCACGAGGACATCGGTGTCCACAGCCGTTGGCTGCACGGCGCAGAACTTGGCGATGGAAAAAGCCAGCGCGGCCATGAGCTGCTGGTGGGTGTAGACGATGTCCTGGGGAATGTTTTCCTCGAGCAAAGGAGTGTCGGCCGGCAGCGAGCGCTGATGTTCGTCTTCGTAACGGTGGGCCGCGACGAGGTAAGAGCAATCCGAGGGACAATCCACGGTGACCTCGCGCTCGGTGCCGCAACAAACGGCGCAGATTTTTTCGCCCTTCGCGGGACAAAATCGCGCGGGTTTGCGCTTTTCGCAGATCGGACAGGTCACGGGACGTTCCCTTCGACACCTTCGCGATCGAACAGCATACGCCGACCGTTGCTCAATGCATGCCCAAATAAGACATGGCTGATTCCTGCTTCAGCGAGGCCGGTTTCACGCTGGCCGTAAGACCAGCGTCAGAGCCTTCCTCTCCACAAGCGTTGATTCGGGCGCGACTCGCTCTATCGAGTGCATAGCGGCGGAGATTCCTCGCCGCGTTGATATCCCGGTCGTCGAACGCACCACACCGGGCAGGTCCACTCCCGGACGGACAACGGTAGTCCTTCCGAAAGGCGACCGCAAGCGGAACAAATCTTGCTGCTGGGGAACCACCGGCTGGCGATCACGAAGTCCGCGCCGTAGAGCTTGCTTTCCTACTCTAACTGGCGGCGGAACTCCTGAAAGCCAAGGTCTGCAATGTTCCTGGCCAGTTTCTGGTTCTTCAGCATGCCGCCGACGTGCAAGTCCTCGATACCCAGCACCGCAAACTCACGCGCCAGCCGGGTGGTGGTCTGGTGCAACCAGTCCCGCCGAACGCTAGAGACGCGTGCGTGCAAGCGGGCTAGCCGATTTGCGCCTGTTGTTGCTGCCCCTGCTTCTTCCGGCTGTTGCCACCGGGAAAGTCTTTGCAGATGGGCGTCGAGCGCTTTCGGGCCGGGCAGCTTTTCTCCGCTCGATAGCGTCGCCGCCGTACTCACGCCCAGGTCAACGGCCTACGGCCGCTTGGCTCTCGCGGACAGCTTCGGGCAGCTCAACCTCGACGGAGACGGAGACGGAGACAAACCAGCCGTCAGCGACGCGCCTCACCGTGGCAGAGAGCGCTTTGCCGGAGAAGCGCAGTTCTTCGCTGAGCTTCACCCAGCCCATGACCGGCAAGCGCACTCGCTGGCCGGCAAACGCAAAGGTGCCGGGGCCATTGTCGAAGCGGGCCGAATCGCGCACGCCTTTCTTCTTGAACTTAGGATAGCGGCTCTGCTTCTGGAAGTATCGCCGCTTATCTCCGCACCGCCCAGCACCACTAAGCGGCGGCCCTGAGGCGCAAGAGCGCCTCCACGTACTCAAACTCGAAGCGCATCAGCCGATCGCGATGGCGGCCGGTCCAATTCTTGCGCTAGCGATCCGGCATCCCAACTTAATTGCATCTGCGAGCAAAGCGCCTTCCCCTTCGCCTCCACCCAGGGGCGGGCCGCAAAACCAAACTTTTCCCGTATCCTGGCCACCCGCTGCGAAGCTTTCTTTCTATATTCTTCTGGCGCATATCCGTTCTTCGCGTACCACTCTTCGTACTGCTTCGCCAGCCGGGGAAACTTCTCCCGCACGAATGGTAGAAACTGTTTCGCCGAAGACGGCATCAAGAACAGCACCCCCGAAAAGAACCACTGCGCGCCAGCTTGTTTCGCTGCCGCGGCGACCGCCTCCAAGTCCCCATCCCGGTCCGTGATTCCCGGGATCAGCGGCGAAGCCGATACCCCCACAGAAAGCCCTGCCTCCCGCAACTGCGTGACGGCCGCCAGCCGCAAATCCGGCCTCGGCGCGCGCGGCTCCAGCAGGCGCGTCAGCCCCGCGCGCAACGTCGTGATCGTAATGTCGATCCCTAGATTCGACCGCTCCGCAATCCGCTGCAGCACATCGATGTCGCGCACAATCTGGTTCGACTTGGTGATGATCGAAACGCTCAGCCCTGCCTTTTTCGCCAACTCTTCCAAACAAGCGCGCGTCACTCCGTATTCGCGCTCCGCCGGCTGATACGGATCGGTCGCCGTTCCAATCGCAATGTGGTCGGGCCGCGCTCCGCCGGACCCTTCCGACTGATACGAGTACTTATGCGCGACATCCCAAGCCAGCAACGGCGCCGCATCCTTCTTCACGTAGATCTTCTTCTCGAACTCGGACCCGTCCAGTTCCATATATTCGTGCGTATACCGCGCATAGCAATACTTGCAGGCAAACTCGCACCCGCGATAAGGATTGATCGTCCATTCAAAAGGAACGCGCTTTGAATCGCACCGGTTCAGGATCGACTTCACGGGCAACACAAAATACTCCGGCTTCTCCAGCGATTTGCGCCGCGTTTCCGCCGGCGGAGAAGATGCTGCGAGGCGGGCAATGCCAACCAGCCGCGCGCGAGCGCGCTCTGTGGGAACCGCGACAGCATTTCGGACCGGACCCATTTCACGGCTTTGGTTTCCGTGCTGAGTCCTGGACGCCGGGGGGCAATCCGGCGTCGCTGGATCTGAAATGTTGCCACCGTCGACCGTCTTACGATCGCCACTGGATTGGTTCTCAGGCAGGGCTGGGTCTTGGACCAGTTGCACGGGGCTTGTGACTTCAGGGCCCTCAGGAAACAGTCCTATTGCGGTTGGTGAAGCGCGGCGGCGAAAGCGAAAACTCGGCGCCGATAGGGAGTGAACTGGAGACATAGCCCACCTCGAAGCGCGCACACATTATTTCGCTTTTTGTTCGCTATGTCAAGCGTTATTCTTCGCTTTATATTCGTCTAGAGAAGCTCTACCTCCCTGCATAGGAGTGATAGCTCTCCGAAGCCAGCCTGCAATTGCCTACCTCGCTCTAGCAGGTTATCCTCATTGTCCGTGAGAATCCCAGTTTCCATTTACGATCGCTTCAAACAAATCCTGATGGCAGCGTCACTGCTTGCGTGGCTGCCTGCGCTTGCTTTAGGACAGAACCCGCCCCCTGGAAAAAAGCCTGCCGCAGGCCCTCCTGCAGGGCCTCCTGCTCCACAGTCAACTCACTACCCGATTCTTATTCTGGCCTTTGGCAACAATCCCAACTGGAGTTTGCGCATTGGCCAAAAGGGCCCAGAACGCCTCGATCGCCCTGGATACCCGCCAATCCCTCTCGAACCTGCGGAGGTCACCCATGAAGGCGCGGCGGACTCCTGGACCTACCACGCCAAAGACTCCGCGACCGGGGCCGCCGTCGCTGTCCACCTCACGCGAGAAGCTTGCACGGAGGCCCAAAACGATACGCTGACTGCCACGCCGCCGCCCACAGGAAAGTACTCTTTCCGCGCCTCCGTCGAACATGCTCAAGTCGGTTCCATGAACGGGTGTGCCCGTATCGCCGCCGAGCTCTTTCCCAAGATCAACAACCAACCCGATGAAGACGATGACACCGACAAAAAGAAGCTGCCGGCCCCGACGATCACTAATTTCAAGCCACCCGTCGCAGTCGCTTACCGGAATTCGGGAGGTAGTGTAGTGCTCGGTTACGGCACGAAAAAGAAGACGGCAGCGGCCGCCGGAGGTGATCTGGCTCTTTCTCACAACGGCAAGATGCTTCTCTACGTACGATCCGATTCGAACGCAGCTTCCGAGCACACCATCGTTCTCTACGATTTTGACTCCGGAAAATCGGTGGATTTGGTCCACGGCCTGGTGCGCCAACCCTTTTGGTCACCCGATGATTCGCGCATCGCCTTTCTTAAAGCGCAAGATCGCTCTTGGCAGGTCTGGACTTTCCCCGCGGGCAACCCGGATTCGGCCGTGGCCTTTTCTCCGCAGCCTGTTACTGCTCTCGACGGCTGGACAGACAAGCACACCATCCTGGCGACAGATTCGCTGAATGCCTATTGGCTTAGCGAAGAGACCCTGCCGCAGGCTGTAGCACTTAAGGACATCTACGGTCCTAGTTTTCAAATCATGAGTTCGGACACGATTCGCGTGAGTCCCAGCAATGCAGACTTGCTGCTCGTTTCCGCCGACTATCTCTCGGCACCTACCGGCGCCCCCGTAGACTCCATGGGCATGGCCGCTGGTTTTTTTCTCTACGAATTACGCTCCAAGCGCCGTTCCGCGCTTTGCCCGCCTGAACAGTGGGGCCGTGACGCGGAATGGTCGCGCGACGGGCTTCAGGTTTTTTTCAACGGGACGGATTCCTCACGCCGTCAAGCTATCTTCCGCATCTTTTGGGACGGCACAGGTTTGCAACGTTTGCTTACCGGCAGCAGCTATGTCGTCGGGCTGTAGCTGCTCACCTCTGTTGCCGAGGCAGGACCACCTCTTGCTGGATACGTCGCAGCCCCTTGACTCTTGGCTGGCCAAAGAGGGGCTTGGCGTATACTAAGTATTGTGAGTACTAGTCCCACTCCTGTCCCTCTGCAGGTTGGCATCCTTGTCCTTGACAACGACGATACCGGCGGAACTGCGGTCAAACAAATCCTGGATTCCGAGGGATGGCGTGTCCGCATTGTCCCGGACACCCAGATGCTCCTGTCCGAACTGAAAACCGGTGAATGGTCTTTGGTAATCGCCAACGTGGCTCTGATCGGAGTCCAAGGTCCTGCCTTCGTTACGTTGCGTGAGCTTGCCGCTGTGCCCGCCGCCGATGGTGGCCGCGTTCGCGTCCTTTTCCTCATCCCAGAACTGACCAGCGGCCAATACATTCCTCATCTGGAAGCCGCTCGCCTTCCTCATGTACTTCGGCCCTACCATCTTCACGACTTCCTAGAGAAAGTCAGCGATCTGCTCGTTGAAGTGAAGGCCATCGAGGGCCCCATCCGCCAGGTCCGCCACGAATTCGGCGCCTTGCGCAAGAAAAAGAAACAAGCGGGGCGCAACTCCATGTTCGCATCGCGGGATACGTTCTCTTACACTGACGAAGAACTCGCTGAATACGAGCGCCAGGAATCCGAAGCGTCCAAGTCCCGCCGCAACAAGCCGCGCACCAATCTTGGCGGCTCTGACCGCTAAATGGTTTTGCTGGCGCACACCTTCCCCGCTCTCTCTTCTAAATAAGAACCGGAATTAACGACCTGGCCTGTGCAAGAAACTCTTCCCTCCTCGTTCTAACCCTGAATCGTGGCCTCGCTGGTTCGCTCTGAACGGAGCGAGGTCCCGCACAGGAGGCTTTCATGGAACGTTCGATTTTCACCGCCTTGATCGGCGGACTTCTGAGTATCACCGCGTGTGGCGGCTTGGCATTAGTCGGCTCCTCACCGGGTTCCCCCGCTTCGCCATCGTCCCGGCCCGAGGGGGATTGGCGGCTTCTGGACCCGGTGACCTACGAAAACATCTCGGTCTTCCCAGTGGTCAGTTCCTACAGCCAGGATACCAGCTCGTTCCTAACGCTCGAGGAAGGTCTCGCAACCGGCGAAGTGGCCGTGCGTGAGCAAGGTTCTGAAACCATGGTCCGCGGTCGAGACGGTCATCCCGTGTACATACCTAATCCCAGCAGCGGGGCTTCCGTCAACCAGCTGGTCTTGATCAACCGCAGCCGCCGCCCGCTCTTGCTCCTCGCCGGTGAACTCGTCAGCGGCGGCAAACAGGATCGCGTCATTGGCAAGGACCGCATCATTCCCGCGGGCGCTCCTCCGCTGCCTCTGGACGTTTTCTGCGTCGAGCACGGCCGCTGGACTGGCAGCACGCAATTCGCAGCCGCGAACACCATCGTTCATCCGAGCGTGCGAGAAAGCGCCGCCGTTGATCAAGTCCAGACTAAAGTCTGGGAGTCCGTTCGAAACGGAACAAACCTCAAGGCCGTCCCAACGGCTCCCGTCCCAAGAATTTCCACAAACAATATTCAAGGCGCCATCGCCGGAAACGGCCGCACGGAAGCCTACGAGAAGATTTACGACTCACGGGCGGTCGGTGTATCCATCGACGATTTCGTTGACGAAGTGCAACGGCGGTTCGCAAGCGCCACTTCAAGCTTGAAGGGTGAAAGTGTGGTCGGCGTGGTCGTGGCCTACGGCGGCGAAGTCGCCTGGAGCGACATTTTCGCCTCCGGCGATCTGTTCGATCATTACTGGCGCAAACTTCTGCGCAGCTACGCCGTCGAAGCCCTCACGCGGCCCAGCTACCGCGTGGCCGCGTCGCGCGAAAACGCCTACGAGTTTTTGCGCCGCTTGAATGGCCGCGAAATTCAGGAGACCGAGCCCGGCGTGTACCGCTGGCGCGAAATCAAGGAAGGCCAGCTCGCTCTGATCGAGCTCGACGCATTGCAGCCCAAGTCCATTACTCTGCATCGCCTGCTCTTGCATCGCACCAGTTGACTAGACCGGGAAGTCCGCGCCGGCAGGGCTGAAAAACTTCACGGTACTATGATCCGGCGTTTCTTCGAGTAGCTGTTTCACGTTTTTTTTCAGAATGGGATGCGGCGCTTCGGCGGCAATCTCCGCTAGCGGCACTAGCACAAACCGCCGCAAATGCATCCGCGGATGCGGCACCTGCAAATCCGGCGTATCCATGGTCTCGCCCTCATAGAGCAAGATGTCGATGTCGATCAAACGCGGTCCTTTAGCCACCAGCTTCTGGCTGCCCATTTTCGATTCGATTTCGCGCAAAGCTCGCAATAACATGACCGCTTCGAAATGCGTTTCCGCTTTTACGACGCAATTCAAGAACCATGGTTGTTCCCGCAGATCCACCGGCTCAGTCTCATAGAAGGACGACACTTTTGTTACCGCCACTCCCGCATGCGGCAGTTCCTCGATCGCAGATTGCAAATTTTTCGCCCGGTCGCCGACATTCGACCCCAGCGACAAGTACACTATTTTTTGACCCATGCTTTGCCAGGACGTGAAGCTTATTTCATGGTATCCGCGCCGGCTTTCGCGCATTGCGCGTCTTGCGCGCTCGTAGCGCCGGAAACCCCGATCGCTCCCACGATCTTTCCGTCCGCAATCAGCGGAATTCCGCCTTCCACCGGCGTCACCCCTGGCAAACGCAAAATGCGGACCGCATCTCCCCCCGCAGCCAGGGCATCCTGAAACGCTTTCGTAGGACGCTTGAACAGCGCGGCGGTGCGCGCCTTTTCAATCGCCACGTTCGCGCTACCGAGCTGCGTGTTGTCCATTTTTTCGTAATAAACCAGGTTTCCCCCGGGGTCCACGATGGCCACTGCCACCGTCCAGTTGTTCTTCGCCGCCTCGGCCTGCGCGGGCGCCGCCGCTTTCCTGGCATTTTCCAGGCTAATGGGGGTTCCATAAGGATTCGGCATCTGCGCCACCGCGCTTCCGAGGGCAGCAAATAGAACCAACAAAAGAACAAAGACGTCCCGCAAGTTTTCCCGTGACATGTTCTCTCCTCCTTGAATCCGCCGTATGACTTCGTTCACCCGCAGCGCACCTTAGGCTAACGGAACACTTCCGCGCAATCTTTATTCTGTCATTTGCTCCCGGTCGCACACACAAAGTTGCTTGCGTCGTTGGGGTCACCTTCACCCTTGTATGCCGCTATTTGCGGATAGGGGCAAAGCGGCCGGGTCATCTTCGCGCCCTTGGCGGGGTCGCCTTCGTATTTCGCTGCCAGAATCACATTGGGCGCAACTCCCTTTTCAACCCAGTGTTCGAGCGCCAGCTCCACGTTGTGTTGTGCATCGCCGAGGCCGGCGCCGACGCCAACCTGGCCAAAGGAGTCAGGTCCTGGTCCGCTGCCGCAGTGCTGCATTCCTGGCACCATGTAAAGCCGCGTGAACGCCTGCGTCTCCGGCCCGCCCATCTGGCTCACCACCTCGTTGTAATAATTGACGGTGTTAAGCGCCGAAATCGCCGGATCGTTCCAGCCGTGATATAGAATGAGTTTGCCGCCATGGGCTTTGAACGCCACCAGGTTGGCATCCGTGGCGTTCAAAAATTTAGCCGTCTTCTCATCGGCCGCTTTCAACGCATCCTCGACGCTCGTTTCTTTGTAATTCCAGTCCGCCTTCTGATAAACCATGTTGGAAAAATATCCGCCGGCGAAGGCAAACATCAAGCTTTTCCCCGGAGCCGGCCCCGTGATCCACGTTTCCCATCCTCCCGGCCCTTCCTCCGCGCCCGGCACATAGCCGGGGAAAATCTTTCGTCCATTCGCATCGTTCGGCCCTTCGTACAATCTTTTCAGCGCCGTAATTTGCGCCGCCGTCAAGCACTTCTCCGAATCGCCTTCTTTGCAAAGCATCACGGCCGGATCGAAGTGACATTTCGTTGGCTCATTCAGAATGCCGTCGGCCACTCCATCCTGCGCATCGCAGGCAGCGTTCACAGCGCTGGCGATCGCCGGCAGCTTACTCGAAGGTATATAACTCGCTGGATCCAGCGTCGTCGCTTGCGCATCCGCGAGTGCTTTGGTCAACAGGTGCGTCCAGAAATTCGCCGGCGCTCCTGCTAGGATGCCATTGTAGTCCTCGGGAAACCGCTGCGCTTCCATCAACGCTTGCCGCCCGCCGTTCGAGCACCCCTCAAAGTAGGAATGCTGCGGGTCTTTGCCGTAATAGGCCTTGGTCACTACTTTGGCGACCTGCGTCATCTCGTGGATTCCGCGGTATCCGTAATCGGTCATCTTTTCGGGATGTCCCAGCGCCCAGCTTGCGTCCGTGCCTCCCCCCGAATGGCCCGTATCCGTTTCGACCGTCGCGTATCCTTGCAGCATTCTTAGCGCCAGTCCGGCATACCCGATCTCTCCGGCGAATCCTCCATTCCCCTGGCCGAGCAACTTTCCGTTCCAGCCTCCTCCGTCTTTGCCGTCTGGGGGCATCCACACTTCGATCTCGATCTTTGAATCGGAGCTGGGCATCGCTTCGACAACCACTCTGCAAAATGCCGGCAGCTTCTTGTAGAGAGGTTGCGACCCTGCGAGCCACGGAGCGATGTTGGCCGGCGGCGTGAAGGCTCCTGCCGGAACCGTCTGCGCCGAGAGAATCTTCGCTCCCGTCAATGCAAGTCGCGCCAGTCCCACACAAGATGGCCTTCCTAGCTGCGCCTCCTGCCCGTAAACCCCGCACGACATCACTACCGCGCCGAGCACTGCAATCGCTGCCTTCCGCATGATCCATTCCTCCGCCCTGGTCCATCAACGCGCTTTCGCGCCGAAGCCCACGCTAGCCCAGTTCCAAACTCCCGTGCAATCCTTTTCCTAGCGACACTCAGCCACTCATGTCCCCACATCACCCTTATCCTGTCACATCGACCACGCCGCATTCACACTCCGTTAACAAATTGTAGATACCCTCCGCTCGCCCCTTTGGACCATAAGCTTTTCCCCCGCTGGCCTGGGGAGTTCCGGTTACTCCATTGCCTGACAATTCATCTTCCGAACGCAGAAGCAGCGCTCGACGCGCCGCTGATTGGCGCGTTTTGTTTGGCCCACCGGAGCGACTCGTCCCCGGCTTCCTGGCGGACATGAGCCCGATGGGCGTGAGCATCTTGAGTGAGATTCAATATCCCGTGGGAACGGAAATTGAAATTCATTTCGGCGTTCACCCCGATCATTCCCGCCGGGCGCGAACCGTAGAACAACCTACCCGCTTTCCTCAAAAGAGGCGCGGCTGGCGCCGCGGGAGTTCACGACCGAAATATTCGTAGGCGCGCGCGGTGGCCACGCGGCCGCGCGGGGTGCGGTCGATCATACCGATCTGCATCAGGTAGGGCTCGTACATCTCTTCGATGGCGTCTTCTTCTTCGGAAAGCGCGGCGGCCAAGGTGCCGAGGCCAACGGGGCCTCCGGCATATTTGTCGAGCAGGGCTATCATTAGGTTGCGGTCGACTTCATCCAGCCCGCTCGCATCAACGCCCAGCATTTGCAAGGCTTCTTGCGCGACGGCGCGGGTGATGCGGCCCGCCGCGCGCACTTCCGCGAAATCTCGCGCGCGCCGGAGCAGCCGGTTGGCGATGCGCGGTGTGCCACGGCAACGGCCGGCGATTTCTTCCGCGCCGCCTTCGTCCATCGGGATGTTCAGTATCTTCGCAGAGCGGTGAATGATGATCAGCAAATCCGCCGGCTCGTAAAAATCCAGCCGGTGCACGATGCCAAACCGCGAGCGCAGCGGCGCGGTAATCAAGCCCGCGCGGGTGGTCGCGCCGATCAATGTAAAATGCCCCAGCGGGAACGGATGAATCCGCGCTCCCGGTCCCTGGCCAATAATCAGGTCCACGCGAAAGTCTTCCATCGCCGGATACAACACTTCCTCGACCGCGGGTTGCAAGCGGTGAATTTCATCCAGAAAGAAAACCTCTTTCTTTTCGAGCGAAGTCAAAATCGCCGTCAAGTCGCCTTTGCGCTCTAGCAGCGGTCCAGCGCTGGTCTTGATCGCCACGTTCAACTCATTGGCGATGATCTGTGCCAGCGTGGTTTTTCCCAGGCCGGGCGGCCCGTAAAGCAGCACGTGGTCCAGCGCTTCGTCGCGGCTTCGCGCCGCATCGATGGCAATTTGAATATTCTCCTTGACGCGTTTTTGCCCGATGTATTCCTCCAAGCGCTTCGGCCGCACGCTCACGTCGAGCCGCGCGTCTTCCTCAAACGCCTGCCCGGACACAATCCGTTCTGGCTCTCGTGGGGGCATCATCCGCTTAGCCGTTCCATCCGCCATTCTTTCTGTTCTCTCTGTTTCCTCAGCGAACTCCGCGTCTTCGCTTTATCTGTTTCTTGCTTTCCTCAAGCCCCGCGCGCAGCACGCCCTTTCGGCGCGTTCAAGGACTGCAATGCCCCGCGCAGCAACTTCTCAAAATTGCCAACGCCCGTCTCGCGCTTCGCTTCGCCCACCGCGGTTTCCGCGGCGCGCCCTTCGTAACCCAGGTTTACCAGCGCCGAAATGACGTCGGCCTCGATTCCCGCCGGCGAAGACGCTGCGGGCTTTTCCGTCTCCACCACCACCGTTTCCAGTTTGTCCTTCAGCTCCACCACTATGCGCTCCGCCGTCTTCCGTCCCACGCCAGGAATTCTGGTCAGCCGCGCCAGGTCGCTCCCGCGAATAGCCGGCACAAGTTCTTCGACGCTCATGCCACTCAAAATTTTCAGCGCCAGAGTCGGCCCCACGCCGGAAGCCGAAAGCAGCATCTCAAAAAAGTGTTTCTCGCGCGACGAGACAAATCCGTACAGCGCCAGGGCGTCTTCCCGCACATGGGTGTGGATCAGGAGTGTCACTTCGGTATGGAGCTCGCCAAGCACGGCGAACGTCGAGAGCGGCACCAGCACGAGGTAACCTACGCCGCCCACGTCGACGAGCACTTGATTCGGTCTTTTTCCCGCGAGCCGTCCGCGAAGCTGGCCAATCATCGCTCGCCAGTATTGCCGCTTTTCCTTCGCCCGTCAACGCGCATGCGCACAAGCGTAGGAGTTGCAAGGGTCTTGCGTGGCCCGGCAGGCCGCCGAGATTAACGCCGGGTGCGGTCCTTGCGAACAGCTTCGTCGATCAGCGCGTCGAGTTCGCTGCGCGTCAGCGTCACATCGTCGCCGGAGATTTCTCCGCTGTCGCGGGTGATCGGCAATTCCGCTCCGCCGCCCGGGGGAGGCGCGACAAAGTAACGCGGACGCGCCGCCATGAGCTTCGCGACTTCCCGGCTCGACAGTAATGCCGGCTGGCCAGCCATTTCCGCGGCCAACGTGATTTTCGCGCTGTGCTCGATGGTTTCCATGCGAAAGAACGCCGTGAGCAAATCCGGCCCGCATGTTACGGCGCCATGGTTGGCAAGAAGCAGCGCGTCGTAATGCGGCACAAACGGCTCAATGGCCTCGCTCAATTCAGGAGTTCCCGGCGTCGCGTATTGCACCAGGGGGATCTGTCCCAATCCTACGATAACCTCGGGAAGCAAGGCATGATTCAAAGCGCGCCCGGCGACTGCAAATCCGGTAGCTGTCGGCGGATGCCCGTGGCAAATGGCCATCACATCCGGTCGCATGCGATAAAACAGAAGATGCATGGCCAGTTCAGAAGAGACTTTGCGATCGCCGGCAAGTTGTCGCCCGTGCAGATCGGTGATCACCAAATCCTGGGGCGCCAGCATCCCTTTGTTCATGCATGTAGGGGTGGTGAGAACGCTGCCGTCATCCAGCCGTACGGAAATGTTTCCTTCGCAGGCCACGATGTGTCCGCGCTCGTACATCCAGCGTCCGCAAATACATATCTCGCGGCGGTGCTGCTCTTCACTCTTCGCGTGGCCTGACAAAAGTGAGTCCGACGTCACGAGCGGACTCCTTCCTGGCACGGAATACTTTTCCGAGCCTCTCAGTTTGAATTGGTCCAGGCATAATCCGTAGCGGAGTTACGGAGTACCTCCTGCCGGTCCCCATTCGCGCGGCGGGGGCGGAGAAGAAACTAATACAAGTTGCGTCTAGAAGCTAGGCATAAATTCCGCGGAGCTTGAGCGCGCTGGCCACGCGGTCGATGGCCAGCATATAGGCGGCAATGCGATTGTTGACTTTGTGTAGTTCCGCGAAGCGGACCACTTCATCGAAGGCGTTGTCCATCACATCGTAAAGGCGCTCGTTCACTTCACTCTCGCGCCAGAAAAAGCCCTGGCGGTCCTGCACCCATTCGAAATAGCTTACTGTCACGCCGCCAGCGTTGCCGAGAATATCCGGAACCGTGAAGATCCCTTGGGCATCGATAATGGCGTCAGCTTGCCAAGTGGTGGGCCCATTCGCGCCCTCGCAGAGAATTTTCGCCTGGACTTGTTTGGCGTTCTTTTCTGTGATCTGGTTTTCGATGGCCGCTGGAATAGCGATCTCGCAGGGTTGAAAGAGAACGTCGCGCGCGGACATCTTCGTTCCGCCGCCCGGGAAGTCCTGGAGCGGCTTTTTCTGGGTGTACACCCAGTCGATGACTTTCGGCACATCAAAACCTTTTTCGTTGTGCAGACCGCCGCCGATATCCGCAAGTCCCACAATCTTGTAGCCCGCTTTTTGCATAAGTTCCGCAGCCAGAGAGCCCACATTGCCAAAGCCTTGAACGACCACGCGGCACCCTTCTTTCTTGATGCCCAGCTTGGCTAGCGCTTTGTCGCAGCAAATCATCACGCCGCGTCCAGTGGCTTCGCGCCTGCCGCGCGAGCCGCCCAGTTCGATGGGCTTGCCGGTCACCACCGCCGTAGTGGCCTGGCCGAGGTGCATGGCGTAAGTGTCCATGACCCACGCCATGGTCTGTTCGTTCGTGCCCACGTCGGGCGCTGGAACATCTTTCTCGGGGCCTAGCCAATTCGAAAGCTCCGCGGTATAGCGGCGCGTGAGCCTCTCTAGCTCTCCCCGCGACATTTTCCGCGGGTCGCAAATAATTCCGCCTTTCGCTCCGCCAAAAGGAATATTTACTACCGCGCACTTCCAAGTCATCCACGTCGCCAGCGCGCGCACTTCGTCGATGGAAACATCCGAAGCAAACCGGATTCCTCCCTTGCCCGGCCCGCGCACCGTGGAATGCAGCACGCGATATCCGGTGAACACTTCCAATGTTCCGTTATCCATTCCGATAGGAATGTACAGGGTGATTTCCTTGCTGGGATATTTGAGATAACGGTAGAGTCCTTGTTCGAGTCCCAGTTTGTTCGCGGCCACCTCAAATCGCGCTTCCGCGTTCTGGTACACATTCATTTCTTCCGGCATGGGAGTTTGCGGCATGCGAAAATTCTCCTTTAGCGCGGCGATCCTTGGTGTGCCTTCAGGATGATGCCGCACCCGCGTAAAGCGCCGGCCATGGTGCGCTTATCACAGAAGCAGCCCCAGCAGTTCCGAGCCGGCGGGTTTTACGCAGTCCAACCTGTAATCGATACTTACGGACTTACAGGCACGATTCGAAGGCCAAGGAAGGTGAGCGCCAGCGGCCTACCCCGCCGCCGGAACCGCCAGTTGGCCGGGCCGCCAGTATACGAACCTGCCTGCCGTACCGCAAGCAACTCTGCAGTTCGGCAGCGATTTCGGAACTGTTGAGGATGCTGGAGAAGAAAATCGGGATCCAGGTAGTTCTTACTCGATGGCTGGGTGCAGAGGGAGGGGTCTATTTTCAGACAGGTCTTTCCGTAGAGGTTGCCGCCTCGGTTCGGGCCTGGCGGTGGGGAATGGTCGGATAGAAAGAGGAGATCGAGTTTTTGCTGCCGGCCGTCAGCTGCTGTTGGAGGGACGCGGACGGGCAAGCCATAGCTGGAGCAGGAGCTGGGCGCTGCTAGGCACCGGATGTTTGCCACGGTGGAGGTATCGGAGTCGGTAGAGTCGTTCGATAGTCAAGGCCAGCATGGCCAGGAGCCAGCCGATCAGCAGGGCCCAGAGCAGAACCTGCGCCGGAATCTGGGTTGTGGCCGACCGTCTCCGGGATCCTTGAGGTACCGTCGGAGGCGAAGACACCGCGCCACAAAGTGGAGCAGATGACGTGGCGTCGAACCGTTCATTTTTTCTTTTTCTTGAACTTCTTGCGATGTTGGCGCTCCAGCACGAGCAGTTTTGCGTTGGCCGCCAATACTTCACGGACCGCATCTTGAAACTCCCGCCCTTCCTGGACCCGGCGCCGCACCTCTTCGACCCACTCCTTGGAGATGTGCTGAACACGTTTTTTCCCCCACACCATAAAGGTCAGCGACCAGACGAGATGGCCGCGGTCATCGGCACAGTGACAGGTGGGCTTACCGCACCGCAGATGCGAAAGAGAGAGGGAACCAGGGAGGGCATCCGCGGGGATAGAGAAGCGGCGCAGCAGCTGGAACTTACGCTGGCGCAATCGGGAAGCAAGTGGTCCTTCACCTCGATGAATCATCTTAGTGAAAGCATCGCCAAGGAAGATAAAGAGCGATCTGATGATGCGAGGCCAGGCTACCCTATGTCAATCTTCGGAAACGGCTGGCAGTTCGGCGATGGTCCAGTTCCTGGCCTCAATGCCATTCGGCAAACTTGATTTGCTTCCGATTGCTCCGGAGAATAGGCAGAATCGTGAGGGCCATCTGGAAACTATCGCGGCTATCTTCGCGGTCATTTCACCCAGTGGTCTGCTGCAAACCATCCCCGCACGCGGCAGCGGATCACCGGCCCACTTTAGCTCGCTCCGGCCTGGGCCTACGCAAAAGTTTCAAATGGATTACGGCAAGCGGAATTGAAGTGTCACGGTCAAGTGCATGGCCACCGGTTTGCCGTCCAGCAACGCCGGCTGGTATTTCCACTGTTTCAAAGCATCCATGGCGGCTTGCCGGAGGAGCGTGGGGCCAGAGACGATTTTCATGGTCGTCACTCTTCCGTTGGGGTCAATCAGCGCGTCCACTAGAACGTTGCCGGAAATGTGCTGACTCTTGGCCATCGGCGGATACATCGGGGACACGGAAGTAATCAGTTTTGCCGGTTTCACGTCGCCACCAATCGGTAGCGGCGCTGTGGGAGCCGAAGGCTGATTGTTGCCTGCGACGAGACCGCCGTTTAGCGCTTCGGCATTGGGATCCGGCTGCTCCTCACTCGTCAGGGCAATGCCAGCATCAGTGTCTGCCGTGTTCTGCGCGTTCCGATGAGCGTTGATCTTCGGAGTTGCGAGATGGACTTCGCCAAGGACCGGCTTCTTCGGTTCTGCAATTGCGGCCGGGACAGAGGCTGCCGCCGAAGTCGTTCTTGCGCCGCCCTTAGGCGGATTCGTAACGGGCTGCGAACTATGCGGTGTCGCAATAATCTCGGATGCCGGCACAACACTCGGAGCTTTCGAAGCGGCATTGGGTTGCGTGGAGAGGCGGATCTCCATGGGAATCGTCTGCGCCGGAGCTTCCGGCTTCGAAAGCACATTCCCCTGGGGTGGCGATGGCGGATTCGCTTTAGGCGTAGGAGTATCGATCACCGAGGCTTGGAATCCTTGCGATGGAGCCGCGGCACCAGCGCGGACACCAGCCGATTGCTGTTGCACGTACCACCAGCCACCGCCTGCAGCCAATAGCAAAGCCGCGGCAATGGCGCCGAATAAAATGCCTTTGTTCGAACTCTGGGGTTCGCTTTCCTCCGCTTGTTGCTCTTCGTCCCGTTGCTCTTCGTCGGTCGGGAGAGCATCGAAGACCGGCAGCGGCAGCTCCTCGACGGAGTGTTCTTCCTCGATAGTCACAGCCTCCGCGGCGATTTCTTCCATGTTAGGCTGTTCCACGTCGGGCTCTTCGGCGAGGCCCTCCGCATTTTCGCTCTCGACAAGTTCCTCGGTAGAAGCAGGCGCGACCGCATTGCGAGCAAGGGGCTCGAGCCAGGCCGGAATTCTTAGTTCTTCCTCCTCGAGCATTGATTTCGCTGGCAGAGAATCCTGTTTAACGTGGTCAGAAGGGCGCGGCATTTTCAAAACTTTTGCGGCATTCTCCGCAAGTTCTTTTTGTGTCGCCACGGGACGGGCCTGCGAAATTTGCACGGAAGCCGTGGCGGGTTTAGCGGGTGCGCCGCGAAAAAGCATGCTCGAAAGCTGTTCCTGAAGTCGCGCGGTGTGCTGTTTGAGCGCTTCGGCTTCCGGGTCCACGGAAGCCGGCGCAGCAGGCGCGGGCTCGACCGTGGGGCCGTCCGGTTTGACTTCGAAGAGCGAGAGCAGATTCGTAACGGATGTCCCGGTACTAGCAGGCTCCAGGAAAGAAGCTTGCGCTTCCGATAAGCGCGGGGCATCAAAAACTGCGGACTCGGACGCCACGGGTTTCACTGGCGCGGGAGTCACCGGCACTTCCGGAATGGCGTTCACGCGAGCAGCAGGAACCGCAACCGATATCGGAAGAGCCACTTTGCGCCCGGCGGGAAGCGGAGACAGTGGAGCAGGCGGCTTTGGCGCCACACCGCTTGGAGAAACATTCACCGTAGGCGCTTCGACTCTCGGGGCCACCGCCCGCGGAATCGCAGGTGAGCCGCTGGCCAAGGAGGAAGAACTAGCCGCGACGGGAGCAGGGGCCAGGGGCTGCGGGACCGCACCGAGGCGGTCAGCAGGAAAGCGCATGCCCCAAAAACCAACCACAGACTCCGTGAACTCCAGCTCGACGTAACCGCTTACGCTGCGATAGTTCTTGGACTTGACGACCTGGCAGACCACTTCCTTCTTAGTCTTTTCGTTGGTGAGAAAAAGCAATTGCCCGGGAGCGACGGTAGACGAGAGACGAATGACCGCGCCGTTGCCGAAAATGAGAACGGTTTTGGTCGTTTCTGAGAAAGGCTCGCGTTTGTCGCTGCCATCGATGGTGCGCGCGCCATTGACCGTGACCGGCACTTCCAGTGCGACAGGTTGATGCTTGAAGGCGGTATCGCCGCTCGAGGTGTTGGCCGCCGCGGAATGCTGCGCCGTGTCCGGACTGGCCATGGGAGTCTCGTTCTCTTTCACGCTAGGAGCCATGGGTTTGCACGCTCGCGAGGTAATATTTTGCTGGTCGCCCCGTCCCCAGACAGGGCCCCCTGAACATCTTATATGTTCTACCTCAGGGGAAACGACTAGCTATAGTACATGAGTACTACATTTCGTCAGTAGCACCCTGTCCAAAAGGACAGGCGAGAATGCGGCGAAGGGACAGCCATCAAGGGTAATGATTGTGGCGAACGCGGAGCGGCAAAGACTCCGCAACTCAGCGCGGCCGGGGCGACTGAAAGCGCTGGTCGACTTCAACCTGATAGCCGGTGACGAGCTTGTTGGTTTCGTTGGCCATGCCGATGACGGCTTGCAGTTCCTTGAACATGTCGTCGGTCATTCCTTTGGCGAAAGCGGAAGCGGTGTGCGAGGCGATGCAGTAGCTGCAGTTATTGGTGACGCTGACGGCGATGTAAATCAGTTCCTTGGTGAGCGGATTGAGCGCGCCCGGTCCCATGATCTGCTTCAGGCTTTCCCAGGTGCGCTTGAGCAGAGCGGGATCGTGGGCGATGGCCTTCCAGAAGTTGTTGATGTAGTCGGTCTTGCGCGTGGCCATGATGTCGTCGTAAATGGCGCGCACTTGCGGCGCGGCGTCTTGGTATTCGATCAATCCAAAAGTAGACATGAACATCTCCGAGAATGCTTGCGTGCAAATCCTCCAAGACGTTAGCAGGAAGCGGGCGCGGGACGGTAGTGCGGAGTGAAGATCGTGGAGGAAGTGTGAGAAGCGAAACGGGGGTCGGCCTTGAAGCCACCTTGGGTGAATGGAAAGTAGCGTGGGATTGTGCGGAAAAAGGCCGAAAATGATGCAACTTTTCTGGTTCGCGTCAATGGGAAAAACGCGCTGCCGAAGCCTCCTGAAGATGAATTTTTTAGGTTCAGCGCATAGAATTCATTCTGCTTGACAGGCGCGCTGGGGAAGGTTGAAACTCTTTCCCAACAGTCTTATTGGTGTTGAGCCGTAGTGGTTATGTTTTGAACGGAGAAGGGCGAGCTGGTCCGGGGAGCTTGTCCTTGTTGCAACGACGCGATTCGATCATTCAACAGAATGCGAATGTTTTACCAAATGGCTGTTGCTGGAATTCCATTTTTCCAAAACGTTCTCCGGCCCAGTCGGAGGACAAGGGCTGTGGGTTGTAGTTTGATCTCGATGAGGGGGTGTTTATAATCATGGGGCGCTTAGTCATAGTTATTCTCGCAGTTTTGTCTTTCGCAGCGGCAGCAAATGCACAGACGTTCCGCGGCGCGATTAACGGAACAGTATCGGATCCATCAGGGGCGTTGGTGCCGAATGCAGGGGTTAAGGCTACGGAAACCACCACTGGAATCGATCACAATACTGTGACGACAAGCGATGGAGTGTTTGCTTTCCAGGATATTCCGCTCGGCTTTTATAAGGTGGCGGTCACGGCTTCCGGCTTCCCGGTCTACACCGTAGATAAGGTGGAGGTTGTCGCCGGCCAAATCTACACGTTGCAAGTGAAATTGAGCCTGCAGCAACAAGCCACGACAGTGGAGGTTTCCGCCGCGGCCCTGACGCTAGACACCACGACGCAAACGCAAAGCATGACCATCACGTCGGAATCAGTGGCGGATATGCCGCTGAATGGACGGGACTTTACTCAGTTAATCGCAATTGCGCCGGGTTACGGCGGCTACTCGGTGGGCGGGTACGGTTCGCTCAACGGCACACGTCCCAATCAGATGAACTGGCAGATCGACGGCGTCGACAACAACGACTTTTGGCACAACATTCCTGCCGTCAACCAAGGCGGCGTCTCGGGAATCGCCGGTATCGTGCTGCCCATCGATTCGATTGACGAGTTTTCTGCGCAAACGCAGTCCAATGCGGAGGCCGGCCGCAACGCTGGTGGAACCGTAAACTTGGTCATTAAGTCCGGCGGGAACACCATGCATGGATCGGTTTACTACTTCAACCGCAACGAGTTTTTCGCCTCGCACTCGCCCTTCTGGATTCCAGCGGCTGGAAAGAAGGCACCTCCGCTGCGCAACGAAAACTACGGGCTGTCCTTAGGGGGCCCGATGATCAAGAACAAGGCGTTTTACTTCATCAGTTATGAAAAGCAAGACTACCTCATTGGCTTGTCTGGTGTGGCGACGGAACCTTCTACCGCGTGGCAGACTCTGGCGACCGATCTGCTCAAAAATCCAGGAGGCAAATACGGAACTTACGCCCCTGTTAGTGGAAGTACTCTGTCCTCTACGCTTTTGTCGACGCTCTGGCCATCCTCGGTCCTGACCGATCCAACAGTAGTTGGCAAAGGAGCTGTGGCAGGAAACTTTTTCAGCTCATCCCCTTCCATTGGCTACAGCTATAACGGTGTCGCCAAGGTGGACTACAACATCTCTGACAAACACCGCATCTTCGCCCGTTGGTTCGGGGGACAGGGCGATCAGATCCAGCCGACGGGAGGCAGCCCAGCTCTGGGAACTGCAAGCTCGAACTTGAAGTACTACTTTGAAGTCGCGCCTATCCACGTTCAGAACTATTCGCTGGTGCTGAACTCCACGTTCACTTCGAAATTGACCAATCAGATTTTGTTCGGCGCTAACTATTTCAACCAGCTCTTCCACGACTTCAATAACAGCTTTAATACCAAAGCCTTGGGTTTGTTTCTCAGCCCGGATGCCACCAATCACGGACAACCCATTCTGGGCTCGCCACAAATCAGCATCTCCGGATTTGAAACGATTGGAATTACTCCCCCGGAAGGCCGCTCGGACCTAACATGGCACCTGACGGACATCGTTTCGTACAACACAGGCAACCACCAACTCCGTTATGGCGGAGAGTTCCGCCAAGGCCGGGTGGACGAGTTCTATCATCGTCATGGAACGGGCCTGTTCGGATTTGACGGAACGCAGGGACCTTGGGGCGGAGCCACGGGTTGCGGAGCTGCGACGCCGACTACTGCGTGCGCCGGAATAAATGGCACTGCTCTGGCCCTCGCAGACTTCCTTGCAGGTGAGGTATCCACCTCCTCCATCGCCGTAGGAAATCCCGAACGCTTTGTGCAGGTGAATGCCTTCAATTTCTTCGCTAGCGATAGTTGGCAGGTGACTAAGAAGCTGAACCTGAACTTGGGTCTGCGGTATGAGTACTTTGGCCCGCTCCATAGTAATAAGACGGACGACCTTGGAGTCTTCGTTTCGGGGAAGGGTCTGCTCGTTCAGGGCGCCGGCATCGATTCCATTTTCCCACCGGACAAGAACAACTTCGCCCCGCGGATCGGCTTTGCCTATCAGCCGACTTCCAGGAATGATCTAGTAGTGCGTGGCGGCGTGGGCGTATTCTACGATCAGATCAACATCAATCCGTTCTTGGATTACCGCCCGCCGAGCGGCTTTGCCGATGGTTTAGAGAACAATCCTATCGGTCCCGACGCGTCCTCCGTATACAGCCGGTCAGCTTATAACTGGCAGGCCGTCCAGACGGGTGGAACTTCCATCTTCCCGGGCGTCGTAAAATGCACGGATCCCTTTTGTCTGAATGCTCCTGGTCTGAGTGTTTATTCCGTTAGCCAGAATTTCCGCACCCCCTACTTCTACAATTTCGATCTGCAAGTGGAGAAGAGTTTCGGGAACGCGGCGGTCTGGCAGATCGGGTACGTGGGCAGCCAGGGGCGCAAGCTCAGCATGATGTTCAGCCTTCCCACGACCGGTACAAATTTTACCAGTATCGACCAGCTTCAGAGCGTGGGCACGTCCAACTACAACGCCCTGCAGACGACGTTCAGGCTCCGGTCCTGGCACGGTCTCACTTCTCAATTCTCCTTTACCTGGGGTCATGCATTGGATGAGATGAGCGAGTACCGCGCGCCGATCGCCGATAGCTTGAATCGTTTGGTGGATTACGGCAACAGCGATTACGACACGCGGCGCTTGTTCACCGCCAACTTTGTGTACGACGTCCCGAAAGCTCCGTGGGCTCATGGCTGGTCGGCCAAGGCGGTCAACGGCTGGCAAGTCAGCAGCTTGTGGAACTTCCACACCGGGCAGCCCTCGGACGAGCTCCTTTCCGGCCTCTACCTTATTGGGGGTGTTAATCCTTATGGGGCACCCCACACGTTCTCAGCGGCAGCTGGCGGGGAGCAATGGTGGAATCCGGCAGCATTTGCGCTCGCGGGGCCCGGCACTCCGCAGCTCGCTCGCAATACCTTGCGTGGCCCTGGATTTGGAGACGTGGATCTCTCCGTTTTCAAGAACATCGCGATCACCGAGCGTGTCAAGATACAACTGCGCATGGAAACCTTTAACCTCCTGAACCGGATAAATCTCTCATCCGGCCCAGGCTCTGTGGGCGGCAGTTGCGGCACAAAGATTGTAGGTGCCACCTGCAACACGAGCGCGGGATTCGGCTTCGTGAGCGACACGATCGGCGACTTCAACGGGGCCCCCGGAATCGGACCTGGCGAAGCATTCAACATGCAGCTGGCCGTCAAGCTCATCTTTTAAGGCTGCGAAAACCCTTAGCCGGAAAGGCCCTCCGAGCAGATCGGAGGGCCTTTCTTATCTTGGGACTCGATTCCAACCACGGTTTTAGCGATTTATAGTTAACCATAACTGGCCCCACCCCCCGGCGTTTTGTGTAAGTGTTGATTCTAAATGAGTTAGATGCAAGACACCCTCAAAGAGAGCATTTGACCGCGTGGAACCTTAGGATTGGAACGTTCTCCGCTACGGGCCTTATTAAGAGCTGGGGTCCTTAATTCCGGACGACAGAATTGGCGACGGTGGAGAACGGGAGAAAGGCGGCGGCAAGCCGGAGCACTTCATAGAATTCCGGGGCCGGAATAAAAAAGCGGCAGAGAAGCCGCTGGGGGAGAAATACCGCACTCTTACCTGCCAAGTGCATAATCCAAGAGGCATTTTGCAGAATGTCGCTGGTGGGCGTTTGGGGCATGGGGAACAACACGTGAGAGATGGATGGGCTAGCGGTGGAGGAATTCTTCCAGCAGCAGGCGAGAGAGGCGGCGGGTGTGGTGGCGGATGACGCCGTGTTCTTCGAGGAGATTGTCTAGGACGACGCGGAAGCCGAGCTTCTGGAGGGCGGAGAGGTCGATGGCCACCGGTTCGGCGCCCTGGGAGCGATAGCGGCGGGCCACATCGGGCGGAACCGCCTGGCGATTGGCGACGACCCAATCGATGACGCGGCGCGGAACATGCTTCTGGATGGCGCGGAGATGATCGGCGAGGGCGTAACCGGAGGTTTCGCCGGGCTGGGTCATCAGATTGGCGATGTACACGCGCGCCGCTCTGGATTTGGCGATGGCGTTGGAGATCTCCGGGATCAGCAGGTTCGGAAGAATGCTGGTGTACAGCGAGCCGGGGCCGAGAAGAATCAGGTCAGCCTGCTTGATGGCTTCGATGGCCAGAGGAAGCGCCTCCACGCCACGCGATGAGAGCTTGAGTTTGGCGATCGGCACTCTGCTGGCGGTGATGCGCGTTTCGCCGTGAACTATGCGGCCATTTTCCAGCGTTGCCACGAGATGCACGTTGGAAAGCGTCGACGGAAAAATGCGGCCCCGAATAGCGAGGACTTTGCTGCTGACGCGGATGGCTTCGGTGAAATCGCCGGTGACGTGTGTGAGCGCGGCCAGAAACAGGTTGCCGAAATTGTGGCCGATGAGCCCGCGTCCGGCATGAAAACGATATTGGAAAAGGCGGCCGAGAAGGGCTTCATCTTTAGAGAGCGCGACCATGCAGTTGCGGATGTCGCCGGGCGGGAGGATGCGATTCTCTCGGCGCAAGCGGCCGGAGCTGCCGCCGTCATCGGTGACGGTGACGATGGCGGCGAGATCGGCGATGGGACGCCCGGCGCTGGCCTGTTCGTCGGTGCGGCGGATGACGAGTTCCTTGAGGCCGCGGAGAAGCGTCGAGAGGCCGGTGCCGCCGCCGAGAGCGACGACGCGGAAGCCGCGGGCAGGAGTTTTTGATTTTGCGCCGCGTTGTCTCATCAAGGACTTCTAACTATTCCAAACCGTTCATTCCACAAAGGAATTTTTCCACGCGGCAGTAAAAGCAGATTCCTCGCTTCGCTCGGAACGCCACCTTCACAGGTTTAGCGGATTGGCAGCACGGTGCTCTAGCTGGCGAGGCCGTCTTTCTCCGGATAGAGCAGCTCGGTGAAGCGCGGGTCTTCCTGGAGGAAAGCAAAATCCTCATCGTTGCGCGCGTGGTAGCGGTTTTCGGCGCGCAATTGAATGGCGACCTTTAAATTGGCCAGGGCGGAATCGGCTTCGCCAGTGAGACAATCGAGCGCCGCCAGGGCGTAATGAATGTGATCGGCTTTGGGCGCGGCTTTGCGGGCTTTATCGAGACTTTCGCGGGCATCATCCCAGCGGCCGATGTTCATCATCGCGACGCCGCGCTGATAGTGCTCTTCCGCGGTGCGCGGATTCTGCTCCTGGGACGGTTTCATGCGCTGTTCGGTAATTTTCACGTGCATGCGCGCGCGATCCGCAAGTTCCTTGCTGGGGCCTTCCAAGACTTTTTCTAGTTCCTGCTTGGCGCGGGCGAATTTCTGCTGATGAAAGAGCGCCAAAGCTTCATCATAGAGTTTGAGTTGGGCCTGGACGCGCGGGTCCACCAGCTCTACACCACCGCGCTGGGCGGGCGGAGGGGGAGGAAAAGCCTTTTTTTTCAAAGACTTAGAAGAACTCCGCGCCGCGCCCTTGGAATGCCTTGCTGGCCTTGACGAGGGCTTGTGCGCTTTTGCCATGGGGCGAATGCTAACAGAGCCCGTTTCGCGCGTCAACGTCGCCGCAAACGAAGTCACTTGAAAGCCTGCAGACGCGCAGGCGTTACCGAACGGCGGCATAAGGCAAAATAGGGCGTGGAGTTCGGTGCGGAATCGCGGACACTTATAGGTGCAGCACGCGCATGGTCTTACCTAGGGGTGGGAATACTGGCCTGCCTGAGCCGCGTATGCTATAAGTTTGTGTCCGAATTCGGGTTAACGAAAAAGTGCCTTTCATCAATTTTCCTGCTCGCGAAATTAACTGCAAGCTCGTTTATTACGGTCCAGGTCTGGGTGGAAAGACCGCCAACCTGCAGTGGATCTACGACCACACCGGGCAGAACCAGAAGGGCAAGATGGTTTCGCTGGCGACGGAAACGGACCGCACGCTGTTCTTCGACTTCCTGCCCTTGGATTTGGGAACGGTGCGCGGATTCAAAACGCGCTTTCATTTATATACGGTGCCAGGACAGGTTTTCTACGAAGCCAGCCGCAAGCTCATTTTGAAAGGCGCGGATGGCGTGGTGTTCGTGGCGGATTCGCAGGAAGAGCGGCTGGACGCGAATTTCGAGACCATGGAAAACTTGCAGGAGCATCTGAAAGAGCACAACCTGAATTTCGCGACCATTCCGTACGTGCTGCAATTGAACAAGCGCGATTTGCCGAACGCTATGTCCGTGGCGGATTTGACGAAGCAACTACAGAAAAAAGGCGAGCCCGTTTTGGAAGGCGTGGCCATTCAGGGATTGGGCGTGTTCGAGACGCTGAAAGAAGTGGCGAAGCTGGTGCTGGCGGAATTGAAAAAGGGCGGGTAAGAAGAGTCACTCCCAAGCGGCAGGCGTCCAAGTAAAAAAACTAAATAGTTTCCGTGCCCTACTTGAGGCGAAAAGTCACTTCAATCATCAGTCTGCTTGCAAGGGGTTGGCCTTCGCGCGTAGCTGGCTTGAACTGCCACTCACTCAAAGTCTTTATCGCCGATTCATTCAAACCAAACGGCAGTCCTTGAACAACCTTCGCATCAAACGTGCGGCCTTCGCCAGAAACAGTTACTTCCAACATCATGTTGCCGTTGAACTTCACAGTGCGAGCAGGATCGGTGTAATTGGGATCCGGGCAGTGCACACAGACCGGAGAAGTTATGCCGTTAAGGCCCGCTCTTTGGATCAACGGCGTTGAAGCTTCTTCAGAAGGAGAAAAATCTTTGGGGAAGGAATCGACTGGGGTCAGAGCGCTCGCGAAATCAGAGGACGGCAAAGAAAATCGTTCCGGCGGTCCGGCCTTCTCCTTTTGGCAGGAGAACAAACCCGCCTCAACGCGGAGGGTTTCGCCGCGAACTTCGGTTGTGCCATTCAAGACTGCAGTCGCGCCTAATTGCCTTCCCAGCCACCGCATCGCTTCTATGTTATTGAGAAGTGCGTCCGGAATGCGCTCCTTCGCCAAATAGGCGCGAAAGCGGGAGCGCTCAATGATTTTGATGCCCGCTTGCTGAGCAGCCAGTTCCTTGGCGACTGCGTCCGCGAGCTGTATTCCCAGCGGAGAGGTCAGGCCGGAAGAAAGCTTGAAGTTTAGGATGAGAACGATGCAATTCCCCGAATGGCAATCTGCTTTTCCTGCGTTTCGCAGGACACCGCTGACAAGCGACCGAATTTCGCTGGCTGGAAGAACGATGGCCGCCGCTTCCTGCGGGCGAGAATGGGATGCGCCAACCAGGGCCAGCAACACCGCTACAAAAAATCGCAATGGGGTTCGCAAGCGAAACCGTCCCGCCATAGAGCAGGAGTGTAGCACAAGGCAAAGATCAGGAATCACGGAAGCGGGAACAGCTAGAAATTGGCGAGGGCGGCGGATTCGGATTCGAAGGTGGGAATGGCTTCGACGAGACGGGTGACCGTGAGGGCGTCGCGGACGCGGCCCTGGCCGCAGACGAGGCGCAGAACACCCCCTTCGCGGGCCAGCCGGATGGAGATGCGCACCAGGGTGGAGATACCGGAGCTGTCGATCTGCGGGATGCCGTTCAAGACGACGATGACTTTTTTTGCGCCATCCTGAATGACAGATTGCAGAGCGTCGTGGAGCTGATCGGCAGGCTCGCCAATAGTGAGGCGGCCGTGAACTTCGAGGATCGAGATTTCGCCGGATTCGCGGACGTTTATTTCCATAGGCAGGCGGTCAGTCATGACGTGAGTCAATTTACCTTGTCTGGGTGGCGATGGCCAATGGCCAGGCCGCACGGCATTATACGCTGGAGGGGAAGTTGCACAAAGCGAGTTGGACCAGGCAGACCAAGCAAGTCCGACAAACTCAATCAGACAAACTAAGTCAAATAGAGAGAACCGCTCCTGAAGTTTAAATGCCAAGCCTTCGGACCGGACAGAAGCGCTGCATCAGAAAAACAAATCGTGGAAATTAAAATTTCAGGCTAGGACGAAGGGCGAGCTTGCGTATAATGCAGGGCGGCGAAGCGGTGGGTCCCCGGCAGTCGAATCCAGAACCAGCGGAGCAGACACATTTATGAAGTGCGTAGGATGGAAGTGTAGTTTCAGCCTTGTCCTGGTGCTTGGGGCCATCCTGCTCGTCGCTGTTCCCCTCCGCGCGCAACAGCCACCCCCCTCTTTCGCTGTTCCTGCAATGAAAGCCTCCTTTCTAGCCACGCCGGAAATCTCCAAATCACTCAATGAAAAGCTGGTGCAACTTGATAAGGATGTGAAAGCCGCGCAGTCGGCGGGCGATAACGCGTGGATGCTGGTAAGCGCGGCGCTCGTGCTGATGATGACTGGGCCGGGCCTGGCGCTGTTTTACGGCGGCTTGGTGCGGCGGAAAAATACGCTGGCAATCATGATGCAGAGTTTCGCGCTGATGGCGCTGATTACCATCTTGTGGGCCCTGGTGGGATACAGCTTGTGCTTCGGCGGGAACGGACCGGTCATTGGCAGCTTCGAACACGCCTTTCTGAGGGGCGTGGGAGCGGACCCCAACCCGGATTACGCTGGGACGATTCCGCAGGCCACTTTCATGGTGTATCAGTTGATGTTTGCCATTATCACCCCGGCGCTGATTACTGGCGCGACGGCAGAGCGGATGAAGTTCAGCGGAACGGTGCTGTTCCTGACGCTATGGTTCCTGGTCGTGTATGCGCCGCTGGCTCACATGGTGTGGGGCAAAGGCGGACTGCTGAACGCTGTGGGAGGCAAGTTTCCTTGTCTGGACTTTGCCGGCGGAACCGTAGTCCATATTTCTTCTGGTGTTTCGGCGCTGGTGTGCGCGTTGTATATGGGCAAACGTACTGGGTATCCGAAGCAGCCCATGCCGCCGCACAGCCTGGTGCTGAGTTTCATCGGCGCTTGCTTGCTGTGGGTAGGGTGGTTCGGGTTTAATGCGGGCAGCGCGCTGGCGGCCAGTAGCTTGGCCACGAGCGCATTTGTGGCGACGCACTTCGCAGCGGCGGCTGCGGCGCTGGGCTGGAGCGCCGCGGAATGGCTCAAGAATGGCCGCGCGAGCGCGCTGGGCGCCATTTCCGGCGCGGTGGCAGGGCTCGTAGCAATCACGCCTGCTTCGGGGTTCGTCGGCCCAATGCCGGCGTTGGCCATCGGATTAATTGCGGGTGTCTCGTGTTACCTGATGGTGACGAAAGTGAAGGCCCTCTTCGGGTATGATGACGCGCTGGACGCTTTCGGGGTGCACGGCGCGGGCGGCACCATCGGAGCGTTGCTCACCGGCGTCTTCGCGCAAACGGTGATCAATCCCATCTTTGGAGCGGAAAAGCCGGTCGGCGGCCTGGATGGACATTGGAGCCAGATCGGCAACCAGCTCATGGGCGTGCTTATCGCGTGGGGATTTGCCTTGGTCGGAACAATCGTGTTGCTGAAGGTGACGGACTTGCTTACCGGCGTGCGCGCGCCGGAAGAGCACGAGATCGAAGGGCTGGACATTACGCAACACGGCGAAGAGGCTTATAACCTTGAGTCGTAAGGCAGGGTGGCAAGGGAGCGTCAGGCAGGGGGCGGAGTGGAAACATCCATGATGAAAATCGAGGCAATCATACAGCCCTCGCGGTTCGAATCGGTGAAAGACGCGCTGCGCGAAATCGGCATCGAGGGGATGACGGTGACGGAAGTGCGCGGACACGGCCGCCAAAAGGGACACACCGAGGTGTATCGCGGACGCGAATACACGGTGGACCTGCTGCCAAAAATTAAATTGGAGATGGTGCTGCCGGACGCGCTGGCCAACCGCGTGGTGGACACAATTTTGAAGACCGCCAAGACAGGAAAGATTGGCGACGGTAAGATATTCCTATCAAGGGTTGAGGAAGCAATCCGGATTCGCAACGAGGAGCGCGGTGAAAGCGCGCTCTGAGGAATCACTCTTGGCCGCCCGGCAGCATGTGTAGTGACCGCGGGGCGCTCGACGTGACAACCGCTGCACGCCCCAGTCTCATTCCGGGCATCCCACCCGCAAAGAACATGCAAGGTTCCCCAACGCCTCTGTCGGTGCTCGGCCCGCAGGCCGAAGCCGAACGACAACGAATCCGGCAACAATTTGAGACCGGCACCAGTGCGCGAGAAATACTGCACGCGCAGTGTGAGCTGGCGGACCGTAACGTCCGGCTGATTTTTGAGGAAGTCCTGCGGGTGCATAACCGCGAGCCGCAGGGGCTCTGCCTGCTAGCGCTGGGCGGTTACGGCCGGAGGATGCTCTTCCCTTACTCCGACCTCGACATTCTATTTTTGCTGGGGAACGAAAGAGTGGAGCAGGAATCGCGGCCACTCATTTCCGAGTTTTCGCGCACATTATGGGACATCGGATTTCGCGTCAGCTCGGCGGGGCGCACGCTGGAAGAGTGCAAACGAATTGAAGAGGACAACGCGGAGTTTCACCTGGCTTTACTGGACCGCCGGTTCTTGTCAGGCGACGCCGCGCTTTTCGAGAAGCTGGACGCAAAGGTGCTGCCGGGGTCAGAGAAACAAGCGCGGCCGTTTCTGCTGGCGGAAATTCACCGGCTTACCCGGGAGCGATTGGCACGCTACGGAAATACGATCTTTCACCTGGAGCCCAACGTGAAAGAATCGCCGGGCGGTCTGAGGGATTATCAGGCGACCATCTGGCTGCGGCAGATCGTGGAAGAAAAAAAGGGGATTCGAAACGTCACCGTCGCGGAGGAAGAGCTTTCCGCTTCCGCCGTCGATTTTCTCAGCGCCATCCGGTGTTTTCTGCATTACAGCAACGGCCGGAACGATAACACGCTCACTTATGAATTGCAGGCAGCGGCGGCCGAACGCGCGTTGGGTATCGACGACGGGGTGGCGCGTACTCCGTCCGAGTGGATGCGCCAATATTTTCGGCACGCCCGCACTCTGAACCGGCAACTCTTACGCTATCTCGAGCAAAAAGCTCCCGTGCCATTGACTTTACGGCAACGCTTGTTCAATGCGGCGCGCGCCGCCAAGGTCGAGTCCGGGTCAGGCGATGGCAAAGTGTTCACCGTGCGCGATGGCTTGCTCGAAGTAATCGACCAGCCGGTGCTTTCGGACCGCGCGGTCACTTATTCGCTCTTTGCCCAAGCGGCTCGCACGGGTACCCCGCTGAGCCGGGAGGCGGAACGCAGCATCGGCTATGTCCTGACGCATCCGGAACTCCCTCCCAAGAACCCGGAGATCTCCTGGGCCATGCTGCGCGATATTCTGGGTTCCGACTATCCGGGCGTGGCTTTGCGGTCGATGCAGCGGCTTGGATTGCTAGTGGAAGTGCTGCCGGAATTCGGTTTGATCGACTCGCTGGTGGTGCGCGATTTCTATCACCGCTACACCGTCGATGAACATTCCTTGCGCACCATTGAGCACTTGCAGGAATTGGCGGAGCCCCCGGACGAGCGAGGAGCGCATTTTGCAGCGCTCTGGAAAACCGCCGAGCGGCGGGATTTGCTGATCCTGACACTCTTGTTGCACGACGTGGGCAAAGGAATGCCGGTGGAAAACCATATTACCGGCAGCCTCGCGGCGCTCGATAGCGCGGCCAAAAGATTGCAACTTTCTCCGGAAGAAAAAGAAGAAGTCCACTTCCTGATCGAACGCCATCTGGACATGTCCGCAACCGTGCAGCGGAGAGATATTTTCGATCCGGCCACCGTTTCCGGCTTTGCGCAATCCGTAACAACGCTGGAACGTCTGCAAAGATTGTGCCTGCTTACCTACGCGGACATCCATTCGGTCAACCCGGAAGCGCTGACGCCGTGGAAGGCGGAAATGCTGTGGCAGCTTTTCGTGGCGACTTCGAACCATTTCAGTCGCACGCTGGACCGCGACCGCTTGCACGCCCCGGACGAAGGCTCACTGCTTGAACGCGTGAAGGCGCAAGCGGGCGACGCCACTCTTGAAGAGATCGAGAGGTTCCTCGAAGGTTTCCCGCGGCGCTACCTGGCGGTGCATTCGGCGGCGGAAATCGCGGCCCACTTCACTCTCTACCGAAAGCTGGGCGCGGATCCCGTGCAGACCGAATTGCTCGCCACACGCCACGGATTCTCGCTAACGGTCCTAACGCCGGACCGCCCGGCGCTCTTCGCCACGATTTCGGGCGTGTTGGCCGGCTGGGGCATGAACATCAACAAGGCGGATGCTTTCGGGAATGCCGCCGGAGTCATCTTGGACACATTCCACTTCACCGATCTTCACCGCACATTGGAGCTGAACCCCAGCGAAGCCGAGCGCTTCCGCAAGAGCCTCGCGGACGTGGTGAACGGAAAGGCGCCTCTCGAGCCGCTCTTGAAAGGACGCGAGACCGCCAGCCGCGCACGCGCGCCAAAAGTCACCGTCGAAACGCGCATCAACTTCGACGATGCTTCCTCCGCCCACAGCACGCTGCTCGAAATCATTACGCAAGACCATCCGGGCTTGCTCTACGAGATGGGTTCGGCGCTGGCCCGTCTGGGATGCAACATCGAAGTCGCGCTGATCGACACGGAAGGCCACAAGGCCATTGATGTTTTCTACCTGACCGCGCAAGGCAAGAAACTCACCACGCAGAAGCAGGAACTTCTCCGCGAAGTGCTGCAAGGAACTCTAGTCTAGTCTAGTCTAGCGACGTTCCATGTAGCGAGGGACGTTCAGTTCACGATTCTTGCCTTTCCATTCGTTCTAGATTTGCAGTTCGCGATGGGCGTCCGCGGTGCGCGATAAATAATGCTATTCTACGCGCCGCTGCCATGTATGGTTTTGGGGAGGAGGGGAGGGCTTGAGGTTCTGAGAGGCCATTTTCGAGTCTCCTTTATTCTTATAAACTTGCCTCTTGGGCAAAATGCCGCCTTGCGGATGTGAAAAAAGTGGAATCTACTGATTTCCGGTCCCGACTCGACGGTCCTCGTGCGTATGCGAGCGCCTAATGAGCGGTTTTCCAGATGGAAAGGACGCAGATAGCGCATCGCAGTAGTTTCTAGGATGTAATTTCCCTACCGCGTACGTAGGCATAGTAGTCTGCTCCATAGCTCCATAGCTACGAACGGTCCTTGGAGGACCCCAGGATGGTAACGTTGCACAAGAAGAGACCGCCGGAGAAAGTCACCCTAAAGACCATCGCCGAACAGCTGGGATTGACGCCGGGGACGGTTTCCGCGGCGTTGAACAACTCTGCGGCGGCACGCTCCATCCCGGAACATACCAAGCAGCGCATTTTGGAAGCCGCGCGGGAGTTGCAGTACCGTCCCAATTTTTTTGCGCGCACACTGCGGCTTCAGCGCACTTTCACTATCGGTGTAATCGCCTCCGAGATTGGTGACGCTTACGGCTCGCAAGTCATCAACGGCATCGAACAATACCTCCAGCAGCGCAACTACTTTTTCCTTACCGTGGTCCACCGGCACGATCCAAAGTTGATGGCCAGTTACTCGCAAATGCTTCTTGCCCGCGGAGTAGAAGGATTCATCACCGTGGATACGTCAGTGACCGAAGCGACCTCAATCCCCACGGTGGCCGTGGCCGGCCACCAGCCGGTGGCGGGCGTCACCAATATCATGTTGGATCACAAGAAGGCCGTGCGGCTGGCGCTGGAACACCTCAAGGGGCTAGGACACGAGGAGATTGCCTTCCTAAAGGGCCAACCTTTCAGTTCAGACTCGGCCAGCCGCTGGTCGGCTATCTGCGAAGTTGCCAAGGACCTAGGAATCCGTATCCGGCCGGAACTCACGGTACAAATAGAAGGCACCGACTCCTCGCCGAACATCGGCTACCCGGTTGGAAAAGAACTACTGGCCCGGGGCAAACGATTCACCGCTCTTTTTGCTTACAACGACATTTCGGCGATTGGCTCGATCTGGGCTTTTCGCGAAGCCGGTTTCCGGGTGCCCGAAGACATTTCGGTGATTGGGTTTGACGATATACCCGGAACGGCATTCGCGAGTCCGCCGTTATCCACAGTGCGGCAACCGCTGATTCGCATGGGGCAAATCGCCGCGCAGACCGTCGTGGACCAAATCGAAGGGCGTGACGAATACGTTCCTGTAATAGCGATTGAGCCGGAATTCGTGGTGCGAGCATCTACCGGGCGTGTGCCTTCAAGAGAAGCGAAAGTTGCGTTACCGGAAACGCGTCTTACTCTTTAGGACAGGTACCGGCAGCTCGGTTCGCACGAAGAGTCATCTTTCTTCGACGAAAAACCGGGCGACGAAACAACCAATTGATGACGAATTCTGTTGGTGGACGTGGCCGGGATCGAACCGGCGACCCCCTGCTTGCAAAGCAAGCGTAACTTCAATCTAAGTCGTTGCTTCGCTTGCGCTTATTAGTTTCAAGCCGTTCTTAGGTTGCTCCAAAGTTGCTCCAAAAAGATGGCCATCGGCAAGCGACGTCAGCGAGGCCGCCTACTGGATGCGAGTAATGCAGCTGCGGAAGACGAATTTCACCTTTAAGAATCTACGCCACCCACTTCATTGTCAGTTTCTTGCGCTTTTTCGCGCAGTCAAGAAGATAAAGGTCGATTAACTTCTGGTAAGGAAGTCCTGTCTCATCCGCCAATCCCTTGAAGTAGTCCACGACTCCCGGACTCAAGTTGATTCCCACCGCTTGTTTCTTGCCCGCGTACGGGTTCTTGAGTTCTTTCATCTTGGAAAAATCATATTCCTTCTTCATAAAATCTAACCTCCTCCTTGGTTGCCTTCCGCGCGGAAATGATCCGAATCACTGAATCGGATTCCTTATAGCAGTGAACGACGACCAGGGGTCTTGCCGTTGAACTCACTCCGATGAGGATAAACCGATCCTCTTCCTCTGAGTGTTCTGGATCATGGAAGAGGCGCGCATTCGGATCGCGGAAGGCGCTCTGAGCTTCTTCAAACCACACTCCATGCTTCGTCCGATTGCCCCTATTTTCCTCTCGTCCCACTCGAAGTGAAGCATTCCTAGATATTATCTAGATATGATGTAGATTGCAAGCGGGTCGTAGGGTCGAGAAATGGCGCCATACGAGGTGCAGACCGTGCTAGAGTTTCTGGAATTAACGTGCCAGAATTTCTGGAACCCACAGTTACGCGAGTTCTATTATATCGAAACAATCCTTTCCCTATGTCCCCAGCGAGGTTTGATCCTGAACGTAACGGGCATGGAGTACGGCTAACTTCGCTGATGGTTGGCAGATGGAGTTTTTGGTAGGGACAACCAGCTCGTGATTTTGCGCCGACCTTGCTTCGGACAAATAATCGCAGGGAATTTCAACCCCTGACCCACTGCCTCTATAGCACGTGGTATGCGGGACAAATCCCTGCGCTATTTTGTTGAAACCAAGGTGGTTGGTGGACGTGGCCGGGATCGAACCGGCGACCCCCTGCTTGCAAAGCAGGTGCTCTCCCAGCTGAGCTACACGCCCGTATAACCCCATGATTTTAATAGATTTTTGTGACAACGACTACATGCTTCTTCAGAAGGTGCTCTCCCCCAACTGGGCTACATATTCGTGCAAGTAGATACTTGCGCGCCTTTTGGTTTCGGTGACGAACCCTCGATCGCCCGCATACCTGCCGCCCCTCGATTATTCACAGTGCGGAGAGTGCAAGTCCCGGTTGCCAATTTACATTACTTGGCCGTTGTATCCCGCAACATCACCACGTCCGAATCAGTGTGAAAACGCAGTACACCGAGCGTTTTCCCGTGCGGGGAGTATTGATATCTTGAAATGAGATCGGTCTGAAAATTCGTGATTTGGCGACCAAGCATCCCATTGATTGGTTGCAGCCACAAATTCTCAACGCCGTTTTCCTCGACGCCATAGACGACAGCTTTTCCATCAGGCGTGAATTCCGGGTCGTCCGATATCCGAAGGTCCGGGTCCAGAAAACGACTGGTGGATTCCTCAACTGTCAAACCCAGACTCACCAGCACAAGCTGCGTCTTGTGCGTGTCCGATCGCGTAGCGTTGAAAGCGAGCAGCTTACCATCAGGCGAGACGGAAAATCCGTAAGGATTCAAGTTGTTGGGCACTAGAGAAGCGGAGATGACGTCCGGGGTTCCCCCTTCGATCGGAACGCGCTCGATTGCAAGGGGCGCCTTCTCGTTGCGAAAGTACACCCACTTGCCGTCGGGCGAGCAACGAGGCTCGCCGGCTTTCCTGTCGTGCGTCAACTGTTTCGGGTTCGACCCATCGACATCTACGCGCCAGATATTTTTCCCTTCCACGTGACCGGCCCAGGCAAAAACGATGTACTGGCCACCACCGCAGACTCTGGGGCGGAGGACGACTGCCCCAGGATCCTCCAAAATGATTCTCCGGTTGTTGCCATCCGCCGCTGTACGCAATAGTTTTGTGCCCTCGTTAATCAACAACTCGGTGTCTCCCGCCCAGGCGAAATCAAGCAAATCCTTGTCTGGGGCGAGCGCAGGGCTCACAGAAGTTCGTACGGCACCATTGGCAGGGAGCAGATATAGTGTGTTCCTATGTTTAGCCTGCACCGTAGCCAGCGTCTTACCGTCCGCTGAAATAGTCAGAGTTCGGTAATAGTTCGTATCCTGGGTAATTGGATTAAAATCACCTGAAGTCGCCCGGAAGCCGACTTGCGCCCGCCGGTAGCCGGTTTCACCGCCGAGGTAGTTAACGATCACTCCACTTCCGTCGGGCATCCACACCTGTTCCAATACCTGCATGGATTCTCGTCCTGGCATCCGCCAGTTCTTTCCTGTAGCAATGTCGAATATGTAGACTGCGGCAGCCTCTCGGGTACCTGCAAATATCACTGCGGCAATCTGCTTACCATCCGGCGACCAAGAGGGGCTGATGGGTACTTCGCTTGTGGGCCCGCTGGCGATAATTCTCTGATCTGTGCCGTCTGCATTCGCGATCAGCAACTGGTACCTCCCGATTTCCGGGATGTTTCGCCGCACGAAGGCAAAACTCTTGCCGTTGGGTGAAAATGTAACTCCGAAATCGACATCGCGAACGACGACCTGGGGGATGCCACCGAGGACCGGTGCGCGATACAGATTATAAGCCGTGCGCGTTGCATCGGTGGCTTTCCGAAAATAGATAAAGTTACCGTCGGGTGAGAACAACAAATTCCGATAAGTCGCGATTTCCGGTGCGATCACCTGCGTGTCGCTGTTGGACGGTATATTGTGCAGCCACAGACTTTGCTTTCCCCTGTCTTCCTGCACGACCAACAGATACTTGCTGTCCGGCGAAATCGCTGCGAGCACGGACTTCCCGTTGTCT
>Ga0307475_10000074_pt1 | contig 53654 bp, 58 predicted proteins | sample atmos_gasesECM1C_FD_203317 | JGI IMG/M metagenome (GOLD analysis project Ga0307475, IMG submission 203317) | Hardwood forest soil microbial communities from Morgan-Monroe State Forest, Indiana, United States - atmos_gasesECM1C_515 | ecosystem: Environmental > Terrestrial > Soil > Temperate... | reverse complement strand
CCCAGCGTCAAACTGTCGACGGTCGCGTTGATGTCGAGAGTAACGCTACTGGAGTTGATGGTTGCCGCGTAGGTGACCCCGCCCCCGTTATTGGGCGTGCAATCCAGGCTCCAGTTGGAGGCAACGCTCCAATTTCCAGTCAAGTCGATCCAATTGATGGGGTTGCTCCCTGGTACGGCCGTGCAGGCCGCAGACACCCCGCCCGCGCCAACTGACAAGAGGACCCCGAGCATCAGCAAAGACAGCAGGAAGCTGCCCGCCGCCCTTTTCCCTTTACTAGTAAGGCTAGTCACCTGAGAACTGGGGAAACTGGGTGCCATGGAACCCCCTATGCGTACGGCTAACGTCGCGGCCGATTTACCCGACCCTTGACCGAACATCCACACCAGCGGGCACACACACCACATGGGCATACACTATCGACCTGAGTCGGTGCACTTACTGGGCCAGGTACAAGACGCAACGATGATTCGCCGCAAGTCCTGCTGTTTACAGAAGGTTAAGGATGTTTACGAGAGTTTAGATATCTCCGCCCTTTGAGGATTCGTGGAAAAGTCCAAACCTGAGGTTACGCAATTGTGCAAAGTCTTGCGCACCGTGGGCCGCTGCGATTGGGTCAGCTATCGATGTGCAACTGCTCTGCGGGACTGGACACACTGGCAGCCGATCGTAGTTCCGGGGCTGGGTCCCTCGATCGTTCGCCCGACGCAAGTAATTAAAGTGACGCCGCGCGCAAACGTCAGTGAGCCGTCTGCGCTTGCGAGATCAGCTCTGCTACCTTGGAACCTGTGCCCACCGGTTCGACGAAAAGAATGTGCTGCGGATTCAGATACATTCGGTCTGGCGCGTGCAATTCTTTCCCTCTCTTAACCAGCACGTTGTTGGCCTGTTTGTTCTCCGGATTTGTCTGCGTCACGATGTAATAGACATCCGTCAGTTCCGGTCGATGTCCTCCGTAGCCATGCAGATGGCCGAAATAAACAGAACCGTTGGTGAGCAGGACAGCCTGGTAAGGCGTGGCGAACTCGACGGTAGAACTGCTCAGGTTTCGTGCAATGTGCCATCCAGCAGCAATAATCACGAGAACCCCGGCGATGATCCACACGACCTGAACTGGTAGGACCCCACGTTGATTGCTCGTCATGACCATCCTTCCCAAGTTTAAAGGACTTGTGACATCTCGCGAAACGATCTTTTGGAACTATAAGCGGCAAGAGCCTATCACGCCTGCTTTCATCTCGCAATGAAACCGCCGATGGCGCGTCTAACTCTTGCGCGCAAGATCGCCGCCATCACGTTAATCTCTGGAAGAAAGGAGTGCGTTTCGACGCTGAACATCTGAGACAACAAGCAGCTTGAGCGTCTGGCCTTTTAGGCCCTAATCTGGGGTTCCCGGGAGGCAAAGACAACAGACTCAACAGGACTTTTGGTAGGGGCGGTGGGGATCGAAACAACCACCGCTTGGCATTTCAACGACTTACGAAGTAGGGCTCGGTATGAAAAAGAAGGACTTGGTAGTCCTTGGAACCCTTATTGCCGCCGCAATGCCGCCTTTTTTCCCATGATGCTGCGAACAACTCTGCGATTCGCTTCGCGAACCGCTTTCGGTACTGCCTGCGTGTAGATGTTCATGGTCGTTCGGATATCCGCATGCCGTAACAAAGCCTGCTGAACTTTCACATCCACTTCGTGCTCACGCAACAAGCACGAATAGGTGTGCCGAAACGTATGCCATCCAACACGGCCGATGCCGGCTGCTTCGCCGGCGGGAACCAAATGATTCTCACGGATCTTGCTCGACCAATACGGTTTTGCTGTTTCCGGATTAGCGAACATCCATTCCGAATCAATGGTTTTCGTTCTTTCTCGATGCTTCCGAAGGATGATTGCCAAATCGCGATCCATGGGAAGCGGCTTTGCGGAACCTTCTGTTTTTGTGTCTTCCACATTGCCTTCCACCCAAGACCGCGCGATTGAGATATTCAAGCCATCCCAATCGACATCGCTCCATTTGAGTCCCATGACTTCACTAACGCGTGGACCCAAGAACAGAGCAACGAGGGCCATGGTTCGGTACGGTTCCTTCAATCTCTTAAGCAAGAGATTGAACTCTTTGATCGTCAAAATCCGCGGAACCTTAGTTCGCTTTGATGAGCCCTTCACACGAACGAGATTCATCGGATTTCTTTCAATTGGCATCAGTTCCCACCGCATGGCCCAATTGAAAAGAAGATGCATCATTTCCCGGATGTGGCCCTTGCTCTTGCCTGCTAGCCGCAGATTGTTGATCCACAGCTCGACTGCGAGCGGCTTCACCTGGGCGATTGGAACGTCTCTCCATTTCGGCTTGATGTGGCAATTGATCCAACTCAAGTACCGGGAGCGCGTCACTTCGCGTTCGGGTAGCGCTTCCCGGATGTACCGATCTACGATCGCACCGAAAGAAGTTTGGTCAGCCGACTGAGGATCGTTGATAACAAGTCTTCGACTCTCCGTGGCTTTCCAAGCTTCGACCTCCGACATTTCCTCTACTGTTCCAAGTATTACGGAATGCGAACCACTTCCATCGCGATACTCCCAGACCCAGACATGCGGGCCAGTCTTGCGAGGTTTCTGGCGCACATAGCCGAACTGGTACCTTTTGCGCTCAAACACAGGAACTCCTCCTTTGTGTTTGAGCCTCAAGGGTGGCTTTCAGAGTTTAGTTCCATCCGCATCCACGAGTCCAGCTCAGATGGATAAAAGAACCAGCGACCAAAGCGGAAGTGGCCGGGAACTTCGCCACGTGCTGCCATTCGTTTGATCGTCCGCGGATGGACCCTTAAGAGTTGGCTAGCTTCATCGCAGGTTAGGGGACGCTCTACACCGAAGGGCGTCACAGAAGTCTCGCTACCCGCAAGGTGGACGGACGTGAGGCGGGACACTTGTGGTGCTTGCGTGCTCATAGGACGACTCCTGGCGCTCAAAAAAACGATTCGTCCGACAATGCAACTTAACTGTAGAGTTGATCTTTCAGACCCGTCTAATACTTTGTAGGTTGGGCCTTATAACTGCGCCCTATCGGATGTTAGGAAAGGCGTGCCGAGGGACTCTGGAATTGTCTTAGGTGAGAGTGGTGGGATACTCACCCAGTCTCTTTCAGCATCCTAGCATCTTTTCAAGGGTATGCATGAAAACCGCATGGCTATTGGCGATTTCTACGATTCTCGCCTGTTTCAACTCTTTCAATCTTTCCGCATGATTAGGACCATTTTCCGCCCTAAACAGACACCAAAGACACCAAGCCTACCCACTACTTCCGGTGCGCCATTTCTCGGGCCGTCCACGACGCCTAGTCATCCAGGTGATTCGGGTCCGACAAGCCCCAGGGGAAAATCCGGTGCGAACTCCACTCGTATAGTCACTCCGAATTCCGTGACAACGGTAATGATGAACCCTGCCTTGGCGAATCGCCTTTCAGGTATTTGTCGAACCAAGCGATCACGCGATTGCAAAAGTCAACCTGGTTCCGGTAGGTCCACCGTGCGGGGGCATGTCCTTCTCCTTGGTATTCGGCGAGCGTCACTTCTTTGCCTAGCCTACGAAGCGACTGGAAGGCCATTCGAGATTCCGAAACTGGAACGGTTTGGTCGGCATCTCCGTGAATTAGCAGGATCGGAGTTTGCACTCTGTCGAGGTAAAATAAGGGGGAGTTTTCGATGAATCTATCCCGGTATTGCCACATTGAACCACCCATTCGTCCTTGGCCGTTTTCAACCCATCCGATACCTACGCCAAATCCCGGCTTTTCGTAACTGCTAAAAAGATTGACTATTCCTGATATGGACACCGCCGCCTTGAATTGCTTTGAATGCTCGACCAAAGCTAGCGCGCTGTACCCCCCGTAGCTTTGCCCTATAATTCCTACCCGCTCAGGGTCCGCAATCCCTAAGTCGATCGCTTTGGCCACGCCAGGCAAGACTGTGTTCGTCAGGTCCCCTATCGGTTCTCCGACGCCCAAAGGAGCGTCTGGGAAAAGTACCGCGTAGCCACGAGTGGCAAGCAGTTGCATATTTAGGACGCCGTTGTCGCCATTCCATTTGTTTAGAGTAGTTGATAATAGAGAGCCGCCATATACGTACACAATCAGTGGATAATGCTCGCCTTCTTTGTATCCAGCGGGCAAAAGAATCGCCCCTTGCAAGTCCTGACCGTCGATGCTTTTCCAGCGAACCAGTCGGCTGGACCCCAGTTCATAATTCCTGAGCACTGTATTGGTGATTGTAACTTGCCGCGAAGTGCCGACATCCGGCTCCAGTATCCAGATATCCTTTGGATGCTGGACTCCCTCAGCCAAGTACGTCAGCATCTTCCGATCTTCCGATACCTCCATATCTTTGAGACCGATGGAAACGGTCTGTGGCTCTTCAAGAATTTTCGTTGATTCTCCTGTCGTCAAATCAACTCTGTAAAAGCCCTCTTGAAGCGTTCTATCTTCTCTTGTCAGCACTATTGCCGCACCGTCTCCAAAGGGGACCCAGAGACGAAGGTTGTCTCTCACAGCGATCAGATCCAAGAAAGTGTGACTTGGAATTTCGGCAACTCTTTTAACTTCGCCAGTGGCACTCCCGATTTTCCAGAGAGCATTGCCGTTGATCATGTACAGCGTTTGGCCAGTGCCATCCCACAACCATGGAGTTGCGCCAATCCCAAAAGAATCTGAAGTCTCAAAATCGGAAGGGAGTGTCAGAGTGCGCGCTTTGCCGCTATCAATAGGGCTCAGGAAACTAATTTGATGTTTGTGGTCGTTACCGACAGTCTCGTATGCGAGGCGGTTGCTGTCCGGGGACCAGAGTATGCGCCGGTTCCCCGAAGAAAGATTCCGTGCGGCGACGCCAAACTGGCGCGTCGCGAGGGATGCAAGGGACAGTTCCCACAGCAGTTGCTGCTTGTCACCAGCAACTTGTCCACTGTAGGACATCATGCCGACGTGACTACTGTCTGGCGACACTGACAACCAAATCAGTCGCAATTGCCGGGCGATGCGAATCGTTTCTGCCTTCTGAATGTCAATTACGGCCACATCGCTGAGTAACAGTTGGTCTGATTTATCGAGGTTGGCCGTAATCTGGGGCTGCGGAGCTCCTATGGGAATGACCTCGGACTTCTGCACATTGACTCTTAGTTGCGACATTTTACTTTGGCTATCTGGAAGTTGTCGAGGACCGTAAACTAAGTCTAGCAAACCTTCGAGGTTCATACCTTCAGGCAGCAGCCTGATAACTATGTGTTTGCTGTCACGCGTCCATTCATAAGGTCTCTCAAAAGGCAAGCCAGGGTTGATTACGTCATCGCTCGCTCGACGCATTTTGTCGGATGATTTCTCCCAAAGCCACAGTTGGGGCTTCCCGCCACGATCCGATACAAAGGCCAAATGTCGCCCGTCGGGAGACCAAGCCGGGGCCCAATTTGTGCCTTCACGGTTCGTAAGGTTTCGCGATTGTCCGGTATGCGTATTCGCAATCCAAATGTCCCCGCCCACAAGAGCATTCGGTGCGCCGGTCTGCGTAAGAGTGGAATAACGAATGTCGTCTAGAGCCGCGAATTTCGCTGCTTCTTGAATGCCGTAAGCGAGCCATTGGCCATCGGGAGAGAGGCTTATCGGAACTCTTGGTAGGAAACTCCGAATCTTGAGCGCCTCCTCAATAGGCAGTGGTTTGAGTTGTTGCTCCTGACCCGCTACTGCTGAAGCAACGACACCAAGAATACAGGCGCATACTCGGACGATTTTGCAGGTAACTTTCACGGTCCCTTTGCACTTGAGCGGTAACCTTTCTACGGCGGATAGCACCATGGATTTACACCAGCGAGGTTCCGTCAAACCTTCAGGGCCTGCTCGTCGCTGATCAAAAGAAGAGCTTCAGCGCGAATTGAATAGAGCGCGGTCCGCCGATCTGATACAGAGGATCGAACGCGCCGTTACCAACGCTACCTCCACTGAGGTATTGCCCGAGCATCTGCGCTGACCGACCAAACTGTGGGTTTAGCCTCGATGCGCTACCCAAGTTGCCAATTGGTTGACCGAAATTCGGGTGGTTCAGAACATTGAACATCTCGGCACGGAATTGCAACTTCACCGCTTCATGGATAGGAAAATCGCGATGCACTGCGAAGTCCCATTGGTCGTAGCCAAAGCCTCGGAGGGCGTTTCGTGACAAGTTCCCCTGTCTGGTGGGGCGTCCGTTCACAAAGAACCCCGGGGTTCCAGAGGTAAACGCATTTGGATTGAATGCTTCACCGCCGGGGAAATTCGGCCCGAACAGGTAAAATGACTGTCCGGGGACGGCATCCGGCCTCACCGCGGCATTGAATCCCCCAATGAAAGGAAAGACCGAACCGTAGAACACGTCCACCGGGGGCGCGGAACGGGCCTGGAAAATATTCTCCGTGGACCAGCCACGGAGAATTGCATTCACAATAGCATTGCTCCTGGGTGACGGCACATTGTAAGTGAACCCCATCGAAAACGCGTTTCGGATGTCGAAGTCAGAAGGTCCTCGGTTTACGTTTGGACTGAGTGCATTCAGCGCATTGGAGCTACTGCCTAGTGAACTCGCGGAAGCCGTATCAATCGAATGCGACCACGTATAGGAAGCGAGCGCCTGGAGGCCGTGCGACAAGCGCCGTTGGAACTGAAGTTGGAGCCCCTGGTAGTTGGACGTTCCTGCGTTGGTCCTAAGTGCGGCTTGTGCAAAGTTTGGATTGGGACTGAAAATGAGAGCTGTCTGCACCAACCGCGCTCCAGAGGCACCAATGTAAGAAGCAGATATAGTCTGTTGCTTCCCCAGGGCTTGTTCAATCGCAACGTTCCACTGCAATGTGTACGGGAGTTTAAGATTGGGGTCGAATGCGGAAAGCAAGAAGCCTGAGCCTGGACTTGGCGGAGTAATCGCAGGGGGCGCACCCGCTGACCCAGTCAAAGGAAAGCCGCCCCCAAACACCAGGTGCCTTGCTCCAAACGGATAGAAATTCAGGGGCAGTGCGTTACCGCTTTCTGCTGTCGCGAGATCGTAAAATACTCCAAAGCCACCGCGAACCACCATTTGCCAATCCTGAGTCTGCGAGAGTTGGTACGCTACTCCAATTCGCGGCGCTACATTTCCGTAGGTCGTCTTGTACGGCGCCGTGCCTGCTGGTGCCAGAGCCAAGTTGGAGAGGTTGCTCAGATTGAATCCAGTCACAGCACTGAAGCTGGGGCCGCTGATCGACGAGGGTACAAAGTCGACATCCCATCGGAGTCCGTAGGTTGAAGTCAGACGAGGAGAGATCCGCCAGGTATCCTGGCCAAAGACACCAAGGTTTCGGAACAGCAGGGTCCCAACCAGTCTAGAGAATAGGATTGTCTCGATAGGATTCCCTGCTTCGGCGTCGGGCACACCTAAGAACAGGCCGATCTGGTCATATCCACCAGCGTCGTATTGCGGAGTCAGGCGTCGAAAGTCAAAACCGAACTTCATGTTGTGCGAGCCCTTTTGCAGGGATACGCTGTCCAAAACGTTGATCTGCCGTTGATAGTTGTGCGCGTTCTTGCCAACACTCACAACTGGGCCGATGGTGGATCCTAAGGAGAATATTTCAACCAGGAATTGTGCATTTGACGGCGAGAACCCACTCGGGAACGGCAATGAGGACAACGGAGTGGCTCCACCGAAATCGTCTGATGTTGTATAACTGACAGCGTCCGTACTGCTGTAGTTGAAGCGGAAGTCATTCACTATCGCAGGACTTATGCTCCACGTCAGCCCCGCGGTTCCAGTCTGCGTAGTGATCCTTGCTGGCTCAACTATACTTAATGCATTAACTGAGAATCCACGCTGATCGAGTTCCGAGGGTGAATAGTTGTACCGGCCAAATAGACTGAACTTGTTGTTCAGCTTATGATCGATTCGAAGACTGTACGCGTCCAGCGTACCAGCATTTGAAAAGCTCTTATTGAATTGGGCGGCTCCCGTGGACTGCTCGCCCGAAGCCGGGCAGCCGTTGACATTCGGACTGCACGGGGTGAAGACCTCCGGCCCATTGGGTAACGGATACGCATTTAGAAACGGCTGCATCGCAGGCACTGCCGAGGTGCGCGCATTTCCGAAGACTTTACAAGAGCTATCGCAAGGGACATTTGTAAGCGCAACTTGTGGCAATCGCAGGCGGAGTCCCTCGTAGGAAAAAAAGAAAAAAGTTCGGTTTTTGAGAATTGGGCCGCTGAGCGTGCCACCGAAATCGTTCTGCCGTTCTTTCGGCTTCGCCAAACCCGCGCTATCCGCGAACCAATCGTTGGCATCTAGAACGTCATTCCGGAAATACTCAAACAAAGTTCCATGGAACTGGTTGTTTCCTGAGCGCGTCGCTATCGAAATTTGCGCGCCTGGTGTCCGGCCAAATTCTGGAGCAAACGTCGACGTCTGGATCCGAAACTCCTGCAGGGCATCTACGGAAACCAGGCTGTTTGTACCGCCCAAGACACCAAAGGAGCCGAGCGTGCCTCCGAGTCCAGTATTTGCGCCAAATGCGCTGACTCCGATATTCGCGCTCACACCATCCACTGTCCAGTAGTTCGAAGTTGCGCGCTGCCCGTTAACGCTGAATTGCCCAGCATCGGTCCCGTTGCTGCCGGTAAGAACCACTCCCGGTGTGAGCTGAATCAAGGTCTGAAAGCTCCTGCCGTTCAGCGGCAGGTTTTCCGCAAATTGCCGATCCACCACCGTGCTAACCGAGGCATCCGTCGTGTTGATATGCAAGTCGTCCCCTGTAATCGTGACGGTCTCGGCAATCGAACCAACCTGCAGAGCAAAGTTGCGCACGACGTTGTCCTGAACATTGAGAGTAAGCTCCGTCACCGTGACACTCTTGAACCCAGGCTTTCGGACATTAATCAGATAGTGGCCCGGGTGTAACGATGGAATCGTGTACAGCCCGTCCTGATTCGTTTTTACCGTGACCGAGACGTTTGTCTCGACATTTTTGATCTCTACTTCCGCATCTACGATCACAGCCCCGGACGGATCTGTGACGCGGCCGTAGACACCTGCAAGTTCTGTTTGCGCAAGAGCAGAAGAAGGACACGCGAGGCAAGCCAGGATGAGGACCACACCGAAGAACACAGAATAAGCCCTACAAATAATCTTACAGGACGTGGACACAGGCATTCGAGATCCCCCTTACTCAAGTGTTCCTGTGCCAATCGCCCTTTGTGTCAGGTGCGCCAAAAATATTTTGGCCTGAGCTGAGTTGCGCGGTCACGTCTTTAGCAGTTAAGGATGATTCGGTTGGTTCCGGAGGTAAGCGTAGAGGAACTTCTCGCCTTTAGGCTCGGTGGGGTTCTTACCCGGAGGTTCTAACGTGACAAACACCGAATCGATCTCGCTCAGAACCTTGGGATCGTCGTATTTGAACACCCAACGCTTTTGGGTCTTATCGTCGGAATAGAAGATTCCGAGACTCTTGGCGGATTGGCTTGGGCCCTCCTTTTTCCCCCAGACTCGGTAATGGTAGCCGGCATCCTGGACGCGGTGATCGTTCAGGTCGTACGCATAGATGATGAGGGACTTGCCTTCCGTGAAGAAGACTCTGCCGAAGCCCGCTCGCGTCTTACCTTTGGTATCGGTGTCAAACACGTCCGCGATGTGAAGGTTCCGGGCGGACATAAGGTCGCGGATGTCGCGGTTCGCTGCAAGCATTTCGCGCTCCCGGTCGAGCGCACCTGACTGTTCCGCAAGCCGGTCGCTAAGCTCGCGAATCCTAGTTTGATCGGCGACGAGCGTAGCCTGATTGCTAGCCTGAGCTTTTTCCAAATCTGCTTGCACCGTTGCTACTTCCGTTTGCGCCTGACTCAGTTGGCGTTGCAAATCATCGACCTTAGCCTCGCGCGCTTTGGCCGCCGCTACGAGCGCAGCACGGTCCTTCTCGGACGTCGCGGCGGTCGCTTGCAGTTGGTCAACACTGGAGGATTGCTTCACCAATGACGCCTCCAGCGAAGCGATTTCGCCTGTCAGCCTACGGTTTTCTTGCTCTAGACGCGAAACCAAAGCCTCCCGATTCTGCTCCCGAGCCGCACCCACAACAGGCACTGGAGACGGAACAGCCGCCGCCTTTCCCGCTTGCGACGAGCCGGCATTTGACGAGAACTTTCCTCGATATATGCCCACTGCACCGAAAGCCAGCAAAATCGATGCGGCGATCCCCATCACAAGTGTCTTGTATCCGCTATGCCGGACTGGTCGGCCTAGCGGGTCCGGCATGGCGATAGGGGCCTTTCCGCGAAGGGCAAGAATTCCTTCGGCCTCGGCCTTTTTCAGGAACTTTTCTCGGAAGAGTCCCGAATCGATGTATCCAAGCGCCTCTGAACCCGTAACCTCATGCGGATTATTGGCATCGGCGACCGCGCGAACGGCACCCAATTGCAGGAAGTCGGCATAGGCTTGCTGGCAGCCAGGGCATCCGCCAAGGTGTTCCTGGAGTTCGGCCAGCTCCGCCCCGGAAGCTTGTCCGATGCTCGCAGCCGCGCAAAGGGCTTCAAAATGTTCATGCCTTTCCACGGCTGACCTCCCTCCCTAGACCAAGATCTAGAATTCCCTCGCTCGGTACGGCGACTGGCTTCGGAACTAAGCAGGCGCGCAGATGATCGAGTCCCCGGTAGTAATGGTTGCGCACCGTCGAATAGGCCTCGCCCGACTGCTCGGCAGTTTCCCGCAATGTTAATCCCTCAAAAATGACTTTTTGGACCGTGCGCCTTTGCGGCTCGCGCAGATTCGCCAGGGCCTCCTCCATGATTTGTTTCAGTTCTTGGGCAGGCATAGAGGGTGTTGTCTTTGCTTTTGCTTCCCAAGTCATGGCGTCTTCGAGGTCTGGCTGGTTGTAGAACTGTCTCAGCAGGAGATAGTTCCGTCGGTTGATGCTTCGGTGATAGGCGAACTGCAGGAGCCACACTTTAAGTGTGCCTCTGGCAGGGTCAAATCTTCTCGCTGCGCGATAGAATTCGAAAAAAACATTTTGCGTAACTTCCTGCGCTTCTCCAACATCGTGGACGATTCGCAGCGCCACGGTGAGGACCAGACGGTTGTAGCGATCGAAGAGCACGGTGAAGGCGTCGCCATCGCCACCTTGCACTTCGTGCATCAACTGTTCATCGGACAGCGCGTCGTGCGCCGTCAGGTGGGCATTCGTATTGCCATTCCGATTTGAAAAATCGCTGGACATGCCCCTCGGGAACCACCCTGTCTTTGCCCCTATTAGGGCAGCGATGCCAGGCGCAGCGCAAGAGATAAATTTCTCTTTACGTGTGATACAAATCGCCATCTTTACAGGAATACTATGTCCGCGACCCGAGAGCCGCGGACTCCTATTAGTTGGCATCGTTTATAAATAGTCCCGTCTACCAAATGTAACTTCTTAGCCTTTCAGCGGAATACTTAGGTAGGGCCGAGGCAGCGGCATACGTCCGAAGTCGTGTGCGAGGTTTCATGTTCCCGGGTGTCGAGCTTCGACTCTATCGCTATGTCACCGTGCTTGCGGAGGAACTTAATTTCACCCGCGCAGCCGCACGTTTGCATGTCGCTCAACCTTCGCTAAGTAAGCAAATCCGCGAGCTAGAAAACTATCTCGGCGCGCAACTTTTCGAGCGAACCAAGCGGGACGTGCGATTGACGACGGCGGGAGAAGCCTTCACCGCGGAGGCTCGATTGACACTTTTCCACGCCGATCGTGCCGTTCAGGGAGCGCGTGCAGCGAAGGCTCAGTACCGCGGCCCCTGGAGCATCGGCTATTCGCCTCTGATCGATTTGCGCATTCTGTCCAAAGTGCGGGGACATTTGTCGTCAACACATCCCGCAGCTGACGTGCGCCTAGTTAGCGCGCACACGTCGGAACAGGCCGATGGGCTGGTGCGCGGAACGCTCCACGCGGGACTCGTCATTCTGCCCATTCGGGAACAAGCGCTGGTCTCGGAGGGATTGTATCGCGAGGCCCTGGTTATCGCGTTGCCAGCGGGGCACCCGCTGGCGACTAAGGATACGGTCCAGATAACGGACCTCGATGACATTCCGTTGGCGACTATACGCGGGGACATCGAGCCACGCTTCGGCGAGGACTTGAATCGGATTTTTGGAGTGGCACGGGTGCGCCCGCGCATAGCTCAGCAAGCAACGACGCAAGCGGAAGTCCTCGAACTCGTTCTGGAAAGCGGTTTTCTGGCGGGGTTGATCATGCCTTGGGCTCAGCATCCAGCACGAGAAGGAATTGTGTTTCGCAGGCTCGTGGACGAGTTTTTGACCGCGGAAGTGGCTCTCGCCTACCTCCGGAACGATGGCTCTCCGATCTTGAAGTCCTTGCGGAAATTCCTAATCGACCTATTCCGGCCCTTGTCGCAGGAGTCCGAGAGGCTTGGACACCGAGCGCACCAGATGACCCTCTTTTGACTGCAATTCCTCCGCAGGCAGTTTGCCCGCGCACAGAATCAAATCTTTATCACACTCATCGTGTGTAGACTCATCGTGGTCATCAATCCAATGATGGCCGCGTGCCAAGCGGCGACCCCAGAGCTTCTTTCGGAAAGCAGGTGCGCAAGTTGCGCCTTGAACGCGGCCTCTCGCAAGAGAAGCTGGCTGAACTGGCGAATCTGCATCGCAACTACGTAGGCGGTGTCGAGAGGGGCGAACGGAATATCGCGCTCATAAACATCGTTGCTCTGGCCCACGCGCTGCGGGTCAAGCCGGCCAAACTGCTCGAACCGATACCCTAGCTGCTTCCCAAACCCCTCCTGCAAGTGGTATCGAATGCTGTCCCTCTCCCCCAGCTCGGCAGAAAATCGCTCTGCCTTTTGCATTTTGCATAAGATACGAGCAGACCCTACCCAACGTCTTAAGGGCGGAACCGGGAAAGCAGAAGCCGCGAAGCTGCAGCGGCGCAGGAATTAGCCTGAAGCAGTGCCAAGGGAGGAGACCTAGCGAAGCAGACTGAAAACCCGGGGCTAATGGGCCAAGAGTAGGAGGATGCGATACTGTCACCGGTCACAGATTTTGTGTCAAGACGATTGGGAGATTAGGAATGAACTCAGAGAAAAATCCGGACAGTCGTGATACCGAAAACACCGAATCTGATGCCGAAGGCGGGAGGGCTGGGGCCGAAGGTCACGTTCCGCTCAGTGTGCGTCAGGCGCGGCAAATGCGCCGAGACCGTTGGCCGTCGATATGGATGTCGTTTGCGTCCATCCTTATTCTTGGCGCCGCCCTCGCCATCCTCAGTTATCGCTTGGGAGTCCAGAGTTGCCATTGAGCTAGGGCACCTCTATCTGGGGTTGGCCCGTTCGAGGAAGTGTCGGAGCAGGGCAACGAGCTTACGATTGGTTTCACTCTTATGGAGGAATGCGGAAGCACCTGCGGTCAATCCCTGGATTCGTAGCTCAGGATCGGTCGACGCTGTCATCAACACAATCGGGACGTCAGGATCGCGCTGACGTATCTTGATGGTGGCCGCGATACCATTCAAACCCTTTAGACCAACGTCCGAGACAATAGCGTCCGGCTTCCATTGGTTCACAAGTTCGACCAAGGTGTCACCGTCGGCGACGATGGCCACAATGTCGAAATGCTCCTTGAGAACCCCTGCGAAATACTCCGCGACCTTGGGATGGTCTTCCGCCAGAATTAGCGTTCGTCTTTTAAAGGATTGGACTGGCATGTGCCACTTCGTCAGGGTCAACCGGGAGGCGGGGCCGGCTCGGTCCACACCACACACACGAACGCCTACATAGGTATTCCCTAGGAAGACGCGGATGTTCTCATTTGAAACGTAAAGCTTCCGGAAACGGGATTCGAGGCGAGTACACACCACGCAGAGGGAGCGGGCAAAGCTGCCACTCTCCCCCAAACCCCGCACGGAGGAGCGATCACCACGGAAACGTAAAGAGGTCGCGGGCGGGCGCCTCGCATCCTCGGCCCAACCTCCGCGCGCCACATCCGTCTTTCTGCCCTGGCCTTCATCCCAAGGGACAGCCACAGCCCATCCCATCGACTTCCTTCCTCGACAAGCCAGACGCGCTTCTGGAGGGCCTCCGGTGCTTCACGGCTTCCCGCCCGCTCCCCAAGACCTAGAGGTTTTCATCAAGGGTTCGAAACACAGCGAATTACCGGCAAACCGCTCTACAGGGTCACCTCAATAGTTTCCATTGGACCAAATGTTTGAAACCGATTTTCGCTACAACCCTTTTTTTCGGACACCAAACCAGACACCAAGCGTCTCGGGCCAGCAGAGTTGTATAGAGCGATTCCTCTCTTGATACCGGAATTGGTAACTTCGCCGGTGGCCACCAACGCAACCCCTGCAGGCGGGAACGTGTTCTCGGAGCATCCGGGTGTTCAACGGAAGGGAGATTATTTGTAACTCGGACTCGATACCTCGACTGTAAGTACTATAGTCAATTCCCTATGCTATTCCTCATAATTGGAACGCAGACGGCCAATTCAAGCGTGGGCATATGCGCACAACGAGTCTCATCCACTGGACTGGAACTCTCTTAGCCGCCTTATTTCTCACTTGGCCTGCGGCTCCTCAAGAATTAACCCACTATTCGAGATTTAGGGACGCAAAGTGGTACGCGCTACAGCTGCAATCATTGAGGGAGGAACTCGCCAAAATTGATATCGATGTCACAACGCTCGTCGAAGCACGTAAATCTGGAAAAGGTGCCACCGATGCCGTTGCACTCGATCAGGAACCCGAAGGCGTGAACCCGGAAGGCCAAATCTATGTATTGCGTAAGCGGCGTGGTGAGTTGTTGCGGCAGATTGACGCGCTCGAGGAACAGTCGAGACATAATGCCATTGTTCCGGGAGAGCTGCGAAGGGAGTACGGGCCGGAAGAACCGGAAACGACCAGCGTACGCAAACTTAACCGCGAGGAAAAGGACGTAGAGAACGCGCTGGCACAAGAGAAAGAGCATCTCGCACATGCCCGCAAAGAGGCAGAATTGCTTCGCCGCGATCAGAAACTCAAGGGGCAACAGGTATATTCGAATCCAGAGCCCCGTTCCCGCAGAAATAGTCAGTCAGAGCTTGTCCGGATAGGCACGCACCTAGTTGAGAAGGAAGGCGAAGTCCAGGAAGCAGAGGAAAAGGTTGCCGACCTCGAAGACCGCCTGGAGGATTTGAAGCGGAACTCCCCTGCGATTGCAACGGAGACCGACGCCGTCGCTGCTGAATCACCGAATGATTCGGACCACGACGAGAAGAATGAAGCGTATTGGAGAAAGCAGTTTGCTGCCATTGATTACAAGATTACGACCGCGCAAACCGAACTGGATATTTTGCAGCGGGAACTTAACCTGGGGTCGGTCCAGTATTATCCCAATCCAAACACAGCGATGAAGGAAAGCCTCACGCGGAAAGACATTAACGAGCACCGCAAGGCTATCGAGGAGAAGAAGAAAGAAATCGCGGAATTGAAGAAGCAGCGCGATGACTTAGAGGATGCGTTGCGGCATGCAGGCGGACATGCGGGTTGGGCGCGCTAGGAGAGTCTGCGAGCGACGAGCATACGGACTAGGCCGCGACCCTCGGTGAACCCTTCCGCGAAGCCTCAGCCGGCGCTTGCTTTTCCTTTAACCAGGCGGCGAGGTCGTCGGGATCGAAACGCACCGACCCTGAAATGCGAAATGACGGTATCCTCCCGCTTGCGGCCATTTTATAAATGTGTTGAGGCGTAACACCAAACAGCTCCGCAACCTCTGCCACCTTGAGCGCCCCAGTTTTGCTCCTCAATATCTCGGCAAGTTTCATCGCAACAACCCCGCTTCTTCTGGCTAATGAAGGGAATAGAATCCTCCCTCCTCGAAGACTCGGCCATGCTGCTCGGGGTGTCTAATACTTCCCTGTCTAGCGCTGATAGCTCACAAGTATATTGGGGACTTTCTTCCAACCCCTTCAACGTTTCCGAAGACCGGCCTCCGTTAGCACACGTCCTCGCCAGGGGAAAAACTTTCCTGTCATGGCCATTGCCATCCACTTCGGCCTCAAGAAACTAGACGTTCCTTAGCCCTTTCGGTGAATCGCATTCCGGTTTGGTTCCTGTGTCTGTCTGAAGGAACCAACCTTCATACACCGAAAGGACAAAGAAAATGAATTCAGAAAGCATCAAGAAAGTCACAAATCAAGCCATCGAGCAACTCGTAGAGGCGCTAAACGCTGGTCACAGCGAAGCACTCACGCGGTATCTGGCGGCAATGGCGAAGTTCAGAGCGTACTCGTTTTTGAACGTTCTCCTAATTCTCAAACAGTGTCCCAATGCTGGTCGCGTCGCTGGTTACCGCACTTGGCAGTCGTTCGGACGCCAAGTAAAACAGGGCGAAAAGGGCATCATGATTCTCGCGCCGCTCTTCCGCAAGCGGACCGAAACTAGCGACGAATCAAACACCACGGACGAAGCTCGTAAAGTTGCGGGGTTTCGCGCGGTTTACGTGTGGGACGAACAGCAGACGACAGGAAAGGAGCTACCCCAAATCGGTAGCGTGACCGGCGATCCGAGCTTTCACCTTGCGCGGCTCGAAGAGTTCGTTCGAGCCAGTGGCATCCGTCTCGTCTATTCCGCCGACATCGCCCCGGCGAGAGGAATGGCAGAGAGAGGGAAAATCACGCTGCTACCTGACCAAACTCCGGCTGAAACCTTTGCTACGTTGGTCCATGAATTGGCGCATTCCGACATGCACTTCGCGGAGCGCCGGGCCGATACCAATAAGCGCGTCCGCGAGACGGAAGCGGAATCCGTGGCTTACGTTGTTTGCTCTGCCATCGGACTTGAGACGGGCACGGCCGCTCAGGATTACCTCGGCCTGTACGGAGGAGACTCGAAGCTCCTGCTGGAGAGCCTTGAGTACGTGCAAACGACCGCTTCGCGCATTCTCGATGCGCTTGAAGAGAGACCCCAACAACAGGCCGCGTAGTCGCAATTTCGCGAGGGCCTCGGCTTCACCGCCGAGGCCGTTTTTTTTTGCCCAGGCAAAGGAAGGAAGGCCGAAATAAACCCTTATAGATGTTGGCTATGGCGTGCAGACGACAAGGTATTGGACGAACTGATTCGATGGAACTAGTCTCCACCGCGCATCTGGCGCGACTTTGAGTCGCGCCGTTCGGATGACACAGAAGAGGCGGAGGAGCCAATGAAAAACCTACGAGCAACCCGCTGGCAATCGCTCGAACCATTTGTTCGCAATACCGCAATCGCGGTCAGTGGAGCTCTCCTTTTGGCCGGCAACGCCTTCGCTCAGGCAGGCGGAGGCTCGCCGTGGGAGAACGCCGTGAACGTCTTGCAGACCGCGTTCACCGGTCCCATCGCCAAGGGGCTTGCTCTGGTTGCCATCGTTGTTGGCGGATTGACCTTCGCCTTCGGCGAAGGTGGCGGAAAGAAAACCTTCGCAGGCATTGTTTTCGGTCTCGGAATGGCAGTGCTGGCAGTTAACTTCCTCACTTGGCTGTTCGGGGTTTAGGTCCTTCCACGGGAATGACGATGCAGCCTAACCCAGTGTTCCGGTCATTGAATCGCCCGCTCACGATCCTGGGGGCGGAGCGAAAGCTGTTCTTCTTCGCTCTCGTCATGGGCGCTTGCGTATTCAATTTGCTCAATAGTTTGGCGGGGGCGGTGGGGATGTTTTTCGCACTGTATCTCTTCGCGCGCTGGGCAACACGGACCGACCCGCAAATCCTCCGATTCTTGCTGAATTCCACCAAGATTCGCACACAGTACGACCCGATGAAATTCGAGCCTGTGCACGTGCGGAGGCTCCACGGTGTTTAAGCTCAACCAAATCACGAAGGACTACCGCGAGGCCGCTGCGCTTTGCTCGCAGGTGAATCTGTTCGGTTTTGTGGACGACGAAATCTTTCTCACCAAGAGCGGGGATGTCGGAATCGTTCTGAGGATCGACGGGGTGGACTACGAATGTCTGGACACGAACACCATCGACAACCTTACGCGTCGTCTAGCTGCGGCCTTCCGAGTTTTCGATGAGAAATGCCGCGTGTACCAGTATTTGTTCAAGCGTAACCGGGAAAACATCCCGTTCAAGACCTACCAGAACCCGATTGTGAACGCGGCGATCCGAAACCGCATTGAGTATCTCAAAACAAAAGCCGAATCGCTTTACTCGTTTCAGATTTGCTATGTCGTTCTGTACGAAGGCTTCCGCCACAACGTCTCCATTCTAAACAGTCTCGCCAAAATCGCATCTCAGCCTGGAGACGCGATGCGTGAGTTGCAGGCGTTTGTTTCCACTCACAAACAAGTGGTGTTGATTGAGAGTGAGCTGCAGCACTCGTTGTCAGCACTGCATGCCAAAGCACGCAGCTTTGTTGGGCAAGTGAGCGACTTCGTGGGCACGAGCATTTTGTCGAAAGACGAAGCGTTCCGCGTTTTGAAGCAAATCCTGAATTTCTCACCCTTGAAGATTGAAAACGCACGGCTCAGACGCGACACGTTCCTTGACTACTACCTCTGCGAATCCCATGTGGAGTGCCACCGAGGATTCCTCCGCGTTGACGATTACTACGTGAAGGTTCTGTCGCTCAAAGACCCGTCCGCGCAGAGCTTTCCCCTGATCTTCAAGGGGCTCCTCGAAGTCGAAGCCAACTATTTCCTTTGCAGTGAGTGGCAAAAGCAGGACCCGGCCAAGAGCCGGAGCTTTATTCATTCGCGCCGGCGGCACTTTCACAACACGAAGCGCTCGCTTGCAAGCTACGTCACCACGTCGGACCAGCCGCAGCGCAGTGACGATGTTCTCGTGGACGAGTCCAAGGAAGCGCAGATTCACGATTTGGGAGAAGCCCTCAAGGAACTGGAAATCAAGGGCAACTACTTTGGGAACTATTCCCTGACCATCGTGGTCTATGACCAAGACCTCGCGAAAGTCGAATCGGCGTGCGCCGATTTTTACAAAGCGTTCAACGTTCACGATGCCCAGCTCTACGACGAGAAATACAACCTGTTCAACGCGTACCTCGCAACCGTGCCCGGCAACCACGCCTTCAATCTGCGGTCCATGCTCCTCCTCAACACGAACTATGCCGATTACTCCCTGCTCTTCACGTTGCACTCCGGGCACCAGGTCAATAGCCACCTGAAACAGGAATACCTCGCGGTGCTCGAAAGCAATCACCGCACGCCGTACTACTTGAATCTGCATTGCAAGGACACGGCCCATACCGTGATCCTGGGGCGCACCGGCTCCGGTAAGTCGTTTGCCCTCAACTTCCTGATCACGAACTTACAGAAATATGATCCGTACACCTTCATTTTCGATCTTGGCGGCAGCTTTGAACATCTCACCCGGCTGTTTGAAGGCACCTATGTCAAAATCGGTCCGCACAGCGCCGCATTCAAAATCAATCCCTTCTGTCTGCCCAAAACAAAATCCAATCTAGATTTTCTGGCGCTTTTTGTCCAAGTCCTTGCCGACAATCACGGCGGTGAAAGGCTTTCGCTAGAGGAAGAGCAGGAGCTGTATCAGCAAATTGAGAATCTTTATGGCGTTGACCCCGAACTGCGCACGCTGGGCGTCCTCGCGAATACGCTGCCACGCGGGTTGTCCTCCAAGCTTCAAAAATGGACGGCCGCTGGGCAATTCGGATTCCTCTTTGACAATGCCGAAGACACGGTAAGTTTTTCGCGCTTTCAGTGCTTCGATTTTCAGGGCATGGAGCAGTACCCGCAGATTCTTGAGCCACTCCTGTTCTATATCCTCCATCGCGCGAATCACGTCATCACCAATCGCGAAATCACGCACATCTTCAAGGCATTCTTCATCGATGAAGCGTGGACGTTCTTTCGGAATCCGCGCATTAAGGGCTACATAGTCGAAGCGCTGAAGACGTGGCGCAAACAGAATGCAGCGATGATTCTGTCCACCCAATCGCTTGATGAGTTGCGGAAGTCCGACATCATTGACGTGATTATCGAAACCTGTGCCACAAAAATCTTCCTAGCCAACCCGGACATGGACCGTGAGTTGTACCGAAACCGGTTTCACTTGAACGAGACGGAAATCAATCTCATCGCTTCGCTGATTCCCAAGCGGCAATTTCTGATCAAGAACCACGAGATCGCCAAGGTTGCAAACCTGGAAGTAGACCCGAAGAGCTACTGGCTCTACACCAACGATCCGTTTGACAACCGGAGGCGGGCCGAGGCTTTCGAGCAGCACGGCTTCGAGCGGGGCCTTGAGGTTTTGGCGGGAGAAAAGCGATGAGCCAAGAGCCGACCGCCTTCGAACTCTGCCTTCCCGGAATCGTAGCCGGACTGATGCTGGCAACGGTGGTGCTGGCGACGGGAGAAACCGTCTTTCCTCATGCTTTCCGGGAAATGTTCCCACAGCAAGTGTTCGAGGCCTTGCCCGTGGCGGTCGGCCTCGCCAGCGGTCTCGGGCTGATGAGTCTCTTCTTTCACTCCCGAGGCGACGAAGAAAAACCCCGGCAGTATATCCCGTCGAGCGATTCGAAAAAGGAAAATAGTTTTCCGTCAGGAGGAACCGATGCTCTCTAGAATCCCGCGTTTCGCAGTGCTTGCCTCTCTTTTCTTTATTTGCGCCGCGATGTTTGCCTGGGTGCAGCCGATCCACGCGGACTCTGGCGCTAAGACCGTCAAATATTCCGAGACCGACATTATTCCTATTCACGCCAAGATTCGTTTTTCGACACTTATCGTGCTGCCGGTGAATGAGGAGATTCTGGACGCCACTACGGGCGATAAGGAATTTTGGATTATCAACGGCGCTCACAATCTCTGCTATCTCCATCCGGCACAGCAAGGGATTCGCAGCAATCTGAATCTTATTACCTCGACGGGGCACGTGTACTCGTTCCTGTTGACGGAGATCAGCAACGAACCGAATGTCGAGCCGGACCTAAAGATCTTCGTCGAACGCAAAGAGGAATCGACGATCAATGGAGCATCCGCTGTCCCACCGCTTGCCCGTGCTTCCGAAGTGCAAGCGTACAAAACTGCCGTGGACGCGGCGCGGGCAGAGTCGGCCCAGGCCACGCAGGCGGCCCAAGAGCGGGCGCAAAAGGAAATCAGCCAATATCGCGAGCAATACGCCGGAAAGCTGCAATTCGATTACACCTACAACGCAAAAGCGGCGCGGGCGCCGTTCTCAGTCAGTGCGATCTATCACGACGACAAATTCACTTTCATCAGGTGCGCGGCTCAAGAGAAGCCCACGATCTATGAACTCAAGGATGGCAAGCCAAACCTCATCAATTTTGACCTAGCTAACGGCGTGTACGTGATTCCAAAGATTGTGGACCAGGGCTATCTCGCTGTCGGCAAGAAGAAGTTGAATTTCGAGCGCGCTGTGCAGAGCGCAGCACACTGAAATCCGCCAGGAGAGTTCCATGCCCGACGATAAAGTTTCAGAAACACAAAGCAGTACGCAATTGCGGGGCACGGTTGAAAACAAAGCTCCAAAACCGGCTGGGCTGCTTCCGAAGAACACCCAGCAACTGGTGATTCTGGGTGTTGCTGTCGTCATGGTGCTGATCATGTGGCTGACAGGAGGGGGAAAGCGCAGAGCGACATCCGCCACATCTCCGACCGCAGGCGCGCGAGTGCAACCTCCGAACGCGGCCACGGTCGAGGATTTCAAACAAACCATCCAGCAGGAACAGGCGGCGACACGGCAGCCCATCTCGTCTTCGAACCTCGCTCGGCTGCAAGCAATGGGCCTCGCGGGCGACGTGCCACCGGGCGGAACGGTAACACCCCCTGAGGGAACTGTTCCCGATCCGGGAGGAGTCGTGGGCGGCGCAGCGGGATCGCAACCGCCCCCGCCTCCCGATCCGGTCAAAGAGGACAAGAAGAAGCGGGAATATCTTTCTCTGTTTGCCGCAAATGTGGCCTTCACGTATCGGAAGGGGCAAGAAGCCGAGCAGCTCGTGGGATCGCGAGGGACTGGTAGTACGCCAGCACAAAACACCCTGCAAGCACCTTCATCGACCGACTTGGACGCCCAAGTCCGTCAGGCAGAAGCGCAGTTTGTAGCAGCGGGGCAAACCGCCGCACGCGAACCCAGAGGAATAGCACCAACTATCGGCGAACAGCAAAAGCCACTCGCTGACTCAGAGCGGCCTAACCCGGAAGCATCCAGGCCCGGAGCATTCAACTCGTTCACTGGGAAGAGATACGTGGTCTTCGAGGGCACGGTCCTTGAAACCTTGCTCATCAACCGCTTGAACGGCACGTTTGCCGGGCCAATCAATTGTCTGGTGACGACGGACATCTACTCCCACGACCGCCAGCAAATGCTTATCCCCGCTGGCACGAAAGTGCTGGGAGAAGCGAAGAAGGTTGAGGCGCTCGGCCAGCAGCGGCTCGCTGTTTTTTTCCACCGGCTCATCATGCCTGACGGTTACTCCGTCAGCCTCGACCAATTCAAGGGGTTGAATCAGATTGGCGAGACAGCTCTCCGCGACAAAGTGAACAACCACTATCTCCAGATTTTCGGCGCGTCCCTCGCGGTCGGCATTCTTGGGGGCATATCGGAAGCCGGAACCGGCAATGTGTTCACGAATTCACCCCTCGACCGCGCCCGCGCGGGACTTGGTTCGAGTCTCGCGAACTCCTCGACAGAGATTCTCGACCGTTTCCTGAACATCCTGCCCACCGTCACGATTCGCGAGGGCAACCGCGTGAAGATTTATCTGTCCGGGGATTTGTTATTGCCGGACTACGCCCAGCACACCATGCAGCCTGATCTTTGATTGGAGGGAGTCGAATGAAACATCTCACAGCAGTTGTGCTTCTCGTACTCACGTTCGCGGCATGTAGCAAGAAGGACCAAGAAACGGAGGTCATTCCGCCGGGATTTTGCAAGACCGAAGCGGAGTGCCAGCCAATCGCTGATCGACAAAACCAGACGCAGGAACAACTTCGGCAGGATTTGATAGGCCAGGGTGTTCACGAACAATACTTGCCGTGCGGGAAGTACAAAACGACTAAAGCACCGAACGCTTTTTGGCAAGTGACACGCGACACCTCCGGGTGCCCAGCCACGGCGAGCCAGCAGGACCCCCATCCCGATCCCAGCAAGGCCAAGCAGTCCAAACACTAACTAAGGAGGAAGTCCGTATGAAGTACATCTCGAAGAAGTGCGCCGCCATTCTTATGCTGGTCGCGCTACTTCTGATTCCCGTCGCTTCCGAGGCCCAGCTCGGCAGCGGCATCGTCTACGACCCGACCAACTACCACAACGCGCTACTTCGGTATTACCAGCTCCAACAGCACCTCGTTGAATTGCAGAAGAACGTCGCCAAAGTGACTTCGCACCTGAACCTGGCTCTGCAAATGGCTCAATACATCCACAACATGCCGGGCCGGTACCGTGCGGTGTTCTCTCAGTGGCGTACGTTCACGTCGGGCGACCTCTACGGGAACACAACCCGCTGGGTTAGCGCCGTCAACGGTGCCGGAGCGCAGACCGTCAGCCCTGCCTACCAGCAGGCCATCGTGCCACTCCTCGCTTATAACCAGGCGGTCCTCACAGCCATGAATCCCGCCGACGCGCTGCATCTCAAATCCGTCGCTGCTTCCTTGCAGTTGACGGACGGCGCAAACGTTTCCGCTCTAACCACCGTCGGAAACGTCCGGGCAAACGCGCAAAATGTCCAGCAGCAAATCGCCAATATTGAGCAAGACTCTCTTTCCCCTGACGCCGGCCTCAATACGGAAATGAGCGTTCTAAACAAGATCAACGCGAGCAATGTGCTGACACTTCGGACGCTACAGGACGGTAATAACCTCCGCGTCGCAGCGCTTGAGCAGGAGGTTCTCCGAGCGAAACAGCAACGAGACACAGACGCCGCGAACCTCAACTTCGTGATCCAGATGCGGAAACAAAGCACGCAGAACTTAACTCCATTCAACAACAATCTCAGTCAATCTCTTAGCAGCTATCGTTTGCCGTAAAGCGAGCGAGGGCCTGGAACCATCAGCGAGGAGTCACCATGAATCTGTTCGACTTCGTGCTGCGAGCGGTAAACACACTCGTGCAGCAGAACCTTGGGATCTTCGATGGGATGGGACAAAACCTGTTCCGGGCCTTCGCCACCATCCTGGTGGTTTGGTACGGCATCAAAGCGGCTTTGGCCGCAGGTGAGCACCGCGGCGGCTTCCACTTCGCCAACTTTGTGACGCTCATCCTGATGATCAGTTTTGGTTTTGCGATGGTGAACTACTATGATGCGCCGATCCCCGGTTTTGGCCGCGACTTCCACCACTTGATCACCGATGAAGCCGCCAGCCTCTCAAATCAAATCGGCCAAGCCAACGCGCAACGCATCGCGGATGATACCGGCTACGTTCTTGGCAATCTCGAAGCGCCGGGAATCACGCAGCCGATTGCGACCTTCCTTTATGCTTTGTTGTGGTTGGCAGCGGTCGCGACCGAGGGCTTGGCTCTGATTGTCGTGGCATTTGGCGTTGTCGCAACCGCCGTGTGCATCCTGCTTGGACCGGTCTTCATTCCGTTCTTTATTGTCCCCCAATTAGACTGGCTCTTCTGGGGCTGGCTCAAGGCATTCATTCAGTATTCTTTCTACCAGGTCGTCGCTGCAGGCGTCCTTTTTATCGTCAGCCAGTTCACCTTTGGCATCATCCACGCCCAGATCACGGGGCTCATTTCACCAACCGACCTCATCCGAATCTCGCCCGTGCTGGTGGTCATGTACTTGGCTGCAATCTACGCGATTATCAAGGTCCCCATGCTGACCAGCCACATCTTCAGCGGCACGTCCGGCGGATCGGCAGGCAACCTCTTTGACACGGTTTCGAGAGCTCTCGGGGCAACGCTATGAAAGACAACACCTTCAACGAGGCGAAGCAGCTCTACCTTGAACAGTATGCATCCGCGATTGTCACGGGCGGCTATCTGAAGATTGCGGTGACGCTGCTATCGCTCGTCGTTTTAGGCCTGGTTTTGATGAACTTGAAGATCGTACGCACACTCGAAAGCTTCAAGCCGATGGTCATTCGCATCGACGAGATTGGCCGGGCGCAAGCCGTCGCCTACGAGAGCCTCGTCTACAAACCGGAATACAAAGAAACCAAATACTTTCTCACGCGGTTCTGCCAGCTCTACTACCGCCGCAACCGCTCGACGATCAACGATGACTTCAGCCAGGCGCTGTACTTCCTCGACGGGAAACTTGCCGGCGACACCATTCAGCAATTCAAACAGAAGAACATCATCAAGGCATTTCTCTCCGACAGCCTCGCCCCGGAGAAGGATATCGACGTGCAGCAGATAGTGATCGAGCCGATGGACAAGGCTCCCTACAAAGCGACGGTGGACTTTTTCGAAATCGAATATTCGCCTGCCGACCATTCCGTAGCGAAGCGGAGGTTGTACACGGCGAGCTTTCTCTTTTCGTTCCGGGATCATATTCCCAACGCAGACATTCTGACCAATCCTCTGGGGCTGACCATCACTTATTTCCGGGAAGACGAGGCGTTCATCAAGTGATTCGGAACTCTCTATTTATATCGGCAACCGCGCTCATCCTGGTGCTGTTCGGGCTCATGAACCGACTCAATTTCCTGGCCGCCTCGAAGAAAGCTCTCTTTCTTCACTGTGGCGTAAGCATGGCGATTTTCATCGGCATTCTGGGTCTGAATCTCTTTGCGGCGACACTGGCGATCAACCGCAAAATCCTGCTCAAGGATACCGGGAGGAAGCTGTCCCATTTCGACAACCAAATGCAGGCGGAGAGCCCCGAAGGTCTCCCGCCGTTCCTGGCGGAGAGGCGGTAGCGATGGCCCGTTGGGACATTTTAAATCGCGATAACGTGCGTGACGCCGAGCCGAGGCCCGAAAACGAGAGCCGCACGCACGACACAGATGGAACAAGTCCTTCGGTTGGACGCGGGCCTACGGAATCCTCCTCGACAACGACGCCCGAAAGACCCGAGAGGGCAGTGCAAAGCTCCCCAGAGCGGTCGCCTGATCGCAGAACGCAACATCGGCATGGAGGCCGAACTTACTCTCTGCGCAGCTCAGAAATCGCGGCCATGCGGGACATCGGCACGTTTCGAACGGTCGACGTTCGCGATTTGGAGCAATTCGTCTATCGCGGCGATGAGGCGCGTTTGAGGTACGACCTCGAAAGCCTTCGCGCGCAAGGATTGGTCGAGGAAAAGACGTTTTTCCGAGCACACAAAAGTGCCCGGAAGCTGGTCGCCCTGACCGCGGAAGGTCAGCGGATCGTCAGGAAAGCGAGTGGTCTTCCCGAGGAGCAAAGGATTTACCACGGCTTCGTTAAGCCCAAGGAGCTCGACCACGACGCCGACCTTTACAAGGTCTACCAGAAAGCCGCCGAAGAGATTCGCCAGAAGGGCGGTAGACCAACACGAGTGAGACTCGATTTCGAACTGAAGGAGTCGATCAATCGCGCCAAGGAAGCCGCAGGGCACATGTCAGAAGACGAGCGGAGGAGATTACTGGCGGCGGTTGCCCAAGAGCAAGGATTAACGTTAGACGGCGGGACGATCCACCTTCCTGATATCCAGATTGAGTACGAAACGCGGGAGGGTCGTATCGAGCGACAGAATTTGGAACTCCTCTCACGTAACTACCGGGAAGAAGGCATACGGGGCAAGGCTGCGGCAGGTTTCAAGATCTATGCGAGAAGCGGAGACGGCAGCCGCATCCGTCGCGCATTGCACGACACGGGCATGGTTCGAGAGGTTTTGTCGGTATGACCATGACGGCATTCCAACGCGAGGGGCTCCATCTTCTCGGCTACACGAAGCGCGAGAGCGAGTTCCTTTTCCTTGTGGCAACGCATTCCGGCTATTTCACGAACCGGCAGTTCAAATCGTTCGCGCAAACCGAATCAGGATCGGTGTCCCATGCATTTATTCGCAAGCTCCTCGATCGGAAACACGCGAGCTATCACGCATACCGTTCCGGTGGGCGTGTCTATCACCTTTTCGCCCGGAAGGTGTACCAAGCCATCGAACGAGAGAATCTGCGCACGCGCAAGAAGCACGAATTGGAGTACGTCAAGACGCGGCTGGTCACTTTGGACTTTGTTCTTCGGCACCCAGATCATCGCTATCTCGAAACGGAAGCGGAGAAGGTCGCGTTCTTTGAGAACGATTTGAACGTAAGCATAGAGACTCTTCCCGTGAAGCAATATCGGGCCAGAAGGTCCGCCGAAGTTACGCCCCGTTATTTCGTGGACCGGTTTCCGATGATTGTGGATCGTAAGTCCTCGCCCCCGGTGGTCACCTTCACTTATGTGGACGCGGGAGCCGTGACGCTTGAAGCCTTTGGCACGCATTTGCGCGCTTACCTTGGGCTATTCCAGGCGCTTCCGAACCTGGCATTCATATATCTCTCTCCTACGGCACGTCTGTTTAAGGCAGCCGAGTCGGAGTTTTACCACGTGCTGTACGGTGCGCGCGACCACTCCAAATCCATAAACGTCTTGGATTACTTCCGGGTGCGCAAGGCCTGGGAGGCAAAGGAACGTGTGGCGAGCGCTGACGTGGTTTTGCTGAAGGAAGCGCAGGCGCGTTACGCAGGCTGCCAGTTCGAGAAGTTGTACGAAAACTGGCGCGCAGGGGCCATCGCAGATGCCGAAGTAACGCAACATTCTAAGCAAGTTGCAGTAGGGCGAAAGGGTGTTTTTCGATCGATGCTATGCGGCTCATCATTGTCGGTCTTTAGTGACCCGCGCGGTAATGGCACGGAACACTGCGCGGAGAACGTGATGGCTGATGGCTTACCCCAGGTTTCCAGCACGCGATCTTTGCAGATTTCTGGAAGGTGACGAGGGAACTGCCATGCATTCAAGAATATGGAGGCGACGAGTGAGAAGTTTCGAGGCGGCCGAAAAGGATGGCTCCAGGCCCCGGATAGGTACCGAAGCGGCTATTCGTACGGATTTGCGGCCAGGTTTCCGATGGCCGCAAGTACAAGCGGCAGGAAAAGAAAGAGATCAGCGGCGACGGAGCATCAGAACGGAGCGAGGAGAAAACCGAATTTTGGGCGGTAGCGACCCCACTTTGTGCGGCTTGGCAGCCGCCCAACGCCTATGGCGCCGGAGGTCGCTACCGCCCAAAGGGTCCAGCAGAATTCTCTGCTCCGTCGCAGGCAGAACTCAAAGAAGAAGGCAATCCATTTGAATCGTAATCACGACAGGAGATGAAAACATGGCTCTAATTCCGAAGGTTGAACCGAAGCAAGACAAGAAAGTGGTGTCGGCCCGCCTCGACGAGGAAGCACACACGATGCTCCAAAGATATGCTGCGTTTCTGGGTGGAGCCACGCATGAATACATCATCGGCGAATCCTTGAAGCGCCTCTTCCGACGAGACCGAGAATTCAACAAATGGCTTGAAGAAAATCAGGAAACCCCCGCGACATCTGTTGAGCGCTCACAACGTTCAAGCTCGACAGCAAAGAACGCAACACGACCTGCATCGACCGCGGCATGATGCTCCGAGTGCTCAATTCGAAGAACTTCATCGCGTTGCTACTCGCGATGGTGACCGGGACGTTGCTGTATTTGAGGATGCCCTGGCCGATGCCAACCGCGGCAGCTCCGCCGACATGGAACGAATATTTCCTTCGCTTGATTGCCTTGCGGGACCCGTGGACTTATGCCGGACTCAAAGCCTGCTATCACGCGATGCTTTTCACGACCCCCTATATTGGTTATTCATTCCTTCTATCAGCGTTGTATATCTTCACACTGAGACCCCGCCGAGCAGGAAAACCACAGGGGTTGCCGCCTTATCCGACAGTGGAAACGCGGGACAGGTTGAGCTTGGTTCTTGGAGAGATTCACAATCCGCGCTTGCCGATTCCCGCGGAAAAGCCACGTTGGCTGGTTATCCCGGAGCGCGGGTTGTTTACCGGCACGATCATCGTCGGAGCGGTCGGCAGCGGGAAGACCAGTTGCTGTATGTATCCGTTCACAGACCAATTGTTAGGCCATCGGGCGGCAGAGCCCGAAGCGAAGCCAAGTGGACTCATCCTCGAAGTCAAAGGCGACTTCTGCAACCAAGTCAAGGACATCCTGAAGAAGCGAGGTCGCGAAAACGACTACATCGAAATCAGTCTAGATTCTGAGTGGGCTTACAATCCGCTTCACAACGATCTCGACGGATACGCCCTGGCCTACGGAATCGCATCCTTATTAAACAACTTGTTCGGCAAGGGGAAGGAACCGTTTTGGCAGCAGGCCTACACGAATCTCATTAAGTTCATCATCATCCTTCATCAGGTCGGATTTGGGTATGTCACGCTGTTCGATGTCTATGAGTCCGCCATCTCGCAGGAAATATTTGAAAGGAAGATCCGGCAGGTTGAAGAAAACATTGTCGGGAAATCTTTCCTGGCGGTTTCGCGAGAGACTTTCGAGGCTCATGCCAGTGACCTTGCAGCAGTGGGCTTCGAGGCGGACGAAACTGGCCAGCTTTATCGAGTGGTCGATTCCTCGGCCGCAAGGGAAGTCTTGAAGAAGCTCGAGATCGAGTCGACTGTCCAACATGAACCACCTAACGGCGCGGTAGATCCCGACCGAAAAGAGCAATTGGATTCCGTCAAACGTTGGTACGAAGGCGATTGGAAGAATCTGGATAAGAAGCTGCAAAGTTCGATTGTTGAAGGCATCTCGGTTTTTCTGTCGCTCTTTGACGACAATCCAAGGGTCAAGCGCACATTTTGCCCACCAGCCGAACTCTATCGAGACGCAAAAACGTCAGCTTCAGGTCGTAAAGCGCTCCCTCAAATCGCCACTTTGTTGGAGCAAGGCAAAGTCGTTGCGCTGAACTTTCCTGCCAGCATGAACCCGGGATTAGCCCGAGCCATCGGAGTGATGCTGAAGATGGATTTTCAGCGGGCCGTCTTGAATCGAATCCCGCGAATTGCAGCGAAGCCGGCGCAAGCGTGGCGGCCTATCGTCTTCATCTGCGACGAATACCAACACTTTGCGACCGTCGGCGAGAACGAGCCAAGCGGGGACGAGAAGTTCTTCGCGCTCTCCCGGCAAGCTAAGTGCATCCCGATTGTGGCGACACAAAGCATCAGTTCTCTCAAGACAACTTTGCCAGGGGAGACGTGGCGCACCCTGCTGCAAACCTTTCGGACAAAGGTCTTCCTCTCTTTGTCAGATGACTTTTCGGCGAAGATCGCAAGTGAACTATGCGGACAGGATGAGAAGTGGCGGGTTAACTACAACATTTCAGAAAGTGGCCACGATTCGAGGGTGAGCTATCTGACAGGCAAACCTCTCGCCGACAAGGCCCACATCACGACCTCCAAGACGTACAGCCAGCAGCGGGACTACAGGTTCGACATGAAAACCTTCACGGAACTCCGTAACGCTCAGTCAGTGACGCTGGCCTACGACGGGCTAGACCCGTTACCACCGATGTTTTGCTATTTGAAGCCCTATTTCAATGACGTGAACAAATCTTATTTTCGCCAACTCGCCGACGGGCAACTCTGATGAATGGATTCGAACTCATTCTTCCGTTCCTGCGTCCGATCGAGCATTTGATTCTCGACCCTGAAATCAGCGAAATCATGGTGAATGGACCCAACCACGTTTTTATCGAAAGGGCTGGCTATCTTCAAGCAGTTCCCGACGTGAAGCTCACAGCCCAATCGCTTACTGTAGCCGTCAAAAACATCGCGCGCCGATTGGGAGACGATATATCGGAATCAAAGCCTATCTTGGATTCCCGCCTGCCCGATGGCAGCCGCGTAGCCGCCCTCCTTCCTCCATGCAGCATTTGCGGCGTCGCCTTGACCATTCGCAAGTTCAACTCTCATAAATTCACGATGCAGGACCTCGTCGCAACGGGAACGCTCACGCCAGGCACCGCCGAACAGCTCGTTAAATGCGTCCTTCACAAAAAAAACATTCTAATTTCCGGTGGAACGTCGACCGGCAAGACAACTCTTGCCAATGCCTTAACGGAATTCATTCCAAACCACGAGCGGGTTGTTCTAATAGAAGACACTGCCGAGATACAAATCCAAAAGGAGAATGTGCTTCGTTTCGAGGCTCGCCGGGAACAAAACGGCCTGCCCGCTGTGACAATTCGCGACCTGCTCAAAGCTACTCTGCGCCATCGTCCAGACAGAATAATCTTGGGCGAAATTCGTGGTGCTGAGGCTTTCGATCTGTTGCAACTACTCAACACAGGCCACAGCGGAACGATTTCTACAGTTCATGCAAATTCAGCTGCACAGGGAATTTCACGCTTTACTACCTGTGTCCTGCAAAGTGGCGTCGAAATACCATACCGCGCCATCAAGACAAACATCGCTGAGTGCCTCAATGCCCTAGTGCAGCTACAACGACGACCTGGGGCGCGATTCGTTTCTGAAGTCCTTGAGATAAGAGCATACGACCCGGACTCAGACCGTTACGACTTCCATACGCTCTATTCTTGCTGACTCAAGTCCCCTCGTTTCATCCCTTTAGGGGTGCTTGACAGATTTGTCAGAATATTGTATTGTTTTTCTGACAAGGAGAAACCTGTGAAGACTGTCGCAGCCATCCGTAACCGAATCAATGAGATAGGGGTCGGAGAGCCTTTTACCTCGACTCAATTCAATGCTCTCGGCACCCGTGCGTCCGTCGACCAGACTCTGTCCCGCCTCGTGAAGAAAGGAGAAATCACGCGCCTTTCCCGAGGTGTGTTCGTTCGCCCTAAGAAAAGCCGTTACGTCGGCGAGGTAATGCCTGAGCCAGCAAAAGTCGCTCAGGCAATCGCCAATGCACGTGGTGAGACCGTTCAGGTACACGGGGCGGAAGCCGCTCGTCTGCTCGGTTTGACAACTCAAATGCCGATACAAGCCGTGTTCTACACAAGCGGCCCGAGCAAAGAGCTCAAACTTGGCAACCTGCTGCTCGTTCTCAAACACGTGGCTCGACGTAAACTTGCGTTGTCCGGACGACCAGCGGGCCTTGCACTGTCTGCCCTGTGGTATCTGGGCAAGGAGCAGGTCACCCCAACGACGATCAAAACCATCCGAGAAAAACTGACTCCTGAAGCATTTGCGGAGTTCAAGGCGGAGACGCCATCGATGCCTGCTTGGATGACCAACACTCTGCATCGCTACGAGCAAGAAGCGGCCGATGTCTGACACCTTCTTGCAACTGGCTCCTGAGGAGCAGGCAGAGATACTGCAAACATGCGCCGGCAAACTCGGACGAAGGCCGGAGCACCTAGAAAAAGACGTATGGATCTGCTGGGTGCTCCAAGGTCTCTTCACCATGCCCGGCCACCTTCCAATGGCGTTTAAGGGCGGTACGTCTTTGTCCAAGGTTTATGGCGCGATCCGAAGGTTTTCGGAAGATGTGGATGTCACTGTCTACTACAAATCCCTCGACCAGAGCATCGACCCATTCGATCCCAAGGTATCCCGCACCTCACGCGACAAATACACCGAACTCCTCAAAGTTAAACTCGCTGACCACACCAAGAGCATCATCCGGCCCCACTTCGAAAAGCTAGTCTCGCAACTCGCCGAAAAACCTCCCAAACCAATCGCTATCTCAGACGATGGAGAGAAATTGTTTATTCCATATCCATCACGCTTCGGAGCAGATGAAAGTGTCTTCCTCGAATTCGGGGGACGTAACGCCATCTCGCCCAACGAAGAGCATCACCTTCGGCCTTACATCGCAGCCGAACTCCCCAATTTACAATTCCCGCAAGCGACTGCATGCGTGCTTGTTCCTTCGAGGACCTTTTGGGAAAAAGCCACTCTCATCCATGTCGCCTGCAACCGAGCTGACCCCAAACTCGACGCGGATCGGCAGTCGCGCCATTGGCATGACCTCGCCGTGCTCGCCGACCACGACATTGGCAAAGTCGCGATACCAAATCGTGGACTTCTCGAAGATGTTGTGAGGCACAAGAACATCTTCTTTCGCGCATCCTATACCAACTACGATGCCTGCCTCTCCGGCAGCTTGCGACTAGTTCCCGGGGGAGCTCTTCTGGAAGCTCTCGCCGCTGATTATTCGAAGATGATTTCCGCAGGAATGTTTAACGCCGAGCCGCCGTCTTTTGACTCGATCATCGCCCGTCTCAGACATCTCGAGGAGGAGATCAATGCAAGCACCGCCTAGGTGCTGATGCACGAGCCCACCAACTCTCGCACGCGACCAGCTACATCTCAGCAGCACTTGGCTTCGTGTGGAAATGATGATTTATCCATACTCTTGGCCCGTTACTTCTCGATGCCAGTACCTAGACCGTCTCCGCCTCCGCTCCAGATTCGACTATGGGTACAGGCACTTGCTCCCCCTGGGCCAGAAAACGCCACAGGACAACATCCACCACGCGTAATGGATCTCCTGTCTCCTTAGCAATCGACGAACAAAGGGTCTGAACATCACAGAACCCTTGGGATGCTGCTAGTCGAACCAAGTGTCGATCGGGCTTCGCAACATCTGCCCCAAGATTCTTCGCCAGATGATAAACAGTAATGCCGCCAATGTACGGAAGCCGCCGCAGGGTCGAAATAGGATCCTGCACAATTTCCTTCCGGTACGACTCGAATCCAATGGAGTCGATGTAAAGGGCTGTTCCGATGATGGCGTCTATTTTCCGTTCGTTCTTGAACGCTGCTAGCGCCGTGGGTCGACAAAGTTCTGAATTTAAGCAGATCGTCGAAGCTGATTCCCACTCACAAAAACACATCGATATGAACGGAAACCAATTTCGAACTACAGACTCGCGGAAACCGCTGCACAGGATCACCCATGCAGCCTCTCTCAGCAGATCCTGCTCGGTGAATCTGTCGAGTGTCCGGCTTGCTTGCCATCCGATCTCGGACTGGAACATGGTTTGTCCCAACTGCTGCTTTGCGGACAAGTAGAAGGCGACCGCGGCGTTTGTGCTCACCTTATCCGCCCTTCTTGGGCTTTACGTTGCTTGCCCACCACAGTTTTGCCTTCAGGATCAGCAAAGAAGCAGCGGGATGCGTATCCAGGTGTCGGCTCATCGCGACTTTCAATAAGTGTCTCCTTTTCTCCTTGAGAAATTCCTTTTCCGGAATCTGGCTCCCCACGTCGCTCGCTAGTTCGAACTTAGTCAAAGCCCGTTGACACATGTCGCGGGTCAAGATACCTTCCGACGACAGAAGGTAGCGACACTCATTCTTTACTTCCGCGTAAAGGTCGAAAGACCTCTTGTGAGCATCCGATCGCCCCTTCCAATCAACTCGTAACTGCAAGATAGAGAGGAAGAACGTAGCCACACCCAATAACCCGACCCAAATCTGTGGCTCAAGACCCCACGGCGTAAGTTTCAAGTTCAACCTGGGCTCAATGAACACAACCGCTGTCAGCCAAACCGACAACACTAGAATCGTCAGATCGAGAATCAACGCGCGTCGTGAATATCTTTCCCGGAGATGTGCATGGGCAGTGACCAACATGTCCGACACGCGCAGAACGCGATCGATCTCAGGACGGCATTCTTTTAAACTTGCGTCATTCAACTAGATCCGCCCCTATTCGTTGTAAAACAACTCTTCCCACTGCCCCTTGGACCGAGCCGCACTCGCAGTACGCATTCTCTTGGTTATTCCACCCAGCACATGACTTACTTGTTGTCGCATCTCACTGTTGTCGGCGCCCAGGTACTCATCAACGTGCCTCGATTGTCCACTTACATCCCGGATCCCACGTAACACAAGGTGTTTCGCAGCCTCGAAGAAGTGCGGGAGCATGCTGGTTGTCGTTTTTTCCCCCTTATAACCCTTGAACGCAGCTACCGCCAAACTTTCTACGTGATAACCGGTGAGCCGATATTTTTCAGGAAGATTCCCAATGATTGCTTTCGCAAGCTTAATTGTCGGAATCAGCTTTCCCCCGCAGTCTCCATTGCGCTTAATCAGTGCATTGCGAAATTGGTCCGGATCAATGTCGGACCACTGTTTACTCACCCCCGAAGGAATACGAAGACCTCCCCCAGTCCGAATCGCGGGCAGGAGTTGAATCACCATTTGATCGCCATAGGTAACAGTCACCGCCAATCTCCCATGGTCGACTGTCGCGTCTGGCTCCAAATCGCGGCGAAGGATCTTAACGATCTGGCCTAACACTTTCTCTGGAGTTTGAGTGACAAGGTTGGACTCGTTTATCACCAACAGTGAGTCAATATCACTCAAGCCGTCTACGTAGGTGTGCTTCGCCACCGACCCCCCAAACACCTGATCGAAGGTGGTTTCCAGTTCATCCTGCAAGGCAGTCTTGATATCATCTAGGCGCGTGTGAACAAGTTTTGTGTCGCGATCATTAAAGCCTGCCAAAAGCTCTCCGAAGTAGCCCGCCAGCCCTGCCTCGTACTCCGCGGCTGCTTCTTTTGCGTCTTTGCGGACCACCTCGGCTAGCCGGTCGGTCTTCCAATTTCGATACGAACTGCCGCCTCCTCCACCCATCAGGCCCTCATTTCCTCTTCGACATTTTCAAAGGCGGCTCTGATTATCTGGCTGTGATACTTGAAAACGCCGAAGTCATGGTCCTTAAGAAATCGCCGCATCTCCAATTCCATTTCTTGCATATATTGATAATTGCGCGCCCAACATAATGCCTCGACGAGCGGAAACTTCGTTCCGATTCCTAAGTCAGTTATTCCAAAATCTTGCCGGTACAAAGTGCGGCCATCTTTAAACGCATACCGAAGCCACGTCAGCCCATCAAAAATATCCGCTCCGGCCACGAAGTAAAAAAGAGTCGTGATGGCATCGAGGCTTCCGAAAACATGGATTGGAGTCCCGATTCCAGCCTTATTTAGCGCAAGCCGCATAATCGCGATGTTCTGCATTCGTTCCAATACAGAATTACCAATCTCCTTCTCGGTGACACCGATTACGTCAAATTTCGAAAGGCTGTGGATATGCTTTCGAATCGACTCAGGTTGAATGAAGTTCTGCGCCTCCGTCTCCGGCTTTATGAGAATCTCTCTAAGTGAATTCTTTGGCAGCGCTAGCTCCGATGCAGCGGAGATTTGCTTGGGCAGCGGTAATCGCACTTTTGGGTGGTCGTAACTAATGATCACTGTCGGCACCTTTGACTGCCACGCTGCCAACACACTTAAATGTTCGCTCTCCGTCCAATCCTTTCCTTGCGGTGGCAGATTGCTCACGTCCGACAAATCCGAGTCAATCGAAGCTTCATAACCTCCGCTGTCCAAGAAAATCGCGTTTCCAAAATCGAACGGTGGATTCAGGAGCTGGTGCCTCACATCGTAAGCACTTATAAGGATGGGACCGGATATGAACTCTTCGCTCGCTCGAAAAATCTTTTCCACCTTAGGAATACGGCTTGAAAACGAAGGTATCAAGATGGGTGTCCGGAGAGACGCGCCATCCGCAAACTTCAGCTCACGTCTTTCCGCTAGGATAGGCACGACAGCATCCCCCTATCTCGACAGGAAACACAGGAACCACAAGGTGGCACCTCACCCGCCTCGCAACTGTATGTAAGCTCGATTGGGATCTTGGCTTCCGCGCAGTATTCGAAAACCTCCTGTTTTACCCAATCAACGAACGGCGCAATTACACGGGTGCGACCATCGGTATATTCGGAGACAAGTCGGGAGATACTTTCAACGAAAGCTGGACTACAGTCGTAGTACGGCGTGCCACCATGAATACCCATCGCAATTGCACTGGGCTTGTCATGCCCAAAAGTCATGAGTGCAGAGAAAATAAGGAACGCATTCCTTCCTGGAATTTCCCCACAGCCGTAGGACTGCGGTGACAAGACTTTGAGCCTAGAAATCTGAATCCCCAACAACGTGCCGACCTGCTCCACCGCCCTTTCTTCCGGACCAGCTGCCTTTTGTCCGTAATCAACGAATAGACCACAGACCGTGTGGCCGTTTCGCTGCAGATAGTGCGCACACGCGGCAGAATCCATACCTCCGCTTAGCAACACAATCGTCTGTGCCTCTACATGCATGGTAGTTGACACACCTGGAACGCTAACGCAAAGCTGATATAGCGTATATTCTATCCGACATTCGCTGCCGTACCGACGTGGAGTTGGTTACCAAATCTGACGATCAGCACCCCAGGCTTTCGAAAAAGCCACGCCTAGCACAACGTTGCATTCACCAGGCAGCGGATTTCGGACAAACTGATCGTATAATACCGTGAACTGGCATAGGAGCTTACTTTGAGACGAAGAAAGCCTCAATACAGTAAATGCACTGAAAGTCGCCTCCCAAGCCAAAGTCCGCGAGCGACCCGCAGCAGTCTTCATTCCGAAGTTCATCGCGCCGTTTTTCGGTGACAAAGAGCACTTGATCAGTGCGGAAAGCCGAGCTTGATTGGAAACTGACGATGTCAATTGCAATCTTAGGATGGGGCTCGTTGATATGGTGTCCTGGATCGCTACAAATGAAGTCATGCTGGCATCGCGATGGACCTGCCCTCCCCGTCGAGTTCGCACGCATTTCCAATGACGCGCGGCTCACGCTCGTGATTCATCCCGGCAGCGTGGATCAACGGACGTTGTGGGCCACAGCAGTTTCGGAGGACCTAGACGCAGTGCGGCAAAACCTGCGTGGGCGCGAAGGGGCCGACTCGTGTGCCATCCACAATGCCACAGCTGGCGGACAGGTTTCCGATGGCGTCAGCAGCCAAGTGCGAGAAGCTATCGCTGGCTGGCTGCGTGACCACCGGGAATTGGCAGGCTGTGTCTGGACGGGACTCGCAAGCAACTGGAGTGAAAAGCAAGGATCCGATTTCTCAGTCGAATCGGCCGTCCGATATTTGAGGGACCTGCAGAACCCCATGCGAGCACGGGAATACATCCAGAATACGCCCGAGCAGATTCAAACAGCAGTGCGAGCGGCTGCTCGCGAGCAGTTGGGCTGGCGCGATGCCGTTTTGTCTTCCACCTTGTTTGCCGCCGATTAGCTGAACCCGAGAATTGAGTACATGCATGGATCTCTTCACGCCGATCGTCACGGAAGCCGCGCAGCATCCGAATTTCCGGACAATCCTGAAACAGGCCAACCCGCACAATTTAAACGTGATGAACGACTGGGCAAATGGCTTTCAGGACAGGGATGGAAAGTTAGTAACGGAATTCCAGACCACATTCGATTCCAGCTTTTGGGAGCTTTACCTCTTCGCGGTGCTTAAGCATTTCCGGATGCAGGTTGATTTTTCTGTCCCTTCCCCCGATTTCTTCGTGACAACAAACGGCGGGATGAATATTGAGGCGACGGTGGCATTACACGCCGAGGATGCTCCTCCCGAACACGCTGCGAGAGAGGCAGACCAAATACCAAAAGACTTGACTGAGTCAAACCGACAGACGATGCTGCGACTTCGCAACACAATCGACTCGAAATACAGGAAGTATTTGAAGAACTACGCATCACTCGATCATGTAGCGAATCGGCCGTTTGTGCTCGCTATCACCGCCTTTGACAGCCCCTACGCTCGCCTGGCTTGCCAGCGCGCCATCGAGGCCGTTCTCTACGGCTACTATGTGGATGAAGAAAAAGCCCTAAGAGAAGGAGGTACGTTGGAGAAACAATGTATTTCGGCGGTACGCAAGAACAACATGAGTGAAATCCCTCTTGCCGTGTTCGCTATGGAAGAGTTCACCTGGCTAAGCGGGGTCGTTTTCAGCTCCTGCGCGTCCTGGGGAAAGGTAAGGGCGCTGTCCTCCGATCCGAACCCAAACATTTTCTTCGAAGCCGTAAGACTAAACGCTAGCGGAGTCATCCCGCATGTCATGCGTGCGAGAAAGTCGGAGTATTCTGAAAGCCTTTTAGATGGGCTGCGCGTATATCACAATCCGTCGGCATCGCATAAGCTGGACGTGAATGCTTTCCGGCACCCGGATGTATTTCAAAGCTATTTTTCGGATGAGGAGGGAGATTGGATGTATGACCAGCGGGATGGCTTGCTTCTTTTCCGCAACGTGTGGACCGGCATTCCTAGCCCCAAGTGACCTCGTTGACGAGATTTCAGAGTCGTGATTCGCGGAAGCAACTCAGAACGGGATGGCTTACGCCTTACTCGGATGTACCCACCCGTAATCGACGACCATCAGCTCGCCGTTGACTAGGCCGAAAGTGTCAGCTTTGCCGGTATCCGAGTTCCTTCCCATTAGCATTGCGGCGGCATTCATCTCTTCGCAGCTCACAGCGCCATTTGACCAGGGATCTTGGGTCGGGCTTATACGGTTCACCGGCACGGACGCGGCTCTCGGCATTACATTCAGAAGCCCCCAGGGCAGCTGAAATAAAATTGGGCACAACCCTACGCCACCTATTCTTCGCGCTCCGGTGCGCTGCCATTCCATGTAGGTTCTGGCTTCCTCCTTATTCACCAGCCGGTTCTGACGGAACAGCTTGAACCACGCTTTTATTTGCCAAGGGACCGAAGGCTTTGAGCTTGGATTCCCGTGTTGCCTCCATTCGGCCTTCAGCCCGTTGAATTCCAGGATCCGCGGCGTTTTGAATGCAAAGCGGCGGGTCAATCGAACTACGCGGAAATTTCCGTTATTTTTGGTCTCCCAGAGCAGCATTCTCCCTCATGCGTCGAAACATCTCAGCCTGCTCGATGGCGTCGTCGAGCGCGTTGTGCGTGTGGCGCGCGTTGCCTTTGAACTGAGCCCCGATGCGGCTGGACCGCGTATCTTCCCAGCTACAACCCGTCAAACCCATGTAGTAGGACTTGATGTCAATGCCGCCGAATCCAAATGGATTTTCGCCAAAGTACTGGTGGAAATAAAAGTTAACAAACGCCCAGTCGAAAGTTGCGTTAAATCCGACGAACACTGGCTTTCCCGCCTTGGCGGTTCGTGCCAGCCAGTCCCTGAAAGCGATCATCGCCTCGTTTGGGTCCCTCCCCTTTTTCGCAAAGTCCGCCAGGGACCTGCCGACAATCTTCATCGCGTCCGGAGCGAATTTGTCATTTATGGGCTTGAATTCAGCGTAGAAGGTTTGCTTCGGGTCATCCACATTGACTGCGCCGAGCGACAGCATGCTGTAAGTCGGCGGAACTGGCCCGGCCGCTTCGACATCCACGGATATATAAACCTCTCGCACCTTGCCTCCGCGCTCTGGCTACTCCGCCTTCACTACGGGCGGCCTGTTGATGTACTTCTCCCAGAATTCAATCAGCGCCTTCTTCCTGTCCGCAACTGGCGCGCCGGGCTTCCAGAAATGGCACGGTATCATCTCCTGGTCAAACGGCAGTTTGGTCCCCTCTTCTGCCGTGACCAGTACATGATTCTGTGTCCCAAGAGCATAACCCAGCTCGATAAAGCAGTTTGGGCGCTCGCCGGTAATGTCCACGATGACCATCGAGGAGAAGTGAAGACTCTCAAAGATGGCGACGTTCATGAAGGCGTGCTCACTCTTGTCGGTGCCGATCTCGACACGGCTAAAGCCTACTTGCTGTACCACAGGATCGACCACTTCGCGAAAGAACGATTCAACCACGGCGAACTTCCCATGGTCCGGATTCACGAGGCGGACATAAAAGGCCGTGGGCCGCGCAAGCTTACGGAGCAGCCCGGCGATATTGGCTGAGATGTCTGTCGGTCCCACGGCGCCGTTCCGGGTGGCAATGCCTGCAAGCGCGGCGCCTTCCGTATTGGCATACGCCGGATCGAAACGAAAAAAACGAGTCGGCTGGTTACGCGCCTCCCTTGAGAGACGTTGCGCCCCACCGGTTCCGTCATCGCGGCTGGCGCCTAAAGGCAGATCAAGTGGAATGACCGGTTTGTGCCGCTGCAAATACAAATTCGCCGAGTGTTCGACTCCTGTGCCGCCGCCAAGAATCACAAGCGCATCGCCGAAAGTGGCCTGCCGTTGGCGCAGGAATGCGGCGGCCCTGGAGCCAGGCATTATCGACTCGACCTGCAGCACGCCGCTCTTAAGCAGCGCGTCATACAGGCCACGCCGATTCTTAGGGATTTCTGACTCCGCCTTCTCCGAGGTAGCAGCCACAATAGGAAGCCCATATTGGGTCGACCACTTATTAAGACTTGAGGTGAAGCATTCAGCCGCGGTCTCAAGGGCGGTCCAGTCAAAAAGCAGACTAGGAGCATCAGCAGCACCCTCGGGGCGGGGCTCCCTCCCGAGGCCCACAACAATTCCGCCTCCTTGGTCTATCACTCCCTTGACGATGCCGCGCACGACTTCATGAGCGTAGACGATAAGGGACGGATCGGTCTTGACGCTTGCTGACCCCGCTATCTGAACCCGGCGGCCGAACAGCGCAAGGGATACCGCGCCGGTTGTCCCGATGGTAGTCATAACCCGTTTTTCACTGCCGGAGACGGACGCACTTCCTTCGCGGCGTTCAGGAAATCCTCGTCTGTGAGTGCCCGGCTGGGAAACGCGCGGCAGAGCGCATCCGGCAAAAGTTTGGCGCGCAAGTCCGAGAAGGTGAAGGGAGGTTGGCCGTCTCGCGCGCCAGTCAGTTTTACCAGCTCCTGAATCGTAGGATCCTTTATATTCAGGCCAGCCAGATCCATGCGGAACAGCTCTTCACGCTCACGTTCATTCGGTCGCTCGAAAATTTCCGTTCTGGCCGCGCGTCGGACGATGGCGGGATCTAAAGCCCCCGCCCGGTTGGTGCACAGGAAAACCAAAATCCGCCCGTTGTGTCTGCGAAGATCATCGACTTTCTGAATAATGGTATTGACGGCTACTTTGTCCTCATGGTGGCTCTGTGCCGTGTCCCTAGTTGAAGCGATGGAATCGGCTTCGTCGATGATGAGAAACGACTGCCGGGTTTTGCCTGCCTGTTTCGCGACCACCTCGAAGGCCTCGTTCAGCAGCGTGCTCATCTGGCCGACTTTGCCTGAGCCGCGGACGCGCGTGCTGAGCTTGAACAGCATCGCTTCCTTCTTGCTCTCACGCGAGAGCCGGTCACACGCGCCCTCGGCAGTCGCCGTCTTCCCGGTGCCGACATCGCCGGCGAAGATGACCAGCGGGTAACGGTCAAAAATCGCCGTGCTCAACGCAAGTTCATGTTTGTGGAATTTCTTGCTCCAGTCAGTCAGTTCCTGCGGGTCGGAGAGCAGTTGTACATCACGCTGCAGCCGCCGGTAACGGTCTTCAAAACCAACCAGCCGCTTGGCTGCCGCCGCAATCTTTTCGTTGGGCAACTCAAGTTCCAACTCAAACAGCGCGCCTCTTTCAATCACTTCGGTCATCGGCTTCAGTCCTGTGGCTGAATTAGTAGAAGATCGTCTTGGTCACGCCCCAGCCATTGCTGACATAGCTCCGGTCTGCATAGCGGGTAAGCGACGGAAAAGAAAGGTCCGTGTTCGAAGGGACCCAGTTGATGCTGAGCGTCTCGTTGAAAGACGTGCGCTGGGAATCTGTGAGGTCATGCCATTTCTGGCTGTTGCGCAGCACAATGCTAAGTTCTCCTCCGGGCGTTGTCGGCCAGCGGTTGTTACCGGGCCGGCTGGCAACGAGACTCCCAGCCTCCGTATTCACCTCGTACTTCGCTGCCCGAACAACGTTGCCGGACGAATCTCGGAGCACGATATTTGCTTCGAGCAGGTAGCCCTTCTGCGCCTTGGCTTTCACGTCCGCGGCGTACTTCTTCACCAGATCGCGGTTGAGAAGGCCGGTGGACTGTGAGGTCATGTCCAAGTCAGCGGCAAAACAGTCAATCACCTTTCCGATGTCGGCGATTGTATAGGTCTGGGTCAGTGATTCCGTGTATGACATAGCTCTTAGTCCTCGATCACGAACGAGCGGCCAAAAATTTCCTTCCAAAGTTCGAGTGTTTGCGTCTTTCCATCATAGTTGCGCGCATATGTTATGGTCTCCCAGGCCGAAAGGCACTTCTCCACGATAACCTTGCACTCGTGGTCAGTCATTTTCCGCGTGACGTTGTTCTCCACGTTGCACGGATCAAGGATAACGACCCGATCCTTCGGAAACGATTGAGGTGCGCCGCATTCCTTGAAGCAAATAGGCGTTTTCAACTGAGAATCGGCCACATACAGGAAAAAGCGCAGTAACCCTTCTTCCAGGGACGCGGGTACGCCATGTGCATCCTGCAAATGGCTGACGATCAACTCAATCGTAAACGAGCGCAAGCTGTCGTCAAGCTCATGAAAATTCCGCCAGAACTTGAGCAAGCGCACTAGAGCGCTGAAATTGGCGTAGGCGTCTTTTCTGGTGCGGATGAATTCCAGCTGCTTCGTGACACTAGTCTTGACCGGCTCGTCGCCTTGCGAGGACGGTTGCCATCCATAGTCACCTGGCCCGTCGATGCAGAGAAGCGGCACCAGATCCATTTCCAGGCCCGAGTCTCGAAACTCGATGCCGAGCGTGCGCGGCTGGATCGTGAAATCTTCAGGTTTTTTCGTGGGATAGATTTTTGCCAGCATCCGCCGGATGCGGTTGTGGAGGTTCGCGAGGTCATAGCGAGAGGCGCCATTGGTGTTGAGGAACACTGCCACATCGGCGTCCACGCCGAAATCGCCGCGCGGACGCAGCACCGTGCCCTTGCGTAGCGAACCAGTCTTCAGAAACTTCTTGATGTCGATGAGCTTGTCGTCCTTGGCTGCAGAATCGAAACGCTCAATGAGGTGGTCCACCTGCACCAAGTAGTCGGCCCGCTTTCCTTTGGGCAGCTTCAGCCGGTTGTTCACGAAATAATTGAGCTGAGTATCGGTAAGTTCCATGGGTCCGCCTGCGTATACTCCTTACGATAAGTTGGTTGCGAAATCCCCGGGGGACATAGCAATGTAAGTGGACAGTGCGTATACCGTCTAAAAAGACAAGATAGCGGTACTGGCGGCCGGTTGGTTGCCCAGTGATGACAACACCAAACCCCTTGAAGCTAGCTGTTCACCCCGAATCCCTTTCCTTTCTTTTTCTTCCGACCTGGTGTTGCTGGCCGCTCCACGCGATCTTGTGGAGCCCCTAACTCCGCCGCGCCCGTCGTTTCCCCACCCACCTTGCCGCCGAAATATCTCTCTTTGGCCAATCGATCCCGAGCCCTTCCGGCATCAATCTTGCGTTGTGACCAGCCCTGAGCCCATCGGACCTGGTTTCTTTTGATCCAGTAATGCGATTGGCAAGGAAAGCTCCAGTTTCCGATAGATGGTTCGAGTGAGATTGATTCGCCATTGAAGCTCAGTTCCCAATCGGTGGGAGATAACGGTGTCACAACCTTGCTTCCACACCCGCAGCAGCATTTATGGACAGCTGTGGCAAACTCGACGGTTATATAGATCTTTCCTTCCTCGAGTTCGTCGGGAATGTATTGAACGAATTCATGGTCCATCTTCTGCAATCTCATAGACTCTCATCGCTGGTTAATACGTTCGTGTCCACGCTGTAAGTGCTGTGATGCTCTCGCTCGAGATCAACGTAGAAAGCGCAAAGCTTTTTCCATTTCACAACTGCGAGTGCCGCATTCAGCGCATTTAAGTCAGCGATTTGAATATTCGCTGCATATTCGTCAAGCCCGCCATCCTCTGAAATCGAAACGCGTTTGCGGAAATGATCCCGCTTCTCCGGAGTGCTTGTCGTAACCCGAAGGAGAGCGCTGAGGGCATCCGCCGCCACCTCGACACCCATCCCAACATCGACGAACCGAATACGAAACTCTTCCAGACTCTCCACGATCACCTTTTTGCCACCACCTGGATCGATACACAAAAACACGAAGTCCATCTCCCGCAATTCCGCGACGTTTGTCGCATCAACCTTACGGTCGTGCGCGATAATTCCTCGATGCATCTTCGAATATCGCTCCTTAAGATAGGCAACTTTCTTCGGCCGCGCTTTCAATTCTTCTAGGGACGCCGCCCCGGGAGCACGGAACGCGTTGTGGTTCAAGAATAGATCCCCGTCAAATAGGTGAATCTCCTTTACGGGCGTTTTGCTGACGAGATCGAGAACGTACGCCCCCGTTCCTCCAACTCCCACAATGGCGACTTTGCCGAGTTCCAGTCTGCTGTTCATCGCGCCAATTCCGGCCCGACTGGTAGCGGTATCCAGATACTCAAAAATCGACTCACCTTCGGCTGTCGGAATTGCCGGAAAAGTCTGCGCCTTAACACCCGGTTCCAACACTTCCGCATGGCTCGTCAGAATGTTGGCGTACGCGGTCATTTTGTCGTAGTAGTTCGGATAAACTCCGGTAACAACCGGCTTGCTGGAAAACTGATGATTCACGGTCAGGTTCTCACCGAGAACCCGGTCTCCGCTGCCGATAACTACCTTCGACAATCCGGCTCCCGACACATCGCACGGAAGCTCGCCGATAAAATCGACCACGTGGTTCTTCGGCGTCGTGGTCGTGTCCCCGCTCAGGGTCAGTTCCGAAACCAAAATCCCACGCTTCACCTCGCGGCGCGGATTCACATACGGAACATCTTTCATCAGCAGGTGCCCGGAGCGGATCTCAATGTCGAACCCTTCGTCCCGAAGTTTTTTCAGGTCTAGACTAAGATCGATCAGTCGCTTTGACATTAAAGATCGTCCCGTTCTTGATCACGACGCTCTGTCCCGCGACCAGGGTTCCTTGCTTGTCGTGTTCGGCCTTGCTAAAAGTCACGGTGATCACAACGTTTTCGCCCTTTGGCGGATTGTTATCGAACCCGAGATTGACGACAGCGTCGTACGACAGAACGTTTGTGCCGACCTCTTTCTTCTGACCATTCACAACAATGTGGTACGTCTTGGTCTGTGCCTCGGGACTCATCTTCACCCTCCAGGTTCGGTATGAACTTCTACGACGATCGCCGCAGATTTCGCTCGACTGTTGCTCGGCTCGAACGCTATTCTGATGATAGTACGCAGTATTGCATTCTGTCAATGCTGTTCGACTCTAGCATCATAGGAGGAACATGCCCCAAAAACTGATTCACGTAGACGCCCTGATTGCCGCGCTCGATTCTGAGCGCCGCGCCAAGAATTTTTCCTGGCGCCAACTCGCGAAGGAAGCCGGTGTCAGCCCCTCAACTCTCACCCGAATGCAGCAAGGAAAATCCCCGGACGTAAATACCTTTTCCGCCTTAACGCGATGGTTGCACATTCCCGCCGAGCGCTTCTATGCCGACCAACCAGAACATCCAGCTCCTCACGAAGATCCCATGGCTGTCATTTCCTCGCTCCTGCGAGGCAAGAAAAAAATGAATCCAAAAGCAGTCGCTGCTTTGCAAGAACTGGTCCATGCGGCTTTCAAATTGTCGAAGGAGCTGAAATGACGTGAAGCGGGGATTCAAAGCCGGCGCGGAGAGAATCGCGGACGAAACGCGCGCCGAACTGCGTCTCAACGACGCGGAAAGCCTCGATCCCCTTTTGCTCGCAAAACATCTCTGCGTACCGGTCCTCACAATGGCTCAGCTCGCGGCGGTTGCACCCGGCAATTCCTTTAACCGCTACTTCTCGGTAGTGGACCTCGACACTTTTTCGGCCGTAACCGTTTTCCGCGGCACCAAGCGTCTAATCGTTCACAACGAGCATCACCATCCAAATCGCCAAGCGAGCAACCTCAGCCATGAGCTTTCCCACATTCTTTTGGAACATCCTCCGACGGCCCTTGCGGGAAAGGATGGCAGGCGTCATTGGAATCCAGAAGTAGAAGAAGAAGCGGCGTGGCTGGGCGCAGCGCTCTTACTCCCTAGAAGCGGAATTCTGCGGATGGTGAAGGCGCGATGTTCGGTTATTGAAATTGCGGCCTCGTACGGCGTTAGCGAGTCGCTGTGTGGGTGGCGGATTAGACAAAGTGGAGTACACCAACAAGCGGAGCGATGGAGGGCCTGGCGAAGATAAATCGGCCGCGTACATCGCCTATGCCAACAAGGTGTTTCTGAGAGTTATCTTCGTGCCGGCGGTCCTAATTACCGCATGGCTCAGTTTGCTTTTAGGACTCGAAAGCGAATGGAGTGATTTGCAGAGTCCATTTGGGGTCCAATAAGCGGCCCCGACCCTCCTTCTGGGCGATCTTGGGCAGTTTTGGAAGCCATTCGTGCCGCCTAGTTCAACCAGTTGTCGTTTAGCGCTGGGCTGTCACTGATGCGTTTGCGTTCTGATTTCCGGTGTCACTTCTGGGGTCACTTGGACTGTCAAATCCGGGCGGCGTCCGTCGCGTCGTGACCGGGCGCAAAATTCGCATCGCATTGAAATGACACGCCTTGACGAGCCACGGCGATGTCTGGCGCACCTGCTAAAATGGCTTAAAAGGCCGAGCCATTGGTGCCACCCAAGAGGCTCTTTCTATTTCTCATTGCCGCCTTTTGCCGCCTCGCGAAATCGCTAAGCTATTCGGAACACATGAGATGATTGGTAGGGGCGGTGGGGATCGAACCCACGACCTTCGGCTTAAAAGGCCGCTGCTCTACCACTGAGCTACGCCCCTAAACTCTTACTGGACAGGTAGTTGGGAAACCTCAGTTCCCCGGTTGAAAAGGCTTGGGCCAGTAGGTTCTTGGTCCAACAGCGCCACTGACGTCGTGAAGCCCCCTCCGGGCCCAGGTGCGCGTAACGCCTACGCGTCCTCAGGCTCTTGGTGCCATCTAGCTGCGAGCTTTTTGCCTGGGCCGGTCCACTCGCGAACGTATGGCGTAAATCATGCCAGCGACTCTTCAATCTTAGCATTCTTCACAACCCTATCAAACCACATACGTGGACTCCTCATTGCCGAGCCTATTCTCGTGGGCGAAAGAATTCGGTTCATCTTTTTGCCCCTCGTGGGAACGCGCCGCGAGGTACCGATCGAGAAATCCTTTTTTCCAGAGATCTGTGTATCGGCGGCTCTGAAGAAGTGGCAAAATGCAGCGCCTGGGATCGTAAGAAGCTCCGAATGGTACCAGAAGAAGAACAGGAGGCGGAAAGGGAGAAAAGAAATGAGTGAACAGGCGCCCATCCGCATTCTCAGCGTCGACGATCACCCTTTATTGCGCGAGGGAATAGCGGCGGTCATTAACAACCAGCCGGACATGGCGGTTATTGCTCAGGCGGCCAACGGTAAAGATGCCGTTGAGCAATTTCGCAAACACCAGCCTGACGTTACGCTTATGGACCTTCGCCTTCCCGACCTGAGCGGCATCGACGCGATGGTCGTGATTCGAGAGGAATTTCCCGATGCCCGTATCATCGTGCTAACAACATTTGAAGGCGATGTTGAAATTAAGCGTGCTCTAGAGGCCGGTGCCCGCGGCTACCTGCTCAAGAGCATGCCCCCCAAAGAGTTGCTTGAGGTTATCCGTCAAGTACACGCAGGTAAAAAGCGGGTTCCTCCTCAGTTGGCAGCGCAACTTGCTGAACATATGAGCGACGAAAGACTCACCGAACGCGAGGTTGAGGTACTCGGCCAAATCGCTGGCGGAAACCGCAACCGAGATATCGCCGATCGCCTGTTCATTTCAGAAGAAACTGTGAAGGTCCACGTCAAACACATCATGGAAAAACTGGGCGCAAGCGATCGCACAGAAGCGGTCGCTATCGGATTACGCCGTGGGATCATCCAGCTTTAAGCAGCAGATCCCGTCCTAGGCCTGATACCCCGAAAGTGGCATGAAAAGATAACGGGATGTTGGGTTTCGCCTCGAGCCAGGCGCTATATATCTTCTCTTAGCATTCCGTTAAAAGTCCCCCAGGGAGAAGTCACTGCAAAGGCTATTTTCCACGTTTCCTGGCGGCTGGCCAGGTGTAGCGTTACTGTTGCTGCGAGTAACAATCGGTGTCACATCGGCAGTACATGGGGCTTTCTATTTGTCCCATGGAGGCACCTGGAACTGGGGATCTTTGTTTTCCTGCCTGCTGTTTGCGATAAGTGGTGCCTGCCTCGTGATTGGATTTCTTACTCCCGCTGTGAGCGTTTTGATTGGGATCGCCATCGCCGGTAACGCGATTTCGTGGCTTCCGCCGCCGACCGGGAACCTGTTTGACGGCAAGCTAGTGTCCTTTGAAATGATCGTCATGGCTGCCGCAATCGCATTGCTCGGTCCGGGGGGCTTGTCGCTCGATGCACGCCTTTTCGGCCGCCGCGAGATTGTCATTCCTGTTGCCTCGCATCCGCCAAAATCCTGATCCCGCCCGTTTGTGGCTTAGCCCTTTCCGGTCGCTGAATCGGCCCGAAAGTGGTATTCGAACCCGGTCCTGAAGTGGTAACCCAAAATCATTCAATCTCGTGACGCTTTCTACGCTCCAATCCTTCACAGTCCGATAGAGGTTGGCCAGCAAAGGAACCTCGCATCACGTTTCCCGAGAGCGAATGAGGAGGATAAGGTTGTGGCCATCAGATTAGTTAGTTTAATGGATGCCAGACATTCCTTGAGGAGTAACTTTCAGGCGCTTGGCGAAGTGCACCTTGTGTCAGCTGCAAAGAGAGGGCAACAGGCCGCGTTCGCGGAGCTTTGCGAACGCCATGCGAAAAGGATTTTTCATACCACGCTTCGCATCACGCGAAATCGCGAAGACGCAGAAGATGCGTTGCAAGACTCCTTCCTGAGCGCGTTTGTCCACCTGGGGAAGTTTGACGGCAGGTCAAGCTTTGCCACCTGGCTCACACGCATCGCTATCAATTCAGCGCTGATGAAGATTCGTAAAATCCGGGCTAGTCGCGAAGTTTCGATGGAAGAGCCAGCCGAAGGGGGCGAACAGCGGCCCCGCTACGAGCTAGCGGACTGCGCTCCGAACCCTGAAGAGCGTTGCGCACAGCGGGAACACGAACGCATCGTGACCACGGCAGTCCGTGAATTGCGCCCTGCCATTCGCCAAGCCGTGGAGATCCGGCAGTTGCAAGAATATTCCGTGATGGAAACGGCTCGCGCTTTGGGGATCTCCGTGGCTGCAACCAAGGGCCGCCTGTTTCAGGCCCGTGCCGCGTTACGTAAAGCGTCGCGCTTGAGAATGATAGGGCCGGCACGAGTTCGTCGGGCCGCTTGATGCGGAATCCGATTCGCGGTGCGGCGTTCGCAGTGACACCAGCTGGGGGAATACAATGACGATGAGCTTATTTGCGTGGGCGGCTACTGCCGTTTTTGCCGGGTGGTATTTTTTCAGACTGGCAGGGACGCTCAAGAACTTCCAGGAGGTTGCGGCTTGCCTCTGGGTCATCTGCGGCGTGGACATCGGTGCCGTTCCGCTGGTCGTTGCAAGCATCGTTGGAGGGGCCGCGGCGGTATCCTCGACGTTTCGCCGCCGTTACGGCTGGAAGGATGAATGGTCCGCGCGGATAAAGGCTGGCACTGGGGGAAGTTCGCGCCGTGAAATACCGGCGGGCGTGGGGCTGGAATGATCTATGCGTTCATAGGAGTGCTTGCGATTTTGACTTATCTCATGGTTTTCGGTTCGCCGTCCCGTTCTCCGCGGCCGCGTCGTTAAGAAAATGACCGACCAAGCAGTAGCCGGAGCGAGCGTCGGGACAAGGGCTCACAACGCGTAGCTCGACCTAGAAGAGGTAGGTACCACAATGGTGGTATTTCGACACCTCTCCTTCAGGGTAGCGAAAAAGCATCCGATGTCGTGATGTGTTTAAGGATTCATTCCTACACAGTGAGGTCACAGAGAGTCAACGGCCTCTACAATATGCGACAAGCAAGGAAGCAAGGTGCTGGCATCGTGATCTTCAGCATGACCGCATCCACTTTCGCGCCCCGTGCTTTGACGCTTTTCCTTGGACACTCGCGACGATTAAGGTACGCAGCGAGCAGCAGCTCCCATGGGTCTGATCATCACATTTGAGGCGGCGGCATTCTTGGTGCAGCTCACAACGGGTATCCGACAAATGAAGTAAAGGAGAGCAAAGGAGAATATTCATGCCGACAATCACGACGAAAAATGGAACACAGATCTTTTACAAGGATTGGGGAACAGGTCAGCCAATCGTTTTCTCGCACGGCTGGCCACTGACCGCGGACGACTGGGACGGGCAGATGCTGTTCTTCGGGCAGCGCGGCTATCGTGTCATTGCGCACGACCGGCGAGGGCACGGGCGCTCTGACCAGACGTGGGACGGCAACGAAATGGACACGTACGCGGACGATCTCGCTGCGTTGTTTGAAAAGCTCGATCTTAAGGGTGCAATAATGGTTGGGCACTCGACGGGGGGTGGTGAAGTCGCGCGCTACCTCGGTCGCCACGGCGCCAAACGTGTCGCCAAAGCGGTGCTAATCAGCGCCGTGCCACCGCTCATGCTGAAGACAGAAAAGAACCCGACTGGACAGCCTAGAGAAGCTTTCGACAGCCTTCGCAAAGCACTGGCAGCCAACCGCCCGCAGTTCTACAAGGACATCACTTTGCCGTTTTACGGATACAATCGGCCGGGCGCAAAGATTTCCGAAGGCATCCGGGAGCATTGGTGGCTGCAGGGAATGATGGGCGGGGTTAAGGCCCACTATGACTGCATCAAGGTATTCTCGGAAACCGACTTCACGGAAGACCTGAAGAAGATCGAGATTCCGGTGCTGGTGATGCATGGTGACGACGATCAGATTGTGCCAATCGTCGCTGCGGGCCCCTTGTCCGCGAAGTTACTGAAGAACGCGACGCTGAAGGTCTATCCGGGCTTTCCGCATGGCATGCCCACGACGAATGCAGACCAAATCAACGCCGACCTGCTCTCGTTCTTCCAGCGCAGCCAACAAGCCTCCGCCTAGGGGGATGACTCCTTCGCCCCCAAAATCCTGACGACGGCAGAATTGCTCGCCGCACGCGCGACGAATACGGTACGACAAATCGCAACTGAGGATGCATCTCATGAGTACAGGTCTGGCGGCGTTTACACTTTTTCACGTTGCGTTGAGTCTAGTCGGAATCTTCACTGGCTTTGTCGTGCTCTTCGCGCTGCTCTCCGCGAAACAGTCGAATAGCTGGACCGCGACATTTCTCGTGACCACCGCGGCGACCAGCGTGACCGGATTCTTGTTTCCTTTCCACAAATTCTTGCCTTCTCACGCCGTAGGCATCGTCTCGTTGCTTGTCTTAGCGGTGACGATTCCGGCCTTGTACGTCTTTCATCTTGCGGGTCCGTGGCGCCGCACTTACGCCGTCGGCGCCGTCATCGCTCTTTATCTCAACGTGTTCGTTTTGATCGCCCAGTTTTTCATGAAGATTCCCGCGCTCAAGGCCCTGGCGCCGACGCAATCAGAACCGCCGTTTCTCGGGACGCAGGTCGCGGTCATGTCGATTTTCGTTGTCCTTGGGGTTCTCGTAGCCAAGCGCTTCCCCGCGGAAGCCATGCACGCAGTCTGAGCCTCTTCTCGGGGTTGAAGGATTAGTTGTAGACTCTTCGTCAGGTGGAGCATCAACTTATTAAGTCAATTCCGCGGGGGCAGATACATGGAATCTCGATCCGAGGAAAGGGTTTCACCGTCGGAGGGTCACATGAGCAGAATTTCGAAACGCAACCTCTGGATAGCAGGAGTGCTGTCCCTGGTGGTTCTTAGTGTAATTGTTGGGGCGTTGCGCCCAAAGCATGTATCGGGAGCGGGAGCGCAGCCGGGCGGTGCGCTGGACGTTGAGGTGGTGCAGGTTCAGCAGAAGGATGTTCCGATCTATGGCGAGTGGATCGGCACGCTGGATGGGCTGGTGAACGCGGACGTGAGGGCGCAGGTGACGGGTTACCTGCTGCAGCAGGCCTATAAGGAAGGAGCATTCGTAAGGAAGGGCGACTTGCTCTTCCAGATTGACCCGCGGCCTTTCCAAGCGGCTCTGGATCAAGCCCAAGGCCAATTGGCGCAGGCCAGGGCCACTCTCGCCAATGCGGAAGCAGTGCAGGGCCGGACGCAACTCGATGTGAACCGGTATACCCCGTTGGCACGCGAACAGGCGGCCAGCCAGCAAGACTTGGACAATGCAGTGCAGAACAATCTCGCTGCAAAAGCCACTGTGGAAACGGCCAAAGCTCAGATCCAGACGTATGAGGCGGCGGTGGAAACGACGAAGATCAACCTCGATTTCACGCGGCTGTGCGCTCCTATTGATGGAATCGCGGGACAGGCCCAGCTTCAGGTTGGCGCGCTGGTGACCCCAGCTAGCGGAGTGGTGACTTCGGTTTCCACGGTCAACCCGATCAAGGTGTTTTTCACGGTGAGCGAACCGCAGTACCTGAACTGGCGACAACGCTTCCCGACGGAGAGCAGCCGCGTGGAGGCAGACAAAAACCTGCGCCTCCAACTGATTTTGGCGGATGGCAGAACGTATGAGCACGAGGGCACGTTTTACTTTGCCGACAGGCAGGTGAATGAGGGCACGGGGGCGATTCGAATTGCCGGGCTGTTTCCGAATCCGGAAAACATCCTGCGGCCGGGAGGCTACGGCAAGGTGCGCGCGGTCATCCGGACACAAAAAGATGCCCTGATGGTGCCGCAGCGTGCGGTCACCGAGCTGCAAGGTGGCTACCAGGTTGCCGTTGTTGATGGCGAAAACAAAATCAGTATCCGTACGATTGCTCTCGGTGAGAGCATCGGATCCGAAAACATTGTAAACAGCGGGCTAAAACCCGGAGACAGGGTGGTGGCGGAAGGCATTCAGAAGGTCCGCCCGGGCATGCATGTGAACACCAAGCCTTTTGGCTCCGAGGCGAAGGGAAAGTAATGCCATGTCCAAGTTCTTCATTAACCGTCCGATCGTGGCGATGGTCATTTC
>Ga0307475_10000072_pt1 | contig 53961 bp, 48 predicted proteins | sample atmos_gasesECM1C_FD_203317 | JGI IMG/M metagenome (GOLD analysis project Ga0307475, IMG submission 203317) | Hardwood forest soil microbial communities from Morgan-Monroe State Forest, Indiana, United States - atmos_gasesECM1C_515 | ecosystem: Environmental > Terrestrial > Soil > Temperate... | reverse complement strand
AAATCCACGTCACCGAATTCGCCGGTGAAGGGATACACCCATCCCGTTGACCCAATCCCTATGCCGGAAATTTCCGCGCCCGCCTTCAGCGCCGCTTCGCGCAGCATCCCGGTTATGTGCGCCAGGCCATCCGCGTACCCGCGCTCCCCTTGCGTAGGCGACTCCACCTTGGCCCGCACCGCGCCGCCGTCGTCCACCATCCCGACGGCAATCTTCGTCCCCCCGATGTCCACGGCGCCGATCATGGCTTTTCCCTGTGGGCAGGTTTCGGCAATAACCCCGCCTCATCCTCCACCACAAACGAACTCAACCGGAACGTGTCCGGATCGCTGCCCGAAAGCCGCGCCAGCCGCTCGGCCACCAACTGCGCCGGAATAATGTCGATCAAAAACTGCCACTCGCTCGCAATCTCCGGAAGCTGAAAAACCAAATCTCCTGCGTCCTCCGGCAGCCGTTGCCCGATCAGCATCACTCGCGCGCCCAATTTCCGCAGGTCGCGCGCCACCGCCAAATCCTGCTCGCGCATCTTCGCCCCATCGATCCACAACCCGAAGCGCACATCCTTCGCCACGATTTCTTGCGGCCCGTGCCGGAAGCTGCCCGTGCCCATCGCCGTAGCCGGCGACTTCACACCCTCTTCCCACATCAGCCGCGCCTCATACGCGCTCCCCAGGCTCGACCCCCGCGCCAGAAAATACGTCGTGCTGCGCGGCGCCAGCCATGCCGAATTCTCGATTTGCGCCTGCCATCCAGGAATCGCTCGCCCAGCCACCGCGAAAGCCCGCGAAAGTGACTCCGCAAACCCCGCGTCAAACGAGCCGACCACCGAAGCCGCAAGAACTCCCGCAGTCAGCGCCAACGTGGTATACGTATTCACCGAAATCGCGTGATCCAGCGCCACCGGAACCACCATCGCAATCTGCGCCTCGCGCGCCAGCGTCCCCTCCGCCACATTCGTAATCCCAATTACCGTCGCCCCGCTCGCCCGCGCCTTCGCTAGCAACTGCACAATCTCCACGCTGCGCCCGCTCCGCGAAATCACGATCGGCACCGACTCCGCTGGAATCGCCGCAAACTGCACCAGCTCCGCCGCATCCACCAAGTACACCGGCCGCGCGCCAAGCTGAAACAGCGCCGAAACATTCAGCCCTGCATGCCAACTGCTCCCAATCCCCGTCAAGTACACATGCCGTGCCGAACGCACCGCAGCCACCGCCGCATCAAGCGCACTTCGCCCGGTTCCCGATAAATGGTCGAGCGTTCGCTCCAGCTCGTCTAGTTGCCGCAGTATGTCCCGCAAGAAATGAGTCATTAAGACCGCATATCTCCTGTGTAGGTGCAGCATGTTGCCGCAGGCTGCGCACCGGATACAAGACTCATTAATTTTCGTGAGTTGTGTCGTGAATTCCGGTCCAAGAGACGCTCCGCGCTGCCTGACCGTATTTCAATTGTGGTTCTTCTCCCGGCCGGGCTAACGTGGTTTCTACCCATTCGTCACTATGCATGGTAACGACGAAGACCAACTGGTCTGCGAGAAGCCGCCTGACAATATCTAGCATTTCGCTTTCGCTCTCGACCGCGTAGCACATTCGAGGCGGAGCGAAACGGATCCAGATATCGCTGTCTTTTGTCGTGAAGACAATCAGATGACCGGCATTTGACCCTTTTGGCGCTGGGACTGCAACCTCCAGATCGCCTGCATCCGAGGCCTCGAAGTATTCTCCCCAATCTGGGTGTTCCGCAAGCAGTGCCTCACCTGCTCGCTTTGCCAGCCTCTTCAGTGACTCCATATTGTTCACGGGTAGGGTCCGGGAGAGTCAAGCATGGGTCATATCTTCAGGATGGACGAGGGCGTCGAATTCTTCACCGGTGAGAAAGCCTAGTTTCACAGCCGCGTCCCGCAGACTGATGTGCTCATGATGTGCCGTGTGAGCTACTTTGGCCGCATTGTCATACCCGATCTTCGGCGACAGCGCGGTCACCAGCATCAGTGAATTCTTCACGTATTTGTCCACTTGCTCGCGGTTCACTTCAATTCCCTGCACGCAGTGCTCGACGAAGCTGTTGCAGACATCGGCCAGCAACTCCACCGAATGCAGATAATTGAAAATGATCACCGGCTTGAAGACGTTCAGCTCGAAATTTCCCTGCGAACCGGCAAACCCAATCGCCGTGTCGTTGCCCATCACCTGCACCGCCACCATGGTCATTGCTTCGCACTGCGTCGGGTTCACCTTGCCCGGCATGATCGAAGATCCCGGCTCGTTTTCCGGTAAGATCAACTCGCCCAGCCCACAGCGCGGTCCCGAGGCCAGCCAGCGAATGTCATTCGCAATTTTCATCAGCGAAGCCGCCAGCGTCTTCAGCGCCCCGCTGGCGAACACGATTTCATCGTGCGCCGCCAGCGCATTGAACTTGTTCGGGTGGGACCGGAACGGCAGGCCCGTCAACTCCGCAATCTTCCGCGCCGCGCGCTCCGCAAACTCCGGATGCGCATTCAGCCCCGTGCCCACCGCCGTCCCGCCAATCGCCAAATCGTAAAGCCCATCCAGCGCCACCGCTATGCGCGCGCCGTCGCGGTCCAGCATATTCACCCAGCCGGAAAATTCCTGCCCAAACGTGAGCGGCGTTGCATCCTGCAAATGCGTGCGCCCAATCTTCACGATGTCGGCAAATTCCAGGGACTTGGCAAGCAGAACGTCGCGCAATTTCTTCACCGCGGGCAACAGCCGCCGCGCCGTCTCCGTCGCCGCCGCAATGTGCATCGCCGTAGGAAACGTGTCATTCGATGACTGCGACATGTTCACGTCATCATTGGGATGAATCGGCTTCTTGCTGCCCATCACCCCGCCGGCCATCTCGATCGCCCGGTTCGAGATCACCTCGTTGACGTTCATGTTCGTCTGCGTCCCGCTGCCCGTCTGCCAAACCCGCAGCGGAAAGTGGTCGTTGAGCTTCCCGGCAATCACTTCGTCAGCGGCCGCCGCAATCAGCCGCGCCTTCTCCGCCGGCAGCTTCTCCAAGTCCTGATTCGCCAGCGCCGCCGCCTTTTTCAAAATCCCAAACGCCCGGATCAGCTCCGCCGGCATAGTGTCTTTGCCAATGGCAAAGTGCACCAGCGACCGCGCCGTCTGCGCCCCGTAATAGCGGTCCGCCGGCACCACCATCTTCCCCATGCTGTCCGTTTCCGTGCGCGTGGCGGCGCCTTGCGCGGATTTTGTGGCTTCCGACATGAAGGACTCCCAGTCTGGGCATTATGAGTTTAACAGGTTCAGGAATGAGGGAGATAAGGGAGAGGACAAAAGCGCAACGCAGAGGGCACGGAGACACTAAGGAAAGCGTTAGCCGCGATGCTGCGCCCACCACGCGCGCCACGCATCGGGCTGGCCTCCTAAGGAGGCGCCGGTGATGTCACGCAAAGCCTGGAAGACCCAGCCGCGCGTCGCGTCGTCCAGGGTCATATCGTCCGTCATTTTCAGCAGGTGCGGCACGGCCCGCATGCGCTGCTCCCGCGTCAGCATCCCGGACTGAGCCAATCCGCAGCCGCCCCGCTCGCGCACCAGCGGCGAAGGATCGCTGCGAAAAGCCTCCAGCAAGGGAGCCACGGTTTCGTCAGTCCCCAACATGGACAGCCCCTCGACGGCCCAGTACCGCGTCTGCTCATCCGGGTCGTGCCGGTGGTCCATCAGCGTGACGAACGCGCGACGCGTCTCCACACCGCGATTGCCCAGCACGCCCAGCATCCACAGCGCCCACGGCCGCGCCGAAGGCTCGTGTCGAATGCGCTCAATCAGGTTGTCCGCACTCTCCGCGCGTTTCGGCAGGTTGTACCCGGCCAGCTCGATCTCGAGCGCTGCTGCGCGCACATGCAAGTCATTGGAATTCAATGCGGTAGTCAGGAGGCTGGAAAGTTGCCCCTGTAACTCCAACTGGCCAAACCAGTTATCGACGGATTTGCCGATCAGCTCCAGCGCCCCGTCGTAGTGATTGACCGCCCGCTCCAGCAGCCGCTCCGCCTGCTGCTGCGCCGGCAGATTGGCAATCTCTTCGATTTCGTGGTCGGAAAGCTTCGCCGGCGAAGCCGATTGCGGCTCGCTCTGTAACTGAATGCGTAGTGTGAATTCGTCCCAAGCAGCCCGAATAGGCGCCGGAATCGCCGCCGCAAAGAAGATCAGCGCGATGGCCAGACTCAGGACGATCATCAAGCTCTTGGCGCCGCGCGGTTCACGCGTGCTAGCGGGCGAACGCTCTGTGGGCTGGCTGTTCATCAGGTATCTGCTCCATTTCAAGCGTAAGTACCTGATTAGTGACCAACAATAGTACGCAAGGACAGGCGTGCTTGCGGTGTAACAGGCTAAGGTATAATTGGATCAGGGGCACTTCTCACCCTTAAATGGCTGGGGATAACAAATTAGTGCAGCCTTCCGCTGCCGTACGCGCCCGCAGGCGCCTGCGGTTCTTGCGCACCCGTCTGCGTGAATTGCGCATGATTGGCAAGGCCCTCGGTTCCACCAAGCATCCCATCCTGGTGCATATTATTCCCAACCGGCGCTGCAACCTGGCGTGCACTTACTGCAACGAATTCGACGATTTTTCCAAGCCCGTCCCGCTGGAAGAGATGAAAAACCGGCTGGACGTCCTGGCCAGCATGGGCACCTCGATTATCACCATCAGCGGCGGCGAGCCCCTGATGCACCCGGAGATCGACCAGATTATCCGGCACATCCGGCGCCACGGCATGATTGCCGGGATGATCACCAACGGCTTTCTGCTGGACAGAAAAACCATCGAAAAATTGAACGCGGCGGGACTGGAACATTTGCAAATCAGCATCGACAACGCCGTGCCCGATGAAGTCTCGCTGAAGAGCTTGAAAACGCTGGACACGCGGCTGGAGTGGCTGGCGCAATACGCGGTTTTCCAGGTGAATATCAATTCCGTGCTGGGCAGCGGCGTAAAAAATCCGGAAGACGCGCTGAAAATCGCGCACCGTGCCGTGGAACTCGGTTTTACCAGCACGGTGGGAATTATCCACGACCACAACGGGCAGCTAAAGCCGCTGGGGCCGCGCGAAACGGAAATTTTCGAAGAGATTATGACGCTGGGGAAACGCTCGTTTTCCCGCTTCAACGAATTCCAGCACAATGTGGCGCGCGGGCGCGAACACAACTGGCGCTGCCGCTCTGGTTCGCGCTATCTCTACATCTGCGAGGATGGCCTGGTGCACTGGTGCTCACAGCAGCGCGGCTATCCGGGCATTCCGCTGGCGCAGTACACGCCGGAAATGCGCCGCCACGAATATTTCACGGAGAAATTCTGCGCGGCGCGCTGCACCGTTTCCTGCGTGCAGCAAGTGGGAATTCTGGACAACTGGCGCGACCCGCAAACGCGCAAGCCGAAGCCCATGGCTCCAGCGCCCGTTCCCGCGCAATTCGTGCAAATTGGCTCCGCGCGCATCGACGGCTAGAAACACGAAAGAACGCAGGGGTGGGGCCGGGATTTCGGTCCCGCGTAGTCCCTTTCCACGCACACGAATACAGGCAGGGAATTGACGGCGGGCCTTAGGTTCTCAAAAATGTGAACATGGCAACTGCGGCGATTGAAATCGAAAATCTGACCAAGGATTATCCCTTCGGTTTTCTGCACCTGAAAAAGAAAACGTCGCTCGAAGGGCTGAGCATGAGCGTCGAGGATGGGGAAGTTTTCGGCTTCCTAGGGCCCAACGGCGCCGGCAAGACCACGACCATCAAGCTATTGGTGGGCCTGATTTTTCCAACCGCCGGCACCGCACGCATCCTCGGAAAATCCATCCGCGACATTTCCATGCACGCCGATATCGGGTATCTGCCGGAACAGCCGTATTTTTACGACTACCTGACAGCCGCGGAATTGCTCGATTATTTCGCGCGAATCCACGATTTGCCCGCGCAAGAGCGCAAGACACGCGTGGACGGCATGTTGAAAAAAGTGGGGTTAGAGACAGCGCGAAAAATTCAGTTGCGAAAATATTCGAAAGGCATGTTGCAGCGCGTGGGGTTGGCGCAGGCCATTCTGCACGATCCGAAAGTCGTGATCCTGGACGAGCCAATGTCCGGGCTCGATCCGGTGGGGCGGCGCGAAGTGCGCGACATCATTTTGGAGCTGAAGCGGGCAGGAAAAACGGTGCTGTTTTCCACGCACATTTTGTCCGACGCGGAAATGTTGTGCGACCGCGTCGGTGTGATCGTGGGTGGGAAATTGCGTGGGGTGGGCGCGCCAGACGAAATTGTGGGAATGAAAGCGCAAGGGATGGAGGTATTGTTCGAATACGCTGGCGCCGCTGCCGGGTTGCAGCCCTTGCTGAGCAAAGCGTCACAGACCGGAAAGCGCTACCGGATGCAGATTTCCGAGGCGGATTTGTACACAACACTGCAGCAACTGGGCAGCGCGGGGGCGAAGGTTTTGTTGGTCGCGCAGGTCAAGTCCACGCTGGAAGAATATTTCATGCACCTGGTAGAGGTCGACCGTGCGCAAGCGCCGGCGGTTGAGGTGAGCGGAAAGTGAAACGTGCGGGGATAGTGGCGCTGAATACGTTTCGCGAAGCAGTGCGCGATCGCGTGCTGTACAACCTGGTATTCTTCGCGCTGGTAATGATCGCCGCGTCGATTCTGGTGGGCCAAGTGTCCATCGGCATCGAAGAGATGGTGATCGTCACGCTAGGCTTGAGCGCGATTTCGGTGATCGGATTATTGATCGCGGTGTTTATTGGCGTGGGTTTGGTGTCGAAGGAAATGGAAAAGCGCACGCTGTACGCACTGCTGGCCAAGCCAGTGAGGCGATGGGAATTTTTGTTGGGGAAATTCGGCGGCCTGGTGCTCACCTTGACGGTGAATACGGCAGCCATGGCCGCTGGCCTGTTTCTAGCGCTGAGTGTAGTGAAACAGGGCACGGAGCATGTGGAAGAACCGGTGTTGGTTGGAGTGTATTTCATCTTGTTGAAGCTCGCGCTGGTGGTCGCGCTGGCGCTTTTGTTTTCGTGCTTCACAACACCGCTGCTCTCCATTCTGTATACGGCGGGACTGTATATCGCGGGGTTGTTCGTCACGGAGATGCGCAACTTTCAAAGCGAAACGATGTCGCGGGCACTACAAACGCTGCTGCGCTGGCTCTCCTATCTACTGCCGAACTTTGAGAATTTTGACGTAATGGCCGCGGCGGCACATGGGCGCGCGATTCCCGGGGTGTTGATCGCGCAGAATTCGGCTTATGCAGCGTTGTATTGCGCCGTCGTGCTGACCGTCGCGGCGGCCATTTTCACCAGGCGAAACCTGAAATGAGCGCCGGGAAATCGCATCTGTTACTGTGGGCCGTCCTGCTGCTGGGATTTTGCGGCGTCTGGGAATTGCAGCATGCCATCGACGCCCGGCGGGCGCACTTCCACCAGGAGCAAGATGATCTGGTGTTGCGTTCCGGCCCGCTGCTGAAGGCCATGAGCCTCGAGTATGCTCCCCTGATGGCCGATCTGTATTGGACGCGCGTGGTGCAGTACTACGGGAACAAGCACGCAAGTCATCAGGCCAACATCGAGCTTCTGTGGCCGCTGCTGGATGTGACCACGACTCTCGATCCCAACCTGATCATCGCCTATCGTTTCGGCTCGATGTTCCTGAGCGAACCACCACCGAGCGGCGCGGGGAAGCCGGCGCTGGGTATCGAGCTGCTGGAGCGGGGGATTCGCGCGAATCCGGAATACTGGCGCTTCTACGAAGATCTGGGCTTCATCTATTACTTCGAACTGAACGATTATCGCAAGGCGGCAGAGGCCTTCCTGGAGGGAAGCAAGAAACCGGGAGCAATGATCTGGATGAAAGCGTTCGCCGCCCGAATCAGCGAGAAAGGCGAGACGCTGGAGACTTCGGTGATGCTGTGGAGCGAGATTTACAGCTCCGTGAACGAGCCTTCCATCAAGGAAAACGCCAAAATACATTTGCAATTACTGCGCGCGCGCGCCGATTGCGAGCAACTGAACAAGCTTGCCGCGGAATACAAGAAACGCACTGGGCGGCCCCCCGGCAATGTGCGCGATCTTGTGAATGTTGGTTTGCTTCCAGGTTTGGTGGTGGACCCCGTGGGCGTCGTATATTTCTTCGACCTGGAAGGCAATGCGCAAATGAATCCGGCGAGCCCGCTGTTCAAAGAGCAGCGCGTTGACGAAAAAAGGCCTTAGTCGACGCAGTTACTCGCTAACGCAGAGGAGAGTCATGCGTGGATCTATGGTGATTTTGTTGGGCACCACCTGGGTGGTGAATTGAAAGGTGGTTTCGGGGCCGGCGGCGGCCACTACTCCCAATTGCGTGGAATGCCCGCCAGCGTTCGCGTAGAGCGGTACCGGCGCGATGAACGAGCGGAGCACGCCGCTCTGGAAGAGCTTTCCGCGTACCAGGAAGCCTTTCTCGGAGCGGTGCACGGAAAATTCCACGCGATAATGCGGAACGCCGGTTCCGCGAACCCAATCCTCGAAAAACCATTCCATCGAGCGGCCACCGTCGAGATCCATGGCGGGCGTCATCACTGCTTCGATTTCGCGCTGCAGGTCCGCGCTGGAGAGAGCTCGATACGCGTACTTGCCGGCCAAGGTGTGGAGCAGCGCAGCAAAACGCGCGTCGGGATCTTTCGCGCCCGGCTGGCGCAGCATTTCACGGAGCATGTGAATCACCCAGGAACCTTTGCCGTAAATGAGTTGTTCGAAGCCTTCCGGCGATTTTGACGAGGTCAAGCGCGTGCCTAAATCGAGAGCGCCGACTTCAGAAGCGGGTTGCTCCACGCCTGGCAATTTTTCCACCAGCCGCTGGCGGTAGCGCGCGAGCCAGGCGCGCAGAGAGTGGTTGCCGTTCTTCTGGCTGTCGGCAAACAACAGCGCCAGATAGTTGGCGATGGCTTCGTCGATCCATTGATCGCGATAGGAGCTCCAGCCCACGACGTTGCCCCACCACTGGTGAGCCACTTCGTGAAAGGGAACCAGCTCCGTGAAGTGCTCCTGTCCGCTTTCGGTGAGCCCGGCGCGCTGCTGAGCCGCGTTGGGAAGGAAGGAAAACGTGGAGATGTAAAGAAGTCCGGGCCAGCCCTGGCCGAAAGTTCCCGGAATTTGTGAAACGCCGAGCTTCTGAAAAGGAAACGGCCCGCTGTAATTCTCGTAGAAACGAATGGAGGAGTCGATATCACGCCCAAGCTGCTTTAGCGCGTCCGCAGGGCTGGGCGCCGCGGAAATCATGGGCATCATCTTCGAGCTGTTCTGCCCCTCGGGGCCAAGCGCCGAGGGCATGCGCGAGATATCGAAAACCGAAGAGCCCAAGCGATTGTTGAGGGCCTGTTCCAGCATGCGATTGGCATAGACCTCCACGGAATGCGCTCCGGCAGCCAGTGAAGCGAAAGCATAATCGCCCAGATTGAAACCGGCGACCGACGCCGGCTTTTCCGTGCGCCAGTGGCCGACACGGAAGTCGCCGTCTTCGCGCTCATCGATCTTTGTGCCTGTGGCCACCAAGCGCAGGCGTCGCGGCCAGTGCATGCACAATTCATAATCGGCGAAATCCGCGGCGTCGCCGAAATGCGGATACCAACTTTCGCGCGCGCCCACGTAGAGCACGGCGTTTCCGGCGTCTTCGATCACGTTTCCACGATAGCGGAAATGCAGAGTAAACTCGGTGCCGCGCGCGGGCGGCGACGGCAGGACCACGTAGAGAAAATCGTTGCCGTGCGTGCTGCGCTCGCGCAACGTCATTCCCTCATTTTGGAAAAAAGTAAGAGCTTCGCCATGCTCGCCGCTGACCTCCTCGACGTTTAGCATGTGCGAAAGCTGCAACGGAAGCCAGCGCTCACCGCCGGTTTCGGCGCGAAAGTGCACGTCCGTTTTGGCTTCCAGAGAATTGTTGGCGAGGATGGAAGTGTCAATCGCGTAGCGCAAGGCTCGGAAGGGAACCGCGGAAGCAGCGGTGCCCGGCGCATTATAGGAAGCCCACACGTCGTAGAATGATCTGGCCGCGTTTTTTTTGGGCTGGCCGAGGAGGAAAGACTCGCGGCGCAATGGGTCCAAAACCAGGTCGAAAGGGCCGCTGGTGACGCCGTCAATCGCGCCAAAGAAATAGGGTTTGGGATTCTGGGAAAGCGAATCGAGTAGAACGCGAAGCGACTGGCCGGTATTCAGTGAGGCCAGCAACGCATCCCATCGTGCCGCGAACGCGGAATCCGGTTGCGGCGAAACCTGTGCCGCAAGGAACTGGCCCAGCAGTTCAGCGGCGGTGTCGTCCGTGAAACGCAAACAGGCCGAAGTGAAGTCCTGATCGAGAACCGGCGCGCTCAAGAAGTGCGCCATCTGCTGCTTTTCGACGGGGTCGCGCGGTGCAGCCAGGATGTGACCGCGGCCGTAGAAGACGGCGCCGGTAGCGCGGCCCTCGAACAATTGTAGGAAAGCGAGCTTGCCCTGCTCAAAAGAGAGCTGCACGTCGCCGCGGCGGAGCTCGATGCGATTGGCGGCCTCAATTTCGTAGAGCGTGGCGGGGTCCACGCGAATTGCGGTCAGCTTGTCGTAGACCTCGCGGGCGGTTTTCTCCGCCGCCCAGGCCTCCGCGGCCGCCAGGAAAAAGCAAAGCCCGAGGAAAGCGACCCGGAACCGCATGTCCGAGTGTAGTCACTTTCGGCATGACGGTACAAGGCGGCAGGTTGCGGCAAAGCGTGGCCAGCCTAAAATAAAGGGATGCGGCTTTACCTGATTCTCGCTGCCGGTTTGTCTCTGCTCGTGGCGCAGGAGGCGTGCGCGGACACCATTGTTCTGAAAAATGGACGCCGCATCGTGGCGGACAGCGTGGTGGTGGATGGCGACAAGGTCCGCTACTTGACGGTGGCGGGCGAACTGGTGCTGCCGAAATCGATGGTCGATCACATCGAAAAGGGCGGGGCGAGGCAAATGCCGGGATCTGCTACGACAGGTGCGGCGAACCTGAATATTACGCCGCCCAGCCTGGAACCCAGCAAAGCGAACGCCGCGGCGGAGAACGGTGCAGTGCACGACGGTGTGATAGACCGCGAATTCCTGGCCGCCGTTGCCAGTGATGCACGGTCTGGTGCGCCGGGAGCGAATGAAAAAGCAGCCATCGCGTACCATGCCGCGGCGCAGCTGGAACTCGTACACGGCGATATGGAGCACGCGCTTGACGATGAGCGTACCGCGCTGACGTACGAGCCCGATAATCCGGTCATGCTGCTAAACGTCGCGTTCCTGCATTTGCGGCGCAGCGAATACAAGCAAGCGCTGGATTACCTGGAACGCGTGCAACGCGTTGCTCCGGAAAATCCCGACGTGCCCAAGCTCACGGGCTGGGCGTATTACGGGATGAACAAGCTGAGACAGGCCGTCGCGGAATGGGAACGCGCGCTGGCGCTGAAACCGGATGCCGAGGTGCAAGCGGCGCTGGACAAAGCGCGGCGCGATCAGCAGGAGGAAGAAAATTACCGCGAGAACGAGAGCAGCCACTTCACGCTGCGTTACAGCGGCGAGGCGGAGCCGGAGCTGGCGCGCGAGGTGCTCCGCGCTCTGGAAACGCATTTTTCCGCCATCGAATTGGAGCTGAGCTACACTCCGCCGGAACCGATCGGTGTGATTTTGTACACGCAGCAAGCGTTCGCAGACATCACGCGCGCGCCGGGCTGGGCCGGTGCGCTGAATGACGGGCGCATTCGTGTGCCGGTGCAAGGATTGACGCAGTTGACGCCGGAATTGTCTCGCGTGTTGAAGCATGAGCTGACGCACAGCTTCATCCGGCAAAAAACGCGCGCGAACGCACCGACTTGGATGCAGGAAGGGCTCGCGCAATGGATGGAGGGGAAGCGGAGCGGAGCGGCGGCCGCGGTGCTGTTGCAACTGTATGACGCGAAGCAGGCAATGCCGCTTGGAGACCTGGAAGGATCGTGGCTGAGCTTGTCCAACGAGGTCTCGGCTTACGCGTATGCGTGGGCGCTTGCCAACGTGGAGTACATTGTGCAAGTCGATGGAATGACCGACATGCAGCGCATTCTGGACCGGCTCGCCGGGGGAAGCACGGCGGAGGCAGCGTTGCGCCAGGTGTTGCGCAGCGATTACGAGGAGCTGATGCAATCCACCGCGAGGTATTTGCGAAAAACTTACTGAAAATAAAAATTGGTTCGGCCGGCGTGGGCGCTCGTTATGCGTCAACTATCGCTCAGCAGCGCGGCGAGGAGCGCGGCGCGCTCCGGCATCGCCCTTACGACGGCGTACTCGTGCGCGGAGTGCGCGCCATCACCAACCGCGCCCAAGCCGTCGAGCGTCGGGACGCCCTGAGCCGCGGTGAGATTGCCGTCCGAGCCGCCGCCCGCCACGCATTCTCCGATCGAGAGACCCATTTGCGCGGCCAACGATTTCGCGCGAGAGAAAAGCGCGGCGCTGACTTTGCGCTCCATGGGTGCGCGATTGAAGCCGCCGTGAATTTCCAGGCGCGCTCCGCGCGTGAGGGGCCGCAGCGCGCGCAAGCGCTGCTCGAGGCGGCGCATGTCCGTCAAGCGCAGGGCGCGCAAGTCGATCACGGCGCGGGCACCCTCGGCGATGACGTTGACGCGCGTGCCGCCCTCAATCACGTCGGCGTTCACGCTGATGCCGCGGCGCAAATCGTTCCAATTTTGTAGGCGCGCGATCTGTTGCGCGAGTTCGTGCACGGCGTTCACGCCTTCCTGCGGCGCGAGGCCGGCGTGTGAGGCGCGGCCGTGTACGATGATTTCCGCTTCGCCCACGCCTTTGCGGGCGGTTTTCAGCAAGCCGCGCGGGCCGAGCGAAGGCTCCAGCACGAAAACGGCGTCGCTGCGGCGAGCTTCCGCTTCGATGAGCTTGCGCGAGGAGTCGCTGCCGATTTCCTCATCGGAGGTCCAGAGAAAAACGATGCGTTTGCTAAGCGGCGTTTGCGTTTGCCGCAGAGCTTGTAGCGCGAAGAGCGCTTGCACGATGCCGGCTTTCATGTCGAACGTGCCGGGGCCGTACGCTTTGCCCGCGGATACCCGAAAGGGCATTGTCGCGAGCGTTCCGGTAGCGTACACCGTGTCATAGTGGCCGAGAACGAGAAGCTGTCCCGCGGCGCGCGATTTCCGCGGCTGCCAGGTGATGCGCAGATGATCGCCGCGATGCCTTTGCGCGAGCCGCTCGACGCGCGCGCCCTGTTTGCGCCATTCCGCGGCGACGATGACGCAGCAGCGGTCGGCGGGCGTTTTCTCCAGGCTCGGCGATTCGGCAACTACAAATGTGCGCAGGACGGAGAGCATTTGCGGCAAACGCGGTCTTAGAAGGCGCAGCAGGGCCGCGGGGGAGTTCGCTTCGGTCATCGCGGGGACATGCTAACAGCGGCCTGGCGACAGCGCAAAGACTCGGCGGCAACCGCCCTGCTTCGCATATAATTCTAGGTTTGCCGGGAATACAGGGGGCCGCAGGTGTGCGCGGCTACGGGAGCGCCGATGATACTCGACGTTACGGAAATTCAGAAAATTTTGCCGCACCGCTATCCGTTCTTGTTTGTTGACGCGATTGTGGAAATGGAGCGGCTGAAGCGCGTGGTGGGCATCAAGAATGTGACCATCAACGAATCGCATTTTCAGGGGCATTTCCCTGGCAAGCCGATCATGCCCGGCGTGTTGATTATTGAAGCCATGGCGCAGACCGGCGGGTTGCTGCTGCTGACGGAAGTTCCGGATCGCGAAAATAAGCTGCTGTACTTCGTGGCCGTGGACGGTGCGCGCTTTCGGCGGCCGGTGGTGCCGGGGGACCAGTTGAAACTGGAGATCAAAGTGGTGTCCTGGCGTGGCGATTTTTGCAAGCTGGACGGGCGGGCGACGGTTGACGGCCAGCTCGCGGCCGAAGCGACGCTGATGTGCAAGATGGTTGACCGCGATATTCCCACCAAGGTGGAAGACGCCGCGAAATGAGCGCGCCGCAGATTCATCCGCAGGCGGTGGTGGCGGCGGACGCGAAGCTGGGCGCGGGCGTGCGTGTCGGCGCGTATGCGATTGTCGGCGCAGCCGTGGATCTGGGCGAAGGCTGCATGTTGCATGCGCATGCGATGGTGCAGGGACCATCGAAGATCGGGCGCGACAATGTGTTTTATCCGTTTTGCGTTGTCGGCGGCGATCCGCAGGACTTGCGCTTCCGGGGCGAGAGAACGGAACTCGCGGTGGGAGATGGGAACACGTTTCGCGAGTACGTGACCATAACCCGAGGCACCGCGAGTGGAGGCGGGAAAACGACGATTGGCAGCGGCAGCTTGTTCCTGGCGTCGTCGCATGTTGGCCACGATTGCCACGTCGGCGACCACACCTTGTTTGTGAACGGGGCGACGCTTGCGGGCCATGTGACCGTGGAGGATTACGCCACCATCGGCTTTCAGTCGCCGGTGCATCAATTTTGCCGCGTCGGACGCTACGCGTATATCGGTGCGTCAACGGTGATTACGCAGGATGTGCCGCCGTTTTCGCGCGTCGTGACCGAGCGCGAAACGAAGAGTTATGGCGTCAATACCATCGGGCTTGAGCGCAAAGGATTTTCCGAGGAGCGCCTGAAGATTCTGGCGCGCGCGTTTCGATTGCTGTCGCGCTCGAAGATGAACACCAGCCAAGCCGTCGCGGAAATGCGCAAATCGCTGGGCGATTCCGAGGACGTGCGCGAGCTGATTCGTTTCATAGAGACGGCGGAACGCGGAATCGTAAAGTAGGGCGTCTCGGTACGCATCTCATGGCCAACGCGGAAACAAGCACGGCAGGGTGGGGCCTAATCGCGGGCAACGGGCGATTTCCGTTTCTCGTGCTCGAAGGTGCGCGGAGCCAGGGCATCGAGATGGCGGTGATCGCGCTGAAGGAAGAAGCCGCGCCGGAGCTGGAGCGCTCCGCGAAGCGGCTGCACTGGGTGAGCCTCGGAGAGTTGAGCAAAGCGATCGACCTGATGCATCAGGAAGGCGTGACGCAAGCGGTGATGGCCGGTCAAGTGAAGCACAACAAAATTTTCAGCGCTATCCGGCCGGACTGGAAGCTGGCCAAGCTGCTGTTTTCTCTGCCGCGCAAAAACACCGATGCGCTGATCGGGGCGGTGGCGCGCGTTTTGGAAGACGAAGGGATACGCCTGGTAGATTCGACACTTTTTCTGAAGCCACTGGTGCCGGAACCTGGGGTTCTAACGCGACGCGCGCCGGACGCGCGCGAGGCCGCCGACATTGCGTACGGCCTCGGTGTCGCGCGGCAGATTTCCGGCATGGACATTGGGCAAACGGTGGTGATTTCCGATCGCGCGTGCGTGGCCGTTGAAGCCATGGAAGGCACGGACGAGACGATCGCGCGCGCGGCAAGGATTGCCGATGGCAAGCCCCTCGTGGTGGTGAAAGTCAGCAAGCCGGGGCACGACATGCGGTTCGATGTACCCGTGATCGGTCTTCCCACCATCGAACACATGAAGAAGGCGCAAGCCACGGCTCTGGCGGTGGACGCCGGACGAACCTTGCTGTTCGATCGCATAAAACTAATCGAGTTGGCGGACGCCGCGGGAATTGCCATCCAGGCGGTCGCTGCGGCTGCGGAACCAAAAGAGACTGCGGCGGGAATGAACAGGGAATGACGGCGGCAACGCAAGCGGGCAAGATACGTGTCGCCGTTGTCGGAACCGGTGAATTCGGGCGGAATCACGCGCGCGTTTACCGCGAAATTCAGGACGCCGAATTGGTCGGCGTCTTCGACAAAAACGTTGCCCGCGCGCAAGCTGCCGCGACCGAATTCCGCACGCATGCTTTCACTGCTCTCGACGAGTTGCACGGACGAGCCGATGCCGCCAGCGTGGCCGTGCCCACCGCCGAGCATGCGGAGATTGGCTGCCGCTTGATGGAAATGGGCCTCGACGTTTTGGTCGAAAAGCCCATGGCGAAGAGCCTTGCGGAGGCGGATGCGCTGCTGGACGCGGCAAAGCGGCATCAGCGCTTGCTGCAGGTCGGCCACGTCGAACGATTCAACCCGGCGGTGCTGGCAGTCGAGCCAATTCTGAATCACCCGCTTTTTTTCGAGGTGCACCGGCTGGGAGTGTTCACGCCGCGCAGCCTCGATGTCGACGTGATCTACGACTTGATGATCCACGACCTCGACATCCTGCTCGCGCTTGTAAAGCAGCCGGTCACTGAAGTGAAGGCGGTGGGAATTCCTGTGCTCACGAATAAAGTGGATATCGCGCACGCCCGCCTGGAATTTGAGGGAGGCGCGGTCGCCAACGTCACCGCCAGCCGCGTATCGACCGAGCGCGTGCGCAAGGCGCGCTTTTTTCAGCAACACGAGTACATTTCGCTCGATTACGCAAGGCGCGACGCCCTGCGCGTCACTGCGAAAAAAGCGGCCCCGCAACCGGAATTCGCGTATGAGAAGCTGCCCGCGCCCGCGGTCGAGCCGCTGCGCGCCGAACTGGAATCCTTTGTCGAAGTGGTGCGAACACACACCGAACCGCGCGTCAATGGTGAGGCCGGCCGCGCCGCCCTGGAACTTGCCGGGCGGGTAATGGCGAGCATCCAGGAGCACGGCGAGCGCGTCCAACTGGTAGCGTTCGCCGCGGCACAGAAAACGGAAAAATGATCCCTCGCCTCCTGGTTCCCTTGAATGCCCGTCCGCCTGCCGTGGACATCCCAACGGCGCGGCGGCGCCCTTCCACGCTGGATGAGCGCACGCTCGTCCCAGCGATGCTGCCCATTGTTCTTTTGGACGGACGCACGAACATCCCGTCCTCTCTGCCGCTGGAATCCATTGCTGCGCGCACCGTCGTTCCGCGGGGCATAAAGCGCGAAGACTTCGTCGTCGAAGAACCAAGCAACCTGCCCCTGCAGCCGACGGACATGGACGAGCGCGTGACCGTGCCGCAGGGCGCGGCGCCGCCGGAAATCATCGCTCCCTCGGAGAACATTCTTCCGGCCGAGATTGTCGACCCCGATATTTTCCTGACCGGAGAAGTCAACCTGCTTACCGAGGCGCGCACGGAGGACCGCGCCAAGTCCGACCTGGCCAGAAACATTTCCTCGGTGGTGTTTCACATCCTGCTGATTCTGGCCATCATCGTCGAACCAAAAGTTTTTCCGGCGCGCCCGAAGACGCAGGACGAGCTGGATCTCGCGCGCAGGCAGATGACCATCCTCCTGCCGCCAGGGGCTTTTGAGACGGCCAAGCCCACGCCACGCCGCGAACGGCCAGCCGAGACCATGAAGGTGGACCCCCGCATAATCCGCAAGGTAGCGCCGCCGGAGCCGACGCTGGCGCCTCCTCCTCCAAAACAGCCGGAGCGCGTGGTGAAGGAACTGCCGAGCGCCCCGGTGCCGAAGCCCAATGTTGTGCCCCCTCCTGACACTACGCCCGCAAAAACGGATGCGCCCAAGCAGCCGCTGAAGCTGGAGACTCCGGACGAACAGCCCAAGCCGAACAACCTGCTGCTGCCGAAAAATTCTCCCGGGCGTGCGATTCAGGATTCCATGCGCGATGCCGCCAAAATGAACGCCCCGCGTCCCATCGGCGGCGACGGGCCAATTCCTACTCGCGGAGCACCGGGAGGCGGAGGACGAGGCAGCGTTGGTGCGGGCATTGAAATGCTGACGCCGACCGAAGGCGTCGATTTCAACGATTACCTCGCGCGCGTGTATCAGAGCGTCAAGCGCAACTGGTTCGCGGTGATGCCGGCCTCGGTGGAGTTGGGCGACAAGGGCGTGGTGTCCCTGCAATTTAGAATCATGAAGAATGGTGGCGTGCCCGATGGGGAGCCTGTAAAGGTATTTGGCTCCGGGAAAGAGCCGCTCGATCGCGCCGCCATCTCGTCGATCCGCACCTCGAACCCGTTTGAGCCTTTGCCGCCTGCTTTCAGCGGCCCCTATATCGAGCTGCGCTTTACGTACTACTATAATTTGCAGCCGGATTACTCGCACTAGTGAAACCTGCGCGCCAACAGGTGTTAGGCAGCATTCTCCTCGCGCTGTTCGTGCTTATCTTTCTGTTTGTGCGCGCGCGTCATCTCCTCTTTCGATGAACTCACAGAATTCGAGCCTGCCGCTCGTCGCCGTCATCGGTCCTACGGCTTCGGGGAAATCAGCGCTGGGCGTGTGGTTGGCGGAACAACTCGGCGGCGAAGTAGTCGCGTGTGATTCCACGCAGCTCCATCGCGGGTTCGATGTTGGCACGGCAAAGCCTACGCAGGCCGAGCGCCGCGGCGTGCCTCATCACCTGCTTGATGTGCTCGGCCCGCAAGACACGGCAACCGCGGGGGGCTATCGGCAAATGGCGCTCGCCGTCCTCGCCGACCTGCGCGGCCGCGCGCGCCTCCCGGTTTCCACCGTCGGTACAGGTCTATATCTGCGCGCCTTGCTGGAAGGCCTCGCGGACGTCCCGCAACGCTCGGAAGAACTTCGCGAAAGATTGCGGCGCAGCGCGCAGGAGCATGGTCCCGGGCGCTTGCACGAGATTTTGTCGCGCCTCGATGCCGAAGCGGCGCAAAAAATTTCCGCAGCCGACGCGCAAAAACTGATTCGCGCCATCGAAGTCTGCCTTCTCGCCAAAATGCCACTCACCAAATTGCATGAAACTGGCCGCGCGCCATTGCAAGGTTGGCGCGCGTTGAAGATTGGACTCGCCCCAGGCCGCGAAGCTTTGTACAAGCGAATCCAAGCCAGAACCGACGCCATGCTCGCAAACGGCTGGCTCGAGGAGGTTCGTTCGTTGCTCGATGCCGGGTTGCCTGAAGACGCCAAGCCATTTGATTTTATTGGCTACCGTGAGTTGCGTGAAGTCTTGCACGGCACGCTCACGATGGACGAGGCACGTGCTGCGATTCAGCAAGCTACCCGCCGCTACGCGAAGCGCCAGCTCACCTGGTTTCGCCGCGAACCTGCTGTGCACTGGCTCGCTGGATTTGGAGACGATCCGCTCCTGCAACAAGAGGCGCTCCAATGGCTGCGGGAGCAGGGCGTCATCCAGGCTCGCGGCGCCGAGGCAAGGAGAGTATGATTTCTCTCAGGGACCTCACACGTCGCACACGGTGTCACCATTCGCACGAACCGCCCCCTCCGCACAATGACCGTCCCTTTCTCTCGAGTATGAAGACTCAGCACGCAACTTCGGTTTCGGAGCGCGCCCTGCTCGTTGGCGTCACGTGGAAGCGCGCGCGGCGGGTGCCGGGCATGCCCGCGGGGGAGCAAGGCCGCGAATCGCTTGCCGAGCTGGTGGAGCTTGCGCGCAGCGCCGGCGCGGAAGTCGCTGCGACCATATACCAAGTGCGCGAGTCCGCTGATCCCGCGACGCTCGTCGGCCGCGGCAAGCTGGACGAGATTCGCGCGGAAGCCACTGCGCACAAGGCGCCGCTGATCATTTTCGACGGCAATCTGTCGCCGGTACAGCAACGCAACATCGAAGCCGCCACCGAGCGACGCGTCATCGATCGCACACAGCTCATTCTGGATATTTTTGCGCGTCACGCGCGTAGCCGCGAAGGCCAGCTACAGGTCGAGCTGGCACAGTTGAATTATCTGCTGCCTCGCCTGACCGGCCGCGGCACGGCCATGTCTCGCCTGGGCGGCAAAAGCGGCGGTGGCGGCGCAGGCGGCGCGGGCGGAGGAGCTGGCCGCATCGGAGTACGCGGCCCTGGCGAAAAGAAACTCGAAACCGACCGCCGCCGCATCCGCGATCGCGTCAGCAGAATTCAGGCCAGCATCGAAGGGGTGCGCAAGCAGCGCGCCCTGCGCCGCGAAGCGCGCAACGCCGTTCCGCTCGGCACCATCGCCCTCGTCGGCTACACCAACGCCGGAAAATCAACATTGTTCAACGCGCTCAGCAGCGCCGACGTGCTGGTTTCCTCGCGCATGTTCGCCACGCTCGATCCCACCATTCGCGCCATTCGCCTTCCCTCCAACCGCCGCGTCCTGGTTTCGGACACGGTCGGCTTCATTCGCGATCTCCCTAAAGGCCTGCTGACCGCCTTTCGCGCGACCCTTGAAGAAGTGCAGGAATCCGCCCTGATTCTTCACGTCAGCGACGTTTCCAATCCCCACCACGACGAGCTGGACGAAGAGGTCGACAAAATTTTGCAGGAGCTTGGCGTTGCGGATCGCCCCAAGCTGCGCGTCCTGAACAAAGTCGATGTGCTCAACTCCGAGCAGCATGAAACTTTGAATCGCAGTTTGGCGCGCGCCGGCGAAACAGGTCCGGTGCTCGTTTCCGCCATGACCGGGCAAGGCATCGACGACCTGCTCCGCCACATCGACGCCGCCCTGCCCATCGATCCCGTGGTCACCTTGTCCCTGCGCCTGCCGCTCGCCGAGGGCCGCACCCTCGCGCTAATTCACGCGCTGGGCCGCGTGTTACACTCCGCAGTGGTAGATTCGCACATGACGATGGATGCCGAAGTCCCCGCCTCCATTGCCAGGCGCCTGCGTTTGAGTCAGTATGCCGCGGGTGGAACTTCTCGGCCCCCTCGTACGTAATCTCTATCAGGAGGTCAAACATGGCCGCATTTTTCCTCTGGTGCATCTTGTTTATCCTGTGCTGGCCTCTGGCACTGCTGGCGATCGTGCTCTTCCCCATCGTCTGGCTCATTACCTTGCCGTTCCGCGTCCTGGGCATCGCGATGCACGGTGTATTCGCACTGCTCGCCGCGCTGTTTTTCCTGCCAGTGCGGGTATTGCGTGGCCCGCGCGCGATCTAAAACCCGTTACCGCTCAGCGCTGGGGTAACTTAGGAGTTAGACGTGCGCATAGCTTCATTTTTGGAGGGAAGGGGATCTCTGGCTAGCGAACTTCTAACCTTAAGTTTTCCATCTCACACTGTGGAAATCTCTGTGGAAACTGGAAGTCCTGTAAAATGTGAGATTTCCAAGCATCTGCGAATTTTACGGCCATTTTGTTAAGCCACCGTTCTAATTCCACCATTTACAATGACTTACGGGGCACCGACAACCGTCGTGCGCCGCCCTCCCGCTCCTAGTCCCGCAACTCGTATCGCCAACATTTGCACAGGTTTGCAGCACATTCCTTACAACCGAGCCTCCCCTCCCGCATTCCTCTGCTTCGCCGGGCATTAATTATAAGGTACCCGTCTCTCGCCTTTTACGCGCGCTTTTCGACCCGTTGACGCCTGCACAAGCCAAGTCTATAGTGAGGCGCGGCTCGTTACTGAGCGCAAAGTGCGGCTTTTCTAACGCTAAACCCTGATGAATCTTCCGAATACACTCACGTTGCTGCGGATTTTTTTCGTTCCCGTTCTCATCGTCGTACTTCTGACCCGCAGCCCCAACGTCGAGCTGTGGGGCTTTCACATGCACTTCGAAGTTTTCGGCGTGGCCATTCTCCTGCTCGCCGCCGCGACCGATTGGGCCGACGGCTACTTCGCGCGCCGCCGCTTGCAGGTCACCACCCTCGGCATCTTGCTCGACCCCATCGCCGACAAGCTCCTCATCTCCGCCGCTTTCGTTTCCCTGGTGGACATGCACTTGGTTCCCGCCTGGATGGTGGTCATCATCATCGGACGCGAATTCACCGTGCTTGGCCTGCGCAACATCGCCTCCGCCGAAGGCTTCACCATCGAAGCGTCCGTGCTCGGCAAGACCAAGATGGTTCTCCAAGTATGCGCCGTAGCTGTACTCATTGCAGGAGCGCGGCATCCCTCGCTGAATCTCTTGGCTCTCTTTCTGCTCTGGCTGGTGGTGGTCAGCGCGCTGGTGTCCGCCGCGCAGTATTTTCTGCGCTTCTGGAGCCATGTCGACGACCGCATCAAGCAGCGCCGCAAACTGCGCATGCTGGAAGCCCGCAAGAAAACGGGAGATGCCGTCTCTCTCTGAAGGCGAGCGCCAAGATTTGCTTCGCTTGGCGCTCCAAGCCGTAACCGAAGCTGTCTCACGCGGCCAAGTATTGGCGGACATACCGTCCGGAGGAATTTTCTCGCAGCGGCACGGGGTGTTTGTCACACTTCATGTCGGCAAGCGGTTGCGCGGCTGCATTGGGGTAGTGGAGCCCGAGGAACCACTCGGTGACAGCGTCGTGCGCTGTGCCGCAAGCGCAGCCCTGCAAGATTCGCGCTTCCCAGCTTTGCGTTCCGACGAACTAAGCGACCTGCAGGTTGAAATATCGCTGCTCTCCCCGCCGCTTCCCATTCGCCCCGAAGAAATCGAAGTTGGCCGTCACGGCCTGCTTATTTCGCGAGGGCGCCAGCGCGGGCTGCTTCTGCCTCAGGTCGCCGTCGAGCATCATTTCAGCGCCGAGCAGTTCCTGGCCGAAACCTGCCGAAAGGCCCAACTGCCGCCCGACGCCTGGCGCGATGCAGACACAAATATTTGCGGCTTCACCTGCGAGATTTTTTCGGACGGCCTTCCGCCCATTAATTCATCTGGCGAAGAAAAAATACGGTAATCGCGTCGAAGTGCGCTCCCATGCCAAAAAAGACCCGCCGAACTGCTGGCGGGCCTTTCCATTCAACGATTTGTTCAGGACTTTATTCGATCTCGACGTTATCCCCGGCGTAGATCTCCGCGGAACTGAAGGTTACGAAGACTGTCGCCGAGTTTCGGCTGGCGTTCAAAACGATCCCTTCGCCCAGTATTTCCCGCGGCAATTCTTTCCCTGTATACCGCGTCGGGGAGCTCCCAAATCCATAGATGTCAGTCGCGTAGCCCCTGGTTTGCGGCGCTGTTTCAATATCCTTGCCTTGATAGCGGAAAACGCGCAGGTAATCGCCAACTTTCACGCCCTGCGCCGCACCCAGGTTTACATACACGGTCACTCCTTGCGCCTGGCCTTCATGGAACGTCGACGAGATCACCACCGTCCCCACCGGCTTTCCGCTGACCGGGGCAAAATGGTCGAACGCACTGACCTCTTTGTACGGCGGTGTCGGGCGCTCTTCGAACGGTCGCACAATATCGCCCCGCTCCATGTAATCGCAGGAATAAACGACTTCCGCAACGGAAGTTTTGGGCTCCACGCTTACCACCCGTAGCTGCCCCACATCGGAATACAAATTGCCCATGGCCTTTGCGATCTTGTTTTGTCCCTTGAACCACTCTATGTGGTTAGGGTCTTCCGTTTGGCGCACGACCAGGAAACGGTCGCCTATCCGTACTCCGTTGTCGCTTCCGCGATTGATGTAAACGTTTTCGCGTTGCGCAAAGATTATTTTGTAGCCGGGCTGTTCGCCGGAAATCACGCGGACATCTTCCGGAAGCTTCGCATCCTTCACAAAGCCCGAACAATAAACCTTGCTATAGCCAGGCTGCAGGGTGGTTACAGCGGGTGCCGGCGCCGTTTGGCCGTAGCAAACTCCCGCGCCCGCAAAGGCAGCCAGGCAGAACGCAGCTAGATTAACGCGCATTGAAAATGCTCCTTGAAATCACGCCCTGAGGGTCGTGTGAAAGAAGTCCCATGGGTCAAAGTAGCAAGCACCCAGCCAGGCGTCAACAAATTGGCCAGGTTGGCTTTACACTTTTGATACGGCATGCTACAAGCCGTATTTTCAATCATTTGCCGGGAATGGGCGGACCGGCGCCGGGCACAAGGCTAAGAAATGGGACTATTTGGCAGGGGTGTGAGGCGGATTTGCGCCGTTGTCGCGGAGGCGTCCGCCCGAGAAGCGGCTGCGCAACTCCGCCGCGCCTTGCGCGAAACGCCCACGGTCGAATTGCGCCTCGACTGGCTGAAGAACGATTCAGAACGCCAGCGATTTCTCGTTTGGCTGCGTCGTAGCCGTCCGAGGCGCGCGGTGCTGATTGCCACCTGCCGCCGGCGCGAGGGCGGAGGCTTGTTGACGGGCAGCGTCCACGACGAGTTGAGTTGGCTGGCGCAGGCCGGTGACGCCGGGTGCTTATGGTGCGATCTCGAAGTCGAAACCTTGCGGAAGCTTCCGCGCAACTCGATTCGCAAGTATGGGCTGCCGCGGCGCATCCTGCTTTCCCTCCACGATTTCCGCCGTATGCCTCCGCTGGGCTCCACTCTCGGGGCTCGCTGGCGCGGCCAGGTCGATGCCATCAAAGTTGCCGGGGCGGCGCGAACCATCGCGGATAGCGTGCGGCTTCTCCGCTTCGCGGCAAGGATGCGCAACTGCGTTGCTGTCCCCATGGGCGAAGTTGGCCTTCCAGCGCGGCTCCTTGCCCTGCGGGACGGCAGCGCCCTCGCCTATGCGCCCGTGTCCGCCGCAACGGCGCCGGGGCAGGTTTCGCTTCAGGAAATGACACATCTTTATCGCGCGCACGCGCTGAACCGCCAAACCCGGGTGTTCGGCGTGATCGGCGACCCCATCGCACACTCTCTTTCGCCCCTTCTCCACAATACCGCCTTCATCACGCGGAACATCAACGCCGTATATGTGCCGTTCCTGGTCAAGAATCTGCGCGATTTTCTGAAGGCGGCGCCGGACTTCGGTTTGCGCGGCTTCAGCGTCACCCTGCCCTACAAGCAAAGCATCCTTCGCCATTTGCAGGATTGCGATGCCTTGTCCGCGGAGATTGGCGTAGTAAACACTGTGGTGGTCCGCCGCGACGGCTCTCTTTACGGTTGCAATACGGATTATGTCGGCGTCTTGCAGGCGCTGGAAAAAAAGATGCGTCTGGCCAAAAGCCGCGTCTTGATTCTAGGTGCTGGCGGCTCCGCCCGCGCCGCAGCCTTCGCGCTGGCGCGTGCCGGGGCGGCTGTTGGCATTTGCGCGCGCCGCAACGCCGCGGCACGCGAGTTGGCCCGGGCGGCAGGGGCTGAAGTCGTCCCGCGTCAGGCCCTCAAAACAGAATCTTTCGACGCTATTGCGAATGCCACACCCGTCGGCATGCACCCTGACACCGCAATTTCTCCTCTGGAGCCCGGCGAGTTACACTGTCGGATTGTCATGGACCTTATTTACCGGCCGGAGAGGACGCAACTCTTGAAGCTCGCCGCGCAAAAGCGCATCGCCACGGTGTCGGGCGTCGAAATGTTTCTCGCGCAAGGCATCGCCCAATGGGAACTCTGGATGAAGCGCCGCGCACCGGAAAAAGCCATGCGGCGAGCGGTCCTAGCCGCGTTGCGGGCAGAGGAGCGCCGGCGGAGTTCGCCGTGATTCGCCCGGACTTCCGTGAATTCCAGCGCCTGGCCAAGCAAGGCAATCTCATTCCAGTGTACGATGTTTTTTCCGCCGACTTGCTGACGCCGGTCAGCGCCTATTTGCGCATCGCGCAGGGCGCGCGCTATTCCTTCTTGCTCGAAAGCGTCGAGGGCGGCGAAAAAATCGCTCGCTACACCTTTGCCGGTGCGCATCCCGAAGAAGTTTTTCGCTACAACGCGGGCGCGTGCGTCATGGAAAGCCCGGACCGCATTGTCTGGGAAGAGCGCGATCCGGTTTCCTTCCTGCGGGAACGCATCGGACGCTTTCAGCCCGTCCGCGTTCCCGGCCTTCCCCCGTTGGTGGCCGGCGCAATTGGTTATTTTTCCTACGACATGGTGCGGCTCATCGAGCGCCTGCCCAAGCGGCTGCGCGACGAGATCGGCTTGTACGACGCCATGCTCGCCTTTTATCACGGCCTCATCGCCTTCGATCACGTCCAGCATCGCTTGTGGATCGTCCGGAACGTTTTCACCGGTGGCCCCGGCGGCGGCACTCTGCGCGCCAGGTACAACGCTTCGGTGCGCGAGATTCGCCGCACGCGCAAGCTCTTGGAGCAGCCCGTCGCGGCCGAGCGCCCGCGCAAAGAATCGCGCAGAAAAGGCGGCAAGTTAAGTGTCCGCTCGAATTTTCGCCGCCCCGAATACGTTGCCGCTGTGCGTAAAGCCAAGCAATACATCCGCGCGGGCGATATCTTCCAAGTTGTGCTCAGCCAGCGCTTTTCCGCGAAAACGAAAGCGCAGCCGTTCGAAATCTATCGCGAGCTGCGCGCCCTGAATCCGTCTCCGTATCTCTTCTACCTGCAAATGAACGATGTCTCTGTGGTGGGCAGCTCTCCCGAAATGCTCGTGAAGGTGCAGGGCCGCGACGTTTTCTATCGCCCCATCGCGGGGACCGAGCCCCGCGGCAAAGACGAAGCCGAAGATCAGCGCCTGGAAAAGCAGTTGCTCGCCAGCGAAAAGGAGCGCGCCGAGCACATCATGCTTGTCGATCTTGGCCGCAACGATCTCGGCCGTGTCTGCGATTACGGCACCGTGAAAGTCGAGCAGCTCATGACCGTCGAGCGTTTTTCCCACGTCATGCATATCGTTTCCAGCTTGCGCGGGCGTCTTCGCGAGGATGTGGATTGCTTCGACGCGCTCATGGCCTGCTTTCCCGCGGGCACCGTATCCGGCGCCCCCAAAGTCCGCGCCATGGAAATCATCGAAGAACTGGAGCGCGCCCGCCGCGGCATTTACGCGGGCGGCGTGCTGTACATGGATTTTGCTGGTAATCTGGATTCCTGCATCGCGCTGCGCACAATGGTGGTGAAAAATGGCGTTGCCTACGTGCAGGCCGGAGGCGGAATCGTCGCTGATTCCACCCCCGAAGGCGAGTATCAGGAAAGCGTCAACAAGGCGCGCGCTCTCCTGACCGCGCTCGAATCCGCGCACCGCGTAAGGCGCTAGGACGCAACGGTATGGTTCTGCTGCTCGACAACTACGATTCGTTTACCTATAACCTGGCGCAATATCTTGGCGAGTTGGGCTGCAACGTCGAGGTGCATCGCAACGATAAAGTCTCCGTCGAGGAAATTGCGAGGCGCAACCCGGAGCGCATCGTGATTTCACCAGGGCCGTGTACGCCGCAGGACGCCGGAATTTGCATCGATCTGATTCGCCGCCTCGCCGGGAAATTCCCGATTCTTGGTGTGTGCCTCGGCCATCAAGCCATCGGCGCGGCGTTCGGCGGTAAAGTCGTTCGCGCGCCGAAGCTTTTTCACGGCAAGACCAGCCAGATTCACCACGACGGCAAGAACATCTTCCGCAAGCTAGCCGACCCCTTCACCGCCACGCGCTATCATTCCCTCATCGTCGAGCGCAAATCGCTCCCGCGCGAGCTGGCTATCACTGCCGAGACTGACGACGGCATCATCATGGGCGTCCGCCACCGCCGCCACAAACTCGAAGGCGTGCAATTCCACCCTGAATCTGTCCTAACCCAATCCGGCAAGCAACTCCTCCAAAATTTCCTAAGCCTTTAGTCGCCGCTCTGCCATTTTCGCGTGACATCAGCGATCAGGTGGTGGCGCTCTGTAGCGGCCACTGTTTTGCCAACCCTTCAGCGCTTCATCCACCAGCCCCCAAGGCTGGCGCAATGGCGACCGCGGTTGTTCGCGGAATAAAGGAAAGAGACGTATTCGGTCCGGTTAGGCTGAGAATCCAGTCGCGATTGTGGCCGTCTATATAGGTTATTTCCACTCCGATTTCCGCTTCCGAGGAAGCTATCCAGCGAAATGATGCCCTGTCCGGTCACCCTGCGCTTTTCAAGCTCAAAGTCCAGTAACAGATCGACGGGGTCTTCTGTCAGGTTGAGTGTCGAGTGGATACAAAGGCCTCCGCGCCCCAATGCCAGGAGCCCCTGGCTCAGTGCGGCGGCAAGGCTGTCAAAGGCATCGAGAACGGCTTCGGCCTTTTCGCTGGGAGGGAAACGCCATAGCTCGTCTCGCTCGGCCAAAATTGGCGTTACGGCAGCTATTAAATGCCTGCGCTCCACAGGCTTCGACATCACTGCCTCGACACCCAAATCATAAGATTCGCGTGGCTTAATAACGTCGGTAAAGCCGCTCACAAACATCACGCTGGACTTATAACCGCTCGCTTTGACTTTTTTTAATAGTGTGATGCCATCCATGACGGGCATTCGAACGTCTGACACGACAACATCAATCGCATTTGCGGAAACGATATGGAGAGCTTGCGCGCCATCCTCGGCGACGAGCACGTGGCACCCTTCGTGTCTAAACCATTCCGCGATGATAGAGCGAGGTCAGGCTCATCATCGACAAGCAATATGGTGGCATCCTTCAGTTGCATTTTCGGACTCCTTGAAAAAGAGGCAGCACAAGAGAAAAGCAAGTGTGATTTTCACGTTCGCAGAGGTTCAGCTCTCCTCTGTGTTCGTCAACAATGGACTTTGACAGGCTCAGCCCAAGGCCGGTCCCTTTACCCACCGGTTTGGTGGTAAAAAATGGCTCCATGATTCGCGCCTTTAGTTCGGGAGGCACCCCAGGCTCACTATCAATCACATCGAAAACAGCCGACTCCGCGTTGCTTGTCACTTCCAGGCGGATGCATTTGTCTCCCTCGCACTCGACAACCGCGTCAAATGCGTTCTGCAGTAGATTGAGCAGCACTTGGACAATTTGCACTTCACGGCAAGAAATATGCAGCGCCGGGTCTACCGTAGGGGTGTACAGTCGCACGGAATGCACTCTGAAACGTTCCTTGCATAATTCCAGTGCCTGCTCGACAATCTCGCCCACGGAAGCGCGCTGAAAAGGGTCGGTGCTGCCTTCGCGCGCGGTCTGCCGCAGGCTCTTCACAATCTTGCTGATACGATCGGCAGTCTGCTTTATCCGACTGCTGGCCGCCTCCAATTCCTTCAGCGGCACATTCCCTGTTTCGGCCATGTCCATCAAGTCGCTCGCGGAAGCGTGGATAACCGCAAGTGGGTTGTTGATTTCGTGGGCTATGCCGGCCGCCATCATTCCCAATGCCGAAAGGCGAGCCGAAGCCACCGCCTGGGCTCGACGCACTTCCAACTCTGTCTCCATCTGCTTGCGGTCGCTGATATCGCGGGCCACCTTCGACGCTCCTACTAGATTGCCCAGCGGGTCAAATACCGGCGACATCGATACGGAGACCTCGATGTTTCGCCCATCCTTCCGCGTTCGCACCGCGTCGTACGCGTTGGTCGTCTCTCCCCTTTTCAGACACCCCAAAAGGTCCAATTCCTCATCTTCCCTGCCTGGGGGGAGCAGCATGGAAACCGGCTTTCCGATCGCATCCTGAGCGGAGTAGCCGAAGATTCGTTCTGCGCTCCGGTTCCAGCTGGTAATGACGCCCTCCATCGTCTCGCCAATGATTGCGTCGCCCGAGGAGTCCACAAGGGCCGCCAGATGAAACCGGAGGCCCGTGCCGGGCTCGCGGTTAGAGACGTCGCGGATGAGACTCAGGAGCAGGTTTCCCTGTCCTGTCTGCAGGGGGCTGCGCATTACGTCAATGAGAAACTCTTTGTCGTCCTTGTGTTTGCCGCACCGTTCGAGCCCCATATCCAGTGCTCCGCGCTGATGGTCCTGGTGGTCGCCAAGTCCGAGATGCACGGGACGGAATTGTTCAGGAAGCAGTATCTCGATGGGCTGGCCGCGCAGTTCGTCACGGCTGTACCCAAAGAGCCTTTCCACTTTTACGTTGACGCGAACAATGCACCCTTGCTCGTCGGAAATCACAACGGCTTCCGGAACAGACTCGAACAAAGCCTCGAGGATGTGGCGGCTGTCCTGAGACGCTTCACCGTTTTGTTTCTGCGCGACTAAGTTTGGATTCATACACGTGTACGTCGCTCGCGAGAAATAGCCAGGAACGAACTTGTCTTAGCTAGAACCGCCAAAGGACAACAGGAAGGGGGGATGCTACTGCCCAGCCAATCTAGAACGGTTGAGAGCTTCCGTCAAGCCGAACTACCAGAGTGATACGCTTAAGTAACGAAGGAGTTTGACTTGCCCATTGCCGACTGCGTCCACCGGGCCTACCAGTTCAAATCCGCCAGAATCGCCCCATACTCCTCGATCCCGCGCCAGAACTGCCCCAGTCGCAAATTTTCATCCGAGCTGTGCTGGTGATTGTCGTAATTCACGATGGGCACGCCAATCCACGGCAACCCGAGATTCTCGAAAATGTACATCGGCACGCTCCCGCCCAGCGTCGGCGCAATCACCGCGTTTCCGCCCATGGCATCTTGCACGACCTGCACCAGAGCCTTGGAAACAGGCAAATCCATCGCCGTGCGCGAGGCGCGGTATCCACCCTCATCCACGATTTTCGCGATGCGCGCGTGTTCGCGGCGTTCGTCCATCGTCGGGTCGTGGTCGATCACGTAAAACCCCTGCTTGCGGATAAACCCAACGATCTGCTCGGTCTTTTTCTGCGGGTCTTCGCCTTTCACCAGGCGTGCTTCGATCGACGACTCGGCTTTTTCCGGCACAACGTTCTGCGCATGCTCGCCAACGTACGCGCTGCGCAATCCACGGATGTTCAGCGAAGGCTCATTAATCAGCTCGACCAACTTTTTGCCCCCGCCTTCGGGTTTAGCGATGCCGAGTTCGCGCTCAAGTTCCGCGTCGTTGTCCGGCATCGCGGCCAGCGCTTTCTTCTCGACTTCACTCAGGGGGACGACGTCATCGTAATATCCATCGATCACCACGCGGCCATCCGCATCCTTCATCGACGCCAGTAAGCGCGACATCTCCATCGCCGGATTCGGCGCCCAATTTCCGTAGTGTCCGCTGTGCAGCGCCCGGATCGGTCCGTACACGGTGATATCCAGGCCAATGTCGCCGCGATTGCCAAAAAACACCAGAGGCCGTCCAGACTGGTGCACCGGCCCGTCCGCGGTGATGAGCAAATCTCCGCCAAGCAAATTTTTGTGCAGGTCAAGGGTGCGTTGCAGGTTGGTCGATCCGGCCTCTTCCTCGCCCTCGAAAATCACCTTCAAGTTCACGCCCAGCGGAATTCGTGCTACCCGCAGGGCATCAATCGCCGCAAGCAAGGCCACAATCGGCGACTTGTCGTCCGAAGCGGACCGCGCATAAATGCGCCAGTTGTCGTTATACGCGCCAGGATGTTTGTCCGGAGGCGGAATGCGCTTCCCGCCAGCCTCGATGGCATCGCTGCGCAACACCGGCTCAAACGGTTTGCCGTCCGTCCACGCCGCGGGATCGACGGGCTGCCCGTCATAGTGCGCATAAAAAATCACCGTGCGCTTGGCATCCGGTACGTTCAGCTTCCCAAAGACAACGGGTCCGCGCCCGGAAATCGGCAGCAAGTGTGTTTCGATTCCGCGCGCCTCCAACATTTCCACCAGGTGCGCAGCGTTCTTCTGGATATTTTCCGTATCGCTGGCGACGTTTGGAATGGCCAGAAACTCGGTCAGTTCGCGCATGATGCGGTCTTCGTTGGCGAGCCGATAGTTTCGCACCTCTTCGGCAACCTGCGCCGATGAAATAGCCGCCCTCTTCTGCGCCAGGCACGGCGCCCCGCAGACGAAGAACAACGCACCGATCGCAGCAGTTCTCAATTTACGCCCCCAGTTTTTCGCGTCCGGCATTTTAGCCGATTCTGTTTCTTGCTCTCTCTGCGACCTCGGCGCACTTCGCGTCTCTGCGTTATCATTTTTCCCTTCCCGACACTGTCGACCGCCTCACGCACTTTGTGGCACACTGAATGATTACACGGCACCGATTTGCGCTGCATGAGATATCACAAAAAGAGAGCCCTGCCGGTCATAAGGTAAATGGACCCAAAGTTCATCCGCAATTTTTGTATCATCGCGCACATCGATCACGGCAAATCCACGCTTGCCGATCGCTTGTTGGAAATGACCGGTGCGCTTTCGCAGCGCGAAATGCACGAGCAAGTGCTCGACTCCATGGACCTGGAGCGCGAGCGCGGCATCACCATCAAAGCCAAGAGCATTCGCCTCCACTACAAAGCGAAAGACGGAAACACCTATCGCCTGAACCTGATCGACACGCCGGGCCACGTCGATTTTTCCTACGAGGTCTCGCGCGCGCTCTCCGCGTGCGAAGGCGCTTTGCTCGTGGTGGACGCGAGCCAGGGCGTGGAAGCGCAAACAGTTGCAAACACTTTCTTGGCCGCAGGCCACAATCTCACCATTCTTCCAGTGATCAATAAAATCGATCTGCCCGCCGCGCAGCCCGATTTCGTGAAAGAGCAAATCGAAAATGTTCTGGCCATTCTCGCGCACGACGCGCTGATGATCAGCGCCAAAAGCGGCCTCGGTGTGGAAGATGTTCTCGAAGCGATCGTGCATCGTGTTCCGCCGCCGAAAGGCAGCGCGGAAAATCCGCTCCAAGCGCTCATTTTCGATTCCTGGTTCGACATCTATCGCGGCGCCGTTGTTCTCGTGCGCGTGATGGAAGGCCGCATCACGCCCCACCTGAAAATCCGCCTGTGCTACAACAACCAGGTCAATGAAGTTGAAACGCTCGGCACGCTCACTCCAAAACCGGTTGCGCTCGACGAACTCGAAGCCGGCGACGTCGGCTTCGTCGTCGCGAATATCAAGGACGTGGCCGATGCGCGCATGGGCGACACGGTCATCGAAGCCGATCGTCCCGCTCCGGCGCTGCCCGGTTTTGAAGCTATCAAGCCCATGGTTTTCGCCGGACTCTTTCCCGTGCTCGCCGATGATTACGAGCCGCTGCGCGATGCGCTCGGCAAATTGAAGCTGAACGACGCGTCATTTTTCTACGAGCCGGAAAATTCCGTGGCCCTCGGCTTCGGCTTTCGCTGCGGCTTTCTCGGCTTGCTGCACATGGAAATTGTGCAGGAGCGGCTGGAGCGCGAGTTCGGGCTAAACCTGATCACCACCGCGCCCAGCGTGCGTTACCGCATCACCCGCGTCGACGGCCTCGTCACGGAAGTCGACAGCCCGGCAAAATTTCCCAATCCCAGCGACATCAAAAAGATCGAAGAGCCCATCATCAAGGCCATGATCATTACCAACGACGATTCGGTCGGCGGCATTCTGCAGCTTTGCCAGGACAAGCGCGGCACGCAAAAAGGCTTCGAGTATCTATCGCCGACGCGCGTCATGCTCACCTACGAATTGCCGCTCAACGAAATCGTGCTCGACTTTTACGATCGCCTCAAAAGCGTGTCACGCGGCTACGCTTCGCTCGACTATCACCTCGCGGGTTACGTCGAATCCGATCTGGTCAAACTCGACGTACTCGTGGGCGGCGAGCCGGTGGACGCGCTGTCCATGATTTGCCACCGCGAGCAGTCTTACGAGCGCGGCCGTGATTTGGTGTCGCGGCTGCGCAAATTGATTCCGCGGCAAATGTTCGAGGTACCCATTCAAGCCGCGATTGGCAGCCGCGTGATCGCGCGCGAAACGGTCGCGGCCATTCGCAAAAACGTTCTGGCCAAGTGCTACGGCGGCGACATCACCCGCAAACGCAAGCTCCTCGAAAAACAAAAAGAAGGCAAAAAGCGCATGAAGCGCGTAGGCCAAGTCGATATCCCGCAAGAAGCCTTCCTCGCGGTCCTCAAAGTGACCTCCACTGGCGACGAGGAATAGCGCTCAGCTGTCAGTTTTCGGCTTCTGTTCTTTTGCTTCAGCTAACCCTCTTTATCTTTCACCTCAGTCAAAAGTTTCCCGTGGTGGAGCTGAATGTTGACGGTGTCGCCTACGGCTACTTGCGCGGCGTCGCGGAGGAGGTGGCCGGCGGCGTCGGTGGCTATGGCGTAGCCGCGTTCGAGGGCGCGGAGCGGGCTGCGCTCTTCTAGCTGGAGGCGGAGGCGGTCGAGGCGCTCGCGCTTTGCGCGGAGCAGACGCTCGGCGCGGGCGGCTAGGTCGGCGCTGCGCTTTTCGAGGCGCAGGCGGAGCGTGGCGATCTTCATACGAAAATCGAAAGAGACGATGCGCAGGTGCGCGGTGGTGAAGCGCTTGCGCGATTGCTGGAGGTTTGCGCGCAGGCCGTGGGCGAGGCGCGAGGTGAGTTCGTCGGCGCGCTGGCGCTGCTGGCGGAGCAGGTCGAGCGGGCGGCGGAAACCGCGGCGACCGGAAAGTTCGTGGACGCGGCGGCTGAGGACGAGAATGCGATAACGCATCTGCTCGGTAAGAGCGCTGCGCAGGTCGGCGATGTGCTTGTCAAATTCACGTCGGGTCTGCACGACGAGCTCGGCGGCTGCGGAGGGCGTGGAGGCGCGCACGTCGGCGACGAAATCGGCGATGGTGAAATCGGTTTCGTGGCCTACGCCGGAGATTACGGGAACTTGCGAAGCGAAGATGGCGCGAGCGACTTCTTCTTCGTTGAAGGCCCAGAGATCTTCGAGGGAGCCGCCGCCGCGGGCGAGAATTAGCACATCGACCATTTGCCGGCGATTGAAGAATTGCAGCGCGCGCACGATTTCCATGGAGGCACCTTCGCCCTGGACGCGCACGGGGTAGACAGTGAGGTGCACATCGCGGAAGCGGCGGCGCAAAATGCGCACCACGTCGCGGACGGCGGCGCCGGTCGGCGAAGTGATCAGGCCGATGCGGCTGGGGAGCAGCGGCAGCGGCTTCTTGCGGTCGGCGGCGAAGAGGCCTTCGGCTTCGAGGCGCTTCTTAAGTTGCTCGAAGGCGAGTTGGAGCGCGCCGAGGCCGACCGGCTCGATATGCTCGACATAGATCTGATATTCGCCGCGCGATTCGTAGACGCTGATGGAGCCGCGCACGGTGACGTGCAGGCCGTCTTCGGGGCGGAACTTCATGGTGCGGAGCTGATTCTTGAAGCAGACGCATTTCACCTGGGAGCGTTCGTCTTTGAGCGTGCAATAGATGTGGCCGGACTGGGTTTCGTGGCAGTTGGAGATTTCACCGGTGACCCAGATGTCCGTGAAGTTGCGGGCAAAAAGGTCGCGGATCTTGGCGGTCAGCTCGGTGACTGTGAAGGCGCGGCGGTCCGGCATCAGGTTGAATTGAAGCTGGCTCATGGGCGGTCCGCGGTATGGAAGGGATGGTATGCGGTTGGGATGTACCCCCCTCCCCCCGTTTTTTCATAAGTGTTCATTCTAAACGTAGTTATAGTCCTTTGTTTTGCACTTTTACAAGTGTTTATTTTAAAGGTAGTTATGACGGTTTGTTTTGGACGCGTTGGTTAACCCCTTTCCATTTTCGGATGTGCGGCAGGGAAAGCAGTTAGGAGAGTGGGCGGAGCGGTGCGGCGGGATGGAGTAAGGCAACGAACCCGCGCCGACATAACCTGAGAATGATAGCTCAAGAATTACTATTTGTCAATGGATTATTTAAGTGGCCTGATTTGTTGGGGATAGGATCCTTCGAGGATGGCGGATTCGATCGGGGCAGTGATCGGGATAAACGGCGAAGAGTGCTCGCTCGGCTCGCTAGCTGGGCTTGAAGCCCAGCCGCTACATAAAGCAAAGCCAAGGCAAGATGCGGCCTTCGGCCTGGACGCGCTGAAGCGACGCCCCTACAACGGCGCACCCGCAACGGCAAAGCGAAGGAGCCCGCGACGGTCCGCGGCCGCTACTGAAACCAGGCCTACAGTGACTGTGGTTTCCGTCCTACTGGCGGGACGGGTTATCCCACAAACGGACGGTCTCGGGGGGTGAAATGGACCTTAGCGCTTGTTTTTTCAATCACTTGCGATGGTAAGCTGCTTGCGCTCTTTCTCTCATACTATGAACAACATACTGCGCGACCTTCGTTACGGCTTGCGGACACTGACGCGAAATCCTGGCTTTACTGCGGTGGCGGTCCTGACCATTGGGATTGGAATCGGGGCTAGCACCACCATCTTCAGCTGGATGCGCTCCATGCTGCTGAATCCCCTGCCTGGCGCCACGCAGGCAGAGCGCATCGTGGCGATCGAGAACATGGCACCGGACGGCGAGCCGATCACGACGTCTTACCTGGACTTCCGCGATTTCCGGGACAATCTGAAGCTTGTGAATCTGGTTACGGCGCGGGTGGGAAATGTGTTCTCTGTGGGCGATGCGCCGCGCACGACACAAGTTTGGGGTGAAATGGTGTCGGGGAACTTTTTCGACATGGTGGGGATACAGCCGGAAGCCGGCCGCTTCTTCTCCGACGCGGAACGCGATGACGCGCAGAACGCGCATGCGGTGGTGGTGATCAGCCACAGCTACTGGAAGAACCAGTACCACTCGGATGGTTCGGCCATTGGGTCGAGCCTGCGCATCAACCGCACGCCATTCACGATTATCGGTGTGACACCTGAAGGTTTCCATGGCACACGCTCCGGGCTGGATTACGAGATGTGGATGCCGCTCACCATGTATGGGCAGTTGACCCATACGGGGACTTGGATGTTGCGCGACCGAAATACGCGCAACTTCATGATGTTCGCGCGGCTGGCGCCGGGCGTGACGATGGAGCAGGCCCGGGGCGAAGTACAGGCGCTGGGAAATCGCATGGCGGTAACCGACGCGGACTCGAATCAAGGGATTGGCGCGACGGTGCTGCCGGTTTGGCAAGCGCACTTCGGGACGCAGTCGATCCTATTGACGCCGATTACGATCCTGATGGGGGCCAGCGGTGTGGTGCTGCTGATTGTTTGCGCTAATCTGGCAAATCTGCTGCTGGCGCGGGCGACTGGGCGGCTGAAAGAGTTTAGCGTGCGGCTGGCGATGGGAGCGCAGCCGACGCGACTGACACAGCAGCTTCTCACCGAGACGCTGCTGATGGCGGTGGCCGGCTCGGTGTGCGGGTTGATGCTGGCAAACTTGCTGGGCGGGGCGCTGCGCTGGCTGCTTCCGGGAGTGGCAAGGCCGGCGATGTTGCAGCCGCCGCTCGACGGGCAGGTGCTGGCGTTCACGACCGCGCTGGCGTTTGGCGTGGCGATTCTCGCGGGACTGGCTCCGGCTCTGCACGCGTCGCGAGCCAACGTCAACGAGATGCTGAAGGAGGGCGGCCGCACCGGGAGTTCGGGCCCTCATTCACAGCGGTTACGCGGGCTGCTGGTGACTTCCGAGGTGGCTCTGGCGGTGATCGCCCTGGTGGGCGCGGGACTGTTTCTGAGGAGCTTCCAGACCGCGCGGGCCATGGATCCCGGGTTCAAGCCGGAAGGTGTGGCGCTGGCGCGCTTCGATTTTTCCACGGCCGGCTATGATGCGCGGCAGACCGACAGTTTTTGCCGGCGTCTGCGCGAGCAGCTTGAACGGCAACCTGGTGTTACCGCAGTCAGCTACGACGATTCCGCGCCTTTGGGATTCAGCGGAGGGAGCTGGGAAACGCTGGAGGTGGAAGGCTACGTTCCGGGCGCAAACGAGAATATGAAGATCTACCGGGACCTGGTCTCGCCTGGGTACTTCGAGACGATGAAGATTCCGGTGGTAGAGGGGCGCGATTTCGATTTGCGCGATAACGCCACTTCACTGAAGGTGATGATCGTCAACCAGGAGTTTGTGCGGCGCTTTTTGACCAATCGCAGCGTGATCGGGCGCAGGGTGCACGGATGGGGCGAATGGTTCACGATCGTGGGCGTGGCCAAGGACAGCAAGTATCACCGGGTTACGGAGAGCCCGCAGCCGTACTTTTACATTCCTATCCGGCAGATTTTCCGGCCGGAGTATGGTTTGACGTTCGATGTGCGAACCTCCGGATCGGTGAATGAAGCGATTGCGGGGCTGCGGCGCGAGGCGGCGGCGATCGATCCGGCGCTGACCATCTTCGATGCGGAGCCGATGACGGAATACGTAGCTGCGTCGCTGTTTGGGGCGAAGATCGCGGCGAGTCTATTGAGCGTGCTGAGCGGACTGGGGCTGCTGCTGGCAGCGATCGGTCTATACAGCGTGATGGCTTATGCGGTGGCGCAGCGGACCGGCGAGATCGGGATTCGCGTGACGTTGGGCGCGCAGCCGAGGGACATCATGCGGTTGGTGATCCGGCAGGGGATCGCGTTCGCGGCGACGGGCTTGATTGTGGGTTCGCTGGCGGCTGCGGCGCTCGCGCGCGTGGTGGCGGCGATGCTGGTGGGAGTGGGCCCGGCTGATCCGCTGGTGTATGCCGCGGCGACCGGGTTCACGGTGCTGGTCACGCTTGCCTCGGCGGCGATTCCGGCTTGGAGGGCACTGCGGGTGGACCCGGCGGTGGCGCTGCGCTGGCAGTAGAGTAGGTTAGACGTTCAATCCGACATAAAGCGACCGTTCTGAAGCTCGCGTCGTTGCGTCAACCGCGAAAGCGGCGGCCCTTCGAGGCTCAGGATAAACAAGACCGCCGCACTCCATATTCAATCATTTGGCGGGCGTAGCCAGATCTGGCGGTAACGGATTGGCGGGAGATTCTTCGTCCCAGAGGATGCTGAGGACCCACCAGCGGGAGCCGTCGTTGAAGAGCTGGATACTGTTGACGCCTCGGGCGAAGGGCCTTTCGTTAGGAGCGGTGCGGGACGCATAGCTGCTGAAGACTTGCGCGATGTTGCCGAACTTTTGCATGCGGTTGGCGATGGCGCTTTCGTAGAAGGGGTGCGTTTTGAAGTAGCCGCCGGCGCCGCGTGCGTATCCATCGACATCGAAAAGGCGAACAGGGCCGGCGTCTTTTCGGGTGGCGGAGGTGAGGCGGGCTTCGGGGACGAAGAGGGAGCGGAAGCGGTTCCAGTCGCGATCGCCGGCGGGGCCGGAGATGACGTCGTAGATGGCTTTGAGGATGGAGTCGAGGGAATTTACGTCGTCGGGCCGGGGAGCGGGAACGCGGGAGGAAAGATCCTGCGCGGGGGGTTCTTGTTTGGCCCCTTCGTTTTTCGAGGCACGTGATGTTTCGCGTTTTGGCACGGAGGTTGACGATTGCGCCGAGGAATCCTGAGGGAGCAGGACGATTATGAGGATTGCCAAGGGCAGGCGTTTCACTGGTGTCCTCCGTTTTGCCACAAGACTGCCGCCTCAGTTTGACGGCTTCAATAAACGAACGGCGCGTTATCGAATCTTTACTCCGAAATACGTTATCGGTTGCTGGATTTCGCTAAACCAATGAGGCACATTGGCAGGAATAATGAGGACATCGCCTTTGGTGATTTGACGAACTACGCCCCCTTCAATTGAGGCGCCTCTCATCTCGCTGGGAGCCGTCTCTTTCCCCGCTACCATAGTGCCTCCGCTGGCAAGGGTCGCGGACCCTTCCAAAATATAGAAAACGTCCGTGTCTTTGGTGTGAACTTCGACTTCACCCGCTTTATCTCGATGGAAGACATGCACGCGATAGTTCCGCTCGGGGTTTCCGTTGTATAACACGGCGCCTTTGGCGAATGATTGGGACACTTGGTCCTTTGGAAAAAACATGACGCCGGAGGCATCCGCGTTCACTGACGGCGAGGCAGTTCCAGTGTTTGCTTTTGCAAGGGAAGTCTGCCGAGCAAAATCCTGAGTCGCCGCGGTGTCGGCAGCCTGCGGCGAGCCGAGAGGGGTCGCAATCACACCGAGTACAGCCAAGTAGAAGAACTTCTTTGCTGGTTGGGCCACGACTGTTCCTCACTTTCTCTTCACAGCCAGTCAGACGCTTACATTGGTGAAAGCGCGAGCATTGTACGCCCAATCGCCGGTTACGACTTTGCTAAAGTTCGTGGCCAACCAGCCCGTTGGGTTGACAGGGATTTGGCGGGGAGCGCGTGATAAGATATAGGTCACGCAGTGGCGCTATGGTGCAACGGTTAGCACGTAGCCCTTTCAAGGCTAAAATACGGGTTCGATTCCCGTTAGCGCTACCACTCCTCTGGTTTTGATCCTTCGGTTTGTCCTTATCTCCGATTAGGTGCTGTGTGCGATTTGCGGCGCGATTTTCGCGAGTATAAACTGGGTGTGTAGGTCGAGGGAAACAAAACATGGCTAATCCTTTGCGTACTTCCAATCCTGCGCTGAATGAGAAGGCTTTTCGCGGGGAGGTCGCTGTCGGCGGCGAGGCGATGACCTTGCAGGGCACGGTGAACAAGACGGGCGTTCTGCTGCTGTGCGTGGTGGCGACGGCGGCTTGGACGTGGGGGATGGCGCACTCGGAGACGCCGCAAGCGGCGATTCCGTGGATGATCGGCGGGTTGCTGGGCGGGATGGTGACCGCGCTGGTGACGATCTTCAAGCGAAGCTGGGCGCCGATTACCGCGCCGCTGTATGCGCTGCTGGAAGGATTGGTGCTTGGCGGCATCTCGGCGATGTTTGAGAAGTCGTATCCGGGCATCGCTATTCAGGCTGTCGGACTCACTTTCGCCACGCTCTTTGTCTTGCTGCTCGCGTATAAGACCGGCGTGATTCGCGCCACGCAAGGATTCAAGATTGGCGTTATCGCGGCTACCGGCGGGATCGCGGTGTTCTATCTTGTGGCGATGCTGCTCGGCCTCTTTCACGTGAACATAGGGATTTTGTATAGCAGCAGCCCGATGGGGATTGCGTTCAGCGTTTTTGTGGTGATCATCGCGGCGCTGAACCTGGTGCTGGATTTCGACATGATCGAGACCGGCGTGCACATGGGCGCTCCTAAATATATGGAGTGGTACGGCGCGTTTGGGTTGATGGTCACGCTGATTTGGCTGTACCTGGAAATTTTGCGGTTGCTGGCGAAGGCACGGCGGCGATAGGTTCGCGCTCCCCACACTCTTTCCCATTTCAAGTGGTAGGAACACTTACGATCCTTCGGGCCCGGCCCTTCTGCTTTCGCCTCTGGGCAAGCTGGAGTGGCGCCGGGCCTCGGGATGACGCGCTTCGGTGTGCGTGCTTTTTTTCTCTCACGAGTTTTTCTCCATTTGTAAATTGCGGAACAGGCCGTAAGACTTTTCCTCAGACGCTAAAGCGCAGTGTGATGACGAGCTTTATGTCGGAGCTAAAGCTCCGACCCCCTGACCCGGTCGGCTGTTTCCAGAGTGTAAGGCCCACGAGTTTCTCGCCGAGAGCTCACGCTAGTCTCTTTGTCCCAGGGCGCGGCGCAGCTTCAACTGAAAAATTCCTACGGGCAGATTGCGAATGCCGCCGTGACGGAAGGTGCGCGTGCGCGGGTCGAAAATGGGCGCGAGTGCGGAGTCTTGCGTGACGGTTTCGGTTCCGGTGTCCGCGTTGCGGGCGATGCGAAAGGTGCCCTGCGCCCAGCCGAGCACGCGATAGGGCTCACCGGGGCGTTCCCACAAAAATAGATACACCTCTTCGCCGGGGCGGAAGGCGGGGACGCCGTCGACGTGCGAATGGAGATGGCCGGAGGTGCCGCCGATGGTGCGCACGGTGACGATTCCGGAAAGCAGGCCTTTGTTGCGCTCGAGGACTTCGAAGCGGGTTTCGGTCCAGAGCTCACCGCGGTCCCAGCGAAATTCGGAGCCGAGGCAACGGAGGCGGGCGACGGCGGTGGACTGCTGCGCGAGGTCTTCAAAGCGCAGGCGGGCGGAAGAAGGTGGTGGCGTTAGCGAAGGCAGCGGTCAGACTCAGGAGCAGCAAGCCGACCAAGAAACATATCCAGAGAAATTTTCTGCGTTGCGCGAAGCTCATCACTGTACCTCCAGGGCGCCGGTGGCGGCGGCCTTGTCAAGATTGGTGTTTTGAATGAAGAGGGTGCGGGCACCGCGCATCGCGGCGGCGGAGATTTGCAGGGTCAGATGGATGATGCCGAGGCCGGCGGGCTGCTGGGCGATTACGGTGACGTCGCCGGGTCCGGTGACGGTGTAGGCCATGCTGGTGTCCAGGCCGCTGGCGGAGAAGAGGCAGATGTCGGCGGCGGCGAGTCCGGTGGCGGGGCGAGGGAGCGTCACGGGATTTCCCGCGAGCGAGCAGGAATTGTTGGCGGTGGAGAAGATGCCGAGGGCGGCGACGTTGAGATCCACATCGGCGTTCGGGAGGGAAACGCCTGCGGTTGTGGAGTCGACGACGACGATGTCTTTTGCGGAGGCGGAGGGCGCGGCGCTGGTGAGGGAGATGATTTCGTCGGAGGCATTGCGTGCGGCAACGATGAGGGAAACGCTGTTGGAGGTGGTGTTGCCGGGATTGCGAAGCTGGACGGAGAGATTGCCTGGTGCGGAGACATCCGCGGCGGTGACGGGCGCGGTGCATTCCGTGACGGAGTTGCACATGGTGATGCGGGGGGTGCCGGCGATCAGCAAAACGGAGCCGGGGCCGGGTGTGGAAGCGGCGAAATTGTCTCCATCGACGCGGAGGGTGAAGCCGTTGGCTGCGCCGGCATACACGCTGGCGGGATGCAGCGCTAGGATGTTTGCGCCGGTGGCGATGGTGAGGTTGGCGAAACCGGATTGCGATGGATCGTCGGTGCTGATGGCAACAATGGTGAAGGAGTCCGGGGAGGGGGCGGAGCCGGGAGCGGTGTACACGCCGTTGGGGTCGATTGCGCCGCAGGCGCCGGACACTGAACACGCGGTGCCTCGGATTTCCCAGACGACGGTCTGATTGCTGGTGCCGAGGACGGTGGCGGAAAATTGTTGCACGGCCAGCGGGGCGAGGGTGACAGCGGGCGGCAGGTCGGTTACGACATCATGATTGATTACGGTGATTTCTGCGGTAGCGCTGCGCGTGGTGTCGGCGAGGCTGGTGGCGCGCACGGTGACGGGATTGGGAGCGGGGATTGCGCCCGGCGCTCGATAGTCGACCTGGAGATTGTTGCCGGTGGTTAGCGGCTGGCAGGGAATGGTGGCGACAATGCAAATCTGGCCGACCGAGCCGGTTCCGTTGGTGAAGCCGTTCACGGTCCAGGCGACGGCGCTGTTGACGCTGCCGAAAACCTGGGCAGTGAGCGCGATGTGGTGATTGGCGGCAAGCGTGGCGGTGCCGGGCGAGAGAGTCACGCCGACGCCGGGCTGAATCGTTACGTTGGCTTGCGCTTTTTTCGAGGGGTCGGCTTGCGGCGTCACGGTGATGGTGACCGTGTTGGGGCTTGGCGGCGTCACTGGAGCGGTGTAGGTCGCGGAGGTGGACATCGCGCCGCTGCCCAGGGCTTGCGTCGTTACTACGGCCAGCGCTCCGCAACTTGTGCCGGTGCATCCGGCGCCGGAGAGCGTCCAGGACAGCGTGGTGCTGGGATTCGAGCCGGGGACTGGCGTGAGCATGGCGGCGATGACACTGGAGCCACCGGAGGAAACGCTGGAGGGCGCAGAAAGCTGTAGGGAAAAATTGCTGGTGATGGTGACGGTGGCGAAAGCTTGCTTCGACGGGTCGGCGACGCTTTGCGCGGTGACGGTGACCGATGCGGGACTGGGCAAGAATTGTGGCGCGGTGTAGTTGCCGTTGGCGTCAAGCGCGCCGCACGCGGCGGGACAGGCTGGGCTGGAGATACTCCAGCGAATCGCGGTGTCGGGGTGGCCATTGCTGCTGATTGCAGCGCGGAACGGTTGCGTTGCGCCGAGTTCGACGCCGATGGCGCTGGGGGTGAGCGCGATGGCTACGTCGCTGGTGATGGTCAGCGGTGCGGTGGCGAATTTCGTTGGGTCGCTGTTGCTGGTGGCGGTGATTTGCACCGTGGGGGAGATAGGCAGGTCGGCAGGAGCAGTGTAGATGCCGGCAGAGGTAATGGTGCCGGTGATGGGGCTGCCTCCAGCGATGGCGTTGACGTTCCAGGAGACGGTGGTGTCTGTTGTGCCGGTGACGCTGGCGGAGAAAGTTTGCGAGTTGCCTAGGAGGAGTGAGGTGGTGGCGGGCGTTACGGTGACGGTGACGGCAGAAGGCGGCGGAGGTGGCAGTGGAGGAGGGACTACTGTGGAAGCTGCGCTTGCGCCTCCGGTGCTGCCTGCGCAGCCCAGTGTGAAAGCGGCCGCGGAGAAAAGAATGAGAAGCGGCAGCGCGGCAAAGCGCGGCTGCGCCGTGAGGTGAGACTTGGTGCGAGCGGTTTGCGAGAGGGGCGGCATGGTGCGGCGAAATGCAGGCGAAGGGCCAGGGAAAGGAGCGAGAGCCGGTGGACCCCATTTTTTGCGGAGAGACAGGTGGTGAGGCTGTAAGCTGCTCGAATTGGGATTGTTAGTTCAGGTGTTCGCAGAAACTCGGAACGCGACAGCGGCAGTTCTCAGACGGGAACTCCCGACGAGAACGCAGGATGGCTCCCTTTTTGGGACTAGGCTGAATGGGGTCTGTTCCATTCGTGAACTGCGTTTGTTGGAAGAGTTCGCGTCTTGGCTTGACGATTTGTGTTAAAGGTTTTCTGCAGGCGAACCGCGGGATGTACGGCGGCGTCTAGTAGGTGTACTGGGAGGGCGAGCGCTTTTGGCTCGCACGTGAGAACGAATGCAGGAGCTGGTTCTGATCCAGCCGATTCGCGCCGCGGAGGAGTGGAGCCGAGAGGCGGCGCATGCTGCCAAGCGGCGCGATTTCGAAGAACGGCTTGCGGAGTGCGGGCCGCTGGCTTATCGCGTGGCGCGCGGGGTGTTGCGCAATGACGCTGACGCGGAGGACGTGGCGCAGGAAGCGTTGTTGCGGGCGTACCGGCGGTTTGATCGCCTGCGCGATGCGCAGCGATTTCGCGGGTGGCTGGTGCGCATCGTGTTTCGGCTGGCACTGGACCGGGCTCGCTCAGCGAAGCGGCGCCAGTTGCGCGAAACCGAATGGGCGCAGCCGGCGAGGCGTCCCGCGCCACCCACGGCGGAGGAACTTGCGGCGTCCGGTGAATTTCAGGCCTACTTCGACCGCGCCCTGGACACGCTCCCGGAAAAATTGCGGCTGGTGCTGCTGCTTGCTGCGATGGAAGGCCATACGTTGGAAGAAGTAGCGGTGATGCTAGGGTTGCCGGTGGGCACGGTGAAGTCGCGGCTGTTTGCGGGAAGAAAGAAATTAGCGGAGAAGTTGCAATGCTATGTGACAAATACAAAGAAGCGCTGACCGAAGCCGCTGCGAGCGGCGCTGCGCTGCCGATCCCGGTGCGCGAGCATGTGGACACGTGCGCGCACTGCGGCGCCACGCTAGCCGCCCAACAAGCGCTCTTTACTTTAGTCGACGCGGGCCTTCATTCCCGAACTAACGTCGGAGTTCCGTCTAACTTTGAGCAACGAGTCCGTGCAGCTTTGCAAATACAAGTTTCTGGAGGGCGCAGACGTTTTTCTTCTCTTTTTACAATCGGCTCGATGACGGCGGCCGCAGTCCTGGTGATGGCATTTTCTTTGACGCACAACCCGAATAAGGACAGGGAAGAGATGCCGCCAGGCTCTGTACCTCACACTGAACTATCGGTCTCGCATCCCAGAGCCGCCCGCGGCGAAAGCCAAGAGGTCCAGGCGTTCGCTCATCAGGCGCTGCATTCCCGCTCAAGGGCTTTAAATCTTGCAGGACATCCGAATGTTCCGGCCCTCGGAGACAGTGGCGTGGAAGTTTTGGTTCCTCAGGGGCAGGAAGAGTTGCTCGTGAAATATATGGAAGGAGTCGCCGCCCTAAGGGCGCGAGCGCCGTTTAGCGCTACCCTGCAACACGAGGCAAACATGAAACCAATGGAAGTCCCATCGATCGAGATTTCAGAATTGGTTGTTAAACCTTTACCTGATCTGAGTTCCAACTGAATCACTTAGTCGCAAAAAACAGGAGGGTCTGATGAAGAAGGCTACGATAATTTTTGCGGTTTTTGCTTTGTTCTTATCCTGTCCGCTCGGGCGCGCGCAGGAGAAGGCCAATCCCTCCGAGAAGCCAAAGCCAAGCATCCCCGTAAAACTCCTAGTGGTGTTGACGGAATATGACGGCGAAAAGAAGGTGGCGAGCCTTCCTTACTCAATTTTGATCAACTCGGACCCGAGCGGCCACGCAGCGTATTCGAGTTTTACGCGTGTCGGAGTTCGTGTTCCCGTAGCATCGGCCGGAAAAGACGGGCAATCTACGTTCGTGGATGTCGGCTCGAATATCGATTGCGGAGTACAGTCTGAAGAAGATGGCCGTTTCACAGTACGCTTGAACTTCGAGCGCTCATCGCTCTACTTTCAAGGCCGTGGCGACGAAAAAGGCACCATCAAAACGGCGGAAACGGGGCAGCCGTATATTCCCACGATACGCGCGCAATCGCTGTTGGTTACGGTAAAAGACAGCCAAAGCTTGGAAGTGCTGACTGCTACCGATCCCTTGAACGGGCATGTTTTTCGGATCAGTCTGACATTGAACGTTCAGAAATGATGGTTAGTTCCTCTTGTCGGGGGCACTTCGCCTCGAACAAACAATGTAAGCGCGGGGGCGGCTCGCCACTGCTGCGTGACGCGCGCAGCTCCCGCGCTGAAACGGCATTGCTCTAATGTGCCGCCTTACTTGCCCTTGCGGTCGTGGCGCAGGTCTTTGTGGTCCTTGTGCAGGTCACGCTTGTCCTTGTTGATGTCACGCTGGTCCTGGTTGCGATCCTTGCGGTCGGCGGTCAGGTTGCTCTTGTCTTTGTTGATGTCGCGCTGATCCTTATTGCGGTCGACGCGGTCGGCGTGCAAGTCCTTGCGGTCGGCCTGGGCCTGAGCGCTGTTGACGCCGTACTTCGCGTCATCCTTGCGCAGGTCGCGCTTGTCTTTGTTGATGTCGCGCTGGTCCTTGTTCCGGTCGACGCGGTCCTTGTTCAAATCACGGCGATCGTGATTTACATCGTGCTGATCGGCGTTACGGTCGGCGCGATCCTTCGCCAGGTCAGTCTTGTCCTGGCGAATGTCTTTCTTGTCGCTGTGAATGTCCTGCTGTTGCGGGATCGGATCCGGGCTCTGTGCGTAGGCGCCACCGACGAGAAATCCGGCAACGCCGAGCACGAGCGCACTTCGCCTCAGTAATAATTGAGCGTTCATCATCTCTCTCCTTGTGAGAACTCTCCGAGACCTGTTTCGGATTCTTCCGGAAAAACACATGGGCACCGGAAAAGTTTCGCTACGTATGCGGCCGGGTGATTGAGGGGTGGCTAAACTATTGCTGAATAAGGGATTTACGGAAAGCATCGAGAATGCCGTTTACGAACGAGCCGGAATCTTCCCCGGAAAACTTTTTGGCGAGATCTACGGCTTCGTTCAGGACGACCTTGGGCGGTGTGTCTGAGGAGCGGAGTTCGTGCATGGCGAGGCGCAGGATGGCGCGATCGATGGCGGCGAGGCGGTCGAAACGCCAGTTTTCCGCGTGCTTGACAATGATTTCGTCCAGCACGGTCACTTCTTTTGCAGCGCCCTCGAACAAGCGGTTAGCGAATTCACGCGTCGTGTCGGCGGCCTTGGCGCCACGCCAGAATTTCGCTTCCAGCTTGATGGGGTCTTGCTGACTCATGTCCCACTGGAAGAGCATCTGCATGGCAAACTCGCGGGATTTGCTGCGGAGGGACATGCTACTTACGCCGCGACTTTCGGGATGAGGGAGTTTTTGGTGCAGCGGAGGAGGATTTTCCGCCGGCGAGCTTTCGCGAGAGATGCGCCATTTCGATGGCGGCGAGACCTGCTTCAAAACCTTTGTTGCCGCCCTTGAGGCCGGCGCGGTCGATTGCTTGCTCGAGGGTGTCGCAGGTCAGCACGCAGAAAATGATGGGCAAGCCGGTGTCCATCTGCGCGAGCTGCAATCCGCGTGAGGTTTCGGAGCAAACGTAATCGTAATGGGCGGTTTCTCCGCGCAGAATGCAGCCAATTGCGATGAGCGAATCGTAGCGGGCGGTGGCAGCGAGCTTTTTTGCGGCAAGCGGCAGCTCAAAAGCGCCAGGGACGTGGACCACATCAACGTTTTCGCTCGCCGCTCCGGCGCGCTCGAGGGCATCGAGGGCTGCGGTCAGCAGGCGTTCGGTAATGAAACTGTTGAAGCGGCTCACAACGACGCCAAAGTGCAAACCGGACGCGGTCAGTTCGCCGTTGATGGAGCCGGGCTGGAGTTTTTTGACCATGCCGAATTTTCGCTACCTGCCTCTGAAGTCCGCTTTCCTCTTCTCGAGGAAAGCCTTTGTGCCTTCGCGCATGTCTTCGGTCGCGCAAGAAAGGCCAAACAATGTAGCCTCCAGGAACAAGCCTTCTTCCTGAGGCATCTCGATGCCGCGCTCGATGGCTTCCATGGTGTATTTCACGGCGAGCGGCGCGTTGGCGATGATCTTTTTCGCTGTCGCTTCTGCAGCGGGGAGAAGCTCTGCCGGATCATAAATATGGTTGACGAGACCAATGCGCTGGGCCTCTTCGGCGGTTATCATTTCGCCGGTGAGGCAGAGCTCGTGGGCGACGCCTTTGCCGCAGAGGCGCGCGAGGCGTTGCGAGCCACCGTAGCCGGGAATGATGCCGAGTTTCACTTCCGGCTGGCCGAGCTTGGCGGTTTTGCTGGCGAGCCGGATAGTGCAGGAAAGCGCGAGCTCGCAACCGCCGCCGAGGGCGAAGCCGTTGATGGCGCAGATGGAAGGCTTTCCGAGAGTTTCGAGGAGATGGAAGACGCTTTGGCCGAAGAGTGAGAAATCCTTGCCGTCGACTGGAGTGCGCTGCGCGAGTTCGCCGATGTCAGCACCGGCGACGAACGATTTTTCTCCCGCGCCGGTGAGAATCAGCACGCGGACGAAGGAGTCGTCGCGCACTTCGAGCAGCGCGTCGCGCAACTCTTCCACCGTCTTGCGATTCAGCGCGTTCAGCACCTTCGGGCGGTTGAAGGTGATGTAGGCGATGCCGTCCTTTTTCTCGAACAGGATCTTTTCGTAGGCCATGTTGTCGTCGCGATCTCAAAACTTCATTGCCTTAGGCTTTTGCGGGTCGGAATAGTCGTAGAAGCCGCGCCCCGCTTTGCGGCCATTCCAGCCCGCGAGAACCATGCGCTTGAGCAGCGGCGGCGAGGCAAAGCGGCGCTCGCGGAATTCGTCGAACATGATATTCGCGATGTAGTAGGTAGTGTCGAGGCCGACGAAATCGAGGAGCGTCAGTGGTCCCATGGGATGTCCGCAACCGAGCTTCATGGAATTGTCGATGTCTTCGATGGAGCCCACGCCCTCCTCGAGGGCGCGAATGGCGTCGAGGAGATAGGGCACGAGAAGGCGATTGACGATGAATCCGGTGCTGTCGTGGGCGCGCACCGGCGTTTTGCCGAGCTTGGTGCCGAACGCCACCATTTCTTCATAAACCGCCGGATCGGTGGCGATCGTTCTTACAACTTCGACGAGCTTCATGACTGGCACGGGATTGAAAAAATGCATTCCGACAAAGCGTTGCGGCCGCTGGGTAGCCGTAGCGATTTCCGTAATCGTAAGCGAAGAGGTGTTGCTGGCAAAAATCGTGGAGGCCGGGCAGAGGGCATCGAGCGCGCCGAAAAGCTCGCGTTTGGCCGGTAGCTGCTCGATGATGGCTTCGACGATTACGTCGCAGTTCTTCAGGTCCTCCAGCGCTGTCGTACCCTTCAGCCGGCCGCGAGTCTCATTTTTTTGCGCTTCGGTGAGATTGCCTTTCTCCACCAGGCGAGCCAGATTCTTCTCGATGCTCTTCAGTCCTTTGTCCACAATTTCCGGGCTGACTTCGCGCACGATGGTGGGGAAGCCGGCTTGGGCGGAAACTTGCGCGATTCCCGAACCCATCAAGCCACACCCTACGACGCCAACTTTTTGAATCGCCATTCTGTTCCTCTGTAGGAGATGCCGCGGTAGTCGCCGGAGAGCGGCCAAACGCCCGCAGGAATACCGTTTGTCAGCAGGGAAAAGTGTAGCAGAAACGCTGGAGTCTAGTGGTAAAGGGCCTCAACGATCATAGCGATGCCTTGGCCGCCGCCAATGCAGGCGGTTGCCAGGCCATAGCGCAAATTGTTGCGGCGAAGCTCATTCAGAATCGTAATGACCAAGCGAGTTCCCGACGCCCCTAGTGGGTGGCCCAGAGCGATGGCGCCGCCGTTGACGTTGGTTTTGTCGCGCTTCAATCCCAAGACTTTCTCTACTGCGAGGTACTGCGCGGCGAAGGCCTCGTTGACCTCCACGCGCTCCATTTGATCAAGCGTTAGGCCAGCGAGTTTCAGCGCTTTTTGCGAGGAGGGCACCGGCCCAATGCCCATGATGCTGGGGTCGACACCGGCGACGGCCCAGGAAATGATTCGGCCGACAGGCTTCAGCCCTTGTTCCTTCGCCGTTTGCTCGCGAGTTACGACCACGGCCGCGGCGCCGTCGACGATGCCGCTGGCGTTTCCGGCGGTGACGATGCCGTCCTTCTTGAAGGAGGGCGGCAACTTTTCCAGGGTTTCCAACGTGGTTTCCGGCCGGCGGTGATCGTCTTCGCTGACGACAATGGTCTTTTTCCCTTGCTTCACTTCAACGGGCACCAGCTCTTCTCGAATGCGGCACGCTTTGTACGCGGCGCCCGCTGCTTGCTGGCTGCGCAGGGCGTAGGCGTCGGCGTCCTTGCGGGTGATTCCTTGTTGCTCCGCCAACTTTTCTGCGGTTAGCGCCATGGGCAATCCGCAATAGGAATCGGTCAAGCCGGCCATGAGCGAGTCTTCCAGCGCGCCGCCGCCCAGCTTCAGGCCGCTGCGAGCGCCGCGTATTACGAAGGGCGCTTGCGTCATGTTCTCCATGCCGCCGGCGAGGACCATATTGGCTTCGCCGAGGAGGAGACGTTGCGCGGCCTGTGCGATTGCTTCGATGCCCGAGCCACAGAGGCGATTTACGGTCACCGCGGGAGTTTCTGTCTTGAGCCCGGCTTTCAGCCCCACGTGGCGCGCGCCGTAAAGAGCGTCCGCGCTGGTCTGCATGACGTTGCCAAAAATCGCGTGATCGATCTCCACGGGATCGGCACCGGAGCGGCGAATCGCTTCTTTTGACGCGTGCGCGGCTAGATCGATTGCGGAAACATCCGAGAACGAGCCGGTGTAGCGCGCCATGGGCGTGCGTGCTCCGGCAACAATCACCACATCGGTCGGAAACATAATTTTCCTCTCTTATTTCGAAGCTAGAGTTTGGGGCTTTCCAAGGCTACGATTGTGTTACCACCCCGTTTGCGCGCCTCTTCCACGCTTACTTCGGCGCGATTGATCAAGTCTGTGACAATGTCCTCGCTCTCGTAATCCGATTTAGCCACGGCCTCGACGATTCCCGCGCTGAGCGTGACTTGCGTGGAATCCCACGGCGGCCTCAACCCAGACGCCGCGCGGCGCAGCTTATCCGCCAGGTTCTGCGCGCCGGCCAGACTGGTGTCCGGCAGAATGAACGCCAGGGACCACGAGGTATATTTTACCGCGACATCGTTCTGGCGCACGATAGGCTGCAGGGAGCGCGCGAGTTGTTCCAGAAAACGCTCCACCGGCGATTCGCCTTGCTGCCGCAGGATTTCCGCACCGCGGTCAATTTGCAGGATGGCCAGCGAAAGCGGCGTGCCCTGCGTGCGGGAGCGATCCGCCTCGGTCAAGAGGCAACTCTGGTAAGAACTGCGGCTGAGCAATCCGGTACGTTCGTCGGAGACGCCCATGCGCCGCACCAGGGAGCGCAAGCGCGTGTGGCTGACGCTCATCAGCATCTGGTCGCCGATGGCTTGCAGGAAGTAGGCTTCGTTGGGCTTCCATTTGTGAGCTTCGGCGTGGGCGACGATGAGCATGCCAGCGGGGCTTTGCGTTTCTTTGTCGCTGAGGCTGACTCCGAGGGCGGTGTTGATACCCATCTCTTTCAGAATTGAGCTGTCGGCGGCCGTCAGCGTCAAAGCGCCCAATTCATCAGGCTGCGCCTTTTCCATTTGCGCGAGCAACAGAACCACTTGGGCGCCGGGAGTGGCACGCATTCCTCCCGCGCAGTATTCGGCGGCCATCTCCGGCGGGCGCCCGGGCGCGCCAAACACGGCAAGCCCGCGCGAGCAATGCAAGTAGGCGCCGACTTCGTTGACGGCGGTGTTCAGCATGGCTCGGGGCGTCTGCTGGCGGAAAATCTTCTGGTTGATTTCGGAGATTTTTGCCAGGTCGCGCAGCGTCTCCGCGGTGTACACGCCGGTTTTCTGCGTGATGCCGAGACCTGGGGATTCCGGCACAGCCTCCACGTGGCGGACAGGCGCTGCTGGTTCCGCTTTGGGGCGCGACGAGCCGGCCGGCCACCAATTCGCAGTTTGATACAAATTCCGCAAGCGCGTATTGCGTTCCTCTTCGCCAGGGAACGTCGCGGCAATCTTTTGAAGGCGCTCCAGCGCCTTGTTCTGCAGCGAATACTGCAGGAATATCTCAGTCTGGACGATGAGATCCTCGAGCGCCTGCATGTGACGCGCGTCTCCACCGACCGATCCTGATGTGCTCACGCTGTCCGCGGTCGAAGATTGGGTGTTCACCGAACGCGGCGGCCCGGCGGTTCCGGACTTACTGAGGCGGCCGCCGAGGTGTTTCAAGACTGAATCGTCGACGCGCCCGTGCAATTTCTGCAGGCGCTCCTGATTGCGGTGATCGTAGGGATCGATGTCGAGCAGTTTTTCCAGCGTGTCGCTTGCTTTCTGAACATTGCCGGCGTTCAGATACAGGTCAAAAAGTTTGATCAGAATCTCAAAGTATTGCGTCTCGCGATTGGCTTCGTTGTAAAACGCACCGCAGAACTCCAGGATGGCTTGCGAATTGGGGTGCTTTCCGCCGACGCTATCCAATTGCGTCATAAAATCATTCTGCTTGCGGTCCGCATACATCCGCTTCTTGATCAGTTGCAGGATTTCCACGGCCTTGGGGTCTTGACGCGCTTGGCCGTAGGCATCGACGAGGTCGAAGAGTCGCCCCAATCCTTGATTTTTTTCTTTGAGCAGCCGCTCCAAAATTTCGCGTGCGCGGTCCGGTTGGCCGCTGCGCAGCAGCGCATCGGCGAAGGTATCCAAGAAAGTTGCGTCGCTGTCCGCGGCGGCAAATCGCTCCAGCAGGGCCGCTGCCTGTTTGGCATCGCCCGCTCGCAACGTAGCCTCTGCGTACAGAAGCGCTACACTACGCTCCTGTGGCGCCAGCTTGTGGGCGCGTCCAAACAGTCGCATCGCCTCCTCGGGCGTGCCGGCGGCCGTCGCTAATTGTCCTGCGCGCAGGAATGCTTTCGCGGCGACCGCATTCTTGCCCAACCGTTCGGCGGTTTCCGCCACGCGAAGCTGCCGGGTCAAATTCTCGGGATCGAGCTGCGCGGTGCGCTCCAGGCAAAAGAGCGCATCTTCCTGGCGGCCTGCTTCCGCGAACAAGTCCGCGGCCTTGGAATATTGCTCCATGGCTTCGTCGTTGCGGTTTTGCTTTTGTTGCAGAAAGGCGTAGCGGGCGATGCGTTCGGGAGGCTGCGGGGAGGAGGCGCCGCGCAAGAAGCGGTTATAAATCGCCAGGGCTTTGCTCTCGTCGCGCGGCTCGACCAGCATGTCGAACAGCAAGCCGTAGTATTCGGAGGCGCGATCCGGCTGATCCGCGCGCGCATACAGGTCCCCTAATGCTTGCGTCGCTTCTTGGTGCTGCGGCGCTTCGTCGAGCACGGCTTTATAAGCCGCAATCGCATCCTCGACGCGGTTCTTCTCCAGGAATCGCTTGGCGCGATCCAGATGCTTGCTGACGTCTGCGGCCATGCGTCGCGGTTGCCTTTGCGGTTTCTTGAAAGCGAAGCGGGTAGCTGCGCATTTCCTGCGCAAGCAGCCCATTGTCACTATATACCGCTGGGACGAGGCGGGGCAAAATGCATGCAATCCGAGATGTGGTATGCAGCAAGTCCCGGGCAGGCCCCGGTTCGCCGTCTTCCTTTTTCCTTGACAAGGCCTTTGGTGGTATATATTATGTAGTAATAATCTGTGTTTATCTAACGATTATAATAGCCAGATCGCGGAGAAATCAGCACTCGGGAAATCCAGTCCCCGTGAGGCCAATACGATTCTTCGTCGCCAAATTGCGGCGGTAGCGGCGGCGTCTTTGCTGGTTGGAGAACCACCATCTGCTACGGAAGCGGGGGGTGTTTTGCGCATCAGCGGCCCCGCCCTCACGTTGCAGCTCGACGCGCAGTCGATCCTGATACTCCGGCATCCTGCCGATACTGATGATAGCATTCAGGCGGACCTCGCTTGCGGCACTCTGGTCTTCGCTGCGGCGCGGAACGGCAGCATGAGCGTTGTGGCAAACGATGGCTCTGTTGACATCCTCGTGGACGTTGGGGTGCCTCAAGCGGTAGAGGTTATAGGTCAGGCCGAGCAACAAGGCTTGGCGGATCTGCGAAGCCAAGCTGCGGCCCGGAGCGCGGGCGGAGAGTTTGCGCTTGACCACCGAAAAGATCGTTTCGATCTTCGCGCGTTGTCCATAGCGCTTGTGCGGAAACTTCTCGTGCATCTTGCGACGCAGAACTCCTTTGGGAATCCCCCGGCGAGGTTGTGCCGGGATAATGCTCTGCGCTCCCCAGCGCTCCCGAATATGCCGGTGGTTGGCTTCGGAATCAAACTCG
>Ga0307475_10000071_pt1 | contig 54162 bp, 35 predicted proteins | sample atmos_gasesECM1C_FD_203317 | JGI IMG/M metagenome (GOLD analysis project Ga0307475, IMG submission 203317) | Hardwood forest soil microbial communities from Morgan-Monroe State Forest, Indiana, United States - atmos_gasesECM1C_515 | ecosystem: Environmental > Terrestrial > Soil > Temperate... | reverse complement strand
AGCCAGGATGAATGGATGCAGCAGATGGGCATCCAGGACCGGCACGCCGTCGCCATAGTCGAGGCGGCACTGATTCTCGAGGCGGGCGCGGCCAAGCGCTTCGACCGCCTGGTCGTCGTGACCTGCAACCCCGACCAGCGCGCGGCCCGGTTCGCGGCCCGGCAGAAGATCGACCTCGAAACCGCGCGCAAAGAAGTGGCCCGCCGCATGGCCGCGCAGCTTTCCGACGAGGAAAAGATCAAAGCCGCCGACTACGTGATCGACAACTCCAGTTCCCTCGATCCAACCCGCGAGCAGGTCCGGCACGTGTGGGAGAAGTTGCGCGCAGAGGCCTGAGGCGCGATTCAGATCGGGGCTTCGCTTCAAACCAATTTCGTGAGACCAATCCCAGAAACCGAGGTGCCCCAAGATGGCCGCCTCATCGGGAGACCCCTTGAATCCCTATTGAGACGGTTCCTTCACCGCGACGACCCGGTCAGCCGTCACGTCGTGCAATTGTTGAACGATGCCTGAAGGCCAGCGGATTTCGACTAAATCCGCTGAGGCGTTGGCGCCCAGGCCGAAATGGACCGGCGCGGCGCTAGAGGAGGCGTAGCCGGCGCTGGTGCTCATGTGGTTGTACTGCGCACCGGATTTGGTGAGCAGCTTGATTCTTGCTCCGATGCCGTCGCGATTGCTCTTGGTGCCTTGCAGCTTGAACTCCAGCCAATGATTGCTGCCGGGACTCTGGTTGATCCAGATTTCAGCGGGGGCATTGATCGCGCTCACGACAACATCGAGGCGACCGTCTCCATTGAGGTCGCCGACGGCTGCGCCGCGGTGGCGGGAAGGAGGTTGCGCGGTGAATCCCGCCTCGGCGGTGAGCGCGGAAAACTTCATCCCGCCAAGATTGCGGAAGACGGTGTTGGGCTGTTCGACAGCGAGATTCGGCGCCGACAGCAGCGACTGCACGTGTCCGCGGGAGACGAAAATGTCTTTCCAGCCGTCGTTGTCGAAATCGGCGATGTTTGGAGAGTATCCGGCCATGGGCAGACTCAATTTGGTCATGCCGCTTTCTCGCGTCACTTCCACGAAGCTTCCCTTACCGGTGTTGTGGTAGAGGGGAAAGGTCTCGCCATCGAGTGCGACTAGAAAAATGTCGGGGTAGCCGTCGTTATCTAAGTCGCGGAAATCTACTCCCATGCCGGAGATGTAGACGCCGTCTTCGCGCAGCGCGACGTTCTTTTCAAAGCCGGCCTCCTCGAACCTTCCGCCTCCTTTATTCCGGAAGAAGGAATTCATCAGCTTGTCGTTGGTGATGATGAGATCCATCTTGCCGGAGAGTTCGGTGTCGGCAGCGGCCACTCCCATGCCTTTGCCGGGATGCGCGCGGAAACCGGCTTCGACCGAGGCATCGCGGAAGGTGCCGTCGCCGTTGTTGATGAACAATTGATTGGGGGTGGGCTTGTACATCTTGGGATGGCAGTAGTCGCGATGGCCGTAGCCTTCGCAGACGGGCTCGTGGTTGAAATCCCACTTCAGGTAGTTGATGACGATAAGGTCGAGAAGGCCGTCGTTGTTCACATCGACCCAGGCGGCGGCGACGGACCAGAGCGGTCCGTATTCCGAGTCCGGTTTGTTCAGTCCAGCTTTGGCGGTGACGTCGATGAAAGTTCCATCGCCGTTGTTGTGGTAGAGCGTGTTGCGATAGACGCCGGCGACGAAAATGTCTTCATAGCCGTCGTTATCGTAGTCCCCGAGGGCGATGCCGGTATCGTAGCCGGTCCCGGCTAGGCCGGCTTTTTCGGTAACGTCGGTGAAGTGTCCGTGGCCGTCGTTTTCGAAGAGGCGGTTGTAGTACTTCGGAGAATCTTTGCGGAGCGTTTTGATATCGGCTCCGTTGGTGAAGAAGATGTCGAGTTTGCCGTCGTTGTTGTAGTCGAAGACGGCCACGCCGCCGGCCATGGTTTCCGGCGCGTGGCGCTCGGGGGTTTCAGAGCTGTCGAGTTTGAAATCAATGGGCTGGTAGGTGAAACGGATCGGGCTAACCGGCATGGGCGCGCTTGGTTTCGGCTGCGCTTCGGGTGCAACCGCCTGGGAATAAAGCGGGAGCCTGGCAGGTGAGATTCCCAGAACTAGAAATGCAGCGAGCGAGCGGGAAAACGGACTGATCCTCATTATTGTTGGCGACGCCGAGCGCATGTTCTCATCTTAATGCTCTTAATGCCGAGAATCGCTTCAGAGAGGTGGCCCTTTATGGGTGACTCGCTTTGCCGACGTGGACAGGGCCGAAGTCGGGCTTCGCCCGACGACCGGGTCAGAGACCCGGTCCCACACCATCCATCTCACACAAGCGGTGCGTTCTACTCTGGGAGCTTCTGCTCGCCCTGGATCATCAAGTGAGATTCGGCGTGGGGGGCGCTCGTGCCGGGCTGTCCTCCGCCGATCGTAATCAGGTAGTCGCCGGTCGCAACGAAACGATCTCCAGCTTCATTCACGTAGCTGAGGTTGCGGGGACTGAGTGTCAGCTTTACGTGTTTCTGCTCTCCGGTATTCAGGTGGACGCGGGTGAATCCGCGCAGTGAGCGCAAGGGCGCGCCCGGTAATTTCGGGAAGGTGATATACAGTTCCGCTACCTCGTCGCCATCGCGCTTGCCGGTATTCTTGACGTCTATCTCGACATCCAGCGCGTCACCCGCGGTCAGAGAAGCGTTCGACAGCTTCATGCCGCTGTATTCGAAGGTCGTGTAACTTAACCCGTGCCCAAAGCCGTAGAGAGGCTCGCCGGTGAAGTAGCGATAGGTGCGGTTCTTCATGGCATAATCTTCGAACTCCGGCAACTGCTCGACACCTCTGTAGAAGGTTACCGGCAGGCGTCCGGCAGGATTGTTGGCCCCGGCCAGTGTTTGGGCGATGGCCGTACCGCCCTCTTCGCCCGAGTACCATGCGTCGAGGATGGCGTTGGCGTGATCGTTGGCCCAGTTGACGGCGAGGGCGCTTCCGTTCATCAGGACCACTACGAGAGGCTTGCCGCTTCCCTTCAGGGCTCCGAGCAGGGCTTCTTCTTCCGCAGGCAGGTTAAGGCTGGTGCGATCGCCGCCGCGGAATCCAGGCACGTCGACCTTCATCTCTTCGCCTTCGAGTTTGGAGGTGATGCCGACCACGGCGACGACGACGTCGGCCTGACGCGCCGCCGATACGGCTGCAATCAACGGATCCCCGTTAACTGCCTTCTCACTCAGAAAATTCGTGCCGGGTTGATACGAAACCTGCGCTCCGGAGAACTGCTTACGCACCCCTTCCAGGACCGTGACCGCGTGCGATGGAGTCCCGCTGTAGTTCCCGTACAGTACCTCGGCAGAATCGGCGAGTGGACCAACCACCAGAATCTTCTTTACGCCCGCTCCAAAAGGCAGCACGCCATCGTTCTTCAGCAACACCATCGATTCTTGCGCCGTTTTGAGCGCCAGGGCACGGTGCGGAGCACTGTCAATTTCTGATTGGGGCGTGTTGGCATACGGTACCAAGCTTGGAGGATCGAACATCCCCAGACGCATGCGCGCGGTGAACAGCCGTTTCAACGTGACGTCGAGATCGGCCTCGGCGAGCAGTCCTTGCTTGACGGCGTCGATGAATGGCTGGTAATCATGAACGTCCTTGACAATGGTAATGTAGTCGGCGCACTCGTTGTCCATGCCTGTCTTGATTGCGTCCGCGGTAGCTTCGGCCTGGCTTTTCGCGAAGTGATGCCCCTGAAAGATGTCCACCACGGCATCGCAATCTGAAACCACGTAGCCGTTGAACTTCCACGCTCCGCGCAACGTGTCCTGCAACAAGAACGTATTGGCGCATGCCGGCTGCCCATTGACGCGGTTGTAAGCGCACATCACCGACTCGGCCTTTCCCTCGGTGATCGCTGCGCGGAATGCCGGCAGATAAGTGTCCTCCTCGTCGTGCTTCGATACCTGCACATCGACCGTATGCCGCGTGGTCTCGGGACCGCTATGCACCGCAAAATGTTTGGCGGTCGCAATCACATGAAAATATTTCGGATCGTCCCCTTGAAGTCCCGTGATGAATGCCACGCCCATCCGCGCCGTCAGAAAAGGATCTTCGCCATAAGTTTCCTGTCCCCGTCCCCAACGCGGGTCACGAAAAATGTTGATGTTCGGCGACCAGAAGTCCAAACCTTCATAGATATCGCGACGGCCAGCTTTAACCGCCTGATCATGTTTGGCTCGCGCCTCAGTCCCGATGACGACCGCCATCTCATGAATCAGCGCATCATCGAAAGTCGCGGCCAGCCCAATCGGTTCCGGAAACACGGTTGCTGTTCCTGCTCGCGCAACCCCATGAAGAGCTTCGCTCCACCAGTCGTAGGCAGGGACTTGCAGTCGCGGGATAGCGCGAGCCTGATTCACCAACTGCGAGGCTTTCTCTTCCAGAGTCATCCGGCCAACCAGATCGTCCACGCGGACGTTGATGGGCTGGGAAGGGTCCAAATAGACGGGGCTGCCGGTCTGTGCGGCGCAACGCAGAAGCATGCAATTGAGAAGTGCTGCCAACTGCAGGATGGTTTGAATTTGAGTATGACGCCGCCGCATGAGAGCCTCCTCCGCGACTCGCTTTGAACCCGTGTGGACGGTAATGCGGTGCGGTAGTTGTCGCTTCGTTAACGTTTACGGTTGACCGTCGCTTGTAGCACAGGGGAAATCCTGCGTCAAGCAAGCGGCTCGAGAAGCACGCCCGACGGGCGTTTTGACGGGCCTGAACTGGGTGAAAGGCATGCTCGTACCGTCGGGAAGTCCCTCCCGAAAACAGCGGTTTCGGGCACCTAAACGGCGAAAACGCGGCGAATCCAGACGGCCACGGCGTCTTGGCCACAAAAATCGATTTTCTACTTGACAACGATCAACCAACGGCTGTAAACCGTAAACGTTTACGAGCTTGGGGCGTCCCCTGTAGGACGTCTCTCAATAAAAAAGTGGTTTTCCTGGAGGCAGGCAAATGAAAAGTCTCTCGCCCACGTATGCCGGGAGTTTGGGCCTTTTCGTGAGAGGCCGCAACGTAAGGCGTCTCGCGATCGTCGCTCTCTTCACATGTTTCTTCCTGGCAGTGTTCGCCACGTCGGCGTTCGCTCAGGAAGCGACCATCGTCGGCACTGTGACGGACCCGACGGGCGCCGCAGTCCCGAACGCATCCATTACCATTACCAACCTCGAGACCGGTCTGGCTCGCACCCTGACCACCAGTGGCAGCGGCGAGTACGTGGCGCCGGATCTTCACATCGGTCACTACTCGGTCCGAGCTGAGGTAGCGGGATTCAAGGTCACCGAGCAGAAGAACGTCGTGTTGGCCGTGGGCGATCGCGCCCGCGTCGACATGAAGCTGCAAGTCGGCAGCAACAAAGAAGAGGTCACGGTGGAGGCAGCGGCGATCGCCGTGCAAGCCGATACCGGCGAAGTCAGCGACGTAATCACTGGACAACAGCTCAGTCAGTTGTCCACCAACGGGCGCAGCATGTACTCCCTGATCTCGCTGACGCCTGGAGCTTCCAGCGGCCAAGGCGATTTTCAGATTCCCACGCCGGTAGGCGGCGATGCCAACGTAAGCTTTAACGGCATGCGCGAAAGCCACAACCTTTACCTGCTGGACGGCGGTGAGAGCGACGACCGCGGTGGCGCGGGTGGCTCTGACGTAATGCCTTCCATGGACGCTATCGCCGAGTTCCGCCAAATGACATCGAACTACAGCGCGGAATATGGACTCTCGTCGTCAGCGACTATGACGGCGGTCATCAAGTCTGGAACCAAACAGTACCACGCTAGCGCGTGGGAGTTCCTGCGCAACGACGCGCTCGACGCCCGCAACTACTTTAACCCATCTCCGCAAAAAGTCGCCGAGCTCCGTTTCCACACCTTCGGCTTCAATGCTGGTGGTCCAGTTGACTTCTGGGCGAAGGAGCATAAGACGTTCTTCTTCTACAACATGGAATGGCGTCGGCTGATTCAGGGCCAGACACTAGACCAGACGGTACCTGACACGGCGTGGTATGGCGGGGCGCTGCCGGCCAGTATTCCAATTTCCGTTCCCAGCGCCGCTAACGTCACCGCTAGTTTTCTATTCAGGAATTGCCCTGGCAAAGTCGCACCAGTTGGAATTGTGCAGGGTAGCCCGTTCCCCAGCAACACAATCCCGAGCTGCATGATCGATCCCAACTCACTCGCTCTGCTCCAGAAGGGGATTTTTCCCGCCAATAACGGTGTGAGTAGCGGAAAGCCGGCTTTCCAAGGCGGGAACAACGTTCCCACGAGTGTAAAGGAAGAGATCGTCCGCATCGACCACCAGTTCAACAGCAAGTTCTCGGTTTTTGGCCACTTTCTTGCCGAGCAAATCGCCCAGAACTTCGGCACGTCGATGTGGAGCGGTGACAACGTTCCCACAGCCAGCAACACGTTCGGCAACCCCTCGTACAGCGGCGTCATCCATACCACGTACGTGATCAGCCCGACGCTCCTGAACGAGGTGGCCTTCAATTACAACGGAAACCGCATCGCCATTCTGCCCACCGGCGTTTTGGGCCGTCCCAGCGGATTCACTTCGAACCGCATCTTCAGCGGACCGAACAATAACAACCGTATCCCGGAAATTCACCTTGCCGGTTTGACCAACACGGATTACACCAACGCCAGTTGGCCGTGGCGCAACAAAGCGGATGACTACCAAATCCGTGACGACATATCCTGGACCAAGGGCGCGCACCAGATAAAGATGGGCGGCAGTTGGGCGATCTACAAGAAGGTTCAGGATCTGTTTGGCAACACGCAGGGCTCCTTTACCTTTAACAACAACTTCACCGGCAATGACTTTGGTGATTTCCTGCTGGGTGCCGCTTCGGGCTACAACGAACTGGCTGTCCAGGACCACGGCTTCTGGAACAACGTTTCCTGGGCCGCATATGTTCAGGACAACTGGCGTGTCAATCACCGTCTGACCTTGAACCTTGGTATTCGTTGGGACGGTGTGCCGCACACCTATGAAGCGAACAACCGCATGGGCAACTTCTATCCCAACCTCTATAATGCGGCTGCCGCTCCGATCTTCGCGGACGCAGCCGGGAACAACATTTCTCCCACGAGTCAGGGCCTGGGCACCAGTCCGAATCCCATCCTGGCCGGTACCCAGTTCTACCTGAATGGTATCGGTATTCCCGGCAAGACGCCGGGAGTTCCGAAGGGCCTGGTCGACAATCACTGGGCAGCTTTTGGTCCTCGCGTTGGCTTTGCCTATGATCTGACTGGATCGGGCAAAACCGTCGTCCGCGGTGGATTTGGCGTCATGTACGAGCGCATTCAGGGCAACGACATGTATAACGCCGGCCCCAACGTACCCTTCAGCACCAACATTAACTTCAGCAACGTGGAACTGGAAAACCCCGGCACGCAACTGAGCAGCGGACTACCCTTGGTTGCGCCCATTACCGTGGCTAGCATCACCGGCCTGGACAAAGTGAACAACAACCTGCCGGTGAGTTATCAGTACAGCTTCGGTCTTCAGCGGGCGCTGTCATCGCGCACAGTGTTGGCCGTCCAATACGTCGGCAACCAGAACCGGAACCAGAATGCATACCTCGAAACCAACTTGCCTAGTCTAACCACCCAGATCCCAGCGCTTTTCCTGAACAACAACGCCGACTACAACAAGCGGGTTCAGTACTTGGGATTCCACTCCATCAGACAGACGGAGGACGTGCAGAACTCGCATTACAATGGCTTCCAGGCCGAATTGCACAGTCAGATCCGGCATGACCTGACACTTCAGGCAGCTTACACCTTGTCTCGGGCAATCGATCCTGCGACAGGCAATAACGGAGTGGGCGACTTGAACAATTTTGACAACCCCTACAACTTGAACTACGATAACGGTCCTTCTGGCTTGGATCGCACCAACATCGCGTTCGTCAACTTCATTTACGACATCCCGTTCCTGAAAGACAGTTCTAACAAGCTGTTGAAGTCCACGGTAGGTGGATGGCAGGTATCGGGCATCGTAACGTTGACCTCGGGCGAGCCGATCCATATCTCGGAAGGCGGTATCACGAACTGCGCCCAGGCGACGCTTCCGACGAGCTGCACTGGCTCGCTGATTGGCACTGGAAATATCACCACCATCATTCCCAATGCCGATAATCGGCCCAACGTTAACGGGAGCGTCAGCTACCCGAAGACGGTGAAGAGCTGGTTCAACGCGTCCGCATTCTCCCCAACTGCGGCTGGAACCTTCGGCAACCTAGGGTTCAACAGCATTCGTGGTCCTGGCCGCCAGAACTGGAACCTCGCGCTGTTCAAGTCCTTCTTGTTCAGCGAGACTCGTGGCAGCAAGCTCGAATTCCGTGCGGAGTTCTTCAATGCCTTCAACCACACGGAGTTCAACAACGTCAGCAACACCTTTACCAACGGTGACTTCGGTGCGATCACGTCGGCTCACGACCCACGCGAGATTCAGCTTGGGTTGAAGCTGTACTTCTGATCCAGCATGGTTCGCCTATCGGCCCCGCTCGCAGTAAGTATCCTGCGAGCGGGGCTTATTATTTGCGGGGCTGACCATGTCCTCAGTCGCTGGCGGAACGTCCTTCGTCACTACACGGCGCCGCGAAGACCGAAGCTGTCGAAACTCCCATTGAGGCCGCCGGCAGTGTGGGCATGCACGGGATTCTTCGCTTTGCTCAGAATGACAGCCTAGAGAAGCACGCGAGTGCAGATGAAGAACTGGAGATCCAAACTCGTTCACCTGGCGCTGACCGGCTTTTTTGCGCCTTTGGTGTCGGCGCGGGCTCAGACTCCCGCCGTTGCGATCGCGCTCGAACAACAAGGGAAATTGCCCGAGGCCGCACGAGCCTGGAGGGCGGTGACCGAGCGCAATCCGAGCGACGCGGCTGCGTTCGCCGGACTGGGAGTTGTCCTGTCGAAACAGCAGAAGTATCCGGAGGCCGTAACGGCCTACAGGCGCGCACTCAAACTCAACCCCAAGCTGCCCGGGGTCGCGCTCAACCTGGGCTTGGCGCAATTCAAGCAGGGACAATTTCCGGCGGCGGCGATCGCTCTACGTGCGGCGCTCGCAGCGGACCCTGCAAGCATTCAGGCGCGGACATTGCTGGGGCTGAGTTACTACGGGACAAAGAAATTCGATCTCGCGTCGCAGTATCTGGAACCGGCCGCCAAGGCGGACCCCAGCAATGTGGAGCTTCATCAAGTACTGGCGCAGAGCTGCTTGTGGGCTCGGAAATTTTCCTGCGCGCAGGAGGAGTTCCATCAGATCCTCGAGCAGAATCCGGATTCGGCGCCCGCCCACGTCCTGTTCGGAGAAGCGCTCGACGGATTGGGCAGAACTCCTGAGGCGATTGCCGAGTTCGAGGCGGCCGCCAAGATTTCCCCCAACGAACCCAACGTCCACTTCGGTCTCGGCTACCTGCATTGGAAGTCGCACCAGTATGACGAAGCCAAACAGGAGTTCGAACGCGAGCTTGCTGTCGACCCGACCCACGCCCAGGCGCTGGCATACCTGGGCGACATCGCATGGAAGAATAACCATCCCGACGCCGCACTGCCGTTTCTAAACCAAGCGCAGAAAATCAATCCCACCTTGCGCATCACGTACGTCGATCTGGGCGCCATCCATATGCAGCAGAAAAACTACAAGGACGCAAAGGCGGCGTTGCTGCGCGCCGTCGCACTCGATCCCGCGCAACCCGATGCTCACTATCAGTTGGGTCGCCTGTATCAGGCTCTCGGGGAAACCGCCGATGCCGGGAAAGAACTCCACAAGGTGCAGGAATTACACAAGAAAGCAGAAGAAAACCTGGTCGGGAAGATCTCGTCTTCCCCTCCGGCATTAAATCCATCTGACCAACAATAATTTGAGGAGAGTATGAGCCATAAGAACGGACACTACGAGCCAAAACCGGAGCACAAGTTTTCTTTTGGGTTGTGGACGCTGGGAAATCGCGGACGCGATCCATTTGGCGACGCTGTGCGCCCTACGATGCCGCCAACGCAGATCGTCTCGGTGCTGGGCGAACTGGGAGCGTGGGGCGTCAACCTTCACGACAATGACCTGGTGCCGATCGACGCGACGCCTGCCGAACGCGACCAGATCGTCAAGGAATTCCGCACGGCGTGTCAGGAGAGCGGGATCGTCGTGCCCATGGCGACGGTATCGTTGTTCTATCATCCCGTGTTTCGCGACGGCGCGTTCACGGCCAACGATCCCGAGGTGCGTGCCTACGCGTTGCAGAAAACCATGCGCGCCATGGACCTGGGGGCGGAACTGGGAGCCAAGATTTTTGTTCTGTGGGGCGGACGCGAAGGCGTCGAAACCGACGCCTGCCGCCGCGCCGACGAAGCGGTCAAGCGCCTGCGGGATGCCGTCAATTATCTTTGCGAATACAACATCGCTTGCAAGTACGGATACAAGTTCGCCCTCGAAGCCAAGCCCAACGAGCCTCGCGCCGACATTTATATGGCGACCACCGGGCACTATCTGGGATTCATTCCCACGCTGGACCATCCAGAAATGGTGGGCGTCAATCCGGAAGTCGCTCACGAACAGATGGCCGGTCTCAACTTCATGCATGGCGTGGCGCAGGCATGGGAGGCCGGCAAGTTGTTTCATATCGATTTGAATGATCAAATGCCGGGACGATACGACCAGGATCTGCGTTTTGGCTCGGCCAACCCGAAGACGGCATTCTGGCTCGTGAAATTTCTGGAAGACGTCGGGTACGACGGTCCGCGGCACTTCGATGCGCATGCCTACCGCACGGAAGATTGCGCGGGCGTCAAGGATTTTGCCCGCGGCTGCATGCGCACTTATCTGATTCTTAAAGAAAAAGCCGCTCAGTGGAATGCCGACCGCGAGATTCAAGCAATTCTCAAGCAGATCTCTGCGGCACCATCGGGAACTCCCGAGACGCGTGCCTATTCGAAGCACGGGTCAGCCGCTTTGCTGTCGCATGCTTTTGACAAGGATGCGATCCTGAAAAAACGCTTGCCCTACGAATTTCTTGACCAGTTAACAGTGGACATTCTGCTCGGGGCTCGCTGATTCCTCCCCGGCCGGCGGTGTTGTACTTCACCAGTTCGATGCCAAGCGGTTCGAGCTGCGCCCGGCGATGCTCGCTGAATACCGACTTGGCTCTCTGCGCCTGTAGATGTAAGATTCCCGCTTGTCGATTCCTGTTAGGTCAGCGGAGGCTTCGAGGAATGTTCATCAGAAAACTGATGTTCTGCTTTGCTTGCATTGCAATCTTGGGCAGCGTGATTTCAGCGAGTGCGCAACAGCCGAACGCCGAGGAGGAAGGCTCGTTTCGGTTCCGCTTCGTCGGGCCACGGGTTGGGAACCGCATCGCGGCTATTGCGGGGGTGCCGGGAGATCCGAGCACTTACTACGCGGGAGCAGCCTCGGGGGGAGTTTGGAAATCGACGGATGGCGGAAATCATTGGGCGCCGATTTTTGACAAGCAGCCCGTCGCCGCCATCGGCGCTCTCGCCGTGACGCCCTCGGCCCACAGCATTGTCTGGGCGGGAACAGGAGAGGCGTGGGTGATCCGTGACAGCGACGTGATGGGCAACGGAATTTACAAGTCGACCGACGCCGGCAGGACCTGGACGAACATGGGACTGGCGGAAACAGGCCGCATCGGGCGCATCATCGTCCACCCCTCGAATCCTGACATCGTCTTTGCCTGCGCATTAGGGCGCGCGACTGGACCGCAGCAGGACCGTGGCGTCTACCGCACCACCGATAGCGGCCAGCATTGGGACCGTGTCCTCTTTGGTGGAGAGAATGTGGGGTGCTCCGGGCTGTCTATGGATCCGCATAATCCGCTCATGTTAGTGGCTGGCATGTGGCAAGTAGAGCTGCATACCTACGGTGAGTTCAGCGGCGGCTCGGGCAGTGGAATTTGGATTTCTCATGACGGCGGAACGAAGTGGACCCGGATCGAAGAGCATGGGCTTCCCCATAGTCCCCTGGGGAAGATCGATGTCGCGGTTGCTCCCACCAATTCAAACCGCGTTTATGCACTGATTCAGACCAAAGATCAGGGCTCGCTTTGGCGATCTGATGATGCGGGAGAACACTGGAAGGCCATCAATTACCAACGCGCCTTGATTGGACGGGCGGGCTACTACGTCCGGCTGGCGGTTTCGCCGGGAAGCGACAATGAAGTGTACGTGGCGAACAGTTCCTTCCACGAGTCACTCGATGGAGGGGAGAACTTCAAGGAAGTCCCCTGGGGAGGAGACACTCACGACATCTGGATCGACCCCACCAATCCCGACCGATTTGTGGTTACCGATGATGGCGGCTTAAGCATCACGACCGTCCACGGTCGCGGCTTTCACCGCGCAACGTTCCCTATCGGCCAGATGTACCACGTTGACGTCGACAACCAGATTCCCTACTACTTCTACAGCAACATGCAGGACGACGGAAATATGCGCGGGCCCAGCCTGCCCGTGGATTCCAGAGAAACCGGCTGGGATCGCGAAATGGGCGGTTGCGAATCCGGGTTCACAGTGCCGGATTTAGCCGATCCAAACGTGGTGTGGGCGACTTGCTACGGCAATAAAGTCACGCGCTGGGACGCCCGCACTAAGCATGCGCGTTCCGTCAGTCCCTGGATGCATACTCTGGATTCACCGCCCAACGCGATCAAGTATCGCTGCCATTGGACGGCGCCGCTGGCCATCGATCCCTTCGATCACAACACGGTCTACTACGGTTGCCAGGTGATCTTCAAGACCACGAATGGCGGGCAGAGTTGGTCGGTCATTAGCCCGGACCTTTCCACGCAAGATCCCGCGCGCATTGTTCCCTCGGGAGGAATTGTGGGAGACAATCTCGGGCAATTCTACGGAGAGGTGGTCTTCGCGATCGCTCCGTCCAAAATCAAGAAAGGACTCATCTGGGCGGGAACTAACGATGGTCAGGTCTGGTACACGAGCGATGGAGCGAACTGGAACAACGTTACCAAGAATATTCCGGGACTCCCGCCGTGGGGGACGATCACCAGCATCGCACCTTCGAGCTTCGATCCGGGCACAGCATACGTCAGCGTCGATTTTCACCTCATGGATAATCGTGATCCTTTCATTTACAAGACCACGGACCTGGGGAAGACCTGGAAGTTGGTTACCGGCAATCTACCCAAACACTCTTTGTCCTATGTGCGCACGATCGCCGAAGACCCCAACTGCGCGGGCTTGCTGTTTGCCGGGACTGGAAACGATCTTTATTATTCGCTCGATGACGGCGGCCACTGGACTGCGCTCGATACCGGATTACCCCACTCGCCGGTCACATGGGCGGTGGTGCAGAAGGATTTTCATGATCTGGTGATCTCCACCTACGGACGCGGACTCCATATTCTCGACGACATAACGCCGCTGGAACAGATGGCGAAGAATCACTCGGACACCGCGGTCACGCTGTTTGAGCCGCGCCCCACCTACCGCTTTACGCGCGGCGGCCAGGCCATGCTCAATTTTTCACTGAAGACCGCACCGAAGAAACCGCTTGAGCTTGAGATCCTTGACTCTGACGGCAAAGTGGTCCGAAAGCTCGACGCCAAGGGTAAGGCGGGCATGAATCGCGTGACCTGGGACTTGCGCTATGAATCTCCGCGATTGATTGCACTACGAACCGTGGCCCCGGATAATCCGCACATCTGGGACGAACCGCGATTCCGCGAGTCTGATTCGCGGCCGATCACACATTGGGGAAGCAGGCCGGCAGAAGTTGGTCCGATCGTGGCGCCCGGAAAATATACGGTGCGCCTCAAGGTCGAGGACCAATCGTACACGCAGCCTCTTACGGTCGTGCGCGATCCCCGCGCACCCGGGTCCGATGCGGACATCGAACTCTCGGTGAAAACTCTACTTCGCATTAGCGGTGACATTAGCCGTGCTGCTGACACCGTCAACCAGATTGAATGGCTCCGCAAACAACTCGAGGTCATCGAGACCATGCTGCGTCCACCCAAGAAAAAGGAAAAGGAGAAGCAGGTCTTCGATGAAGACGACGACGAAGGCGATGAACCAGTCGACGCTCCGCCACAAGCCTCGGACGAGGCTCAGGAAAAACACAAGGCCGAACTCTTGAAAGCCGCTGAGGACATGGATAAGAAGCTCCTAGCGATCGAAAACCAGCTGGCTTCGCCGGCACTCCTCAACAGCGATGACAAGTACTTCGTCGAACCGTACAAGGTTTATCTCAATCTGATCTGGCTGAACGCAGAAGTCGGCACGGGAGGCGGTGACGTCGCCGGTGGCGCAGACTTCGCCCCCACCGATACCCAGATGGAGTTGCTGCAGGGGTTTGAAACGGAAATGGCTGGAGTGGACGCGGACTACCAGAAAGCCATGAAAGAGGATCTTCCCGCGTTCAACCGGACCCTGGTCGGCAGCAACGTCGCTCCGCTCGTTGCTCCGCCCAGCTCCGAAGCAGCGAAGTAAGGATGGAAGCGTGAGCCTATTCTGGAGCGGTTTTGCAGGGGGTGTATCTGGTTTGAAAGAGCGCTCGCCAGAGTTGTGCCATGGCAAAGTACTGTTATCCTGAGGGCCGTTCTTTGGCGCCGAAGGACCCCTGAGCTGGCCGCCCGTTGTACAGGTCCTTCGGCAGGCAAAAAGCGCCCCTTAGGAGGACAACACAAGCCAAGACCGTCACCGCAACTCGCGAACCGCTCTAGGTGACCGCCTTCTTCTGGAATTGGCGAAGACCGACGACCAGAAGCAAGACATCGAACGTCCCCAGAGCTACCAGAATGAGCGGAAGCGACAGGTGTGGAAACTGCGGCACAAGCGTTGCGCGCAGTCCTTCACTGGCATAAGCAAGCGGGTTGATTAAGACGACTTTCTGCAGGATGGGGAAATTGCTGAGCGCGCTCCAGGGATAGTAAGTGCAACCGAAAAATATCATTGGAGTCAGGACCATGCTGAACATCAGCCCAATGTGCTGCTGATCGACGCTGCAACCGAGCGCCAGTCCGCCGCAGGCCGAGAAACTCGCGACCATCAGCGTGATGCAAGCGAACAAAACTGGATTCGTCACATGCAATTCCAGTCCCGGCCGAAGGATAAGCCACGCTAGCGGAATCACGGTCAAACCCGTCACCAATGCCTGAATCAGACCCGCGACAACCTTTTCTACGGCGACCCAGGAGATGTCGATCGGAGCGAGCAGGCGGTCCTCAATTTCGCGGGTGAACTGAAATTCTCCGATCAGGGGCATGGCGACGGCCCAAATCCCGGTAAATACCATGCTGATGGCCATGATGCCGGGAAGCAAGAGACTCTTGTAGGCGGCAGGCATGTAACCGCTGCCCACCATCACGCGTCCGAAAATAAAAACAAACAAAAGAGGCTGCAGGAAAGTCTGAAACACCAGGGGTATCAGATTCCGCCGGGCCACGTGTGCGTCGCGAGCCAATAATGCCAGGAACGTCTTCCAGTTCATTCGCGCAAACTCCTGCCGGTGTGATGAAGGAACAGGTTTTCCAGGCTGGGCTCGGATATATGAACGTCCGAGAGCTCCACGCCCAGAGCGGAAGCAGCATTCACGATCTCGGGAATCAGAGATCCGCCGCGGCTGGCATATAGGTCGGCGGTGCTGTCTCCCGAGGCGCGCACTTCCGTTACACCGGACAGGGTAGCGAGACCTTCTAGGAGTGGAGCAGAATGATGTCCAAACCGCAGGCGCAGAAGAAATCCGCCTGGGACTGAAGCCTTCAGCTCACTGGGCGTGCCCGATGCAATGATGCGCCCATGATCGATGATGGCGAGATGCTGGCATAGCGCATCGGCCTCTTCCATATTGTGTGTGGTCAGCAGGATGGTGCGGCCTTTCTGGTTGTACTCGCGAATGATCTCCCAAAGCAGCAACCGGGTCTGCGGATCGAGGCCTGCGCTGGGTTCGTCGAGGAACAGTACCTGGGGGTCGTGCATCATGGCGCGCGCGATGGAAATGCGCTGCATCATCCCACCGGAAAATCCGCGAACCAGTTGATTGGCGCGATCGGTGAGCTTGAAGCGCTCCAGCAAAGTGTTGGCACGCTCGGAGCGTTCCAGCGAACTGAGACCGAAATAGGCTCCGTGGAACAGCAGAATCTCGCGAGCCGTAAGGGAGAAATCCAGGTTCGGGCGCTGGGCCACGACTCCGATCAGGAGCTTGGCCGCAGTCTGATCGCGCCAGACGTCATGCGGCCCAATCCAGGCGGTGCCGCTGGTGGGGCGAACCCGTGTGGTTAGAATTCCGACGGTGGTGGACTTCCCCGCGCCATTGGGCCCAAGCAGGCCGAAGATCTGTCCGGGCGCCACCTCGAGATCAATCCCGTCGAGCGCTGTGATTTGCGGCTTGGCATCCTTGCCGCGTTTTCCGCCCGGCGCGGACCCGTCCCCGCGCCCGGCCGCGGCGGGCGGCGCCGAGTTGTAAACCTTGCGCAGACTCCTGGTGCGAATCGCTGAATCCATGTGCGGGAGTTCCCCCTGACAGTGCCCCACGCCGAACCGGGAATTCGTCAGGCAGAAAGTATACATAGCGTCTACACGCAGCCGGAAGAGCCCTGAACTGCGGGTAAGATATGCGAGCCGAGCGCCGTCGCCGCCTTCGCCCGACTCAGGGCTTGGCCGCGCGAACTCACCAGTACCGCGGAGGCAGTAAAGGATGATCCGGACCCTGGCGAGGAGCCCCGAGCCGCTGGAGTGAGCGGAATTATTTCCGATAGGAGCACGAAAACTGATGAGCGGCTGCTGACCGGGTCAGGGCTGATGTCCTGAACTGAATCCTGAATGGGTTGGGCTTGCTGCCGGGAGGGGGAGTCGAACTCCCAAGGTATCAGGTACCGGCCGATTTTGAGTCCCGCCGATTCACTTTCTAACTTCCCTGCCTGCTGCATTTACAAGCACATGCCATGCCAGCTATTCGGCAACATCTAGGACACAGCCTCGTACGATGAGCTCCCTGAAATATAACCGTTGCCTCGGACGATGCGTCCAAACACAATCCTGCTTATCTGTCTCACGCTCGTCAGCGTGAGTTTCGGCCATGTAACGAAAGAGGAATCGACTGCTTCGGATGGTCCATACCGCGTTTTTACTGAGCGTTTGAGATTGCTTTCCTCGGAACACCCAGGCCACACAATGGATTGCGCGACGACCCTCGCGAAGTTTGAATCTGTCGATGAGTGCGCCCAAAAAAGGTTTGAGAAAGGCAAACCCTTTTCCTCGGCGATCCCAGTCCTCCGAACGCACGGTTCGTGTTCGCCTATGGTCTAGCAGCGGATGCGTCACGAAATGTCTTCGCGATTGTTTATCAGGAGCGCGGTTTCCCGCCCGTAGCCCTGAATCGACACATGCGGCTGATGGACGACAGTCACACGAGAGTCACGGACTGTATTAACCCGACAAGGCTGGAAGCTACAGAACGAGGGTGGCTGTGAGCCCAGCAGGCATCCTCAGTCCATTTACTCCGGCAGGCCCAATCGCCCTACTACGGCCTTGTATCGCGGGTCGGAACGGATGGGATCGAAAGAGGGATAGCGAATGCATAAAACAACTTCAATTTCCTGGTTGGAAAGCGCCTTCTCCAGGTAGTCGAGCGCCCCGTTCCGCTCGCCCGTTACCGAAAGAGCTAAAGCCACCCAGGTAGTCTGGTCCGGCTTATTGAATGCATCGAGTGCTAGATCACGAAAACCTTTCGCGTCCCCGCTCCACGATCCTGGTGCAGGAGCGAACTTTTTCAATTCGCTCACTGCATTTGTGAAATCGCCAGTCGCGGCGTACAACTGCGATAGCTTGTGATGGGCTGGTCCGAAAGTCGGATCGCGCTCTACCGTCTTCTGAAACTGAGTGAGTGCCTCCGGGTAGCGATGTGCATCCATCAACGCAGTCGCGTAGTTCGTATTCACGATGGGAGAAAGAGGGTCGAGCGACAGCGCGAGACGAAATTCCTCGAACGCCTGATCGAATCGCTTCTCGGGAACGAGCAGGCTAAAGGCGTATAAATAATGCGCTGCGGCGCTGTTGGGGTCTAACTCGATGGCGCGCTGAAATTCTTGATCGGCCTCGCGCCATTTCCAGGCAAAAGTTAGAAAATCAGCGCGCGCCAGATGTACCTCTGGTAAGGAATCATCCAATTCGAGCGCCTTGCGCGTTGCCGCGTCCGCCAGCAATCCCGCCTGCCGCGAGGTTATGCCGGCCCCGTAACTCGGGATCACGTTGTAGGTGTCGCCCAGCCCGGCATATGCAAGAGCGTAGTTAGGATCAGCAGCAATCGCCTCCTGAAACAAATCGATGCTCTTCTTCAACCCCTCCGGGGTGCGTCCGTACCAGAGTTGCCGCCCTTCCAGATACAGCCGGTAGGCCTCCGGATTCGCAGTCCCGGCGCTGCCTAATCGCCGCTGTTTCTCTCCGCTTAACTGCACTCGCAACCGCTTTGAGACGTCGCGCGCAATGTCGGTTTGCAGTTGGGTGATGTCGGCGGCCTTTCGCTCGTAATGCGATCCCCAAAGTTCGCTCCCATCCGCAGTATTCACCAAGTCAGCCTGTACTCCCACTTCACCGCCATGCTGGGTAATGCGGCCTATCAAAACCGCACTGACTTGCAGCTGTTGTCCGATTTTCTGTGGGTCGTCATCCTTTCCCTTGAACCGGAAGACCGTGCTTCGCGCCATCACCTTGAGATCGGGCATCTGCGACAGGGTACCGATCAGACTCTCGGTCAGGCCGTCGCTGAGGTATTCATTATTCGTATCGGCGGTCGCGTTCACGAAGGGCACGACCGCGAGCGAGTCGATCTTCTTTGCCCCTGACCCGCCGCGCATCAAGTACACCGCTGCGCCTATCACCACGACTATCACAACCACAGCCGCTCGAAATACCGGGAGCTTGCGCGATGGGACGGGCGGCGCCGCAGAAATCGGAACCGAAGTCCGACCCCCTGACTCCGCAGTCACGGGTGCGTGAACTGCTGATGCCCGCCCGGAGTCCAGGTCCCGCTTCAGCCGTGTCAGGTCTGAGCGCAGATCGGCAGCGCTCTGGTAGCGGAGATTTCGATCCTTCTCCAGCGCCTTTGTGACGATGCGCTCTAATTCCGCCGGCGCATCCGGATTGAGCCGGGCCGCCGGCGTCGGCGTGGCATCAAGAATGGCCTTCAAGATCTCTGCTGAACTCTCGCCCCTAAATGCCAAAGCGCCCGTCGCCATTTCGTAGAGCACCGCACCGAACGAGAACAAATCGCTGCGCACATCCAGTTCTCGCGCTTTCGCTTGCTCCGGCGACATGTAAGCCACCGTACCCAGCGCCGAGCCAGGGCTCGTCAGTTGTTGGTTATCGAAACTGCGCGTCAGCGTCTTATCGGAGCTGCCGGCAGCGCCGGCCGCCTGCACCTTGGCCAGACCGAAATCCAAAATCTTGGCGTGTCCGCGTTCGGTGACGAAAATGTTCGCAGGCTTGATGTCGCGATGTACGATGCCCTTGGCGTGCGCGGCGTCCAGCGCATCGGCAACCTCGATACCTAGAGAAACAAGGGTTTCATTGTCGAGTGGCCGTCCTGCGATGCGGTGCTTCAGGGTTTGGCCCTCGAGAAACTCCATCGCGATGTAAGACTGTTCGTCACTCTTCCCGATTTCGTAAATCGTGCAAATGTTGGGATGGTTTAGCGCCGAGGCAGCTCTGGCCTCCCGCCGAAAGCGCTCCAGCGCCTGCGGATCGCGCGCAAGATCCTCGGGCAGAAACTTTAGCGCGACAAACCTGCCTAACTCGGTGTCCTCGGCCTTGTACACGACGCCCATCCCGCCCCCACCGAGTTTTTCGACGATGCGGTAGTGCGAGATGGTCTGGGGGATCATGCGCAAGCATCCTATGGCGGATGTGAAGGCAAGTCAATGAAAGCCGGGGAGTTGGGGGGAGTTGGCAGCGATTCCGTAAAGCGCCATTTTCCCATCGAGTAGGCCGCTGATTTGACTCGGGTTGGTGGCAGGCAAGGAAGCTGGAGCGAGTTGGACTGCTCGCGGGTGGAGAAAGCGCTTGATTTTTGGAGTCGGAAGGAATACAGCGTCAGGGCGTCGAGACGGATACCCGGAAAGACTGCCGGACACGACCCAGGCCAGGCACGGCGGCTCGATCAACTGGTGTTGGGCGAAACCGCGAGGAACCGGTAGGCGAAGCGCTTAGCCTGCGCCTACCGAAAACCGCGTCTGATCTTTCAAAGGTTCCCCCACGCCGCATGTAACAATGTTACATGCGGCGTCTTCATTACGAACCTTGCTGAGTTCTGGGCAGGAACCTGGATGTTGTTGATTCTTGGGCCATTCGCACGCGATGGCATTTTCGGTAGGCACAGCCTGCGGCATTGTCGGTGAACGTCACCATAGCTCTCAGTGCGCCGACGGAATCGGGCCTTGAAGACTATCGAGAGAGAACAGTTTGCTCCAGGGGCTACCGTGCCTCCGCAACTAATGGCTTCTTGAAAAGACCCTGCATCCGGTCCAGTGATCTTCACACTCGAAATTTTCAATGGCGCGGTCCCAGGGTTTGCACGGCAACTACTTTGGGATTGCTGGATCCGCCGACTTTCTGGCTGCCAAACGCGACCTTTGACGAAGAAAACGAGATTAGCGGGGTCAGCGGAGAGACTTCGAAGTAAGCGCTGTTGGAGGTCTACCGCGACAGTAATCCGCCTAGTTCACGGCAGAGACGCGCTCAAATGCGAATGTTGTCGCACAGTTGTAGGCGGAGCTTATGGGTGGCGCGAAAAAGTGTGTTCTTGACGGTGCCTTCGGTGGTCTTGAGAATTCCGGCCACGGTTCTCAGCTTTAAGCCGTGATAGTGCTTTAGTTCGAAAACGATACGCTCGCGTGGCGAGAGCTGGCTCAGAGCACGAACAATGTGCTCCCGGAGTATGCGGCCTGCGAGGTTGCGCTCGGGACTCGCGCCCGCGCTCTGATCGGGTATTCGGTCGAGGATTTCCCGCTCCTCTCCGTCTGGGGCAATTGTAGTGGTCAATTCGCGGCTTCGGGTGCGCTTACGCCGAAGATAATCGAGGCAGAGATTCGTGGCGATACGATAGACCCAAGTATAAAACGAGCACTCGAAACGAAACCGAGTCAAATGTATATAGGCGTGCAGGAACGCTTCCTGATAAATGTCCTGGGCATCCTCCTCAGAGCCGGTTAGATGAAGGGTGAGACGGAGGATCGCCCGGTCATATCGCTGGACGAGTTGCTCGAAAGCTGCGGCACTGCCCTGTTGCGCTGCCCGAATCAGCTGCGCGTCATCTACGCGACTGGAGCGGTTTTCTCCGGCCGGAGGTACCGACGACAATACGGCGGCGTCATCTACGTGGTCAGCTATGCGGCGGAGTTGGTTCGCTTCAGACAAACAGGTGTCCGATCAATATTTTTTGCAGCTGCCGAATCGGTGCAACACGACCAACGCGACATCGTCTTCGCGACGCTGGCTTCCAGCGAAGCCCTCGAGTGCAGCCAGCACAGAAAAGAGCATGACGCTCGGCTTACAACCTGAAAATGTCCGCGCTGCATTCAGCAAGCCTTTGGCTCCGAATTCAACCCCAGATTCATTCCTGCACTCTGGTATTCCGTCGGAGTAAGCAAGCAGCGTATTGCCAGGGCAAAGTCGCTCGCTACCGTTCGCGAACGAGGCCGCCGAAAGCGCTCCTAGAACTGGTCCACCGGTGCGAAGCTCCTCGACTTCACTATTTTCCCGGAGCAGCAGAGCGGCAGGATGCCCCGCGTTGCAATAGGTAAGCTCGCCGTTTTCCAGATTGATGCGAGCCAGGAACAATGTGGCCAAAGGGACTTCGAGACCGGTGAGCAGCAGATCGCGATTGACAGCTGATAGAGCAGCCGCGGGGTCGCCGACCGTAGTCATTTGCCGGCGAATCATTCCGATGACATCGGTAAACCACATCGCTGCCATGAGACCTTTGCCGGCGATGTCACCGATCGCAAAGACAAGGTCGCCTTCGATCTGCATTAAGGTGATGAAGTCGCCGGAGAGATGACGCACTGGGAAGATCTCGCTGGCGAACTCATAAGGACCGGCTCGAAGATGACGCGGACCGCAGAGTCTTCTCTGCACCTGGGCAGCTTCGTACATGCCGCGGCGAAGATCGTCGTGCTCGCGCTTTAGGCTAGCAAGCTGATCTTCGAGTGCACGATGGCGAGGTCGGCCGGCCGTTCGAGTCGTTGCCCCGAAGTCAGTCCTCTTCGTGTTTTGATACCGGCTGCGAATTTGTGCAAGGCTCGACAAGTGATCTCCAAGTAACAAGCTTGATCAACTTACAAATTTGTAACCAGTGCCGTGCACCGTGAGAATGAAGCGAGGCTCTTCTGGCTTGGGCTCGATCTTTTGCCGTAGGTGGACGATGTGCGCATCAACCGTGCGGGTGGTGGGAAAACGGTCATAGCCCCAGACTTCCTCAAGCAGGCGATCTCGGCTCAGAGTTTCCCCTTGGTGGCAAAGGAAGTACTTCAGCAGCTCGAACTCCTTCGACGAGAAATCCAGTGGTTTGCCGCCGCGCGCGACTTGGCAACTGCGCAGATTTACCTCCACATCGCCAAATGCGACGCGTTCCTGTTCTTTTGGGACAGTGCGTGCGCGCCGTAGTACGGCTTTGACGCGGGCAAGCAGCTCGCGAATGGAAAACGGCTTGGTTACGTAGTCGTCGGCGCCCAGTTCAAGTCCGACGACCTTGTCTATTTCCTGTCCCCGCGCGGTCAACATAATGACCGGGATCGAGGGCCGCTTGCTCTTCAGCTGCTTGCAAACATCCAGACCGCTCATTCGCGGCATCATGACATCGAGAATGACTAAGTCCGGAGCCTCGCTCAGCGCGCGCTCCAAACCGGCGATGCCATCTGGCGCGGTGATCACCTGATAGCCTTCGAATTCGAAGTTGTCACGCAGACCTGCCACCATGTTGGGTTCGTCCTCGACGATCAGGATTCTGGCCATATCAGGTTCACCCGATTTGTTTTTTCCGACTTGAAGCTTAGCGACGCTATTATTAAATGCCACTGCGACTTCCTCCTACCATACCTCATGCCGAAGCTGCTGTGCCGTTGTTCTCTGCCGGGTTCACTGGAAGGCTAATTGTGAATTTGCTGCCTGCGCCGGGCGCGCTGTCCACCACGACATCACCACCGTGTGCCTTCGCAATATGCTGCACCAGTGAAAGCCCTAGCCCGCTCCCCTTGGTGTTGTGGACCAGCGGATCACCAACGCGATAGAACTTCTCAAAAATCTTGCTCTGTTCGTGAGGCGGTATGCCAATCCCGTGATCAATGACTTCCAGCTTCACCGATCCGTTCTCCCGATACAGGTTCACTCCAATGTACTTGCGGTCTTGCGAGTATTTGAGCGCGTTGTTGACCAGATTGACCAGTGAGCGGGCCATAGCTTCGCGATCCACCCGCATCGGGGGCACGTCACCGATCTTCTCTTCCAAGGTGAAGCCGTGCTGCTCAATCTGATAACGGTAGGATTCAAGCGTGTTGCGCACCAGCTCGCGCATGTCGGTCTCGCGGAAGTCATATTCTTTGCGGCCGGCCTCGATGCGCGAAAAATCAAGGATGTTATGGATCAGCGCGGTCAAACGCTCACTCTCTTTGCGAATGATGCAGTAATACTCCTGGTGTTTCTCCGGGCTGGTCAGTCGGCCTAATTCCAGGGTCTCGGCGTACAACCGAATCAGCGAGAGCGGCGTGCGCAATTCGTGCGAGACATTGGAGACAAAATCCGACTTCAGCCGGGCCAGCGCCATTTCTTTGCTCACGTTGCGATAGGTAAGGTAAATTCCGCCGGCCAAAAGAAACGAGAGTCCGCCCAGCGTCAAAACACTGGTGTGCATGAAATGCTGCCCCATAGCCGCCAGAGTAGTACCACGCAACTTCATGCCGAGGACCAAGCCTTGGAATACGCTCTCCATGTTGCGCTCCACCTCGGCATTGCCGCCGTCCCACCCTGTGCAGTAGGCAATGGGAGTGGAGTCACTCTTAGGGCGAACCATGATCACCGCATTCTTATCGGTTTGCTCTTCGGCCACATTGCGGCTCATAACCTGGTCGAGAGTCTGCGGGAAAAATTGATCACGCAGGTAGTCCCCGTCAAAGGTCATGGCGGCGATGGCGGCCTTTCCCGTCTCTTTGTCGGTCCTTAGGAAAATCGCCGTGGACGTATAGACATGCTTATCGCCACGCGGCATCCACTCTCCCTCGAAGTAATAAGGCGTTCCCTTCTCATCCATTTTCGACAGCTTCTTCGAGAAATCGTCATACTCCAGTTTCCACCAACCCTCCATCACCTTGGACACGTGCTCGGCTTCATCACGAAAACCAGGATCATTCTTTAGCCGGTCAGGCCGCGAACGCATAACGAATCCATGCTCGGGATCGTAGAGCATCAAATGGGCAACATACGGATGAGCACCGAGAATTCTATCCAGGGTCTCACTGCAGGCCTCACCAGGCACTGGAAATTCGTTGCGAACATCGTCGATCAGTTCGTATGCTTTGTGATTGATCTGTTTTTCGGAAATGGCTAGGACCTGACTAAAGTCGCGCTGGATGGCCGCTTCAACCGCGCGATCACGCTGGATGGTTTGCAAGTGTCTGGCACTCAGGAGGACCAGGGTGGCAGCGGGTAAGATTACAGCCAATTCCATCGTCAGTATCAACCGGCTGCGTGCGCTTCTGGGTTGTTTCGCTTTCATCTTCATCCCGGACTCCTGATCCGAGCGTTTACTTGTTTTCTTGGATCAGCCCGGAACAAAGATAGTTCGCCCGGACAGCGTAGCTGTCAAACAGCCGTAAAAAGGCGTAAAAAGTTGTGAAACTGCTGGCTAGAACGGCTGTGGTTCCTCAAAACTTCAGCGCCAAGGCAAACGTTTCGTTTTAGCAACTAAAGTCAAGATTTCGGCGCGAGTCTTGGTTCTGCCGCCGATCGACTCCCGCCCCTAAGCAGACGAAGCGACGGCAGACGAAGTAAGGGTAAAGAAGAAATCACGATTTATGCAGCCAGAGCGTAACGGTGGTGCAGCCCGCCCAGTCGAGGGAAGGAGCGAATCTTGCTGTCAGCGGCAGGACGAATTGCGGCCGGCCGACCCGATGGCATGTCCTTCGCAAGGTCGAGATGCGTTCGGTCCTCAGCGCTCGGCGAACGCATTCAGATTCGGACTGCGCGCCGGTAACTTCCACGGCCGGACCTTCGATCGTGCAGCTGGTAGCGGCTGTGCGCGAGAAATCCCCACTCCTTCATGGTCACATTACGGGCTTGTTGCTCCATCCATTGCGGGTCGGGATATGGCGTTATCCCCGCCAGGCAAACCCGCCGTGTCTCTAGCTGAATCCCGCCGTGTCTCTAGCTGAATAAAAAACAGCACATCGTAGGTCATTAATCCCTTCAGCGTGAGAACTTCGACGGTGAAGAAGTCCGTCCCGGTTAGCACTTCCATGTGCGCCCGAATGAAGTCGCGCAGCGGGTAGTGTGCTTGCGCTGCGGCGCGGGAGCGACCCCATGTCGTTTTAGAATATTGCCGACCGTCTGGTCCGACACAGTGTGGCCCAGATTCCTAAGCGTTCCCACGATGCGATCGTAGCCCCACGTAGGGTTGTCTCGCGCCATGCGGACGATCAGATTTTCGGTCGCGGGGTCGACCCGCGGTCGGCCAACGATCTGTCGGAATGGCGAACCATCAAACTTGCGCGGCACCAGCCTGCGAAACCAGAGCAGAATAGTATCGGCCGAGTGACCACGGCGACTTCGGCCAGAACCTTGCGTCCCAGCCGGCGGGCAATCTCGGCCAGAGCGGATTTCTCTCCCTCTGACAGTTGCAGTCGGCCCTTGATCTTGGGGCGCAGGATGCGGTTCTCGGCTGCCAGGTATTCATTGCGCAGGAGCAATTCCTGATCGACTCTTCCGGTGATGTATGCCAGCCAACGTGGCCGTTCCATTTGGACGCTGGGGCCTCCTTGTTCATCTGGAAAGCGGGGGAAGCCTGCATTTTATGCGCCAGAGGCTTTTGGAAGCGAGTTGGCGACCAAGCCGAGCACCGACCGGAACTCACGCCTTTTCAGCACCTCCGAGTTTTTTGACCATACGAGAGCTGGAAGGCGCGAGGCTGCTAAAGTACCTTTCCTCGTGTTCTAACGGTTGGACTGTTCAGCCGACTGGAAATGTGCGTGCTCTTCTGTTATGGGAATTACCGGCAGCACCAGCGCCGATGGATGCTGCGCATCATGAAAAATCGTGTTCGTGGCGGAAACATACCGGCGCCCGAATCTGATTTCTTCGCCGGTGTTGAGATTGCGATCAAATCGAGGGAAATTGCTGCTGGAGATTTCCAAACGAAGCGTATGCCCGCGAAGGAACACGTTGCTGGTGGACCAAAGATCGAGTGTGATCTGGTATGTCTGGCCTGGATTAATCAGCAATGCATGTTCCCGTGAGTCCCGGTAGCGCACGCGCAAAATCCCTTCCGCGACATCTATCGCAAAGCCATCCGGCGCAACATCGACGAGTTTGCCGGTGAAATCCGTGTCCACCGCCGACGACTTTACGAACAGACTCGCGCTCACCGGGCCAGTGACGTCCAAATCTTTCGCTAAAGGCCCGGTGGAGTACACCAGCACGTCGTCACGGTTCTCGACTGATCGCTGATCGCGCGGTCCAGGCTCCATGAGTTCCTGGGCACAGCATAATGGGCCGCCGGTCGTCGGAACAGGATTTCCGGGATCGTAGACGTACGAGTCTGCAGGTTCGGACTTTGGTGCCGAGGTAGAGAGTGAACCCTTGCCGCGCAGCGAATTGGCTTTCCCGTCGGAATGAATGAAATACTTGACGGACTGAGCTTGAGGTGGCGGCCAGTCATTCTCCTGCCGATATTCATTCACACCCATAACGAAAAGCTTGACTGGCTTTTCGGTAGCGAACTGATTGTGAATGCCTTTGAAAAGGTAATCGTACCAATCGAGAATCACGTCGACGTAAGGATTCTCCAAGGCATGCGGGCCGAAATCGATGTCGCCAATCCTCCGGCCGAAACCTGCATGGCCCCCGATCTGCATCAGCAGATGCTGCTGAGTACGGGCCGCCTCGGTAGCTCCATGGGCTTTGACGCCGATATAGTTGCGTAGCGTGCCGTCGCTGAAAATGTCATACCAGCCGCCCACCTGAAGCATGGGCACGGTGATGTCGGAAAAATGTTCTTCAATCGACCACGGCTTCCAGTAGTCGTCATAATCCGGATGCGCCAGCCAATCAAGGTAATACGGTGCAATGGATGTGGTGAGATGGGCTTCCGCCGGTAATTGGCCGAAATTGAATACCGGATAATTGGTGAGAGGAAGCGTGGACGCGCCCACCCGGGCATCCGTGTTCTGATCAATCAAATGATCGAGGGTGTTGCGCGCCAGCTGCGTGGCCCAGTTCTGATCGAACCATTGCTCAAACGCTCCTCCCTGGTAGGTCCAGTTATCATGATAATTACTTGCTGTCACATCTGGCGCGATGCTCACGAGATGCGGAGGGGCGCCGATGGCGGCAAGCATTTGCGTGGCTCCCACGTAAGAACCGCCCATCATTCCAACCTTGCCATTCGAATAGGGGAGCGAAGCCGCCCACTCCACGCTGTCATAGCCGTCAGCCTGCTCGTGTTTAAAGGGATACCATTCGCCTTCGGAAGTATAGCGCCCACGAACGTCCTGAATGATCAAAACGTAGCCCCTTGCGACGATCTTGAAAGCCGGCGAAACGGCCCAGCCCACGCTCTTGTCGTACGGTGTGCGCATCAGAATGACCGGAAACTTGTCCGAAGATTTGGGTCGATAGATGTCGGCGTAGAGTGTGACTCCATCGCGCGTCTTCATCGGCACGCCCCGCTGGATGATGATGTCGAAGGAAGCGATAGCCGGAGCGCTTTGCGGCCGAAGCATTGGCCTGGAAAGGACGAACCAACCGACGCTAAAGAGGAACATCAGGCGCACGACGCCATGGGGAATTCTCATCCTGGCAATCTCCTGTTGTGTTCGGATCCTGCGAAACGCGCCTCACGCGCACGAATCCCGGCTCTGAATCGGATGGGTAGCATCGCAGGTTCTTCGAATCATAGCGCCACTCGGGTCACGAGGCGATATCCTCAGCTCGGCGTGGGTGAGACAGAGACTACGACTACACTCGAGCAGCCTTCTTCCGATTTTCTTTCTGATTAGCGCGGTTTGTCATTGAAGGCAACGCATTCCCGTCAGCGGATTCAATCGATCGCTACGTGACGATTGTGGAAGGCACGGGCAAATGGAAGTAAACGGGGCTTCTCTTTGGGCCATAGATCACGTCGTGCTCGCCTATTCGGCGAGGAGCGCGTTGATGTCGGCTTCGAAGGCCAATGGACCGGCAACTCCAACTTGGCTGATCGCGATCCGACAAGGACGGTCAAAGGCATTTCTCTCAAATGGCATGGATCAACAAGAGGCCGACGACAAGCATCACCGCGCAGGTTACGCCATGAATGGAGAACGCTTTCGACTTCGACCCGCCCGACCCAGAATGATTGACATGTCGCCAAGAGGGATGATGGCTTCAACGAGTAGAGCTATCCCTACCAACCGCCAGTCCGCGGTCAGCATCACGGTCAGCACGACCAATCCAGCTACGACATCCGAATTCCTTTAGGACCTAGCCAGGCACGAGTGTCAGCATCGGATGCAGGCGGCTTTAGACCAAATGATCCTAAGACTCGTTCAGGAGATGCAAGGAGCTTGAAGGGTGGTCCAACGTAACCGTTCGGCGGCTATCCGACGAAATCTCATACAGTCAACCCGTTTTGTACGCTCACTTTGGCAGCCGCGAAGGGATTATCGCCGCGGTTGCTATCGAGGGTTTCCTGCAGATGGGTTTGGCTTTGGAGAAGGCACGGAAACGGGTTAAGCGTGGAAATACGGTCGAATCGGTCACGGCCGCATATCTGGAGTTCGCCGCGTCTTCACCCGCACTGTATGAAGTGATGTTTTCGCTCAGCCTGAGCGTACCATTCGATGACGCGGCTACTCCTCCGGAGATGCGATTCGCGTTTTCCCAACTCCTGGAGTTGTTTCAGGGGCAGAGCTCGAAGTCAGAGATTATATCGGAACTGTTTTGGGCGAGCCTCCATGGTATCGCCGAGCTAACAAGAACCAAGCGATTTCCGCGCAGCCGTCAGAAAGAGCGTGTGAGGGCGCTCGTCGAGCTCTTCACTTTCCCAAGAGAGGAAACGGCACAGGTGGTGAAAGGGCGATGACTGTAATTGGCGCGCTCTTGTCTTTTCGCAAGCGGCGCGAGATGAGTCCTCACAAACGGGCTTCGCGGACCTTGGGCATTCATGCGAAATTGCATTTCCCCGAAGGACTTCTGGCCCTATGGGCGGGAGGGCTTGAAGTGGTAGACGAGGCTCACTCCAGCATAGGATTGGTTTCGCACGCCCACGACTAGCTCGGTCGGCATTGTTTCGTTCGTCAGCTGGAGGGTCTCTAGAGTCTGTCCGGTGTAGCCGCTGGCGAGCAGGAAATGAACTCCCGCTTCGAACAATTCGCTGCGGAAGCTGCGGGTCAAAGAGCCGCGAATGTCGCGCACGGGAACAGCAGTGAATCCATCTCCCAGCGGCTTGCGGCCGACGTACTCGAATTCGACGGCAGCCCGCAATCGCGCTGGAAAACGGAGTGTCGAAGCGGAAACATCCCAGATCAGCCGAGGCGCCTCAGGAATGTCCTGACCGGTGAGCCGGTTCTTGGCTTGGGCGCGGGCAAACGTGGCTTGGAGTGAGCCAAAAGAAAGATGCCGCAGAGCGGTCACAGTTAGAGTTCGCACCAAGGACGGCCCGACACTCTGCTGTAAGCCGGTATCCGGATCAATCTTCGCCAATTCCTGTGAGTTGCTCACGCGGCCCAGCACCAATCGAAATCGCGTGCCCAACACCGACTCTGTCGCCACGAATTGGTTGGCGTGCGAGATTGCGACGGGCGTGCCGTGGCTCGTACCCCGGCCGATGCGGGGATCATTTGTGTGAAAGGCCTCGCCCGAGCTGAAGGTGAAGACCGGAATGTGAGACCTGCTTGGAACCCGAAACGACAGCGTGCTGCGAGGCAAAGTTAATCCCGCAACAGTGTCATACGAATTACCCGGAATGAGCCGGTCCGTATTGTGGAATGAAATTGCATCGTGGCGAACGCCGACGTTGTAAGAAAGGAATCGCAAAATCGCTCCATCGATCGAGACATATGGAGCAACATCACTGATCGTGAAGTCATTGCGCGTGACCGGCTGAAAAACGCCTCTCGCATCGGCATGATCAAGTTGGGCGTTGCGCGGGGAGTCACGACGGAAATCCAGGCCCGCGGCGAATGAGATGGTGGAGTTAACTCGGCGATGGTAAAAGGCATTGCCCCCCGAGACCGTGCGGAATTCGGATTGCCGAATCAATCCATCGCCGAAATCTGACCTGAGGTCCAGGTTGTAGCTGCGAAAGTATTCGGAGAACTGAAGCTGTTGCCGATTCGTGATCTGCCACGTATCGCTAGCGACCAACAAGGCAGTGTGGGTACGGTCGGACTGGCGAGGATCGATTGTGTCTTGCACTGGCATCGTAACGGGCACGAGGCCGGGGATGCGCGATTGTCCGTAGTAGCCGGCTCCGAAAAGCGTCAACAGGTGATGACCGAAAATGTAGCAACGCTCGCCGTTGACTTTGTACTGATGGCGGCGCTCTGGGAGCTTGAGAAAGCCATCGCCGCCGGAGATTTCCATTCCCAGCCATGCACCTGTTTGCGGATTGCCAGGACTCCATCCGGAAACGAGATCGTAATCGCGCGGGTCCGTGGAAATCTGAACAAAGGGTTCCAGCCGCGGGACCAAACCGTAAGCCACGGCAAGATCAACCGCGTTGTTGCCGTGTCGGACATCGAATGCTCCCGCATCTGACTCCGTAAAGCTGATCGCATCCGGTATAAGCAGATTGGGATCGGCGTAACCGTTGCCGTGTGCGTTGGCCGGTAGATTGTTAGGAAATAGGAAGTCACCAACGCGAATGTATTGGGCAATCGGCTCGCCGTGATCTCCCGCCACACCAGGCGCAAAATACTGCGGCGCCTTCACTCCGCCGGATGCAGTCTCCGAGGGATAACCTGGCAAATGCACAGGGACGCCGGGCTGACCGGGCCGCTCTTGTAGCAATTCCTCAGACTCATCAATTTGCGTCAAGGCGGCGGAAACTGGACTGTCCTCGTGTGCGCTGACGATTGTTGTGGCGGAAAGCCGCAGCTCGAATTTCAAATCCCTATCAGCGGAGATTGAAACCTGAACAGCCAAAGGCGTGTAACCGCTCGCTGAAATCGAGATTTTATTCTCTCCCGAGAGGCCTCGCAACTGAAAGCTCCCCTGCGCATCCGTTCTCGCCGTCGCGCTCCCCAGTCGAACCTCAGCCTTAGGTATGGGCTCTCCGCCTGCAGCAACAACATGGCCATGCAAAACGAATCTCTCGGGGCGAGCATTTGGGGCCACGCCCGGTTGGGTTGCTGTGGCAGGATTCGGTCCAGCCACAGCATCTTGCGCCAGCAAGCAGCTGGAAAGGACGCTCACCGCTATCAAGACGAACAGCGCGTTTCGCATGGTCAGTTCTTCGTGGGCGCAGAAAGGCTGGCCAGCAGTTCCCGCGCCTGGCTTGATCCTGGAGCATTCATCTTTGCGGAATCGAGTAAATATTTTTCGGCCGCGGCAGGATCGCCGGTACTCAAAGCAATCTCTCCGGCGTGACGAAGCATTTTGGCATCGCGAATACCTACAGCCAGCGCTGCTGCAATTTGCGCGCGAGCGTCGCTGTCGCGTCCGTTCACGTGGAGAGCCCAGGCGTAGGCGTCGAGCGTGAACACGTCGTGCCTCCGGGCGTATTCCGCTTGCGCAACCTCCAGAGCCTTTGCCGGCAGGTGGGCATGGTCAGCATAGTAGAAAATCAGTTCGCGGTTGGAGTTGTCTGCACGGACAGTTTCGAGCCGTGACTTCATCTCGAATTCTGCAAAGGTTTTGCGGGCTTGTTCTCGTTGGCCAGCAAGTTCCAAAGCCTCCGCCAAGTCGCAGAGATTCTCTGCGTGTTGGGCTGCGTCGTAACGTTGTTTTAGAAGCTTGACCGCGTCTTCATACTGCTTCTGCTCGATGCGGACCTTCGCGAGATTGCCCAGCGCGTAGTGGTATCCCGGAAAAAGCGCCAGCGCTTGCTGCAACGTGTTATCTGCCTCGGTAATCTTCCCCAACATGAGCTGCAAGTGACCGATCTGGTTGAGAATCCATGCCCGGTCTTCGGTTTCGCTCGGTGGCGTGGACTGGTAGGCGATGTTCATTAGTTCGACCGATCCATCAAGGTCGCCAAACAATTCGCGGAGATAAGCGGCGCGGGTGAGCCCCGGAAGGTTCCCGGGACGCAGATCCAGCATCAACTGGGCCGCGTCCTCTGCTTCCTTGTAGTTCCCCAGTTCGATGTTCGTGTCGGTGAGAAATCCGTAGACCATCACGTCATCAGGCATTTTCTTATTGAGCTGCAGCGCCTCTTCGCGAGCTGCTCCGAATTCGTGCTTTCCTAGCAGTAGCCAAACATGGATTCGTTCTCCATCAAAGTTATCGGGCGAGATTTCGAAGGATTTCTTCAAAGCCTCTTCGGCCTCCGCGTAAAAGATGACATTCGAGGTTTCTCGGGCGCGGCGCGAGAGCGCCAGGGCCAGAGCGTTGTAGGCCTCGAAGTTCTTCGGATTCTTCTTGATCAGCCGACTAGCTTGAGCCATGCCTCGTTCGGCTGGAGAGAGTTTGTCCTCGGCAGAGGGAGTTGTGGTTTGCGCGACCGCGGCCAAGGCGGCCATGAGCAACAGCAGGAGAGCAGTTAGTTTTTTCATATCGCTCCTCACTTGTCGGGATAAGAATTGGTGGCCGCCGCCTTGTCGGGCCAGCAGCCACGATTGAGGTTTACTTCACAGGACAGATGTCGTTGGGTTGACCATTGCAGCCCTTCTGTCCGGGGCCGGTGTGGTGGCTGTCGCGGCCGCTATGAGCAGGAAGCACGTATGGGAACGTTGTTCCATAGCCGACTTCGTTGGTGTTCACGCCATCGCCCACGCGGGCACCGTACTTCACCGGGTCGACGAGGATGCCCACGACGGCGCGTGAAGCGATGTCCACGACATCGTCAATGGGCCGCCGTCCTTGCGGGAATCCGGCAAGATCCCCCGCCAGGAAGCCCAGGCGCTTCTGAGTGCCCACTGGGGTCGGAGGGATACCAGTATTCAGCCGCAGCAGGTCGGCGATCGGACCCGCGTCGTTCGGACCACATCCGGGACAAATCGGCGCCATGTACTGAACCAGCGGGAGGAGGTCGGTACGAGGCGCCGGCGGAATGGGAATATTGAGAATCGAGGAGTAGAGGTGCGCCAGCAGCGGATCGAGGAAGAAGTTGGCGAACTGCCCATCTTTGTCCGGATCGGAAACGCTAAACAGGTCCTTGGAGCCGGTTCCGATGATCAACTCATTGATCAGGGAATTACCTTCACGGTTTACCTGACGCCATGCGCCCTTGCCGTCCACTTCCCCATTGAGGCGGCGAATGGCGATTCGCTGGCGGTCAGTTTCTCCGTAAGTGCCGATCACCGCTTGCTTCTCTGCGGCGGTATGCAACTTGCCATCAACCGTAAGCATGGCGATAGGAACTTCCAGCACGATCGAGTTGACGTTGAAGCCGGCCACTGCGTCTGGTGCGTAGTTGTGAGTATCGTCCGCGTCCACGGTCGGGGCCAGGATTCCTCCCACGCCCATACGAAAGTTAAAGGAATCAAAGGCCGCGCCAAGGTCGATATAGAAAGGATCATCGACCGTTGCAGCAAATACGCGGATGCCGTTGCCGAGGTCATAGATGCCCTGGTTGAAAAGATCGTGATACTTGGGCATGGTGAGTGGTCCGACATTGGAGGGCACAGCAAATAGTGTTTGCCCGTTGGTCAGGTCGGTAGCAACACCGTTCTTGATCATGGTCACGGTATAGGTCTGTCGCAGGCTCAAGCCTTCTGAACCGGGACCATCCAATGCGGTAATTTGGGGAATACCTCCGATTCCGCCCACAAAGCCGGTGAATACTCCCGGCTGGCGGATCTCCGTGTTGAAGCGGAATTGGAAACTGATGTCGGTCTTTCCATCCTGGTCGTTGTCAACGTTCATTACATAACGAACGTTTGGGTCAAAGGGAAAGTAATTGGGTCCATTGGAGGGTTCGAGAAAGCCGTCGACGTTGAGGATCATGGTGACGCGGTCGGGGTGATCGTAACTGACAAAGGCGTACCAGTCAGTCACGTCCGCGCTATGGTCGAGTGCGGAGATTGGCGCCTCGCGATGGCTGGATGCAAACAGGCTGGCCGGAACCAGCATGAGCAGCACCATGGCGAGGGCCACTACCGATTTCAGTAGCTTCATGGAATTGTCCTCTTGGGAGATTGAGTTTTCGTGGACTTCAACCCAACGCGATAGCCGCCACTGCGCGGCGCCACGCTGCAGCGGTTTCGATCGGATCTGTCTACGAACTCAAGTACGCAACAGCGCAGGAATCAGATTTGTGGGTGCTAAATTTTTCGCGAGGCATTCATCGTTTTGTTTTTTTCTTCGTCCTACCAATCCGATTGCTTGCTTGTGTCGTATATGAACAGCTGGCCAGAGATGGGTTTTCTGGGAGGCACAGATCCGATGCTCGAGTGGCGCTCACACATTCTGGTACCATGTTGTGCGCCGTGGGTACGCATCGCACTGTCGGCCGGTCCGAGGACGAGCGTGTGTGCTGCTGTGATGGTCAGCAGCTTCGTCTGCACGCCAGCATCGGATCCACAATGAACGTCCAGCGACGAGTATCTTTAGAAACACGAGAAGCACAATCCACTCGCCGGTTCTCTACGTACTTAGAAGGGAATAGATAACTGACTTGTCTCGCGCCGCCTCCAACGTGGTCTCGCATGATTCCATGCTCGTGTCGGCGATCCGCTCCGGCGATGAGCAAGCTATGGCTGAGCTTTATGAGCGGTATTCTTCGATTGTTTATTCAGTGGCGCTGCGAGTTCTGGGAGATACTGGAGCGGCGGAGGACATTCTGCAGGAAGTTTTCATCCAACTCTGGCGTAGTCCAGACGTATTCGATGCAACTCGAGGAAGCCTGCCCGGTTGGCTGGCCGTAATCACGCGGAACCGAGCAATCGACTCACTCCGCAAGCGACGGCCAGAGGCAGACATTACCGATGTGATCGTATCCATCGAGCCCGATCTCGCCGGCGCTGCGCAATCAACCCGAGCGCTCGAGAAAATTCGAGGTGCTCTGGGAGGCATGCCTGCGCCGCAACGCTCTGCCCTGGAGATGGCTTTCTTCGATGGGCTCACTCATTCCGAGATTGCGGAAAAAACTGGCGAGCCTCTTGGAACCATCAAGACCCGCATTCGCGCCGGTCTGTTGACCTTGCGCAAAGCCTTCAACCGATGAGCATGCACGAACAATTCGCGGATGATCTCTCGCTGTATGCGCTGGGAGCGCTGCGGGGTGAGGAACGGCTGGCTGTCGAGAAGCATCTGCAAGACTGTCTGGACTGCCGGCGTGAACTTGCGCGGCTGGTGGGAGACGTGGCGCTCCTCGCTTTTTCGGTCAGTGGGCCAAGGCCTCCTTCGCATTCCCGCGAGCGCCTCATGGCCGCAATCGCAAAGGAACCTCGACGAATCCCGGTTCGCCGCGTGAAGCGGAAACCGTGGTGGATTGCGGTGGAATGGACCGCTGCGGCGGCAGCGGTTGGGATGCTATTTATGTTGCTTCGTCAGAACACGGATCTGCGACAGCTCATCGCTGCCCTCGAGGCTAATTCCACAGCGCAACAAAGGCAGTTGCTTCAGGCGAAGGAACTCGTTGCAACATTGACTTCCGCTGACGCCGTGCATTTCACGCTCGTCGCAGGCAAGACTCCTCCGGCGCCGCAAGGCAAGGTGATCTACCTGCCCAGCAGCGGTACTCTCGTGTTTCTTGCGAGCAACATGCCAGAGCTTTCGCCCCAAAAGACCTATGAATTGTGGCTGATTCCAACAAGTGGCGCACCAATTCCGGCCGGGCTCTTCAGGCCTGATACCCACGGCAGCGCAGCCGTGATCAAGCCGCCACTCCCAATGGGAGTTGCGGCCAAGACCTTTGCCATCACAGTCGAACCCGCGGCCGGCTCTGCCGCGCCCACTTCAACGCCAATTATGGTCGGGATCGTAGGGTAGTTCTCAGGTATCTACAAACGGGCTTCGGGGAGATCGATCGGACATCTCGTAGTTCGCCGGTTCGCGGGTCGCCTGCATGCTTGAGGTCAAGCGTGTAAAAGACGGCTCCGAGCGGACATTCGTTGAATTGGCCGATTGGTGGGTTGTGCCCTTACGATTGAGCATCCGTGGCGAACGCGTCGCACGCGGTAACGAAAACTTAGTCCGCAGCTTCATCTACCTGCCGCAATCCGGTGGAATCGCTCCGTCGGATCCTTCTGTAGACGATAGAGCGTCACCCGCTCATATGTGAGCGCCATAATGTCCTTGACGTCGAACGGGATCTCGGTAGCCGCGTCTCTGATCAGCAGAACATTACGACTAAGACCGTGCGCCAGCCCCACCTCGTACATCACGTTCGGATTGTGGCCAGAGATATCCGCGATTGTTAAAGTCGCAGATGTGATTCCGTCCCGGATTCGTTGGGTTATACCAACAAAACTAAAAGATTGGTCGACCCCATTTGAAGTCCAGACCAGCTGCGGTCGCGGCTGGCATCGGAAGATACAGGCTCGACCTGGGAGGACACCCCTCTATCGCACACACCCAGGTAGAGATGGCCCGCCACGAGCCGGAATGAGTTCCGAAACCGTTTCAGTTTCCGTTCCGGATCAGACGAGCCTTTAATCCGAAATAGACGAGCCATCAATCCGAATTAGACGGAGCCTCCATCCGGCATGGACGATACCGATCACGCGCTCTTTCCTCGCTTTTCCGAGAGTCTAGCTGGCCGCATGGAGATCGTGAGTCTTCTGCCCCTCTCACGGGCTGAAATCCGAGGCAAAAAGCCGGGTTTCCTCAAAGCAGCGTTCGATAGCAAACTCGGCAAACCGGCGGAGCTGATGATCGGCAAAGACCTAGTACAAGCCGTGCTGACTGGCGGCTACCCCGAAATGCTGCGGCGTGAAGATCCAAAGCGACGCCAGACATGGGCGCGGGATTACATAAGAGCCATCGTGCAGCGGGATGTACGCGAAGTTGCCGACGTGGAAAAGCTCGATCAAATGCCAAGGCTGCTGCAGGTTCTCGCCCACCACTCTGGCAGGCTAACCAATTTTACGCAGATGGGCGCCCAAGTTGGGTTTGACGACAAGACGACCAGGAAGTACGTCGCTATTCTGGAGCAGTTGTTTCTTGTCCGAAAGGTGGACCCGTGGTTTCAGAACCAATTGAAGCGCCTGGTAAAGACGCCCAAGTTGCATTTCCTGGATTCCGGTCTACTCGGCGCGCTGTTGGGGGCTACCGCGGAACCGATCGCGAAGGACCGTTCAAGCTTCGGACCGCTGCTGGAAACATTTGTTTTCTCTGAGGTGTTGAAACAGGCATCGTGGTTCGGTGAGAGCTGTGCTTCGTACCACTACCGGGACAAAGACCAGGACGAGGTTGATCTGGTGATCGAAACGGGGAGTGGTGCATTGGTCGGTATAGAAGTCAAGGCGAGCGCTACCGTGAATGCGGGTGACTTCAAAGGGCTCCGAAAGTTGACGGAGGCCTGCGGCGATCACTTCAAGCTGGGAGTGGTTCTCTACGATGGCGGAAGGCCGGTCCCCTTCGGCGACCGTCTTGTTGCTGCGCCAACGTCTTGCTTATGGGCGTGACTCGAATTTTCGCGGTCTTCGGGGCGCAGTGAATGCAGGTGTTGCAATACGTCATTCCACACCAGGAAGTGATGACACATATCGATGTCGGTGACGACAACTCAACGCCGGAGCAAAACATGGTGCGCGCGCATAAAGTCGAACTCTCACAGGCGTTTGAGCCTTGCGGATTTCGCCGCCGCCGATGCCGTGCGAAGCTTTAGTGTCCGGTTTGCGTCCTGGACCATCCCTTCACCGTCTCCCGGTGATCCGGAGCTTAGGTGCTGCCCGTCTAGTGTCTATAACTTACCGGCTCAGGCCTTGGCTTGGTCGCCGATTTTTATCTGCGAAATAGCTTGAGCACCACAGGCTGTTGTTTGGACGCTTGTAGAGGTGAATCTTGCCGCCAAAGTTGATGCGTTGTTCCGGCATCTTCATTCCTTGTTAGAAGTGGCGGAGAACCTGAAAATGTGTAACAGATGTGCAAGCCATGCTCACTACAGCATTTTGTCAGTAAACCTAACTGGCCAAGCGGCGGGTTGCGTCTGGGCGTCGGACGATCGCCGGGGTGGCAGCGGCGAAAGCTCGGCTGCCTGGCACAGACCAAGCTTGGTAGTCAGAACCTTAGGAATGCTCTGCCGAACGAACAAACCAGTCATCCAGCGCGCAATCGAGACCAGAAAACGTCGGCGCCTAACATCGGTCATTTCGACAATCCACCGCGGAGAACCTGCCTCAAATTTCCGTCGACCCTGCTTCTTCTTTGCTGCGTTGACTCAAGGCGCACTCTGGCACGCCACGGCTTACTCACGGCTTACTTCTGTGTTGTTTTGGGAGTAGCTTGGAATTTCTCCAGATGGGCCTTTGCCAAATCTGGTTGATTCAACCTCCGATAGAGGTTTGCGAGAAGAAAATGAATCTGGGCGTCGCTCGGGCCGAACTTGGGCAGAGTCAGGGCTCGTTCTCCTTCGAGCGCGGCATTCTTGAAGTCTCCCTTGTGGTCTAGTCCCTTTGCCAATTCGTAGTGCGCATCGCGGGACTGGGGGTCTGCCTCAATGGCTCGTCGATCTTTTTCAATACCATCCTCGGTCTTTCCCAGCGAAAGCAGGAACCTCCCGTATGCGACGAGGATTTCTGCTGTTTGTGGCGTTTTCTCTGGAGAGAGATTCTCCGCCTGCTGATACAACTCCAGCGCTTTAGTCTCAGCTCCCCGAGCCTCCTGGGTCATGGCAAGGTAGAACACGGGCAGGGGATTCTTGGGAGAGAGCGTTTGGGCTGTCTGCAGCGGCGAAATCGCCGACTTAAAATCGTTTTGCATGTAGTACAACAAACCGAGATAGAACTGCGCTTCTTCGGATGTCGGATCGACCGTAACCGCCGTGATGAGACAGCTCTTCGCAACATCGGGACGATGCGCAAAAGTAGCCAGCCGGGCCTTGAGGATCAGGGCCGGAACCATGTAGGGGTCCTCATGCAGGGCGGCATCGACTTCGCTCACCGCCTCGGAAAACTTCTGTTGGGCAAAATCGTGTTTCGCTTTTTCGTATTGCTGTGCTGGGCCAACCGCGAGTTGGAGTGCGAGAAGCCAGATCATCGAGGCTTGCTCCCGGATTGAAGATGGCCGCTTTCTATGATTGTCAGGACCTGATCGGCCGCCACACTATTGAGTACTTGCTTGACGCCGGTTGGCCAGGCGAGTTCAATTCGGTCTACGACGGTCGCGTTCCCCAATCCGAAGTACACACGTTTGTCGCTCGAGGAATTGTAGCCGACGGCTGTCGTGGCCTCATTGTACTGAACACCATTTGCGGTCGTTATCTTTACCTTTGTTCCCAATCCGTCTCGATTATCCACCACGCCAACCAGCTTCAAAATAATCCAATGATTGTGATTCGGAGACCGATTCATGAGCAACTGGGGCCTTCCGTTAAGCACCGTCACCACCACATCGATCTTCCCGTCATTGTCTAAGTCGCCGAATGCAGCGCCACGGTGCGGGGCCGGATCGTAAAAACCCGCTCCCACGTGTGCACTCACATCCCTGAATCCCAAGCTGCCGAGGTTGCGATAAAGCAAATTGGGGAGGGGATAAGGCTTATGATTCACCTCCATCGAATTATCGAGAATTGCGGAGCCGGCAGCAAAAAGATCCTTGTTCCCGTCGTTATCGAAATCGAAGATTCCGGTTCCCCAAGCCGTAAAGCGGCTCGTCATCGCGGTTATACCGGTCCTGTCTGTAACGTCTTCAAATTGGCCGTTCCCCAGATTGCGGTAAAGAGGAAAACTATCACCGTACATCGCAGTGTGAAAGATATCCGGCCTTCCATCATTGTCGATATCGCGGAAGTCGGTTCCCATGCCAGCAACAGTCTTGCCGCTTTCGTTGTAGGCTACTCCGGCCACAATTGCGACATCTGTAAATGTCCCATCGCCATTATTGTGCAATAGAAAATTCGGGAAGGTGTCGTTCGAAACAAAGATGTCGGTAAATCCATCGCTATCGTAATCGGCGAAGGCGACGCCCATGCCTTTGCCCACGTATTGGGAAATATGCGACTGCCGCGAAACATCGGTAAATGTGCCGTCACGATTGTTTCGATACAGGATATTGGGCGTTCCGGGATACTCGTTGGGGGAGCAATAGTCGACGACGTGGTCCGTTTCGCAACTATGGACTGCGGGGATCGAATAGTTCAGATAATTCACAACGAAGAGGTCGAGCAATCCGTCGTTGTTGTAGTCGAACCAGCCTGCAGCGACGGCCCACGCCTTGCCCCGGTCCGGAACAATGCCGGTGACTCCCGCCTTCTCCGTCACATCGGTAAAGGTCCCGTCTCCATTGTTGTGAAACAATTGATTGCGATTGAATCCGGCCACATACAAATCGACAAACCCGTCATTGTCATAATCACCTGCCGCTACGCCCATCGAGTAGCCAACACCGGCTAGGCCAGCCTTTTCGGTGATATCGGTAAAGGTTCCGTCTCCATTATTGCGGAAGAGTCTGTTGTAGAAACTGGAGTTGCTCTTTTTCAAAGACGGAATCTCTGCCCCGTTCGTAAAGAAGATGTCCAGAAGTCCATCGTTGTTATAGTCGAAGACTGCAACACCGCCAGTCATCGTCTCTATGGAGTACCGTTGCGGACTCACACTGTTCTTCAATACGAAATCGATCTTCGACGCCTCGATTGTATTCTCGAAGAGAATCGGCGAATCAGCCGATTGACTCGGCTTGCCATCCCCGGAGCAAGTGCGAAGCAGCACCGACGCTCGTGAATTCAGGGCTCCTGCGCCAATTGCAGCCAAGCCAGTCACAAAGTTTCTTCGCGAAATTGCCAACGTCATTGAACGCCGATTCTACTGCTTGCTGTCGCCCAAGAAGACACTCCCTGTAAATTTAACAGGCCAGATGAACTCATCCGGCCTGTCCGTTGGACTTTCAGGTAAGTTGACGCCTAGAACTGGATTCTCGCGACAATCTCGCCGCTTCTCGGAGCATAGTTACCGCCGGCGCCGCTGATACTCCCCCCAAAGACTCCGAACAGTTGGGAACCGGATCCGGAAGCAAAAGGATTGGACGTATTTGGGAAGTTGGGAAATGCCCAGCGGTTAAAGACATTGAAGAAGTCGGCACGGAGCGAGAACATCACTCCTTCCTTGAATGTGATCACCTTGCCAAAGCCCAACTGTTCGTTAGGATATCTCGGGCCACGGTAATCGCCGTAGAACGGCTTGGAAGTGGCATACGTGCCAGCCGACGGATTTGTCCACGCGGCGGGGTTGAGAAATTGCGTGTTTTCGTCCCAGTTGCTGTGGCTATTGAGGGTATGCAGGAAGAGCGGCTGGCCCGGGACGCGATTCGCCCAGACCCCGTTAGCAAAAGTCACAGAAGTCAAAGTGCTGGTTGAATTCGGAGTTTGTATCGGGAAACCGCTCTGGTAATGGAAAATGCCGTCCAGTGTCCAGCCGGAAAATAACGCGCGCCTCCAGCCACGTTGGGAGAAGCCGAATCTCGGCACTTCGTAGTTGAAATAGAAGTTCACCATCTGCGGTTGGTCGATGTTCTCAAAGGACTTCGCGTTCTTGGGCGGCTGGCTGGGATCCTGTATCGGCATCGCCGTAGTGAAAGTCGGTTGGTTGGTGGCGGCCACTGTCCCCAGATTCTTCGACCACGAGTAACCCAGCCCGCCTGACAATCCGTGGCTCAACCGTTTGGTGACCTTGATCTGAAGCGCGTCGTACCACCAATTGCCATTGTGCTCGTAGTAGTCACCGATGTTGCCGAATTGCGGGAACGGACGTAATGCCTGAGCCAGGCTGGCTCCGGACGGAAATGTTGAATACGGAGCCTTGAAGCCTCTCGCCACCACCGCTGCAGAAGAGATCGGCTGCGTCAGCAGGTTGAAATCGCTTGGGTTCGTAACGTCCAAACCGTATTTCTGTGAGAGCATCGATGGAGTCAGTTCATTCATAGCATTCGTCAGCCCATCTGAATTCAGCCAAACGCCACGGTTGTCAATGAAAGATAACTCCACCGTCAGGTTGTTTTTGATCTCACGCTCGACACCAAGTGTTGTTTGCACGAAACGCGGCGGGCGGCCATTGTTTGGGACAACAAACGCTGGCGGCGAGTTGGTCGAGCCGGGATTCGGGAACGCGCCCGGATCGAAATGGGTTGCGGTAAGAGCGGACGGGGAGTACGGTATGCCATTCGATAACTGGCCCGCAGCAATCCCATACGAAGGACTGGTCAGAAATACCTGGTTAAAGCCAAATCCCTGGTTGCTGTAGATCTCTTCATTCAAAAAGAGCTGGGGGCCAGAGTAGAAGCCGTATCCCGCATGGAGAACGGTCTTTGCATCCAGCTGATAACTCAAGCCGATGCGAGGCTGAATCATCCAGGGATAGAACTTCTCGTAAACGCAGTTGCAACGCCCGGATCCAAACCCTTCGTATTCGGTTCCACCCGGCAGTCCGCCTGCCGACGGATTCACAACGGTCGGATTGAATTGGGTTTCCCGGAGGTGCTGCTCGCGTTGCATCTGTTCCAGATCCCAACGCAGCCCGTAGTTCACCGTAAGCTTATTTGTGACCTTCCACGTATCCTGCGCGTAAAGCCCACTCTCCAGGCGGTGAAACCATTGAATGTTATCGTTCCCGATGGAGGCGCCAGACAGTTGGCCAAGAACGAAGCTGGCGAAACCATCGCCAATGGTGGCTCCATAAAGGTTTTGACCTGCCGCGGATGGCAGAGACGTTTGATCGCGACTGAAGCCGTAAGATCCGGCCGACAGGTCGTTGTGCGTGCCAAACAGCTGATGACGGAGATCGCCGCCAAATTCGAAGGTATGACGGCCGTGGACCCAGATCGCGGATCCAGTTTCATACCAGTTATCGTCGATAAAGGGAGCGTTGTTGATTCCCAGTTGCGGAACGGACGTGTTGTTGACGGAGAGACCGTTGAAGATCGGGAAGGTGTTCGCAGCCCCGCCCGGCATATTCGCCGCCGTGTTTAGCCCAAGAGACGACGCTTTGAAGTTCTGCACCGCCGAATCCTGCAAAGCGGCGTGGCGCGTGAAGTCCATTCCGGCGTGGAGCACAAGATTCGGAGTGGGAGTATAGTTTGCATTGAGATACAATTGCGGCGCTGGAGTTGTATTCCACCGTGTCGAGCCTCCCACGGTGTTAATGCCGTCGTCCGCATTGTCCTTGTCCGAATACTCCGCAATGTAGTAGCCCGAAAGGTGCCACTTCTGGCCGATATAGTGATCGATCTTGATGCTCGTCAGGTACTGATATTTGTTGTTCGGCTGCAGATTTGGGTAGTTGTTGTTTAGCGCGTTGGCGGTGGGCCCGGATGGAGTAGGCATGTAGGCGAGAACCTTCTGCGCCACCGGATCCCATGTGCTGGGCGCACCGATAAAGTTGTTGGGGAACGGATCGCGGACCGTTTTGGTTGACCCATCCGTACAGGTTGCCGTTCTGGTCGTCGCCGGGTTGTACACTGCGCCGTTGATCATCTGCCGGCCTAGGCAGTCGAGGACCGGATTCCCGTTGGTGTCTTTAATGGGGCCAAGCAAAAGAGAACTCAGATCGCCATTTTGGTACGCGGTTGTGGGAACCGTGATAGTTCCGTTGTTGAGGGTTTGTTTGTTACGGTACTCCTCGTAAGCGAAGAAGAAGAAGGTCTTCTGGTGGCCGTTATAGAGGTGAGGGATCACCACCGGTCCACCTAAAGAGAAGCCAAAATCAAGCTGCCGCTGCACCGGAAGAGCATTGTTAAATGGCTGCCTGGCGTTCAGAGCCTCATTCTCCAGGTAATTGAAGGCCGTTCCGTGCAGTTTGTTGGTGCCGGATTTCGAAGTGTAGTTGAAGATTCCGCCCCCAGATTCACCAAATTGAGCGGAATAGTTGTTGATCACCAGGGATTCTGAGGCAAGCGATTCGACCGAGGGCTGTTGCTCGTCGGAGATGGCGCCCTTCACCGCCGAAGTGTCGTCCAGCCCGTCCATAAAGACGCGGTACGTCGTTGCCGGAGAGCCTTGGATGTGGATGTCGTTCCAGCCGCCCGCAATGGTTCCTGGCACTAAAGCGGCAAACCCCATCGGGTCCCGCACAGCTCCGATTCCGGTAATGTTGATGGGAAGTTCGTTCAGGTTCGTCGTGGTAACTTCGATATTGTTCTGTGCGCTGTCGGTTTGGAGCAGAGGAGCATTCTCTGTCACCGTAATTGTTTCCGTGGCTTGCCCCACCGCCAGTTGCAAGTCGACGCTTGCTGTCTCTCCAACCGAAACCGTGATTCCATTGCGGATCAGTTCCCTAAAGCCCGCTACCTTGATCGTGACGGAATACTGGCCTGCAGGCAACCCCGGGATCGAGTAGACCCCTGCGCTAGTCGTTAGGGTAGAGCTCTGCGTACCCATCGCGGTATTGGTGACGGTAACGTTGGCGCCCGATACTGCGGAGCCTGAAGGATCGGTGACAATTCCTGATATCGTGCCGCGATCGAGTTGTGCAAAGCCCGCCTGGCTCGCGCAACACAGCACAATGAGAGTCAGGCTCAAATTGATGGACTTGACCCAACTTCTTGGTTGCGTCATCTTACTCTCCTTGGGACCTCAGGAAGTGCAGTGATAGTTGATGAGGACTGAGTCTGAAATTAAAAAAGCGGCTAGGCGGATCAACCAAGGAGATGATTGGCCGTTCGGGCAGTTTCGCGCTTGGACTTGCATCCCAGTTGGTCGCAAAGCATTTTCCCTGACAGAACACTCTTTTCAGTTGAACTTCTAAAGCCGCTGTCACTTTAGCCTCGGCTTTGCCTGCTCGCAACGTTAGAACGCATCTCTAACGTATCCTTATCGCGATGAAAACAAGCAAGTTGTGTCGTCTGCGCGGTAATTAACAGTAGCGACATGGAGACGTAACGGTCTAGCTCGGTCATCGACTCGATGCATTGGCGGCGAATCTGGGGAGGTGTACTTCGGATACTGGTCATGAGTTGCGCAGCAAGCGCAAATGCTGGCCGCACTCCGTCGATGGTTCTGCTCAGGTGCCGAGCCATGCCCCGCCGACCTGCGGGGGTCTCCGTTTTGTGACCTTTGCCGCACCACCTTTTCAGCCTTCGGAAAAACAAGGCTAGAGGCAGTCCCTATCGCCAGCGCCCCGCATCGCTGGGATGAAGATGGTCGCTACTGTCGTAAGTGGGAAGAAACCATGATGGTTTGGCGGGATCATGTGTCGCCGTGTCCTGGTCGACAACGCCATCGCAGCCACCCCTGCTGTCGCGCACAAATGCGTTGAACCGCTCGCGTTGTTGCTAAGCGGAACTTTTCCGCGGCGCGACACCACACGTAATTCATTCACATCCGATGGTGCCGCTGACCGGAGCAAGGGAAGAGGCAATATAGGAGCACTGCATTTTGGCCGCCGCTGGAAGAACAAACGACAAGAGGTAGACGGCGATCTTGTTGAGCTATATGCCAACCACCTTCACGGTGCATCCCAGAGAACTCTCTTCGTGCGGTTGATAGGCTGGAATTGAGGCACACGGCGCTCATAGCGCAGCATTCAATCCGACTTGAACGACCTTTGTACTTGCGTTCTGAATCTGGGCCGGCCCGGTAAAGATGTTGCCGGTGATGACCGCCCGGTCCACGCTTTGACCGAGGGAAATGTGCGGCTGATTCCGGCGGAAATCACAGCCACGGATCAGCAGGCTGCCGGACGAAGCCTGAATCGCGGCGCGATCCTTTCGCCACTCGACAAAGGTGCAGTCACTGAAACCAACTGTGCCCTGACCTGCGATTTTGGCGATCTGATTACACGGACCCCAGAACGCACTATTGCTGAACCGGACGACTCCATTATTGGTCTCCATCACCTCAATCATGGTGGGGTCATCGCCATGAAACGAAGTAAATTCGCCGTTTGTAATTAGGAGTCCGTAGATCGCACTTTGTTCCACAAGGACGGCGCGATTGCAATCGTCGGCACCGATGCCCAGAAAGTTGCCATTACATTCACCGGTTCCCGTGCGCACGAACTTGTAACCGACGTGATATCCGAAGCAGAAGGTATTCAGGACATATTCCCAGTCTGCGCGACCAAAAACAAAGGCTTCTCCGTTCTGCGTCTGCCATTGATAGACAGCGCTGCGCCCGTTCCACCAGGGATTGAAATGAACATTCTCGATGCGGCCGATGTCATAGATGGCGTCAGCCAGAATACCGCGCCGCAGCGGCTGTCCGCAGATGTTCCTTACGTTGTGGCGTTCATTGTGGCTGGCATCGATTCCCTGGTAGGGATTGAGCAGTTCCAGATCGAACGCTGCTGGATTCTTACCCCGCATGGCAATCGACCAAGGATACGCAATCGGCGCCGCATCGGTGACCTGCTCCGGGTAATAGATCGTTAAACCGGCGAGAGAGCTGTTTGTGTTCAGCGTGATGAATGGCTCTCCCTCTTCGTTGCCGCGACCAGCGGTCACGAGCAATACAGTGCCATCGCCGCCGGGCTTGGGTTGTTCGTGATCGCGCATTCCCGTGTGCGAAGGCACACAGCCGAACGATCCGCGCAACGTCACACCTTCGGGAATGGAGAGAACTTCGTGGAACAGATAGCGACCAGGTGGCGCATAGACCATGCCCCCACCTGCGTGGTGCGCGGCATCCAGAGCCCGTTGAAATGCAGCCGTCTCGTCGTCGGCCCCGGTTCCGCGCGCGCCGAAGGTCTGGACATTTGCTTGCCAGGTAGCCGATTGCTCCGTGTTGATGGGCAAAGACGACGCGGTGGGCTTCTCAAAGAGTCCGGCGAGACCGGCCGCTGTGCCCATGACCAACAGGCCCCGGCGAGACTGACGAGTTAAACTGTGCGGCTTCATGTCCGCCTTTTCACATTCGTCGTGCACAAGTCCATCCACTATTCCGTTCCCGAGGCCGTAAAATTCGGCGCACTCATGGAAGGCGGCGCCTCTTGCGGCGACCTGCCCCATTGCAAACTCGGATGGTCTGCCATTTCCAGGACCAGCGTTCCTCCATCGGCAATGTCCGCATGAGGGAACCATGCCCGATCAAGCGGCTTTCCGTTCAGCTCAGCCGACTGGATGTACTTATTGCGAGCGGAAACATGATTCGCAACGATCGTGAACCGCTTGCCGTTCCCCATGCGGATGATGGTCCGCTCAAAGATTGGGCTGCCGATTTCGTACACTGGGCTGCCCGGGCACACAGGATAGAATCCCATCGCGCTCAGCACATACCAGGAAGACACGGCGCCTCCATCGTCATCGCCTGGGAGACCTAGCGGGCCGTCGCTGTACCACACATCCATCAATTGGCGAACGCGGTACTGCGTCTTCCACGGCTGTCCGGAGAAGTCGTAGAGATAGGGGATGTGTAAGCTTGGTTCATTGCCTTGGGCATACAGGCCGACCAATCCGGTTGCATCCGGAAATTGTCCAAGGAACTGAAACTTTGAAGTGCCGTATTGCTCGGCGAAGAGACGATCGAGTTTGGCGTTAAAGGCGTCGCGCCCGCCCATCAGGCCAATGAGCCCTGCAATATCATGCTGGACGGCGAAGGTATACACCCAGGCATCCATCTCGGTAAAGTAGTCACGTCCTCCCTGACCTCCACCCAGCTTGGCGTCAAAATCTTGCACCCACCTTCCATCGCTTGTCTTAGGAGCCATAAATCCAATTTCTGAATTGAAAGTGTTTTCGTAATTGTGCGCCAGCTTCGTGAAATACAGCTCGTCGTTGTGCTTGCCGAGAGTTCTCGCCAGTTGTGCAACACACCAATCGTCATAGCTGTTCTCAAGAGTCACAGAGACAGCCTGCCGTTTCTCGCCGTTCACTTCGGGTACTGTCTCGCTTTCCCCCTTCGCAAGAGCGGGAAAGAATCCCTTTTCGAAGTACACCCGATCTAAACCTGTTAGCGGACCGCGCCTCCAGGGAATCATGGTCGCCTGCGTCGCGTTCTTTCTCATGGCCTCGTAGGCTTTGTCGAGATCGAAGTCGCGATAACCCTTCACATACGTGTCAAGAATCAACTCCGCAGCGTGATGGCCAATCATGGGCACCTGCTCGCCGGCAGCTGAAGGGAATGAATTTAGCCAGCCGCTCTGTTCATACATGCGAATGTACGAGCGGACCATGTCTTCCTGGCGCTTGCCATTAAGAAGAAGCTGCAATGGATGCAGAGATCGATAGGTGTCCCAGAGTCCATCATCAACGTAGAAGTCATGGCCCTGGGCCTCGTGAACCTTGTGGTCATAGCCGCTGAAATACTGACCGTCTTCGGTAATGTTCGTCATCCGGCCCAGGGAGCGGTAGAGGGCCGTGTAGAAGATCGTGCGTTGCCGTTCCGTTCCTCCAGTAACCGTGATACCGCCGAGCGCATCGTTCCATATCGCCCGTGTTTTGGCTTTTGTCTCCTCGAATCTCCAATCTGGAATCTCTCGCTCCAGGTTGAGGCGAGCTTGTTCGGCGCCGATGTAGGAGATTCCTACTCGAACCTCGATTCGGTCTCCGGAGTGCGTCGGGAGATCGGAAACAAATCCGATGTGATCACCAGTCTGCTTGGCATCATGAGAGCGCTCGCCGTTTTTCCAGGTTTCGTATGTGCTCAGCGGGCGTGAAAATACAGCGTAGAAGTATTCTCGGGTCTCTCCGTCGGCATTCGCGAGTTGTGCCACAGGACCAAAGACGCGCTGACTTCCTTCTATCGTATGGGAATCGATCACACTGAGATCGGCGTCGTCCTCAAAACTGATAGCGAAGTGGGCGTGGGCGCTGGATAGGAAAGTAAATCGGTAATACGTTGCCTCTTGTGTTGCGGTCAGTTCTGTTCTGATGTGCCAGGTCTGCAAATCGACCGCGTAGTAGTACGGCGTTGCGGTTTCAAGGTCATGATCAAAATCCGATGCATACGTTGCTCGATTCGTACCGACATCGCCAGTCGAGGTCATCAGAACGGCGGGCCCGACTGGAAATCCGTAGATTTTGTCCGCCAAATAGCGGTCGGTTATTCCCGGGGTAGTAATGGGCGAGATTCGTGCCATCCCGTGAGGCCACTGCACATAGGGAATAGTGGCTGTGAGTAGTTGCCCAATACCTCCAATATTGGGATCCACGTAATCGACTGGCTGTCTCTCCCGGCGTTTCTCTCCCGCGAAGAGAACGGCTGCCCATAGCAAAATCAGCAATACCACGATAGGTTTCTTGATCATTTCATTTCACCTGTCTGACAAAGGAAGACAATAACGGGCCCGCGCTACTGCGTCAGGACGAACTCCGTAGTGAGGGAAGCCTCCGACGATCCCCCCGCCCAGAGCGTGTAATTTCCGGGCTCTATGACCCAGCGCCGGGAAACGTTCCAAACCGCGATTTGAGATCGCGATATGCTGAACCTTACGGTTTTCGTCTCCAGGGGCTTCAGTCGTATACGGGAAAAGCCCACAAGAGAGCGAGCTGGCGTTTCCACGCTGCTCACGTTATGCCCCAGGTACAGTTGCACAACCTCATCTCCCTCTCTCTGCCCTACGTTCGTGACATCGACGCTTACTAGAATGTCGCCCTGGACACCCAGGGCCGGATGTTTCGCCACAAGATGGTCGTACCGGAATTTGGTGTAGCTCAGACCAAATCCGAAGCGAAATAAAGGTTGGCCGTCGTCGTCCACATATTTGTGAGTCCTGGATGGATCAAAATTGTAGAAATCCGGTAATTGCCCCACACTACGCGGAAACGTAATCGTCAAACGGCCCGCTGGATTATTGTCTCCGAAAAGCGTTTCGGCGATCGCTTGTCCGCCGAATTCTCCCGGATACCACGCTTCGAGAATTGCGGGGACATGTTCCTTAGCCCCGCCGATAGTCAAGGGGCGCCCATTTTCCAGCACAAGCACGACCGGCTTCCCTGTGGCCGTAACGGCTTCCAGCAATTCTCCTTGATTGCCAGGGAGATCAAGATTTGAGCGATCACGGCCCTCGCCCGAGGTTTCCTGCGATTCGCCTAATCCGAGTGCGAATTTCACTCGCAAGACGGATCTGACTGCTCGGTCGAGATCGACCTCGGCAAGCGCGCCCTGATGCACGCAGTTAATGAGCGCCCTCTGAAACAAGTCGTGATCGAAGTCATAAAACTGCATGTCCACGCCGGACCGAACTGCCATACAAACCGCCGCCTCGGATGAGGCGGCCACGTGATGAACGTCATACAGGCGCCGGATTGCACCTAGATCCGAGAGCACAAAACCGTGAAATTCCCATTCGTCGCGCAGAATATTCTTGAGGAGAAACGAATCAGCCGTGACTGGAATACCGTCAATTTCGTGATACGCCGCCATCACTGCCATCGCACGGCCTTCTCGCAATGCGGGTTCAAATGCCTTTAACATGACGGTGCGCAATTCTCGCTCGCCGATATGCACCGGCGAAGTATTCGCACCGCCTTCTGGCGATCCATGCGCGGCGAAGTGCTTCGGCTCGGCCACTACGGTGTGATCCGTCTTGAGACTTTCTCCTTGCGCACCGCGAACGTAGGCCAAGCCAAGTTGTCCAGTCAGATACGGATCTTCACCAAAATCCTCCTCGACACGTCCCCATCGCGGCTCGCGCGCCAGATCAAGAACAGGAGAGAGGATCATGTCAACACCCGTGGCACGAACCTCGGCTGCGATGGCCGCCCCAGTCCTCTCGGCAAGATCGACGTTCCAAGTGGCGGCTAGGTTAATAGGCGCGGGAAATACGGTGCCTGTGTCAAAGCCATGGAGTGCCTCCTCAATGAACAAGGCCGGGATGCCGAGCCGATTGTGTCCAATCACCCATTCCTGGATCGCATTGGCCTGCTCTGGGCTTGGGTAGAGGTCATGAATCCCGCCAACACCACCGTTTCCCAGAATTGTCTCAGCTTTATTGGGAAGGAAGACGGCATCGGGCGCAGCGTGTGTTTCATCCCGCTGTTTGCTGACGAACGTGACTCCAGAGTAGAGATCCAATTGCCTAACTTTTTCTTCCAAGGTCATGCGGGCAATCAGGTCATCGATGCGACGTTCGATGGGTGCATCAGTCCGGCGGTACAGCGCCTTGCTCGATATCTGAGAGGGTCGCGCGTTGGCTTGAATTCTGGCAAGGTAACGTCTTGGAGTAAGGCCGAAGGCCAGCTGAAAGGAACAAATAAACAAGAGAAGTGCGGGTTGAAATCGTTGAATTCTCCGTCTCGTCACGGTCAAGGGCCGCCAGTAAAACAAATCTTCCCCGCATACCTGCGGTTTTCTAATCAGCACGCAGAATCCCCGAGACTACATCCCAGATCGCCGCGTGGTGCAAACCGCAACCTGAGGTTTCCGCGTGAACTGAAAACAACATTAATGGACGCCGAGACGAATTCGCAACGTTAACGTCGTGTCTAACGTTGAGCTGCCATATTGGAAACATTGCACTTACACGCACCCCAGGGCGCTTAACGGTAGGTACGTTAAGAGAATTCTTGAAACGAACTCATGCCGCTCCTTGAAAGTTCCCGATTGAAAGTGTTAAACACATTCACTGATTGGAGTGTAGAATTCCCCGGATTCGGATCCCTTTATGCGTTCAGTTCTTTTGCCCGATTCCAGAACGGCAGAAATCGCGAAAACCATCCAGACGGAGCGCGATGTCGCTTTGATACGGCAGCACGTCAAGGAGGTGGTCGAGGGGACCGCCTTTAGGGGAAGCCAGCGTAGCGGGCAGTTTCTAGCCTACGTCGTGGAACAGTCAATTGCCGGTCATTTAGAGGCGTTGAAAGAACGAGTGATCGGCGTGGAGCTTTTTAGGCGCTCGCCCTCTTATGACACAGGCGAGGACGCAATTGTGCGTGTCACAGCGAGTGAAGTGCGAAGACGCCTACTGCAACACTATGGCCAGTGTGGTACCGGTTCCGAGATCCGCATAAGCCTTCCCTCAGGATCATATGTTCCCGAGATCACCCTCGGGCCTAAGAGGAAACCCGACCTCGATAAGGAGAATGGGGTCCGCCAGGACTCAAGGTCCGCGTCGGACACCCTAGTCGGTACGGATTCAGCACCAAACCTGACGGTGGACTCTCATGTCGATTCAGGCCAGAAATCTGCATCCGCAACGGCCAGGGGAATTCGATGGATCACCGTCGGTATTGTTCTTTCTGCTATAAACATCGCTATTCTCATTTCGCAGGCCAGCACCTTTTGGGGAGTTCATTCGACCCGGAAAGCGGTGGAGGCAATCTCTGTCCTTCCCTGGTCAGCGTTCTTCAACTCACAGAATTCGACTCACCTGGTACTGAGCGATCCCACGATCGTGACAATTCAGGAATTCACCGGCCAGCAAATCTCGACCTCGGATTATGCCAACCACAATTACATCCCCGCACCTAACAATCTGAGCGCCGAAACCAACCGGCTGAGCCGTATTATTCTTCGCGGGGACAACCCCGCAGAAGTCGACACTCCGATCGCCCTGAACATCGCTCGTATCGCGCAAGCGAGTTCGCGAAAAATTGTTGTGCACGGAGCCCGCGCCATTCAGCTGGCAGATTTGAAGAATGACGATAATTTCATCTTCTTGGGAAGCCCAAGCTCAAATCCATGGTCCGCGTTGTTCAGCGATCAACTGGATTTCAAGTTTGTGTTCGATAAGCGCTCGAACCAAGAGATCATTCAAAATGTCCGTCCTCGGCGGAATGAACTCCAGTCGTATGTACCAACGGCTCTTGGCGGGGCTACGGGCCAGTCGTTCGCAATAGTCGCGCTGGTTCAGAATCCTGATCAGAACGGGCACGTCCTCCTCGTGGCAGGGGCCAACGCTGAGGGCACTGAGGCTGCGGGAAGAATTGTTACTGATGAGCGGCGCCTTCCTGCCGTCTTGCAGCAATGCGGCGTCTCTCCAACTGGTCCTCTCCAGAAATTCGAATTACTGCTGCGATTGAACACAATGGCTGGATCTCCGAGTAATTTCGAGGTAGTAGCCTGTCATCTTCTTCCTCCCGGCACGTCTAATCACTGATCGCGCCCGTCCCGAAAGCTCCCCCTCCCGTCACCAACAAATGACCAATGTTTATCGCTACTAGAGTGCAAATCCCATGTTGGGTTCGCACTCGTGCGTGAGGGATAAGAGCGTTCACTCTCCGGACCGCGGCCTCTGATTTCACCCCCCTCCCTGCATCAAAAGATTGGCGAATCGGGGTAGAAGGTAGAAGACGTACTTTGCTTTTGGGCGTGCTCCAGGCGCGCGGAAATCAGAGTTGCACCCGTAATGATGCAAAATGCAGTGGACAAGATCTTCTGCATACTCTTCTCTCTGGACAGAGTGACATTACAGTCATCCGGGAGCGAATAATCTTTCGCCTCCGAACTGCGTACCTTCCTATGCCGGGTCGATATGCGATGTCCTCCCCGCAAATCGGACATCGTAGTGACGGACGTTACTCGGGAAGGGCAACACAGTCCAATAGTCGATCGTCCGCTATTGGTCGCTGTGCTCGAAGCTCAAACGGCAGTACGCCTGCCCGAACAGGAACCCCGTAATCGCTCTCATCGTCGAGCGGTGGCCCGCTTCGTATCTTCCTCAGCGATCAGGCAAAACCGGCCAATAGAGATCACCTCAAAACCGGCCAATGAGAGACCGGGACGTTGACAGCGACGAATGGCTCTGTAGCCTTTCGTCGATATGAGCAACGCCTTGAGCGAAGA